>JAABUK010000161.1_pt1 | contig 159629 bp, 125 predicted proteins | sample 5559141 | NCBI WGS metagenome assembly JAABUK01 (sample SAMN10711869, study PRJNA513367) | rock metagenome | isolation source: Antarctica rocks | place: Antarctica: Victoria Land, Pudding Butte nord | collected 2016-01-03
ATCCTTGCTTGAGGTACTCACTTGAGCTACAGTAGCTGCAAATCCGCCCATCAGCACGGGCCGAACCGAACCATGCAAGCCGAAATGTCCAATGACTTCTGGCTTAGATAAGCGGGTCGGGTCAAGCGGTGCGATGGGTCACTACCTGATGGATCAGATTTATGGGGCAGGTGTGACGTGCTCGGTTCCCGAGGCACGCGGAGGCAAAGCGACGGAGGAGATGATGGGCGGATCGGCGTTGATTCCTCGCTTCCGCAACATCGAGTCTCGTTCAGATAAGTTCCTTCGCGGTTACGCGCTCAATGTGAGCAGCAGAATAGGACCCATGGAGCCGCGAAATTTTGCAGCCTATGGCGCCGAACTGCAGGAGAAACTGGATCTTTATCATGGAAGCGCGGTCTCCATGACCATGATGGGCGAGGTCCTTGGGCGGCCCGAGAATCTCGTGAGGATCGATAAAGACGTGGTGGACGCCTGGGGCATTCCCGTTCTGCACATTCAGACCAAGTACACCGAGAATGAGTTCAACATGGCGCGGGATGCTGTCGCGACCTGTGAGGCGCTGGCGGCGGCCTCGGGATTTGAGGTGCTCGCGAAGAACACGGAACCGAATCCGCCCGGATACAGCATTCACGAGGTTGGCACGTGCCGTATAGGAGACGACCCGAAGCGCAGCGTCCTGAATCGATGGAACCAGAGCCACGACATCAAGAACTTGTTTGTTGTGGATGGCAGCAGCTTTACCAGCGCGGGCTGGCAGAACCCGACGATGACAATCCTTGCGCTTTCCATGAGAGCGTCAGAGCATCTCGCGGAGCAGATGAATCGACGAGATCTCTAGAGGAAGGAGACTCGCCTCGAGCTTTCAGCGCTCACGGAGGCTTGAACGCTGACCTGATTGGCCTGGACCTGAAGCAGCGCCTGGGCGAGATCGGGGCGGCGTGTGAGGCTTTGTTTCACAAGGGAGTCAAGGCTGATGGACTCGGGCGAATCGGGAACTACGATGCGATCGGTCGGCACGATCTCGCTGAACGAGGCGGCGAAGACGGGGGAGCTGGACCGGATGAGGAGGTTGCGAAGGATGACCTCCTCCTGGCGATAGAGGCCCTGCGCCTGCACGATATCGAACTCACTGCTGCTGACGAGCGCTGAGGCGCGGGTTAGTTCGATGAGGGCAAGCGTCCCCTGCTCGACCTGGTCGGCGTTGTCCTAACGGAGCTTATTTGGGAAGGCCCTCGGGCGGGTTGACGTGAAGGTGCATCTGGCCGGAGTCGACGTAGGGGAAGAAGTCCTGACCAACGAGGAAGATGACAGGGAGCGAGAGGCCGACGAAGACGGCGTATATGGTGAGGGTGAGGTCGGCGTTGCCGGGGCACCACTCTAGGGCGCCTTTGTCATGGTGGCGGAAGCGCTCGAACTGGTGATCGAAGCGCTTGTGCCAACGCCAGACCCAGTTCGACCTCTCCTCAGCTTATGAGGCGGATTCGTTCTGGTAGAGGTGGAGTTCCGATGGAAGGGTAAAGTGCATCATGGTCGGGACGAGGGTGCGCGAGAGGAAGTACGACGCCATCATGGCGAAGGCGACGGCCATGGCCAGAGGGGTGAGGAGGTACTTGGCGGCACCGGTGAGATGGACCACGGGAATGAAGACGATGCAGATGGCTAGGCTCGAGACGAAGGCGGGAGCGGCGACCTGCTGTGCACTATCGAGGATGGCGCGATGTGCGCTGGATCAGGGATTCGGACGCGACTTGCACCTGGCCGTGATGGCTGCGTGAAGCCGCTGCTGGAATTCGGTGGACAACTCGTAGATTTCGTTGTCGCGATAGACTTCGATCGTCTGCCGCGTGGTATCGAGGACGACTTCGCAGTGACTGCACGAGGCGGTGTGGGCGCGAACCTCTTCCAGCAGATCGGGGCTGATCTGCCCATCGAAGTAGTCGGTAAGCTTGCTGAGGAAATCGGTGCAGGTCATGCGGTCTGACCCTCCTCTTTGTGCTGTCGAAAGTATCGGCTAAGCCGCTCTCGAAGTTGCAGACGGGCTCTCAGCAGACGCGATTTCACGGCCGGCACGCTTAGCCCGAGAGCATCCGCGGTCTCCTCGGTCGATAAGTTCTCGATGTCACGCAGCGTGAAGACGGAACGGAATCCTGGAGGGAGTCCCTGAATTGTCTTGCGCAGGATCTCACCCAGTTCGGACTGCCCGAAGATCTGTTCCGGGTTGGGGCGCCACTCCGCAAAATCCCGCGGGATTGAACCTTCCTCGGTTTGCACGTCCTGATCCATCGACACTGTTTTGCTCGTCTTTCGTTTTCGCAGGCGCATAAGACTTTCATTGACTGCAATTCGGATCAGCCACGTGGAGAACTTTGAGTTCCCCTGAAACTGGTTCAATTTTTCGTAAGCCTTGAGGAAAGCGTCCTGCGTGATGTCTTCCGCGTCTTCACGGTTCTGCGTGATGTGCTGTGCTACCCGAAATACCTGTCGCTCATACTGGCGAACGAGCTGCTCGAAGGCTGCTCCATCGCCGTCCTTCGCTCGAGCGACGAGCGCAACGTCCGGGTGAATCTCTTCCGTAACTGGAGATTGGATGGTGGACATGAGCAAAGGGTGCGGAGGGCATAGGAGACTCTCAGGGTGAGTCGCTTGCTTGCCCTGCCTCAATCCATACTGCTTCATAATAAACCCGATGCAAGCTCCGGGAGAAGGCCGGACCGTGTCACTGATGCCGAGACCGTGAGTCAAACAGGGGAAGCATGGAAATGAGACGTTCGCAGACGAACGTTGTTGACGTATCCCCAAAGGTTCAGTTGATTCGATCCAGGCGGATTCGGCTTAGCCAGCTTATTCTGAGTAAAGTGAGCGCACGCTTGGGCAATCAACGAGAATTGGTCTCCAGGCGATGGTGCCTGGCATGGTTTGCCGCGTGTTGGATGTTGGTGTGTGCCGGTCGGAGCGCAGGAGCGGCATCGGCCGGAGTGGCAACGGTTACCTTGCAGCATGGGTCTGCTTCGGGGAAGAAACCTTCTGCGGGTAAGCAGAAGGTGCCCGCATCCGGGAAGACCGGAAAGACTGGATCAGGGAGCAAAGCCAAGGGCTCACGGACGTCTGCCGGCAAGACAACGGACAGAAGGAAGGCGGGCCGAGTCAGCCGGTCGGCAGGGAAGAGGGCGTCTTCTGCAGCCAAACTCGCGGCTCTGAAGAACAGGCAGATCAGGAGTGCCTTCGTCGCGTCGGTGCAGCTTCGGCCGATGGCTCAGCAGCTCTCGGCTACGCGGTCCGCGGAGGCTTACCGCGGTGTGGAGACTTACGCCCGCCAGCATACGGGTGAGGCGGCGGCAGCGGCTTACCTTGCGCTTGGCCACGCGGCTGCTCTCGACCGTCGATACCCCGATGCGATCAACGCCTTCCGTTTGGCTAAGAGTAATGGTGAGGTTCTTAGCGATTATGCCGACTACCTTGGTGCGCAGGCGGCGTACCGGGCCAATCTGAGCGCCCAGGCTTACCCGCTGCTGGAGGGATTTCAGGAGCGATATCCCGACAGCATCTTCGTGCAGAGCGCACCCCTTCTGCTGGCCAATCTGCATCTGCAACAGAATGACGGCCCCGGTGCGGTCCAAGCCTTGACGCCGCTCGACGGGACCCCGATGGCGACACACGCGGACTATCTGTTTGCGCTGGGGCGGTCCTACCAGGCGACCGGGGACAGCGCGCGGGCGGGGACGATCTACCGGGAGATTTACCTGAAGCAGCCACTCAGCAGTGAGGCGGCGCAGGCGAGGCAGCAGCTGCAAGCGATGTCGATGGACCTGTCTCCGGCAGAGCTCAAGGTCCATGCCGATCAACTGTTCAATGCCAAGCGCTATAGGGAGGCGAGCGACCAGTATCACTCCATTGCACGGAACTCAAGCGCACTGACCCCCCCGGATCGAGACGCGCTCGCGATCTACGCCGCGGTGTGCGATCTGAAGCTGAAACGGCTGAGTCGGCGTGAGGTGGAGAAGTTACCGGATACGGGGGATGACAGTGCCGCGCTGAAGCTGTATCTCCTGTCCGAGCTATCGCGTAACGAGGGCCATACCTCCGGTCATGATCGGCTGGTGGCGGAGATGGTGAACCACTTTCCAAGGAGTCGATGGCTCGAGGAGGCGCTGTACTCGGGCGGCAATATGTATCTGCTGAAACATGACTCGAGTCGCGCAGCTGAAAGGTACTCCCAGCTGACGCAATTATTTCCGACGAGCACCTATGCTCCCTCCGCGCATTGGCGATGGGCATGGATGAACTATCGCATGCGACGTTTTCCGGAAGCGGCCCGGCTGATGGAGGAGCAGATTCAGAGCTACCCGGCGGGTATCGAGGCACCGGCGGCACTCTACTGGCGCGCCCGGATCTTCGAGGATGAGGAAGGGAAGCGGCCTGAGGCCTATGCCTTCTACCGCGTTTTATCGGAGTCGTACTGTAACTTCTACTATGCGGATCTGGCGAGAAAAAGGATGCGGGTTCTGGGGCAACAACCCGCCTCGGACGAGGTATCACCGGTGCTTGCAGCGGTTCGCAAGCCGACCACGCCCAGCCTGGAAGAGGCGCTTCCCGATGACGATCCTCATCTTTCCAAGGCGCGGCTGCTGGCCAATGCCGCGCTGAACGAATACATCGGGCCCGAGATCGCGGCAAGCCCAACGGCGGCCTCGTGGGGAGACCTGGGGCAGGCTGAGATCTATGCCTCCTATGGCGAGTACTCTCGCGCCATGCAGTCCATGAAGCATAGCGGCATTTCCTTCTTCACACAGCCGGTGGCGCGGGTTCCACTGGCTTACTGGCATCTGCTATTTCCGCAGCCTTACTGGTCTGATCTTGTGGAGCAGTCCGAGAGAAACGGCCTGGATCGATATCTGGTGGCGTCCCTGATCCGCCAGGAATCCGAGTTCAACCCGAATGTTGTGAGTCATGCGAACGCTTATGGGCTGATGCAGCTGCTGCCACCGGTCGGGAAGAGCCTGGCCAAACAGCAGGGTATAAAGCCGTTCGACGCGGGCAGGCTGCTGGATCCGCGGATCAATCTTCAGTTAGGAACCACAAACCTGAGGCAGGTGCTCAACCGGTATGGCGGGCAGGTGGAGTACGCGCTGGCTGCCTACAATGCCGGCGACACCCCCGTGCGGCAGTGGATGGCGAATGGAGATTACAAGGACATCCCGGAATTTGTCGAGTCGATTCCGTACACCGAAACGCGGGAGTACGTCCAGGCCATTCTGCGCAATCGCGAGCTCTACCGCACGTTGTACCCGATCACGACCGCGTCGTCGCAGTAGCGGAGAAGAGGGCGTGTTCGGGGGCTGCTGATGCGGGGCGGGGCTCTCGGAGCTGAGTGAAGGTTTGCGCTCCATGGGGTAGCATGGTGCAGAGCCGGAGAGGGCCCGGATGGTGAAATCGGCAGACACAGCGGACTTAAAATCCGCAGACCTTAACCGGTCGTGGGGGTTCAAGTCCCCCTCCGGGCACCAGGAAGAACGACTTGCAGAACGAATATCTTAGATATCGAGGAATATTTCTCCTCGAATGGCAGTGTTAGAGCATCTGGCTTCGAACCACAGGGTCGGAGGTTCAAGTCCTTCCGGGCAACCGCGATACCAGATCAGTGGGCCCCGCCTTCCGTGAGGTCACGCTCCATCTCGCAAACTCGTTCGTTGCAGGCTTGACCTCGCGTCGCCGCCGCGGACAGGGCTTTATATTTATTCGCTCGTGTCAACGACTTACCGAATTGTTAGACGGAGCACGGTAACGCTTTCGTGCGGAAGAACGAGGGCAAGGTGGCCTGCTGCAACAGCAACGGAAGTTGCCAGCGGGGTAACATGCTGCGGCTCTACCTCATCGTTACGCTCGTAGCGGCTTGCTGCTCTAAGCTGCTGCGCCTGTGCTGGACCCGTGGCGCGCAGAGCGCCGAGGTCGAAGGTGGTGGACGTGTCTCTGCTCAAGGCTTCGATTGACACAGAGCAACCTAAGGGTCTTGCCATCAGAGCTACGCGTGGAGCTAAAGTTACCGCCGAAGCGAAGCTCCGTGATGTGCATCGCTCTTGCGAGGGCGACCTCATCCGGATCAAGACCGCCGATAGCGTCTTAGGGAAGAAGGGAGATCTGATCCACTTCGGCCCGCTCGTCTCCTTCTACGGCTATGCCGAACTAACGGCTTGCAGCCGCTGTACCGCGCCCGCAGAAAGCCGCAGTGTTGCCTCATACTTCTTCCACTCTGGAGCGGCTGCATCGCTGTGGGCTTCCGCGAGGACTTTACCGCTCATTCGGTCGCGGAATGAAACATTGATGCCAGAAGGCCCGGTGATGTGGCGAGCGTAGAAGGAGACTTTGTAGCCAAGCACACCGTGCACCGGCAGGTAAACCTTCTGCATGATGCCTGTGAGTTGCTGCGGCTGGCCGATGAGCTCGAGCGATTGCCAGCTGTTTGCAGCCTGTCCGACGTGCAGCTCGAAGCGATTGCCCGCGGCTGGGTTGAGTGACTGCCAAGGCAGTGGAATGCCAGTTGAGTTCGAGGACTCGATTAGCTCAGGCTGCTCACGGTAGAGATTTTCAAGGTTGACGTGATTCCAGAGACCGCCTTCGGATCTCGGCCGCAATGCCGTTGTTGATGGAGTTTCCAATGGGTTCGAGAAAGCTGCCGAAGATAGTATCCGCAATGCGGCTGGTGCCTTGCTCATGCGCGAAGTGCTTATACATGCGAAAGGGCGTGTTGCTGACGTTGCCCCACGGACCGCCATAGCTTTGAAAGGTAGCGGCAGGACCGGGCATGATGGCGGGATCGTTGCCGGGCACAAGCGAGGCACCGGAGCGGGTGCGCTCGCGGATGTAGACGGGTCGCTTTGCGCCAGGGGTTAAGCGACCTATCTCCTCGTAGTTGCCGCCGTTGTCGGCAAGGAAGAGGAAGAGCGTGTTCTCGAGTTGGCTTCCTTTTCAAGCTTGGTGAGGATGCGGCCGATGAGGGCGATCATCAGATCAGCGGCGGTCAGTTTGCCGCGGAGCGCCTGTTCAGCATGAAGGAGCGGCCCTCGGCGGTGATCTGCTCCAACGATATGACGGCGATCGGCGTTCTCCACACGACGCAGCGACTGGGCCGCCGCATACCGGACGAGATGTCGCTGATCGGCTTTGACGATCTGCTGATGAGCCAAATCGTGCAGCCTGCGCTGACGACACTGCACCTTTCCCGGCAGCAGATCGCGGCGCGCGCCTTTATGGGTTTGCAGATTGGCGGCGGGAGCGGGCGTGACGGCACAACGAGTTTCATCCAGCCGCGTCTGATGGTGCGGTCCTCAACCGGGAGAAAGTCATGACGGCAGAGATGGATAAGTGGTCCTGGATGGAATGCTTTACATCACCACCCTGTGTTGCGTATTGTCGATGCCTGGGAGGGCAGATGGATCGGCGCTCATTTCTTGGCCAGGCTGCCGGGGCCCTTGTGTCCGGTACGATGCGCGGCGTTCCAGCCCCAGACGCGCAGAGCGCTCCAGCTCCCGGACCGGCGGCAGAGTCGCTCGAATTTATCCAGCCGCGTGCTGGAACAGGACCTTTCCAGAAGACGCGTACAACGCGGCCGCCACACCTGGTGCTGATCTCAGCAGATATGGTGAGCCCTGACCTCTACCACCCGGACCGGCCGCTTTCCAAGCACGTGCACCTGCCTAACCTGCGATCACTGATGGCAAATGGCACCTTCTTCGCGAATGCGTTTTGCACGGTGCCGCTCTGTGCGCCCTCACGCGCCTCATACATGACGGGCAGGTATAGCTACATCCAGGGTAATGGCGAACGCGCTCCGGACGGCCTTGAGTCACAGCTGCGCGCGGACGATACCATCTTTCCCGAGTATCTGCGCGCGAGTGGATACGTGGCACGCCAGGCAGGCAAGGGCCATGTGGGCACCAAAAAGTACCTGGATGCATTCGGTGAGAACGATCAGCCGTGGGACCGCTGGTCACCCCCGGTGTTTGACGATGACGAGTTCCTGACCTATCAGCGTGAACTGGGGGTAAAGTCGCAGAAGTACTCACGGGAGATTGTGTTCAAGCTGCAGGACCGCACCTCGCCGGGAAATTCAGCGGGGGGATGGGTGGTGCAGAAGGACGGGAGACCGTTTCCGGTAGAGGCACAATACAGTTTTTTTCTGGCAAAACGTGCCTCTGATTTCGTCAAGGATGCGGTACGTACAGGGCAGGCCGCCAAGCATCCACTTTATGTGCAGCTCGACCTGTTCGATCCGCATCAGCCGTTTGCTATTCCGGCGGGCTTTGAGCAACGGGAACGTGAGCTGCGCGCGATCATACGTCTCCCGGATTCCTATGAAGCGGTGCGTAAGCGTGACTTTGCCCGCGGCTCGGACGAGCCGGAGATTCTGGACGTCTACCGCAAATATTGGGGCATCTATGACCCCGCGACCCTGCTGGATTACCGTGTCGCGTACGTGCTGCAGATGGAATTAGTCGATCGCGCAATCGGTATGTTTCTGACAGAGCTGCGCGAAGCCGGACTCTACGATGACGCGGCGATCGCCTTCATCAGCGACCATGGCGAGATGAACGGGCGCAGGGCCATGGTTGACAAAGGCGTCTATCTCTACCCGGATGTGCTCCGTGTGCCATTCATTATCAAAGGACCGCGGCAGGAGCGGCCCTTCGTGGTGAAGGACTCCGTATCACTGCTTGATCTATCGTGCACAATGCTGGATCTGGCGGGGATTGCTCCTGCAGCGAAGATGGACGGCCGCTCGCTCGTACCAGCGCTGACTGGAAAGCATCTGCCGCTCCGTGCCCCGCTCTTATTTTTTGGCGGGTGGCATGTAGGTGTGAACTTTGCCTGCGGGTTGGAGCATCGCACGGCGGACGGACGGCATTTTTTATATGCCTATAACTGCAGTTCACCGAACGACGAGCTCTATGATCTGGACGCGGACGATGCAGTGAACCTGATCACGCAGACTGCCTATCGCGAGATTCGCGACGAGATGGTGCGCCAGCTAGGAGCGCTACTGCAAGCGGATCCACGTTGGGTAGGCTACTGGGCGGAGTTCCGAATTGCGCGCTACGCGCTGCTGCCAAAGAGTACCGGCGATATGCAGCTCTTCACCAAGCCGGAGTAGCTCCCCTCTGCAAGGGAGAGACAAGCAGGACGACCGGCCTTCAATTTTCCACGCGAAAGATGTGGCCAGGACTCAGATGACAAGACAGATTCCAAAGTTCCAACGACGAACGCGTGTTGTTCACCGCGCAAGGAAGATGTACCTGAGATCAAAATGGCTTCTGCGACATGTCAGGTCCCACTTGCTCCACATCACCGGCGAAGCGCGGGGGTCGTCGCCCTGCCCGGAGGGACCTTTCTCATGGGTACTGATTATCAAGAGTCCTTTGTCGCGGATGGAGAGGGACCAGTGCGGTCCGTTTTCGTATCCCCTTTCAATCGCTACCGCGTAGCGGCACGCACTGGGAACACGCCGGACAGCTCAGCCTCGAACATCAGCTTTCGCTGTGCATCGGACGCCTGACCTAGCTCGGGACCAAGCCTTGCGGAAGACGGAACATCCGAAGAAGAGGTCTCCAAGAAGACGTCTAGAGATCGGAGTGGGATGAGTGCCGCAAGCTCGGGACGCAGCGGTACTATCTCATTGCGAGGGTCTCTACATTTGGATTGAGGGCGAGATTCCCACTGGGCGCAGGTGTAGTTCGGTGCTCACCAACCTAGCGTAAACCTCCCGGAACATGACGGTTCTACTGGGCGAGGACACTGCACTCTAATGGGTCCACGGACACACTATCAGACACTACAGATGTGCCACACGCGGTGGTAATCAACGAACGAACCTATGTTTCAGAACTTTACTTCCAAATCGATTTCAGTCTCCATGTTTTACCCTGGACTCCAACAGCCTTTCCACTCAGCGAGAAGAGCTGAATCCTGATGTTCTGGCTAGCTGGATAGATCAGGTTAGTCATGGCAATCGTGCCGTTCTGTGCATAGGCCTCCACGGACGAGCGGTCGAAGATGATCTTCAGATCGTATGGTCTTTGGGTGACGAGTGGAGCGGTTGTTCTGGCGTGAAAGCCTGGTGAAGGTTCTGCGCCGGATCGCGAGCGATCGATGTAAAACTCTCCGCTGAGGCTTACCCATTATGGTGATGCCGCCGCAGGGGTGCTGAGGCGACCGCAGCGGCAAGCCTTCCGGGGGTATTCGAAAAGTGTCTGCGAGACGGCCGCGACCCATGCCTCGGCATCTGAGTTGAAGAGGATGGAACGATGCTCCTGGTATGGTTAGCGGCGATTAGCCTTCCGACGAGCGTGGCAGTGATTTCGTTTGGGGCGCTTGCAGCTTTGCTGCTGTTCGTGTTGAGCGGCCTGTTCGCTCCGGAGCTGAAGTACACGATCTCCAGAGGTGAGAGCCAGCCGAACGACTCGGAGGCGTTTGCCTTCTACCTCGAGGCGCTTACCGATGCCAAGGCGAATCCGGGGTCGGCGTTCGAGGTCCTGACGAATGGCCCGCAGTTCTACGAGGCGGAACTCGCAGCGATCGCTCAGGCGCGCAGCAGCATCAACCTCGAAGCGTACATCTTTCAACGCGGAGAGATTGCGCTGCGCTTTCGCGACGCCCTCGCCGAACGGGCGCGCGCCGGGTGCCGGGTTAAAGTTCTGCTGGATGCGTTTGGCAGCCATGCAGTGGACGAGAGCTACTTCGCGCCACTCCTTGAGGCCGGAGGCGTGGTGTGCTGGTACAACGGCATTGCCTGGTACCGGCTGGCACAGCTCGACAACAGGACACATCGCGAGCTGCTGATTATCGATGGTCGCATCGGCTTATCGGTGGCGCGGGTATTGCGGACCAGTGGTTCCACGGTGCGGATGGAAAGCCGAGGTGGAGAGACACAGTGGTGAAGGTGGAGGGGGGTGCTGTCTCCAACCTGCAGGCCACTTTTGCAGAGAACTGGTTGCAGGGCCGCGGGGAGCTGATAAGCGGCGGTGGGTACTTCCGGAAGGAGGCGCGAAACTCCGAAGAGTTGGCGCTGGTGGTGACCAGCACACCGACAATCGGGGGCTCCACGCGAGCAAGGATACTGTTTCAGCTCCTGATCAGCTCGGCGCAGCATTCGATTCATATCAACACACCTTACTTTCTGCCGGACAAAAGCCTGACGGCGGAGCTGGTCTGCGCGATCCAGGAGCGGCAGGTGGAGGTGAAGATTGTGGTTCCGAACAAGAAGAGCGATCACCTGCTGACCAGAAGTGCGAGCCGCCGGGGATACGGGCCGCTGCTGAAGGCAGGAGCAGAGATCCTGGAGTACAAGCCATCGATGATCCACGCGAAGATTCTGATCGTGCATGGACTTTGGAGTGTGGTCGGGTCGACGAACCTGGATTATCGCTCGTTCGGCATCAACGACGAGGTAAATCTGGCGGTGCGGGGCAAAGGGATGGCCGATCGGCTGGAGCGAGACTTTCAGATGGATGCAGCTGCGGGCCGGAAGCTTTCCTATACCGAGTGGGCGAGCCGACCTGGAACAGAGCGGGTTCTCGAGCTGCTCGGCTGGCTGTTTGCGCGGCAGCAAAGAGGCGCGAATGCAGCTAAGAGTCGCCACGTACAACGTGCACAAGTGCAAGGGATTGGACGGCAGGACCGACGCACGCAGGGTGGCCGAAGTGGTGCGATCGCTGGATGCAGACGTGGTCGGGCTGCAGGAGGTGCTGGACGTGCGGGAAGGTGTGGCGAAGTACGACCAGGCGCGCACCATAGCGGACCAGATGGATGGGTATGAGTGGCGTTTCGGAGAGAACCGGCGGCTACGGGGCGGGTCGTACGGCAACATGCTGCTCAGCAGGTTTCCAATTGCGTCGTTCACGAACTACGATCTCTCACACCGGAAGCGGGAACGGCGTGGTTGCCTGCGGGCGGATGTGCTGCCGGCAGAAGGGGAGGAAGTGCACATCTTCAACGTGCACCTTGGCACCGGTTTTATGGAGCGGCGGCACCAGGGGCGGGCCTTTCTTTCGCTGCTGGAGACGGCTGAGGTGAGCGGACCGCGGATCGTTCTCGGCGACTTCAACGAGTGGACCCGCGGGCTGGCTTCGCAGGGACTCTCGGAGGCGTTCCAAACATTTGAGCCCGGGGCGGCTTTGGGCCGATCTCGAACCTATCCGGGACTGTTGCCGGTGCTTCATCTCGACCACTTCTACTATGATCCCCAGCTTCGGCTGGAGTCCATACGGCTCGTTCGGACTCCGGCGGCGTTGATGGCATCGGATCACCTTCCGCTGCTAGCTGAGTTCGTACTCGGCTCCTGAGGCCGGAGAGGGAAAGAGAGTAGCGGGCGAAGCGAGCGCCCCTACACCACCCCGAAGATATTGCCGTCGGCATCGACATCGATGGTAGCGGCGCGGGACTCCTTGGGGAGACCGGGCATGAGCATCATGTTGCCGGCGATCGCGACCAGGAAACCAGCGCCTGCGGAGAGGGATACGTCGGTGATGCGAAGGGTCCAACCGGTCGGTGCGCCGAGAAGGGCAGGGTCGTCGGAGAGCGAATACTGGGTTTTGGCGATGCAGATGGGCAGAGATCCATAGCCCCAGTGTTCGAACTGCGCGAGCTTGGCCCCTGCGGTGTCGCTGATGTGTACACCGGCTGCGCCGTAGACGCGACGGGCAATCTTGCCGATCTTTTCCTCGGCCGAGTCGCCGGGGTTGTAGATGCTGACGGGGGACGGCGCAGGGTTTGCCTCGATGGTGCGGACGACCTCCTGGGCGAGGGCGACGGCGCCTTCGCCGCCCTGGGTGAAGGCTTGCGATAGTGCAAAGGTGGCGCCTTGGTCGCGGCAGAAGGCGGAGATGCGGGCGAGGTCTTGGGGCGTGTCATCGGGAAACTGGTTCAATGCGACCACGGTGGGCAGGCCGAAGCCGCGCAGGATTCGGATGTGCTTGCCGAGGTTGACGAAGCCGCGTTCGAGTACGCCCTCCCCCTGCGTCTGTACGCTCTTGACGGTGCTGACAAGGACGGCTGCCGCGGGCTTGATGCCGGACGAGGGCATGACGATGTCCATGTATTTCTCGAAGCCGAGATCACTGGCAAAGCCGCACTCATTCACGACGTAATCGGCCAATTGGAGGCCCATAGACTGCGACAGCACGGAACTGGTGCCGTGCGCGATGTTGCCGAAGGGGCCGCAGTGAACAAAGGCTGGCGTGCCCTCGGTGGTCTGTACGAGATTGGGAAGGAGGGCGTCGGCCAGCAGAGCCATCATGGGACCGGTCGCGTCCATCTGAAATGCGTGGACAGGGTCGCCGGACCGGGTGCTGCCGATCACGATGCGGGCGAGGCGCTGGCGGAGATCTTCGCGACCGGTTGCAAGGGCCAGGATGGCCATGACCTCGGAGGCGGCGGTGATGAGAAATCCAGTGGCGCGGTCGTGCCCGTCACGCTTGCCGCCGGCCTGGACGACGATGCGGCGGAGAGCGCGGTCGTTCATGTCCAGGGTGCGCGGCCATGTAATGGAGGCAGGGTTGAGGTCGAGATCGTTCCCGTGAAAGAGGTGAGCGTCGATCAATGCGGAAAGGAGATTGTGCGCGCTGGTGATGGCGTGGAATCGCCATGGAAGTGAAGGTTGATCTTGTCCGCGGGCTCGACCCGGGCGCGTCCTCCGCCGGCAGCGCCACCCTTCATGCCGAAGACCGGGCCGAGCGACGGTTCGCGCGAGGTGATGACGGCGCGCTTGCCGATGAGTTCAAGACCCTGGACGAGCCCAATGGCGGTGACGGTCTTACCCTCACCCGAGGTGGTGGGCGTGGTCGCGGTGACAAGGATCAGTTTGCCCCTGCGCGGGAGATCAGGATCGTCGAGCAAGGAGAGCTTCACCTTGGCACCGTACGGGCCAAGCTGCTCGATGTACTGCGCAGGAAGGCCGAGCTTCTGCGCAATGAGCTGGATGGGAAGAAGATCAGTGGGCACTTCACCTCATCATAGGCGCGCCAAGGGCAGCATGGGAACGGATCGACCGCTGGGTTACCAGGCACGACCGTTCTGAAAGATGCTTTGATAAGGCAAACTCCCCCATTTGGTGCATTGAGCCTTTTCGGAGCTCATGGCACCATCCCTCCATATGCGCGTCAATCTCATCGCCCAAGTGTCCCTTCCTATTAACCCAGGTGTTTCTAAGTTTCCGCTCTCGTTGACGATCCGGCCAGCTTGTGGTCTGCCCGGGGAATTCGAGTACTCTACCGACAGCGAGGCTCTGCTGCGGATGCTTGCACAGAAGACGGAGCTGCCGTCGTCTGTGCTGGAGCGCTTTCGAGGAGATCTTCGTCTCCGCTCCAGTGTGCGGCTACTCGGGGTCGAACTCAGCGACCGTCACCTGACTGAAATCGGGTACTTTGTCGACTAGATCTTAAGACGCAAAGGCATCGTTCTCGCGGTCACCAACGGCCTATGGAACAGCTCTCAGACGTCATGGGATGAGGGAGCGCGTGGTCGACGAGGAAATGATTTCGAGAAGGCTACGCGCTACGGACTCGATCTGCTGATTGGTCATGCGAGTGAAAAAGGGAAGTGCGATGGTCCGCTGACTCTCGGCTTCGGTAACAGGGAGCGGGAAGCGCGTGGGGATCTGGCCGTAGGCGGGCTGGGTGTGAATCGGCGCAAAGTATCGGCCGCACTGGATTCCCCTTTGGCGCATCTGAACAACCACCTCGTCACGGTCAGTCTGGGTGAACTCCGCAGCGAGCCGCACGACGTAGACGAACCAGCTGATACGCCTGTGCTGGAGCGCAGAGGGTGGGGAAATCAAGGCTGGATTGCCGCCTAGAAGCTGCTCGTATCTGCGGGCTGACGTCTCCCGATGTTCGAGTATGGATTCAAGGCGACGCATCTGGGCGCAGCCGAGGGCGCAATTCATCTCGGAGAGCCGGTAGTTATAGCCGAGAAGAGAGTGCTGATGCCAATCGTCTGAATCGTAGCGACCCTGATTTCGAAGCGCCTTGATCTCACGGGCGAGATCTGCGTCCCGGGTCAGGACCATGCCACCTTCGCCGGTGGTGATCTGTTTGTTCGGGTAGAAGGCAAGAACGGCAGCGTCCCCGAACGAGCCGACACGATGGCCACGGAAAGAGGCTCCGATGGCTTCGCAAGCGTCCTCGATGACACGTAAGTTGTGTTTGCGCGCGATCTCCAGAATCAGGTCCATCTCAGCGGGAATTCCGAAGGTGTGTACGACCATGATGGCGCGGGTGCGAGCGGTGATGGCGCGCTCGATCCTGGCGGGATTGAGATTCAGGGTTGCTGGTTCAATGTCGATGAAGACCGGGACCGCATCCACATAGCGGATAGCGTTCGCCGCAGCGATAAAGGTGAATGAGGGAACGATCACCTCATCCCCGGCGCCGATGCCCATTGCACGGAGGCAGAGATGAAGTCCGGCGGTGCCGGAGCTGACGGCGAGCGCGTGCGGAACGCCGATGTAGGCTGCGACGAGTGCTTGGAACTCCTCCATTCTGGGGCCCAGGCTGAGGCGAGAACTTCGCAGAACCGAGACAACAGCCTCGACCTCCAGATCCGTGATGTCCGGCTGCGAAAGAGGAATATCCGTCATGCCGAGATCTCGGAGCTTTGCTTCATCAGCAGCTTGTTCCTTGGGGGGAGTGCTGTGAGGACGCGCACGATGAGCTCGGATGCGTGCCCGTCTCCGTACGGATTGACCATACTCCGGATGCTTCGCGCAAACGCGGAGCTTCCTGCTTTCTTCACCTGTTCAAGAATTGAAGCTGCCGAAGGAGAGGCGTCGAGGACGTTAGGGGGCCGCTCCCTGCCTTGCTGTCTCAGGCCCACGTTGACGGTCGGCAGGGCGAAGGATCCGGTCTCCATGATCCCGCTGCTGGAGTTCCCGATCATCATCCGCATCTGCCGTAGAAGGCTCCAGTAGTGCACAGCAGGGAGGTTGATGAAGAGGCGTCCGCTTCCACGCAGGCGGAGGAACGACTCCGCGCGTTCAATAAGGGAGCGGCTGCCGGCATCGGCGTTTGGATAGCAGAAGAGGAGCTGCTGGGGAAGTGCGGCCAGAGCTTCGAAGAGCGCGTCGGCCTCCGCGGTTGTGTCAGAGAGAAGGGTGACCGGATGGTAGGCGACGAGGATCGACGGATGGTCCAGGTCCAGGCCGAGCCGTTGCTCGACCTGCTCGCGATTCAGCAGATCGCTTCTTCGGAGATGGTCGAGCGATGGAGCTCCCGCGCGGTGGACTCTCCACGGCTCCTCGCCCATGCTGATCACGCGCTTGCGGGCCTTCTCGGTTGAGGTGAAGTGGATGTGACTCATCTTCGTCAGGGCGTTGCGGACTGCGTCGTCTATGGCACCCTCGCTGTGTTCGCCGCCCTCGATATGGGCCATGGGGATACGTAATGCGAGAGCGACGGCTGCGGGTGCGAGCATCTCGTACCGATCAGCGATCAGGAGCAGTAGATCGGGCCGCATCGCACCCAAGGTGTCCGCCAGCGAGAGCACGCCGACGCCGATGCTCTTGGCCATGCCGACGTCCGTATCCGAGCTCAAGAGGCATTCCAGGCGAGCGGCTATTGTGAACCCATCCGCTTCGATCTCCCGGACGGTGTTCCCGAACTCGGGCGACAGGTGGGAGGCGAGCACGATGAGCTTGAGGTCGACCGCCGGATGTGCGGCAAGGTCCCGCAGAGGCCAGTAGAGATGACTGTAGTCGGCGCGGGATGAAGTCACGACCGCAATGGTCTGTCTCATGCGGAAGGCACCTCTGGCGCAGCGGCAAGATCGTGCTTGAGTAGGTTGCTGGGGCGATACTCGGGAACGATCTCCTGAATGGCGTTCAGGAGAGGAGCGAGGTCGCGTTCGGAGACAGCAGCTTGAATCTTCTCCAAGCATCTGCTGAGTTCAGCCGAAGGGATCGTTGAGGTCTGAACTCTGTACAGCCCTTTGATTGCAGGTGTGGCGAGGTGCTCCCGGGTCGAGATCATCCGTTCCGCGACTTTGTCACCGGGCCGCAGACCCGTAAATGTGATTTCAACGTGAGTTGTGTTTTGGGAGGTCCGTGCAATCAGGAACCTTGCCAGATCACAGATGCTGTGGGCTTCACCCATGTCAGGAACGAGGATAGCTGGCGAGACAGGGATTGCCAGCGTTGCGAGCAGGTGCTGAACAGCTTCCCGGACAGGAAGAAAGTAGCGAGTCGCCCGTGAGTCCGTAACCGTGACCGGACCTCCGCGCGAGATCTGGTCTAAGAAGAGCGGGACGACGCTGCCGGAGGAGCCGAGCACATTGCCGAGTCGAAGCGCTTTCATTTCGGTGGGGGTGCACTTCGCGAGCAGAATCAGCTCGGCAACCCTTTTCGTGGCGCCCATGATGCTGTCCGGGTCGACTGCCTTATCGGTCGAGAGCAGAATGCACTGTTCCGCGCCGGCAGCTACAGCGGTTTCGACGATCAGCTGCGTTCCGAGGATGTTGGTGGAAGCGGCGGTGAAGGGGTTCGCCTCCATGAGCGGCACATGTTTGCAGGCGGCGGCGTGGAAGACGACCTGGGGTCGGTATTGCCGGAAGATCTGATCGATGAGAGCGGAGTCGCGAACGCTGCCGACGACTAGCCGCTTTCGCAAACTTACGCCGGCCCGTTGCAGATCGTAGTCAAGTTGATGGAGGCCTAGCTCGCCGACGTCGAGGAGAACGAGTTCCGCCGGATCCGCCTTCGCGAGCTCACTCGAGAGAGCTGAGCCGATAAACCCACCGGCCCCGGTAACCAGCACTCTTTTGCCCGCGATGCTTTCGCGAACGGCATGGAGATCAGGCGAGCCGGCGGATCGGCCCGTAAAGAGGGTCCAAGCGTCGTCTTCGAACTCGCGAACGTCACTCAAGCGGTTTCGCCTGTTCTCCTGGCCCAATGGTTGGGTGAGGCTCCCGAGCGTCTTTCGGTTCCAAGGTACGTGGATGCATCCCAGCTCCATCTCCATCCTACGAACTGCACGGAATGCGATGCAAACTCGCAGAGGCGGCTACTGCAGGCGAGTTCCATCGTGTCAACTTCGCTCTCCTATACTGAGCGCATGCCAGCGTCTAAGTGCTTGGTCGAGCGCTCTGAATTCGCTCAGTCCGGTTTCAAGGTTGCGCCCGTCCCTATCCAAGGCACTCGGAGTTTCTTATGAGCGTCGCTCTCCTGCCCGCAGTAGAACAGCTCAAACTCCTTCGCGCGAAGGAGATATCAGCGGTGGAGCTGGCGGAAGAACACATCGCACGCATTGAACGGCTCAATCCGGAGCTCAATGCGATCGTCGACTTCGATGCTGCGCGTGTTCGACAGCAGGCCCGCGACGTGCGTGAGGGCGAACTCTCTGGACTGCCCATGACGATCAAATCGTCGATCGCGACCGCTGGCTACCGTTGTGAGATTGGCAGCCTGCTGCATCGCGGGCAGGTCCCCCAGAAGGATGCAGCAAGCGTTTCGCGTCTACGGGAAGAAGGTGCGGTCCTACTTGGCACAACGAACTGCCCTGAGTTCCTTATGGCCTACGAGACTGACAATCGACTGTACGGGCGGACAAACAATCCGTGGGCTCTTGATCGCACCCCGGGTGGCTCGAGCGGTGGAGAGGCAGCGGCTATCGCGGCCGGGCTCTCCGCTGCGGGGGTAGGTAGTGACAGCGGTGGCTCCGTGCGAGAACCAGCGCACTTTTCGGGGATCTGCTCTCTAAAACCTACCTCTGGACGCATCTCTGCGGAGGGTCACTTGCCTCCCTGTGTGGGACCGTTCTCAACCCTGGGAGCAATCGGGCCGATGGCTCGGACCATACCCGACGTCGAGCTAATCTTTCGCCTCCTTTCACAGCCCTCAAAGCTCGATCCGATCGGCGTTCCAGTGCCTTACAGACAAGTGACTCTGAGCGAGGCGAAGCGGGTCACCATCGGATGGTTTGAAGACGATGGAATTACGCCGGTGACTCCGGAGACCCGTGTCGCGGTCCACGATGCAGTGCGGGCGCTCGAGAGACAAGGCTTTCCTCTGCGACGCTTTCGGCCAGAATCCCTGGAGAGAGCGAGAAGGCTCTGGCAAATCTTCTTTGTGCAGTGCGGGGCAATGTTCTATGAGCCTACGATCGCCGGAAAGCATGATCTGCTGAGCCCGACCTTTCTCGATTTCCTAGACCTTGCGGGAGCACAGCCGCCACTCACGCCGGAGTCTCTCCTGGGAGCCTGGGCCGAATCCGACCTGGTACGGGCGCAACTTCTGGCGGAGATGGACCAGTGTCCGCTGCTGCTTCTGCCGGTCTCATCAACACCCGCTTATCGCCACGGAGAGCGGATGTGGGAGATCGACAGCTGCAAGGTGAACTATCTCGATTCGATGCGGTATACGCAATGGTTTAATCTTCTGGGGTCGCCTGCCGCGGTGGTGCCGGTTGGGCGATCTTCCGAAGGTCTCCCGATCGGTCTGCAGATCGCCGGGCGGCCTTACCAGGACGAGTTTGTGCTAGCGGTCGCAAACGCCCTGGATAGCGAGTTCGGATACCAGCTCCCTCCGATTCACTAGAATCTCAACCAGAGCGCGGCCGCACGAGTAAATGGCCTGCTCATCAGGGAAGATCTGGAATTGGTTCGGAGATAGCCGGCTGGTATCGGAATTGGTAGGGCTGCGTGCGGTCTCCGGATTCGAAGCGGCTATTCCAGTCGAGCCGATAGTTCAGCGTGTCGAGGTCCTCGGGATAGTGTTCGCGCGCAGGATACGGGTAGGCGCTCATCTCGTGGAATGGCAGCTGCGCCACGGTGAAGGGAAGCGCCTCATAAAAGTCCATGTCCTTCACAAAGCCGTCCGCGTAGAAAAAGTAGTCGCGCTTCCAGTGCGCGGGTAGAGCGGGTAGCGCGGTGTCGCTGAACTCTGCGTCAATGTCTTCTCCGCTGCCGAATATTACGTAACGATTGTCCTTTGCCTGCAGCAAAGGCGTGACGCTGCCGTAGCTGGTGTAGGTGCCGCGCTGCCAGTGGAAAGGTCCGGTCGCGCTGATGCTCTGGTAGTCGTAGGTAATATCGCCCGGCGTTTTACCGTCTACCTGTTTCGGGTATCCGCGAAATGCCAGATGAGCCGATGCGAGGGGGAGCTCGACCCGCCTGGCCTGGCTGGACGCGTCGGCGCCATTGTCGACGAGCACCTGGTCCCAATAGATCTGCAGGTTGGATCGAATGCGAATGCGTCGGGTCCCAACTGGAAGTTTGCCGGTTAGATCGACGACGATAGTCCGCGGCAACCCGGCTGGGAATCCCATGTCATCGATGACGCACTTCCAAGATCCGTCTGGTAAAAGCGCTTCGACCGAAGGTGGCTGTGGCTCGAGGCCGGCCTGCCATGCGGCGTACATGGAGGTCGCGCTGAAGTATTCGATGAATCCATGAAGGAAGAGCCGGAGCGGATGAGAGTTCGACCACGCGCCGAGGTCCAACGTGAGGGCATGAGGGCTGGCGAATCCAGCGTAGCTCAGGGTTTGAAAGTCCTGGACGTATTGATGATCGCGATGAGCGAGCAGCTGAAGCACATCACGGCCCTTATCATCCCATGCCCCATCCGGCAGCCGGGTCGCGGAGGACGCGACGACCGTGCTTCCCGATGCAAAGGGTGCCTCGCTGAGAAAGCGCTCGTTGGGGTATACCTCGGTTCCTTCAGGATGATCGACGGCAACCAGGCGCAGGCGGTCTACGTAGTTAATCTCTTCCATCGGCTCACCGAAGCGGAGGCTGAGCCGCCCATTGCGCGATCGAAGACTTGAGCCGTCTACCTTGATCCACTCGTCGGAGTCGGCGTTGTTCTTCGAGATGGGAGAGACCCAGTGGCCGATCACGGCAGCACCGATCACATCCGAGATGAACTCGTATTTGGATCCATTCCAGGCAAACAGAACAGGGCAGGAACTTCCTCTTCGATCCAACTCGGTGAGCGCCACTGGCTTGTTCGCCGCCACGTCCAGCTCGTCTTGCGGGACTCCGGTGGGCCACAGCATGCGCACCACGTCGACGTGATCGCTCTGGCCAAGTCCGGCGAGGATCTCGGTCGAGCCTTGGCTCTGATAGCCCGAACTGCCGGCGACCTCGAACTTCTGCCACATGCCCTCCGAGAACACCTCGACCTTGGTTCCAAGAGCGCTCTTGTTGTCGGCGAGACCTGTGAGCGCTATGTGGAGGGAGTGGTTCTTGTTCCCTCCCACATTCCGCAGCACGAGCGGCGATGCGCCAGGGCGAGAGACGATCAGGTCAGCAGCGCCGCTACCTGAGAGGTCTGACGCGATGAGAGATCGCGCTCCATCCAGGGAAATCTTCGTGAGCCCGAGAGCTTCGCTGACATCTTTAAAGCCTTCCGAGCCACAGTTTCGAAAGACCCGCAACTGAGTCCCGTGATCTGTCTCGACCAGGACGGCGATATCGATCCAGCCATCGTTATCGAAATCGATCGGAGTGAGTCCCCAGGCGGATCGAGCGTCGGAGATCGGCAGCGCCACACGCTCGAAGCTCTTTCCTTCGACATTCCTCCACAGGCTAATGCCCGGCGCGCCAGCGTGTGTCACGGCGATATCCATCCAACCGTCTTTGTTGAAATCAAGAGTGGCAACGCCCCTCGTCTGCGGCAGCGATTCCGAGTAGAGGGCCAGCTGCTTGAAGGCACCCTCGCGCTGATTCTCATAGAGCGTCGGCGCGCTTCCGGAACCGGTGACTACCAGGTCTACGGCTCGGTCGTTATTGAGGTCCGAGAGCACGGAGGCGAGGGTGCTCCCGGTGCCTGCCAGACCGGGAACACTGGTCCATTCGGTGAAGGTGGAGTTGCCGTTATTTCGCCAAAGGACGCTGGGGCCCGCGCCAGATGGGGACGGGCTCCCGGTGACGAAGAGGTCCAGATCGCCATCGTGATCGAAATCAACGAAGGTAAGACCTGCGGGCCGGTTCAGCGACCGGATGCCAACGGCCCCAGTCGTCTCTGCAAACTTGCCGTGGCCGAGATTGTGAAACAAAGCGATGCGATCCGCGAGCGCAACTGCAAGATCGGAGAGGCCATCGTTGTCGTAGTCTCCAACAGCACAGGAGATCCCCTGGCCTGCTGCGATCAAACCTGTTCCCTTGAGCGAAATCTCGGACGTCGCTTCGCCAGTGAAACGGTAGGCGCGAAGCGCATTCTCGCCGGCTCCAACCACTATGACGTTCTTCTCTCCCTTGCCTTCTACGTCGAGGATGCACTCGCCGCCGCCCACAGCCGATGAATCTGTCTTAGAGTTCGGAGCCGCAGCACCGTCGTGCGCCTCTTGTGATACAAAGCTGACCGGGATCATTGGACCGACCGATGGCGTGAGCGAGCGCATATCCTGCACCGTCGCGTATCGGCCCTGCTCTCCGTAGACTGCACTGAGCGGCGTAGCGATCTTTGCCTGGGTGATCTCCTGAAAACGCTTCAGGTGTTCGCGAGACTTGTCCGCCATGCCGGCACGCTGCAGCGCGCGCGCGAGCCCAAATTGAGCCGAAGCATGCAGCGGGCTTAAACGCAAAGCGTTCTCGAATTCAGAGATGGCGTGCTCGTAATCCTTGAGCCCGAGATAGATGGTGCCGAGGAAGTAATGGCTATCGGCGTCACCTGGATCGATCTGGCTCGCTTGCTGAAAGTCGTTCAGCGCCACCTGCTGTCCACCGCCGTCGAAGTGAGCCAGGCCGAGGCTGTACCAGGCACGTGCATTTTTCGTATCAATTGCTGTGGCCGACTTCAGAGCCTCTTCCGCCTCCGGAAGGCGTCGGAGATAAAGGAGTGCGATCCCCTTATTCAAGAGTGGAACAGCAGCGCCGGTGTCGGTCTTGTGAGCTTCCTCGAATTTCTGAAGAGCTTTATCCGTGAACTGCTGATTCATGAGAGCTACGCCAACATTATTGAGGCGAGCCGCCTCAACACTGGGGCTAGTGGGTTTCGCAGCGCTCGCAATCAAGGAACTGAAAAGACACAGGCAGAGCAGCAGACCTTTTCCAGGTTCAAGCGTTCCAGGTTCAAACGAATATTTTCCAGCCCTTGACATGCAACGATTATAGAAGGATGGCTCTGTTTCAGAGCGCCCGGAATACTCCGTCTTTCGCGGGACAAACGGATTGCTTGCTGAATGTTGAGTTCTCCCTGCGGCCTCGAAATCAATCCTTTAGCTGGGAGTAAACTGAATCGATCTAGAAAGGTTTAAATCTTGGACCAGTACATCGAGAGAGTAGTCGATTTGACTGAGTTATCAGCCAACGACATCTACAATCTGCCGTTAGAAGAGGCTCGAGCTCTTCTGCTCGAACACGGAGCAGATGCGGTTGGAAAGATAGAAGGTTCCTTCGCCCTGGTAGCGCGATCCGGCAAGAAGGTCAGAATGGCGCGGTCTCTGGATCGTCCCATGAGATATTTCCTGGCAAAGCGTAAAGAAGGCCCCGTGCTCATCGTCGCCGACCGTATCGACGTCATTCACCAGTGGCTCGAGGGCGAAGGTCTGAGCGGTCAGTTTCACCCAAACTATACCCGCATGGTTCCGGCCCATCACGTGGTGGATCTTGAATTGATTGGATGCCCGGACCCCGACCCCGTTTACACGCGCTTCTTTACACCGGAGATGGCCTCGCTGCCGCCTGACACCGAGGAGATTGGCCGGCGGTATATCGCCGTTCTTGCTGACGAGATCTCACTTTGGCTCAACCGCATTCCCGTCACGGAGCCCGTTGGCGTCTGCTTTTCGGGCGGCGTTGATAGTGGAAGTGTCTTCCTGGCCACGTACCACGTGATGCAACAGCAGGGGATGAATCTTGGGCGGCTGAAGGCCTTCGTTCTTGATCTTGGAGAGGGTCCCGATGTTCAGCAAGCCCGTGAGTTTCTTAGTACTCTCGGCCTCGAAATGTTTCTTGAGCCGATCCTGGCTCATGCGGATGCACTCGACATTCGCGAGACCATCAGCGTGATCGAGGACTATAAGTCGCTCGATGTGGAGTCTGCAACGATGGGGCTCGCGCTCTGCCGTGGCGTTCGCGCTCGCTACGGAGACTGGCGATACCTGATCGACGGGGACGGCGGTGACGAGAACCTGAAGGATTACCCAATCGACGCGAACCCTGAGCTCACCATTCGCAGCGTCATCAACAATCCCATGCTTTATCAGGAGGGTTGGGGCGTGGGCAAGATCAAACACTCGCTGACCTACAGCGGTGGCCTGAGCCGCTCCTACGCTCGCACCTACGCTCCCGCGCGCAGGTTCGGGTTCCGGGGCTTCAGTCCGTTCACAAGACCGAGAGTTGTGGCCGTAGCGGAGGCTATCCCTTTCACCACTTTGACGAACTATGACGTGGAGCGTCTTTACGAGTTGAAAGGTGAGGTCGTCTCCAAGGGTATTGAAAGTCTGACGGGGTTGAAGATGCCGGTGTATGGGAAGCGTCGCTTCCAGCACGGCGCTCTTCCGGAGCCTGCCATGAGGAGAGCTCTTCCACTCGAGGAAGCGGACTATCGACGGCAGTTTCTTTCCCTGTACGAGTGAGCATGATGCCCCCCTCGCTCTACCCTGCGGAAGCTCCCGAACGCGATCGTTGGATTCTCGATCGCAGGCCTGGGCGTAACCAACTTGATCCAGATAAGCCCTTTGCTTTTCTGGTGGAGAATGAGTGCTCGCACACGGGTGAGGCGGTTCCGATCGCGACAGTCTTTCTGACCAACCGCGAGTGTCCGTGGCGATGCGTTATGTGCGACCTCTGGAAGAACACGCTCACGGAGCCTGTCCCAGCAGGTGCGATTCAACGACAGATTGCCTACGCGCTCTCTCGATTGCCCGCTGCCAGGCAGATCAAGTTATACAACAGCGGCAGCTTCTTCGATTCCGGAGCTATTCCGCCAGATGAGTATCCAGAAATAGCCGCTGCGGTTCAATCCTTCGAGCGAGTGATCGTAGAGAGTCATCCGTCGCTCGTCGGGGACCGGTGCCTGCGGTTTCGCGGCCTTGTGGCGGGCCAGCTTGAGGTTGCAATGGGCCTCGAGACAGCGCACCCGGAGATTCTGAGCAAACTGAACAAACGGCTCACGCTTGAGCAGTTCGCCAATGCGGCTCAACGATTGCAGCGGGAGAAGATAGACCTTCGCGTCTTCGTTCTCATTCAGCCTCCCTTTCTCCAAAGCGGGGAGGCGCTGTTCTGGGCCGAGCGCTCACTGGACTTCGCCTTTGCGTGTCACGCCGCTGCCGTAACGCTTATTCCGACGCGTGCGGGCAATGGAGCCGTAGACACGCTCGCCGTTTTGGATCTCTTCCGTCCGCCAAAGCTCTCGATCGTCGAAGCCGCACTGGCTTACGGACTAAGCTTGGCGAAAGGCAGAGTTTTCGTCGATCTTTGGGACATTGCATCGGCCATCTCCTGCTTGGAATGCCGATCCTCGCGGGTGCAAAGACTCCACCATATGAATCTTTCGCAAAGGCTACTTCCTCCGATCTCATGCGCCCTCTGTGGAGGCACTGAATAGAACTCGTCTACGACATCGCTGTTGTTGGGTCTGGTTTCGCGGGCTCGCTCTTTGCCATGATCGCCCGGCGCTTGGGCCGGTCTGTCCTTATTCTGGAACGCGGAACGCATCCGCGAGTGGTCATCGGGGAGTCCTCAACGCCACTCTCAAATCTTTTACTCGAAGACATCGCCGAGCGATACGATCTCCCCACTCTAAAGCCGTTGACCAAGTGGGGCAGCTGGCAGCGAAGCTACCCGGAGCTGGCGTGCGGTCTGAAGCGCGGTTTTTCCTTCTACCACCATGATCTCGATCACCCCGGGAGGCAGCCGGCTCCGGACCAGCTGCTTGTCGCCGCGAGTCCCCACGACGAGATTGCTGACACGCATTGGTACCGCGCTGACCTTGACGAATTCCTGGTGCGTCAGGCACAGACGCTTGGGGTAGAGTATGTCGACAAAGTTGTGGTGGATACCTTGATCGACACAGGGGATGAGTTGCGTCTCGGAGGCTCTCGCGCCGGTGTCGACGTCGCATACCGGGCTCGCTTTGTGATCGATGCGACGGGCCCGCGAGGATTTCTCCACCGTGCCCTCGGCCTGAGCGATGCAGGTTTGCCCGGCTATCCACACACCCGGGGCTTGTACAGCCACTTCTCCGGAGTCGGTCGCCTGGATGCGCAAACGAATGATCGGGGCAGCGAAGATCCGCCCTATGCGATCGACGACGCAGCCGTTCATCATGTCTTCGACGGTGGGTGGATTTGGATCCTGCGGTTCAATAACGGCATAACAAGCGCGGGTGTCGCGGCGACAGACGAGTGCGCGGAGCGGCTGGCGTTATCGGAGGGCGGGGACGCATGGCGGCGTCTGTTATCTCAAATTCCAGCTTTGGAAGAGCAGTTCGCGACGGCCAAGCCGGAGCAGCCCTTCACGTACTCTCCCAGACTTGCTTTCCGAAGCTCCGCTATCGCCGGAAGTCGATGGGCGATGCTTCCCTCCGCGGCCGGTTTCGTGGACCCGATTCTGTCTACCGGATTTCCTTTGACTCTGCTGGGTGTGAGCCGCCTCGCCAAAATCATTGAGCAAGGCTGGGATACCGGGGACCTATCAGAGCGGCTTCAATCCTACGCAATGAGGACAGACGGAGAACTTCTGGCAACGGCTAAACTAGTCGCTTCTCTCTACGCGAACATGGGGAACTTTCCAGTCTTTCGGGCGCTCTCACTTCTTTACTTCGCCGCGGCGAGCTACTCCGAAACGGCGCTTAGGCTCGGCAAATCGGATCTTGCGAAGTCCTTTCTTCTGCAGGATCACCCCGCTTTCGGACAGCCTTGTCGAAGTCTGCTTGATCGCGCAGCAGGCGGGGTGCCAGAGCCGGACACCGACAGGATCGTCCGCGAGGTTTACCGCATTATCGGGCCCATCGATGTCGCTGGTCTGTGCAGAAACCAGCCCAACTCCTGCTATCCGGTCATCGCCCAGGATCTACTCGACACAGCATGGAAGTTGGGCGCTACCCAGAAGGAGATCGTTCAAGTGCTGGACCGTGCCGGCTTCTATGCCGCACTAGTTTAGGCTCTTCGAAGACGAAACTCCTGCCAGTTCGAACCGCAGTGCTATGGCTGTGATCTCGGGATCGGCGACCTCGTCGGTGAGAACGTGATCGGTTCGGCTGCAAGGATGCCTTTGCCTTCCTGCAAGGTAAGGAACTGGTTTGGCTTCACGCCAGCGAGGGTCTCCTTTCGACCGCTTGGCCATGAAATCTCCAGACTTACAAGCTTGCCGTCCTGAGGTCTTCCAAGACCGAAGGTCAGCGGCAGCTCACTTCCTGAGAGATAACTCGACCCAGTCTTAACCATCTGGGAGAGATGCGACCCATTGGGCATTCTGATCGTAATTGTGGTCCCGATAGCATCACGATTCGATTTGGTTCCTATTGCCTTAACGCGGAGCATGTCGTTGGCGTTTCCATTATCGTTACGCAGTAGCTTCGCGGGACCGTTCGAAGTAGTAACAAGCAAATCGAGGTCTCCGTCCCGATCGAAATCCAGGTAAGCGGCCCCACGACCTACGATGGGTTGACGAAGAGCTCCACCGACCTTGTCCGACGCATTCTCGAACTTGCCGCTTCCCCGGTTGTGGAAGAGCAAAGGCGGTTCGGCATACTTCACTGTCGGTTGCACCACGCTTACGTCATCGGCGACGTGGCCGTTGGCGGCGAAGATATCGGGAAGCCCGTCTAGGTCATAGTCAAAGAACAACGTACTGAAGGTCAACGATGTTGCCGACGCGGGCCCCACCCCAGAGGTCATCGCCCGATCGGTGAAGAGTCCTGATCCGTCGTTGTGGTAAAGCGAGATGCTCTCATTGGTAAAGTTTCCAATCACGAGACTGGGCCTTCCAGAGCCATCGTAATCCATGGCGTCGGCTCCCATGCCGGCGCGAGCCTTACCTGCCTCGCTAAAAGCTACTCCGGCCGCAAAGGCGTTTTCTGTGAAGGTTCCGTCATGATTGTTCCGGTATAGCTTATTTGGTTGAGTGTCGTTGGCTACGAAGAGATCCAGCCAGCCGTCGCCATCAAAGTCCAGCATCGTAATTCCCAGCGACTTACTCGATGGGTCAAAGAGTCCGGCCTTCTTAGTAACGTCCTCGAATCGACCATTTCCCAGATTGTGAAACAACGCCGCACTCTGCCCCTTGTATGCTTCGGGGGTGCAATAGGACTTACTCTTCCCATCGAGCGAGCAAGTCTGATCCGTCGCCACAGACCAATCAACATAATGCGAGACAAACAGATCGAGTCTGCCATCCTTGTCATAATCGAACCAAACAACGCCCGTTGAAAACCCTGGGTTGCTCACGCCTGCCTTTGCGGTAACGTCAACAAACCTCCCATGACCTACATTCTTAAGAAGATGGTTCCCATTGAGCGCCGTGAGGTAAATATCGTCGAGACCGTCGTTATCGAAATCTCCGACCGCGCATCCCAGGCCATATAACTCCATTCCCAGGCCTGAGCCACGAGTTACATCGGTAAAGGTTTCATCGTGATTATTGTGGTACAGCGCCGCTGTAGACCGCTCCGACTTATGCTCAGGCCAGTCCATGGAGTTGACGAACAGAATGTCCTGCCAACCATCGTTATCGTAGTCGATGACACAAACACCGCTGCCCATGGTCTCCGGAAGGTACTTCTTCCCGAATGCGCCGCTGTGGTGGCGAAAATGGATACCAGAGTTTACCGTTACATCCGTGAAACGGATCGGTCCAGAGGGACGGGGCGGCGTCGGTTCCGGCGTAGGGGACGGGTTGGGCTCGAGAATTCTTTCTGGTTTAGGTATTGGAGACGTAGCAGCCTGTACCGCGTACTCAGGCGATCTCTGTTTGCAACCTGAAACCGGAATCAAAGCGAGCAACGATAGGCCTAGACAGAGTGGAGCACGAAACAGCATGGGGGTTATTCCTTTGGAGGTGACCGTGTCGGATCAGACGCGCGCGGCGTTTGGGTTCAGCACCGTGCCGGTTCCGGTTCCAAGTGAGGCCGGGCGGCGCAAGTTCAACTCGTTCTCGACCAGCAGAGCGATCGGTCCAACTAAAAAGAGAGCGTACAGCGGGGCATAAATTACCTGATTTAGTCTCAGCACCATCTCGACTGCAGCCACCGCGAACGCTACGACGCTCTGACCAGCTCTCGAGCGGACTGTAGTCTTGGGGTCGGTGATCATGAAGAAGATGAAGAGCTGGTACTCAGGGCCGGTGATTGGGGCGATCTCGGACTGCCATGGATCGCCCGTGATCCACGTGCGAAGCAGAGCGAAACCCAGGAATGAGAGGACATAGACGGCACAGATATGGAAGCGACGCAGACGCCAGATGATGGCCGAGCCGAGCGACCAGATCACGAGCATCGCCCATAGGCTGTTGCCCCACTGGATGCTGAGCGTGGTCACGGCGTCGGCCGCGAGGAAGAGCACCACGCAAATCCCAAAGTTCGAGGGATTCCAGATGTGGCGATTCTTCACCCGAACAACATACTTCGAGGTAATTGCGATCACCCCGCACAGGGCATAAGGCCAGCAAGCCGGCGAGCGCAGCAGGATGCCGACACTGATCCCGCTGATGTACGCACTCGCGAGGTTCGGCCATTTGCGTGTGAAGATCCGGCCGAGAATCAGCTCGGTCGCGATGCTTGCCCCTATAGCAAGCAGCGTTTTGCGATAACTCTCAAGAATGCCAAACGATAGGTTGCCTATCAGGAGAATGGCTGTGATGAAAATAGGCGGAACAAACCGGTTCTCCATCGTGAAGTGCCGTCGCCAGGGAGCGGTCGCCGTAGCGCCGTGCAAGGGGGAGAGGCTCGCGTTCTGCTGACTCATGCGGCTTCCTTCACGTGGTAGAGCTTTCCTGGAGTGAGGTCCTTCAGCACCTGGATGCTACCAGAGGGCCATCGAATCGTCGCTTGCTCAAGGTGAGGCGTTTTACCTAAACCAAAGTGCAGGCGTCTATCGTTCTGCGCAGCAAATCCGCTTCCCCCAGAGACTTGCTGCACCTGTTGCTGACCGTTCCAACGAAGAGAGATCTGCGCTCCAATACCGCTCCGGTTGCTCGTCGTCCCTTCAAGTTCAAATTCAATCCACTGGTTCTGCGGCTCCACCGTGTTTTTGTACAGCAGCAGCGGGCCCCGCTGATTCGCAACGACAACATCTAAGGACCCACTGTTCCACAAGTCTGCCAGCGCAACAGCACGGCCATCATAAATATCTGTTACACCAACTGCCTGAGCAACATCCACGAACTTGCCCGCATTATCATTGATCCAGACTCGCTTCTGCTGGTATCCCGAGAGACTGCGGCCGTCCATCGCAGGCCAGTCTTTTGCGTCTCCAATAATTGCCGCATTACCACCAGCGACCTTTGCAAAGTCATACCAGTAGTCTCGCTTGCGGTCCAGAGATACGTATCCATTCGTAAGGTAGAGATCGAGCGTTCCGTCGTTGTTAAGATCGCCGAACTGTGCGCCGAAACTCCAGCCTCCAAGCTCTACGCCCATGTCGCGCGCAAGGTTTTCATATTTTATGTCGGTGCCGCCAGTGCCTTCCTTTGGAACCCAGAGGTTGTTCCCCTGAATCAGCACACCATCTTCCGAGATGTTGGACACGTAGACCGCATACCTGCCCTGGTTAAAGACATCTCCGAATGCTACGTTCATCCCGCTCTTTGGAGCGAAACCTACGCCGGTCTTCTCCCCCGTCTCGTGAAAACGCTTGCCATCGTTGAGATAGAGTTCCGGAACGCCGTAATCGTTTGCGACGAAGAGGTCCGGGTGGCCGCTTCCTCGCAGATCCGCGGCAGCGGAGGCCAACGCCCAGCGCCGACTGTCGATTCCAACCTTCGCGCTTACCTCTTCAAAGCGCCCCCCACCTAGATTGTGGAAGAGGTATTTTCGTCCGCCATTCTTTGCATATTCGAAGCTCTCCGGCATGATTCTTGTCGTCTTCAAGTGCCAGAGATCAATATCTTCGGAATAATACCCGCCTATAAATAAATCAAGCCGACCGTCGCCGTCGTAGTCGAACCACACCGCGGTATTGGCGTTGATCCAGGGCGGAAGACCAGCCTGTTCGCTAACTCGGGTGAAGCCGCGGCCCTGATCGTTATGGAAGAGCTCTGGCCGGCCCCACTTGATCAGCAACAGATCCTCATATCCGTCATTGTCGTAGTCTCCCCAAACGGCTGCCATGGAGACGCCCGTACCTGCCTGGTTCACGTCAGCAATCTTCATCTCACTCGCAACATCCTTGAAGGTCCCATCGTGCAGGTTTCTATAAAGGGCATTCCTACTTCCAAACGCGCTGTTCGTCACGTAAATGTCGGGCCAACCGTCGCGATCAAAGTCGACGATAGAGACTGATGCTCCCATGGAAGCGACCTCGGGCATAATCGATGCGAGCTTGGGATCGAGATCGGGAGCCTGGTGAACGAAGTTGATCCCGGATGCGCGAGCGACCTCCTGTAGGTGGAATCCGTGACGAGCTATCGACGAGCCCTCGTCGAGATTGGATTCTATGGACGCCGAGCGTTTCGATGACGCCCGCCTGATCACGACCGGTGTGACCAGCAGTCCCACAAAGAAGATTCCAAGTACAACACGTGCTGCTCCTGCCTGCTTCATCGTCCTGCCTTACTCCCCAAGGCGTTTTGGAAGTGTGTTGGCGTTACGTAACGGGTCTGGTAGGTCTGCCAATCCTGTCTGTGGTGCTGGTACACCCAGTCATCCTCCAGATCTCGAGGCGGCGTGTCATAGATTTTGCGAGCGTGATAGGGATAGGGCAGCACAGTCTGGGAATAGCTCGAGTTGTAATCGCCATCCTTTATCCATCCATCGCCCGCGATCACGTAATCCCGCACCCAGCCTGCGGGCGGCGGAGGCGGTGCAGGGAAGCGAAGCGAGAGCTCGTCACCTGCGTTCATGATCACGTATCGATCATCGGCTGCTTTGAGGAGCTCCCGAACATCACCGAAGCGAGTGTAATAACCCGCAAGATCCCTCCATCGCTGCACCGTGCCGGAGAGGTGGTTGTAGTCCGGGATCTCGGGCGAGGATGAGTTTGCCTGATGGATGGCCGAGAAGCCGCGGTACTGAAGATCCGCGAAGGTGGGGTCGAGGCGCGTGATCGCGAGCTTCGTCGAGGGAAGACCCTGCGCCCACTGGATCGAGTCCCAGAATACTTCGAGGTTGGTTCGGAGCCGAAGAAGCCGAGGCGCGCCCGGGACGAACACATCGTTGAGATCAATGAGGCAGATCTTCTTCCGTCCCGCGGGGAATCCCAGGTTTGGACGAGCCATCTTCCACCCGCCGCGTCCATCCGCAACCTCCATGCTCAGCCATCGCGGGGCGTCGTGCTTGCCTTGACTCATAGCGATGTTGATCGAAGAGTCAGAAGGATGGAGCCACCCCTTTGCGATCAGCCAGAGAGGGCCGGTAGAGGGCGTCTTGTCTCCGAGGTCTATCTCAACAAAGTGATCGCGCGTGACACCCTGATATTGCCCGCGTCCAAAGGTGTCGAGATATCTGCCGTCCAGGGCGGAAAGAATGCCAGTCACGTCCTGACCGTTGTCGTCGACGGCGCGAGCGATCGGTTGTGGAGAACCTACCGCAGTTACGGCCAGCTTAACCGGCGGAATATCGAAGCGTTCATCGGTGAACACTTCGGTGTCGGCCGGGTGATCCACGGTCATCAGGGAAAGCTGGTCATAGTAGTAAGACTCCCATAGCTCACCCGTGATTCGGAGGTCGTAGAAACCGTCGCGCGGCTTCAACTCCTCCCGGCCAATCTTGTACCACTCCTCGGTCGCCTCGACTCGTGCTGTCCCGAGCGAATTAATGCGTAGGCCGATGGCGGAGCCCCAGGGTACCGAATCCTTTACGAACTCCATCTGTCGGCCATTCCAGGCGAACAGGAAGGGGCAAGAACCCTTCAGGCGTTGCTCCGTGACGATCTGCTGATCGCTCTTCAGACCAAACTCGGCACGCACCGATCCGTTCGGCCATACGATGCGCGCCACATCAGCGGATCTCTGCTCGCCGAGGCCGAAGTGAAGCTCGGGCCGGGTAATCAACTGCTTCTGCGTAAGGAGGCCTGAGCGCACCTCGATCTCTCCCCCGACCCCGAACGAGTTGATGCGCTGATCTCCAGTCGCCTGCCGTGCTCGTGGCCGGATCGTCTGCCAGTGGTAGCTCTTCGCGCCGCGGTTCACTGCATCCACTGCTCTCCCGTCGTCACCAAGGCCCAGCAGATCGAGCCTGCCGCTCGCCCGGGTGTCCGCAGCGTCAAACACAGAGGGCAGACTCGTGGACTGCTTCAGGAGATTGAAGTGGCCGCTCTCGTCCTGGAGCCAGATCACCGCGCCCGGCTGACCAGTCGCCTCTGCCGTCGCCTTTACAAGGAGGAGATCAACACCTCCGTTGTTGTCCAGATCAGCCGCATGGAGACGCACCTCGTTGCCGGGCAAGGCCGGAGAGCCCGGCACGCGCGCAATCTCTTTCCTCTCCCAGGATCGATTCGCCTGCCCATATCCGAGGCGAACGACACCTCCATCCTGCTGTACAGCCACAAGACTGAGAAGTGCGCCGTCTCCCACGTCCGCGCAGGTGATCGCTCGCACGCTCTTAAATCCACCCGGAAGTGCAGATTCGCGGAAGCGGCCCGATCTCTCGTTCAAAAACACTCGCAAACGTCCGTCGCCATCGATCAGCGCGGCATCAGGATTGCCATCCCCATTCAAATCAACCCAGACGAACTGCCGTACGCCGGAGACATCAGCAAAGGGGTGAATGACCGTGAAGCTCCCGTCCCCGTTATTTCGCAGAACCTGCGGCACGCCCGTCCTTGATCCGAGCACCACATCGAGATCGCCATCCGCTTCGATATCAACAGCCCACGCGCCGGTGTAGGAGGCGTCGGCGATTTGCTTCGGCAGCTTTGTCGAAGACGTCACATCGGTGAAAGCATCCGGTCGCTCCTGCCGAAAGAAACGCACGCCCCCTGAGCCGGCCAGTAGAAGGTCCATCTTGAAGTCGTAGTTGAAGTCCAAAGGCAGGATGCCCTCGGGGGAGGGCGGCAGCTCAGGGGAGCCGCCCGGGAACGGCAGTCCGGCTCCCGTAGTCAAGCGCACCTCGTGCCCATTGGCCACCACCGTCGCGGGCGCATCCGTTCCGTTCATCGAGATGGCGCCGATCCACTTCCACCCTGTGCCATCGACTCCCTTGACGCCCTGGTCTTCGAAGCTGATCCCGAAATCCGGAGCGGCGGGCCGGGACGGAGCATTCTCTAGAAGGAACAGGCGAGAGACCGGCTCGGCATCGTCTCCTGGCTGCGCCTTGATCTCCGCGAGATTCACCCGAAACTCTGGGACCCGCATCAGGACATTGCGGAGAAAGGTCGACCGTGTCGCTGCCGACCGAGGATCCGGGCCGGAAGCCGCAGCTTGTAATTGTGTGAGCTGCTGGGTGGCTTCGGTCGGCCATCCCCCGGCTTGCGCTGCGAGTCGACCGACTGTCTTCTGCAGGACGCTGGCGTCCCCGCGCTTCGCGGCAATCCGGCTTAGATCCACCAGAGCGGCCGTGTTATCCGGCTGTACCTCCAGGATCTGCTCGATCAGCTGCTGAAATGCTGCTTCGCTGCCGGCGTCACCCTGACGCTCCGTCTCGGATGCCAGAAGGTACAGCGCCTTCAGGTTCTTTGGGTTAAGACGAACCGCGTCCCGCAGATCCGTGATCGCGGCTGCCGAGTTGCCGCGATTGCTCTCGAGAACGCCTTGGAGATAACGGATCGTGTCGCGCTTGGGAGCGAGTTGGTTCGCTTTTTCGAGACGCTGCCCTGCGGCATCGAAGTTTCTTTGGCGCAGGGCGAGTACGCCCCAGTTCACCCATCCGGCAGGCTCCCCAGGTACGATCCGCGCTGCATCGCTAAGACTGCTCTCCGCCCTGACATCGTCCCCGACCTGTAGCGCAGCCAGACCTGTGTAGAAGGCTGAGACGTATTTTGAATACTCTTCCGACGGCGGAACCGGCAGCCTGTCCTTGGAGCGGCACGATGCCACAAAGAATAGAAGCGCGGTCAGCGCTGCCGCCCCCCACTTCCAAGCAATCGGGCCGAGGCTAGGACGATTGAACTCCCCGGATTTGCGCTCGACGACCACCACGGTTCTTCTGGAATCTCCACTCTCGTGCTTGCAGCGCCCACATCACCTAACGAAGTTCACTAAGAACTTGGCTTCGTACAGTCAACCCGTTGGCAGAGTGGCAGCAGCGGATTGACCCATGGCGAAGGATGGAATGGAACGCCTCCCACCAGTGACTACAAGCTACTCGCATCGATACCCGTCAGCATCCTCATCTCGTTGGAGCCAGGGGTCCACCTTTTGGTGGAGGAGGCCTGAGGAGCGCTAATCTGTAACGTATGGTTGGGCAGCAGGGAAGTCACTCGACAACGACGGCCTTTACCAGGTTCCGGGGCTTATCGACATCGTTGCCGCGCTGTACTGACATGGAATAGGCGAAGAGCTGCAGCGGAACAATCTCGAGAAAGGGCGCCAGCAACTCCGGGGCATCTGGCACATAAACGCAGCTTCGGCTGAGTGCACTGATCTGAGTATCGCCTTCCGTGGCTATGGCGAGAATATGGCTCTGCTGCCCGGCGATATCGCGCAGTAACTGGACCGTCTTTTCATAGCGCACCATGGACATCGGATCTCGCGGGTCATGCGTCGCCAGAACGACCAGCGGCGAATCGGGTCCCAGCAAAGCGTTTGGACCATGTTTCAGCTCACCCGACGGGTAGGCCTCGGCGTGGAGGTAAGACATCTCCTTGAGCTTCAGCGCGCCCTCTCGTGCGATCGGATAATGTAGACCGCGCCCCAGGAAGAGGAACGCCTCGGCGGCATAAAACGTCTTCGCGACAGACTTCATCTCTCTCTCCCACCGGGGAAGAGAGCGCTCCATGAGCGACGGCAGACCTGCCAGCCCCCGAAGATGATCTTCGATCTGCTCGCCGGTCATCTCTTCCCGGTCGCGCCCAAGAAGCAGCGCCATGAGATAGAGCAGGCTGAGTTGCGTCACGAAGCTTTTCGTTGCGGCAATGGCGAGCTCTCTGCCCGCTTGCGTGAGAAGTGAGACATCAGCCTCGCGAGTCATCGAGGACCCGGGGACATTTGTGATCGAAATGGACGGCTCCCCTCGAAGTTTTGCCTCACGCAAAGCCGCCAGTGTGTCCGCCGTTTCTCCGGATTGTGAGATCACCAACGCCGCCGGGCTCAACACCAAGTCGCGTCTCCGGTAGACGTACTCGCTCGCATACTCCACATCGACGGCAATCCCGGAGAGCTCTTCCATCATGATCTCGCCCAGCATTCCCGCATGCCGGCTGGAACCGCTGGCTGCGATGATCAGGCGGTCTTTGCCCTTGAGCGCAGCGGAGACGGGCGACCATAGATCGTTTGGTAGTTGGTTGTTCCTGGTATAGGCCGCCAACGTCTGTGCGAGCGCGGCCGGCTGCTCGTAGATCTCGGAAAGTGTTGCGTGGGAGAATTGCATCTCTTTCTCGGTCATGGATCCTCGTACCAGCGTTCCGCAAACAGCGCAATCAGCAGATTCCCATCGAGGTCTCGATGTGCTGTTCCGTATGGTAACGCCTGCTTGAGACCTCTAGTGGAAGAGTGATCTCGCGAACTCGGCAGCCCGGGTCGCTTCGGTGCGGAGCTCATCACGAGTTGCAAGAAATGACAAGAAACCTTCGGTAGTGGGTCAGTTTGATTCCAGGAGGTTGATTATGTCTTCAACGTCCCAAAGTTTTGAGGTGACCCCCGCTGCCATCGCCGGGGAGACACGGAGCGTCTGGTGGACACGCGCAAAGTTGTAGTACATAAAGTAGAGGGCAATCGCCGCCATGTGGTTTTCCAGTTTTTTTGAGAACGCATTGGTTAGGCGGGTGAAGCGACGCATCGACATACGCATGGTTAGGTTCTGACGCTCTACGAAGCTCGTGGAGATGTGCCTAGGGTCAGGGTTGCCTGTAATGGTGTTCGTGTCGCACCCGATGCACTGGCCGGGGCTGTAGCGCGTCTGAGCCTCACCGGACGCGCCATAGACCTTGATGAGTTGAGCGAAATCTATGTCCGATCCAAATGTCTCTTCCACCGCCTGTAGGTAGGGACGGTGGCCATCGACGGTAAGTTGAACCCGATTGCTCAGGCGGTCGGCTAGATCGCCTATAAAGGCTCTAGCCGAAGGCAATCCGCGCTGACCGACCATCCAACAGGGAACGAGCTTAGTATCAGCATCAATAGCCGTCCAAGTCCAAACGTCGCCCCAGCCGTCTGCCATCTGGTCATTAGAGACGTTCTTCTGCTTCGCTCCCACAAACGACCAAATCTCGTCGCATTGAACACGACGGCAAGGCAGGTTCCGGAGGTGCTCGTCCTAATACTGAGCGCAGACCGTCCCCAGTTCAACCAGTAGCTTGGCAACCGTGTTCTTCGCAACACCCGTCATGCGAACGGTTGCACGAATGCTGTTTCCCTCTACTAAGCACCGCACCACTTGGACCCGTTTTAATTTGTCTAGCCGGTTCATACTGACCATTATGCTTGAACGCCTATGTTTTGGCAATCAGTTTGCGCATAGTTAGTTGACAACTGCTCAAATGGGATAATACACTGGTTTTTGTGAGCATGGACAGAGACCTATTCGGAACCACCGCCCGCCATCCGGGAAAAATCCTCAAAGAGATCCTAGAGGCGAGGGGTTGGAGTCAAGAAGAGCTTGCGATCGTGACCGCGCGTCATCGCGGAACCATTAGCAACATCGTCGCGGGCAAGGCGGGGATCAGCCCAGATATGGCAGTAGCGTTGGGCGCGGCCCTCAATAATGCGCCCTCCGATTGGTTAAAGTGGGATGCGCTTTATGAACTCTCTAAAGTAGAGACCGATGCTAACGTTGTGAAGCGCATGGCTGAACTTTATGCTGCTCTCCCAATACGGGAGATGCAAAAGCGTGGATGGATCAAAGAGACTTCGCAACTCTCGGATCTTGAACAAGAAATTGAGAAGTTCATTGGCGGCCCCATCAAAGGTGGCATTACGTTTCCTATCGCTGCACGGCGAACAGTCACGTTGTCACATCTCAACCAAACCGAAAAGGCTTGGGTGTTCCGTGCGCGACAGCTTGCAAAAGTTTTGCCTGTCGCGCCCTTCGATGTGAAGCGGCTGCCCTCGCTCGAAAAGAAGCTTCGTCAGCTGGCAGCGTTCCCAAATGAGATAGCGAAGTTGCCGCAGTTGCTCGCTAACTATGGCGTTCGGTTCATTATTGTGGAGATTTTGCCAAACGCAAGGATAGACGGTGCTGCTTTCTGGATTGAAGGTGAGCCTGTGATTGCGGTTTCAGTTCGACATGATCGCATAGACAACTTTTGGTTCACAGTGATGCACGAGTTCGCTCACGTCAAACACAACGACGCTTATTCGGTAGACGACCTAACAGGAAACGAACCCGATGGCCGCATCTCCGTTTTGCTAGCCGAGGATGACGTGGAGAGGCTTGCAAACGAGGTTGCCGCAAACATTCTTGTTCCGAAAGCTGAGATGGATTCCTTTGTGAGTCGGCTCTCTCCCCTCTACCCAGAACACCGCGTAGTCCAGTTTGCAATTCGAGTCAAGATGCATCCCGGCATCGTCGTCGGGCAACTGCAAAGACGTTCCGAGTTGGGACAGGGAGCGCATCGCCAGTTCTTGGTGAAGGTGCGCTCAATCATTACGCAGACAGCCCTCACTGACGGTTGGGGACAAGGCATGGCACCTGGGATCGTGTAACGAGAAAGGAACACATGGCAACGAAGGAAAAAGAAGTGCAGGCGGGAGAGCGGCCCCAGAAGAAGCGCTTACAGATTGAATACGTCTTAGACCAATACAAGCAGAGCCACCCAGACATTGACCCCGCGATTGAGCCGCATCTGATTGCGGAGTGGGCCATTAGACAGGGCCTCTCCCGGCCAGTACCGCAAACGCCGGAAGAGATTCTCCGGAAAGACATCGCCCGTTATCTAAAGAACGATTACATTGACGATCCGCAGGGAAGGCACGTCCGCAAAAACCATGCCATCTTCATTCCGGTGGAGACCCAAGATGGTGTCAAGCGTCGGTCTCGTTGGTATCAAAAGGACGTCGCTCCGCCGGAGCACATGAGGTTGTCCCTTCAATTGCGAAGGACGGCAGCATTCCATGATGTGAAGCAGATGGACTTGGACTTTCAGTCCTACAACGACAACAACGTGTATGGCGTGAAGCTGTCCGATATGGACTACAACTTCAATCCCGATGTCCAAGAGGCAAACCTGCCTGCTACCTACCCGTCAACACCGACCATTGATCTGGACGATGATGACGATGAAGTTTAGCGGTCTTTGCCCCACCGCTTTATCGCAGCCTTTTTCGCAATCTGTTTCCGTCTTGCGGGCGAGAGTGCTTTTGCTCTCGCCCGTCCACCTTTTGCTCCACCCAGCTTGCCAAGGGCAACAGCCGCCGCGTTCTTTCCCTCGTTCGGGTCAGGAAGGGACGAGCCGTCCATCCTCTCGCCGATAGCCTGTTCGACAATCCTGAGTGCGGTCGTAGTAAAGTCCCGATTTATGCTTGAGCGGCTAGGCATGTGTCTATCATCGCTCCCTACGCTCAAACCCGCAAGCCCTGTGGATTTCAAACTGACCCACTACCAAACCTTCGCGCGGGTTGCCGCAGGAGTCTCAAGCTTGTAACCTTATCAAGTACATTTTGGAGAGGTAGGTCTATTTGAGTTCAGCTTTCCGACGAAGTGTGGTTGCCTGTTCGATTGTTGGATCCTGTGTCGCGGTCCTCTCTGTTGCGACGATTCAGCCGCTCAGTCAGAAGGAGATGCCGCTGCACACCTTGAGCTCCGCCAATTCGAAGGCGACATCCAAGACGCACCGGAGGTCCGACACCACAACTCCCCATCGTCTTCTGTCCGGAATAGGCTCCTGGTACGGCGGCTTTTTCGATGGCCGCGAAACCGCCAGTGGCGAGATCTTCGATAAGGGCGCGCTGACAGCTTGCCATCCCACTCTCCCGTTTGGCACCTTTGTTCGGGTTGTCAATCTACGGAACCGGCGGTCTGTTATTGTTCGAATCAACGATCGCGGGATACGTCCCGATCGCATCATCGATCTATCTTCGGCAGCTGCCGAAAGAATCGGTCTAATCGAGACAGGCATCGCCCCGGTGAAGCTCGAGATTGTTCCGAAACAAAGCGGCTGAATGGACCGGGAGGCCGCAAATCCCGAGAACTCCTAAGCCCGGAAATACTTCAGGACATCTTAAGTTTTAGCCAGTATGGTTCCCTTAGCATGTCCTCTCACAAGGAATCTGACCGGCAGCGCGGGCGCACAATTTACAGGCTCAGCCTTGCACTCAGCCTTCTCTTCTCCGCGGCGGCGGTCTACGCCCAGTCATCCGCTCCGGCGGTTGCAACAGACCCTCAGCCTGCTTCCACCGTCAGCATAGATCTAGCGGAAGCGCTTCAACGTGCGCAGACCAATGAGCCAGCATTCGCGGCGGCCCTTGCGGAGAGCGAGGCGACCGCACTCGATCGATCGATTGCCCGCGCCGCTCTTCTGCCGAACGCCGTCTACCACAACCAGTACCTCTTCACCGAGGCAAACGGGTCCAAGAACGCGGGCGGACAGACAGGCTTTCAACCGGCGCCCATCTTTGTCGCCAACAACACAATCCACGAGTACTTCAGCCAGGGTTCCGTGACGGAGACGCTCGGCTTCAAGCAACTCGCCGATCTCCAGCTTGCGAGCGCAGGTGCGGCGCGAGCGGCGGCTGAATTGGAGATCGCACGCCGCGGCCTCGTCTCGACCGTCGTCAGCCTCTTTTACAGCACTTCAGCCGGCAGCCGTAAGCTGCAGATCGCCCAGCGCGCCGCGACAGAGGCCGCCAACTTCACCGATCTGACCAGGAAGCGAGAGCAGGCACGCGAGAGTGCACACGCAGACGTAGTCAAAGCGCAGCTTCAGGAGCAGGGGAGAAATCGCGATCTCGCGGATGCAAAGCTGGCCTCCAACCGGGCTCGGCTGGAACTCGCTGTGCTCCTCTTTCCTGACCCGCGCACACCCTTCCAATTGCAGGAGCGTACCGTCCCTGCTCTTCCAACCCGTGAGGAGATCAATACCCGGGCCTCCGCAAACAACGCGAAACTGAAAAGCGCCTTGGCGGCGCTGCGCGTAAGCGACGCGGGTGTACTCTCCGCGCGTGCGGCCTACCTGCCGGATCTTGCCTTCAACTACACCTATGGAATCGACGCGCCACAGTTCGCGAGCTCCGGGCCGGGTGGAGTGAGGAATCTGGGCTACTCCGCCAGCGCAACTCTCGATATTCCCCTCTGGGATTGGCTCGCAAGCGAGCATCGCGTGAAGCAAAGCCAGATCCGTCGTGAGGCTGTCCGAGTTGCGCTGAGCGCGACCCAAAGACGTCTGGTTGTCGCGCTGGACGAGGGCTATGACGAGGCCGTGGTAGCCCGGGATCAGGCGGCGTCGCTTGAGAGCAGCGTCAGCACGGCAACGGAGAGTCTCCGTCTCACCCGGCTCCGGTACGCGAATGGTGAGGCTACCGTGCTTGAGGTGGTGGATGCGCAGAACGCCCTCACCACCGCTGAAAATGCCCGGGAAGATGGAAGCATTCGCTTTCAGGCAGCACTCGCTAATCTTCAAAGTTTGACAGGTACGCTGTGAGCAGAATCGCGAGAGTGAGCACAAGCCAGTGAATCGAAGTCCTGACGCCGTATACAAACCCTCAAGAGCTCATCAGCATGGCTGGGCCTTTCACCTATGGCCGGCTGCGCTCGTTCTCGGAGCGGCTCTTCTAAGCGGTTGCAAGACCAAGGAAGCCGCTGCTCCGGAGACGGAAGTCACGGTGCAGGCCGAGCATCCTGAGCAGGGTCCGATGGCTGAGCACATCACCTCGGATGCCGTGCTCTCCCCCTTGGCGCAAGCGGCGCTCTCGCCCAAGATCAGCGCACCCATTCGGCGCTTCTACGTTCAGCGTGGCTCGCATGTAAAAGCGGGCCAACTCCTGGCGACGCTTGAGAATCGCGACCTCCAGGCAGCGGCCCTCGATAACAAAGGCACCTACACCGCCGCACAGGCGGTCTACGAGACCCAGACCAGGGCGCAGGTTCCGGAGGATCTCCAAAAGGCTCAGCTGGACGTGATGCAGACCAAGGCCAATCTGGATCTAAACCAGAGCATCTTCCAGGGACGGCAGCAGCTCTTCTCACAGGGCGCGATTCCGGGCCGTGATCTGGATACGGCGACCGCTGGTCTTGTGCAGGCGCAGGCGGCCTACGACGCGGCTTCGAAACACCTCGAATCCGTACAGTCGGTGAGCCATAAGGCAGCGATCGAACAGGCCGGAGGCCAACTCACCTCAGCCAGGGGAAAGTATCTCGGCGCAGAGGCACAGGTCTCGTACTCCGAGATACGGAGTCCCATATCCGGCGTCGTCACCGACCGATCTCTCTTCGCCGGCGAGACAGCCGCCGCTGGAACGGGCCTTGTCACCGTCATGGATACCTCCTCCGTGCTCGCGAAACTTCATCTCGCTCAGATGGTCGCTCAGCGCCTGAAGCTCGGGGACGATGCCGAGATGACCGTTCCAGGCTTGGCCGATCCGGTGGCCGCAAAGGTCTCGCTCATCAGCCCGGCGCTCGATCCCGGAAGTACCACCGTCGAAGTTTGGCTGCGTGCGGATAATCGCAACGGCGCGCTCAAAGTGGGAACACCGGTGCGAGCCTCCGTCGTTGGCAGGTCGGCGGCCTCTGCGCTCAAGCTCCCCTCAGCGTCAATCCTCACGGCACAGGATGGCAGTAAGTCGGTCTTGGTCGTGGGAGCTGACGGAACGGCGCATCGAAAGGCGGTCAGTCTCGGGATCCAGGATGGAGACGACGTTCAGATCACGAATGGCGTAACAACGGGCGACACGGTCGTGACCACGGGAGCCTATGGTCTCGAAGACGGAACCAAGGTCAAGGTCGGTCCTGCGGAAGAGGATGCGAAGCCCGCCTCTGACACAGGCGGTGCAAAACCTGGAGCGGGCAAAGGGGTGGACGAGAAGTGATCGCAGCCGAACCAAAGCCGCAGCAGACCGCCCAGGAGGAGGAGAGCTTCTGGTTGGCCCGGTATCGCAGCACCATCTTTTTCTTTCTGATCGTGCTCACGATTGCCGGCCTTTACTTTGCCTTTCAGGTTCCGATCTCCGTCTTTCCGGATACCAACTTTCCCCGTGTGGTCATCGGCATCGATAACGGCGTAATGCCAGTCGAGCAGATGGAAGTTACCATCACGAAGCCGGTCGAGGATGCGATCAACACGGTCCCGGGTCTGGTGACGGTACGTTCGACTACAAGTCGCGGGTCGGCGGAAGTAAGCCTGTTCTTCGATTGGAGCGAGGACATGTTCCGTACGCTCCAGCTGGTCGACGCAGCCGTGAACAAGGTGCAGCAGACGCTTCCCAACACCGCCAAGATAACGACCAATCGCCTGACCTTCGCAACCTTTCCCATCCTCGGCTATAGCCTCACGTCGGAGAAGCTCTCGCAATCGCAGCTCTGGGAGTTGGCCACCTACGACCTTAAGCCGCCGCTGAATCGTGTTCCCGGCGTCAGCATCGTCACCGTGCAGGGAGGCAAGATTCCGGAGTTTCACGTTATCCCGAATCTTGCGAAGCTGCAGGCATCCGGCGTCACCATCCTCGATCTGGTGAACTCGATGCAGGCGTCCAACATCATCGATTCCCCGGGGCTCTATGAGGCGAATCATCAGCTCATCCTGGGCCTGGTCGGTGCGCAGGTTCATGATGCACAGCAGCTGGCCCGACTGGTTGTAAAGACGACTCCGGGCGGTGCACCCGTCCATGTCTCCGACGTCGCTACGGTGGAGAAAGGAAACCTGCCGGTCTACACCGTTGTAACCGCTAATGGAACAGCGGCGGTTCTGCTCAACATCAACCGGCAGCCTGCAAGCAACACGGTCGCCGTCGCGGACGGGGTAGCCGCGGAGATCACAAATCTCCAGAAAAGGCTTCCGCCGGGGGTGCAACTCATACCCTACTATGACCAGTCCCAGCTCGTTCGGGAGAGCATCAAGAGCGTCCGCGACGCAATTCTGATCGGCGTCCTCATCGCCTGCGTCATCCTGTTCCTCTTCCTTCGCGACTGGACCTCCTCGCTCGTAGCCGGCCTGGTCATTCCTGTAACCATCGCGGTTACGATTCTGTTTCTCTGGCTCATAGGGGAGAGCTTCAATCTCATGACCCTCGGTGGCCTCGCCGCCGCAATCGGCCTCATCATCGACGACGCCATCGTTGTGGTCGAGAACATCGTCCTCCATCGTGACTCCGGCGAAACACGGGTGGAAGCGGTTCGCAAAGCTCTCAGCGAGATCACTCGACCGCTCATCGGATCCACGATCACACCGGTCGTCGTCTTCCTCCCGCTCATCTCCGTAACCGGCGTCACGGGAAGCTTCTTCCGTGCCCTCGCCATCACCATGACCGCCTCTCTGCTCACCTCTCTCCTTTTGGCGCTTACCTGGACGCCCGGCCTCAGCCTGGTTCTCCTTAGGCAGGGACGTGGCGATTCGGCCAAGCCGCACGATGAGTCGAGCGGCCTGCTTGGGTGGGTCATGCGTCTGCACGAGCGCGCCTTGACGTTCTCGCTCGGCCGGCCCCTGGTTCTCGCTGCAATCTGCGGAGCCCTGGTCGTAGGAACATTCTTCGCCTACCGCGGTCTGGGATCCGACCTTCTGCCCGCAATGGATGAGGGCGGTTTCATCCTCGACTACATCATGCCCGCGGGCAGCTCGCTCACCGAGACGAATCGCGTGCTCAGGCATGTCGAGGACGTGCTACACGATACCCCCGAGGTGGAGAGCACATCGCGGCGCACAGGCCTGCAGATGGGCCTCGCTTCCGTTACGGAAGCAAACACCGGCGACATTACGGTGCGCCTGAAGAGCAAGCGCGGCCGCGGGATCGACGAGGTCATCGCCGATGTGCGGTCCGAGGTCAAAAAAACCGAGCCGCAGCTGGACATCGAATTCACCCAGGTGCTGCAGGACATGATCGGAGATCTGTCGAACTCGCCGCAGCCCATCCAGATCAAGATCTTCAACAACGATCCGGTCCTTCTGCAACAACTCGGACCTCGGGTGGCGAATGCGATCGGCAAGATCAGCGGCGTCGTCGATGTACAGAACGGAATCGAGAACACCATCAGCGGTCCAGCGACCAACTTTCAGGTCGATCCGACCGTCGCCGCGCGGCTCGGGTTCACCCCGATGGAGGTCGCCGAAGATGCAACCTCCATCCTCGATGGCGTCGCGACCACCGATCCACTGATCGCAAACGGACGCCCCTACACCATACGCGTCCGGCTCGGAGACGAGACCCGCGCCTCGCTCGATACGATTCAGAACACCGTCTTCAACAGCAGTACAGGAAAGACTGCGACGCTTGGATCGCTCGCACAGATTCAGCAGCTTCCGCCTCAGAACGAGATCCGCCGCGAGAACCTCCAGTTGCTGGCCGTTGTCACCGGCCGCCTCGAGGGATCGGATCTAGGCACTGCCATGGCTAAGGTTCAGCAGACGGTCGACGCCCTTCACCTCCCGGCCTCAGTCCGAGTCGAGTACGGTGGCACCTATCAGGAGCAGCAGAAGTCCTTCCACGACCTTGTACGCGTCCTCGTGCTCGCTCTGGCGCTCGTCTTTGGTGTCCTTCTGGCAAACTTCCGCAACTTCTCGGCCCCCGTGGCCATCCTCACCTCCTCCATCCTCTCCATCTCGGGCGTGGTCTTCGCCCTTCTGATCACTGGCATCACCTTCAACGTCGCATCGTTCATGGGCCTGATCATGGTGATCGGCATCGTCGCGAAGAACGGCATCCTTCTGCTTGACGCGGACGAGAACTACCGGGGCGAGGGAAGGCCGGCGCGCGAGGCGATGTTTCACGCCGCGCAACGCCGCCTTCGCCCAATCCTCATGACCGCATTGGCCGCGATCGGCGGCATGCTTCCCCTGGCCTTTGCGCTTGGTGCGGGCTCGCAGATGCTGCAGCCGCTGGCCATCGCCGTCATTGGCGGCCTCATCATCTCGATGGTGCTGAGCCTCATCGTGACTCCCGCGGTCTACTACTGGATGACGCGGGGTCGTGAGCACGCGGCGTAAGCTTCAGCCTGAAGCTCCGTGCCGCTCAAGACGGCCCCAGTCGAGAGACTGGCACAGACAGGGAGGCCGGCGGGTAAACTTCCCGCCGGCCTCCCTGCTCCGGACCTGACTCGCTCTGTGTTTTCTATCGCGCGACTACCAGAATCGTGGAGCTGTCCGGCAGAATCGCCGGCCGGGGCCTGGGATTCTGCGCTGTCGCCGCCGGCCGTTCCCCAAACTTCGCCGTCATCAGGTAAACGCGTCCAGTGCCCTCGTCAAACGCCATCGTCCGGGCTCCTCGTTCCGTGGTTACCGTCTGCACCACGGGATAGCTGGTGCCGCTGGCGTCAACAACCGTCAGCGTTCCATCACCGTTCGATGAGAAAGCCACCTTGTGTTGCGGGTCGTAGCCGGCTGCGTCAGGGCCCTCGCCGATCGTGGGTGTCGCCAGATGCTTTCCAGTGTTTGCGTCGGTAACGGCCATCTTCTTCCCATCGCAGACGGAGAAAAGACGGCGTCCTTCCGCATCGAAGGCCAGCCCCGAGGGAGAGTCGCAGTCCGTCAGCGGCCACTGCGCGGTGATCTTCTTTGTTGCGGCATCAAGCCGGACAATCTCGTTCTTATCTTCAATATTCACGAACATCGTACCTTTGCCATCGGCAGCTGGAAACTCAGGTCGGCCGGGCAGGGGAATGGTCGCGATCACCTTCTGTGTGGTGGTGTCGATCACGGTCACGTCCTTGCTGCGACCATTGAACGCCCAAACCGTCTTGGTCGCTGGTTCGAACGAGATGCCGTCGGGGTTCGTTCCGACCGGAATCGTCGCAACCGTCTGCAGGCTGCTGCGATCGAAGACGACGACTGCATTTCCACCACCATCGCTGATATATCCGAACTTCCCGGAATCATCGAGAGCGACGCCATGGGTGCCCTTTAAACCGGTGATCGAGCCCGTAACTTTCCCGCTGGCTGTATCGATCACTTCAATGCGAGGTCCATGCGCCACGTACAGACGGTGCGCCGCGGAGTCTGACGTTAGGTAGTCCCAACCGCCCTCACCGCCTATCTTCCAGTGGTCCACCACTTTGTATTGACCCTGCGCAAAGGCGCATGAGGTGGCGGAGAGCATTCCGAGAAGAACAGCTGTCGCGGCAAGCGGCAGTCCGGATCTCCCTGAGAGGGGGCTTGAGGTACGTTCGAAGGACATCGATATCTCCACCGTAAACTCGACGCAGGGAACACTTCCCGGACGCCGGCAAGTTTAGTCTTCCACCGCAGGCTTAAGTCAAGCTGAAGAGACGCCGGGTAGTGGGTCAGTTTGAACCAAGCAGGTTGACGATGTCTTCGACGTCCCAAAGTTTTGAGGTGACCCCAGCCGCCATTGCAGGAGTGACGCGCAGAGTGGTGTGGATGCGGGCGAAGTTGTAATACATGAAGTGGAGCGCAATCGCCGCCATGTGGTTCTCCAGCTTCTTAGAGAACGCATTGCTGAGGCGCGTAAAGCGGCGCATTGACATCCGCATTGTGAGATTCTGGCGCTCTACGAAGCTGGTGGAGATGTGCTTGGGCTCCGGGGAGCCTGTAACCGCGTTCGTTAGTGTTCCGATGCACTGGCTGGGGCTGTAGCGCGTCTGAGCCTCACCAGAAGAGCCGTACACCTTGATGAGTTGGGCGAAGTCAATGTCATCTCCGAAGGCATCCTCTACGGCATTCAGGTAGGGCCGGTGTCCATCCGTCGTAAGTTGCACGCGAAACTTGAGGCGGGAAGCGAGATCGCCGATAAACTCGGTGGCAGATTCGATCCCGCGCTGGCCAACCATCCAGCAGGGAACAAGCTTGGTATCCGCATCGATTGCGGTCCATGTCCAAACATCGCCCCAGCCATCAGCCATCTGCTCTTCCGAGACGTTCTTTTGCTTGGCTCCAACGAAGGACCAGATTTCGTCGCACTGGACACGACGGCAGGGCAGATTGCGGAGGTTCTCATCCTGATATTTCGCGCAAGCGGTACCGAGATCGATAAGCAACTTGGCCACCGTATTCTTTGCTACTCCGGTCATGCGGACAGTAGCGCGAATGCTGTTCCCCTCAACCAAGCACCGAACTACTTGAATGCGCTTCGACCTGTCGAGCCTGTTCATACTGATCATATGCTTGACTTCTCGGGATGGGTCAAGCATTTTGGTCAATATGGTAATGAGTAAAATTAGGACAGTTAGCTGAACTGGGTATTGACAAACGTAACGTTGTAGCGAGAGAAATGTTTGCCGATCCGTCATCCTGACGCATAATAGGCGCGTCTACTACTAATAGGTTGCTAGTATCGGGGTCTGCCCAGACCCCATCGAGGATTGCCTTATGGACGTAAACGTACAAGCCTTTCGCCTTGTTCAAGAGGCGACCGCAGAGCCGTCAGCTGAGAAGCTCCGTAGAAAGGCCGCTTCTAAGCGAGGCGGCCTGATGGGAGGAAAGGCAAGGGCGCAAGCTCCTCATCCCGAGGAGCGTAAGGCTATTGCCCAGAGGGCGAATCAGGTTCGCTGGTCTCGGGTTAAAGAGGCGGTTGTCTAACAGCAACACACACATCAGGGATACGGAGGAAACACCATGTCTACCGAGAAGATGACTATGGCGACCGCGACGCCGAAGTCTTCTGCCGTAGCGATTCACGTCACAGACGGCGCAACGCATTTCGTAGGAATCGGTCCCATCAAAGTAATCATCTGTAATGAGGATGGTTCTTGGTTTGCGCAAGGCGTCGACATCGACTACGCGGCGAATGGAACTAGCTTGGACGATGTACAGACTAACTTTGAGAGCGGGCTTGCTGGAACTATTGACCTGCACATCAAAATGTACGGGAACTTAAAGAAATTTCTGAAACAAGCCCCCCAAGAGGTTTGGGATGAGCTGCATAGTGTTGGCTCACACCATACTTTGACCCACGCCAGCTTCCACGATGATCTGTCGAAAACGCTGGGCCTTACGGGATATGACGGGTTCAACTACATCAAGCGACTGGAGTTAACGGTAGCCTAAATGTAGGATGATGTTGAAGTTGACGACGTAATCCGAGTCTTACGAGCCAACAAAGTAGCGGTTACGCTAATCAATGGTTCAACTTCTGAGTACACCCTTGAGAGGGGAGATTTTCTTGAATCAGCGATCCTGAAACATCCGGTCGGTAAGAGGTACCTTCAATACCTCAAAAGGAAGCTCAACATTTCCATCTCTCACTTCTGGCACCCCGAACAAAGCAGAAGAGAGATCAAGCTAAGGCCCTCTTCGGAGGGCCTGTTCTTTGCCCCTTGCGTGGCTCTACATGGGCCTGAGAACATGGCTGGCATTAGCGACATCGTTGTTCTGAAGCGCAAGTCTGGCGAGTATGACGCCTTCACCCAAACGGACCCGTCAACCATCTGGGTCGCACGATTTGAAGATGGCGAAGCGTTGCTGAATGCTGCTCGAAGGCTGTCCGGGATCGATGGAGATCAGATCGGGGATCTGCAACTATTTGTGGCCCGGAAGCTTTATCCCGAACACCTGGCGGGTGCGATTAGCGGTGTAGACCTCGGCGCAGAAGAACTGCGTAGTGCTGGTTTCGCGTCTTTCTCGCGGCAGATTTCAAACTAACCCACTACCAGACGCCGGCTTCAAGGGGCACCCGGGTCTCAGGGCCGATCGAGCGCTGAACCCTTGGCAGGCGGACGATCGCGACGGTTTCAACTCCTGGTGTGCTCTCCAGATGGATCCTTCCACCCGCCTGCTCCGTAATCGCCCGGCAGATCGCGAGGCCGAGCCCGGTGCCTCCCGTCTTTCGCGCTCGTGACGGATCTCCCCGGTAAAACCGCTCGAAAACATGGGGAAGGCTCTCCGCGTCGATGCCGCGTCCGTGATCTTCAACGCGCAGCTCAACCCAGTTCTCCCCGGCAGATTGAACCGACATCGTGACTTCACCGGATCTCCGGCTATGCTGCAGCGCATTCATCAGAAGATTGGAGCAAAGCAGGGTACACTCTTCGACGCTCAGCCCAACCCAGGCGGATTCAGCAGACACCATCTCGACCGTAACTTGGCGCAGGTCCGCAAACGGCCGGAGCTGCGTCGCCGCCTCCCTCGCCCACTGCACGAGATCGACAGATCGGTCGATCGCCCCGCGGCCAGCGAGGCTCTCCACCCGTGCAAGCGTCAGCATCTTGGCCACGATCTCCTCCATGCGCTCACAGTCAGCCAGCGATCGATACAGCCCAGCCTCGTACTCCGCCGCGCTGCGAGGCCGCATGGTAAGCAGCTGCAGGGAAGACTTGAGGACGGCCACGGCGGTCTTCAGCTCGTGCGCGGCGTCGCCCACAAAATGGCGCTGCTGGTCGAAGGAGAGCGCGAGCCGCTGGACCGCAGATTCGAGAGCCAGGGCTAACGGAGCCAGTTCCGTCGTCGATCTCGCGCTGGCCGGAGGAGAAAAGCTCCATTGGTGAGCGGATATGCCCTCCGCCTCCGCCGCAAGCTCTCGCAACGGCAACAGCCCTCGCTGAAGCACCCAGAAGACCAGAAATCCGGTAAAGATCAAAAGGACGCAGCTTGCAGTCGCATAGAACACCACCGCCTGGCGGATCTCCTTCCACACGCCTTTCGTCGACGAGCCGTAGAGCACTACAACCGTGTGCGCCGTGCCTCCCCTTGCCTCATCCGGATCCACGACCCGCACCCCGTGCCTGCGAAGCAGACGGTAGCTCCTGCCTCCGATCTTTGCCCGGAAGATGCCGTCGGTTGACTGCGCCGCATCCGCCCCAAGCGCCGGATTCCAATTTGCTGACCTGCCAAGCACCCGCCCCGCACCGTCCTTCACCTCGTAAAGGTCGTCGGCAGGGATCTGCAAGTTGGTGCGATCCAGCACGATGTCGTCCGCTTCATCATTCGCATCCTGCACCGCCGCCAGCAGCGAGTCGGCACGACCGCGAAGCATGACATCGAATGCCTGGAAGCGGGTATGCCGCTCGTACGCGAGCGTGACTCCAATAACGCCGAGCGCCGAAATCAACTGGATCAGAATCACCAGGCTGATCAGCCGCCGCGCAATCGATCGCTGCTTGCTATCCTTACTCGCCATAACCCGTCATCCGGTACCCGCGGCCGCGAAGCGTCTCGACGATCTGCTGCTGCGAGCTCCCGCTCAGCTTCTTTCGAAGATTCGAAATGTGAGCCTCGATCACGTTCGAGTGATGCTCCCAGTTGTAGTCGTACAGGTGCTCCAGCAGCTCGCGCTTGGAGACGATCACCCGTGGACGGTGAATCATGTACTCCAGAATCCGGTACTCCGTGGGCGACAGATCCACCAGCTTTCCCGATCTCCGCACTGTCTGTTCGAGGGTGTTCAACTCCATCTCACCCACCGTAAGTACTGGATGAGCCGCACCCTTTCCACGCCGGATCAGGGCTTTTGCGCGAGCGATCAACTCGCCCAGGTCAAAGGGCTTGCTCAGGTAGTCGTCCGCACCCGCGTTCAAAAGTTCGATCGTGGACGCTGCGCCCTCCTTTGCCGTAAGGATCAGCGTCGGCGTGTGGTCCTGACGCGCGCGCAGCCGCTTCAAAACTGTCAGACCGTCCATGCGCGGCAACATCAGGTCCAGAATGATCAGGTCGTAGCACCCCTGCTCGGATAGTTGCTCTCCAAGGCTGCCGTCCTCCGCATGGTCGACCGCAAAACCCGGCCCCTCGCGCAGCGCGGAGGCGAGGTTCTCAGCCAGTCGCACTTCATCTTCCACCAGCAGCACTCGCATCAGTCCACTATTCCTCTATCCAGCTTAAGCGATGCTGAACCCGGGCAGCAGCGTCCATCTGCATCCAAGGCGCCGTTCAGCAGTACCTCTCGCCACCCCCGCCGGTGCTGAGCTGCCTCGCACAGGGGAAGAGGTCTGGCGGCTCCGTCACCGTTAGATCTCACCGTAGATCTCAGCCGAAACACAGGCTGAGTGGCTATACTGCTTCCGTTGAGAGATTCGAAAAAACGTTTTACCGACAGGAGACAGAAGAGATGGCACCTGTAATCACCAGAAGAACACTTGCTCGTCTGCTTGGAGCTGCCGCAGGAGCCACATCGCTCCCGGCATTCGGATACAGCGTCAACACGCCACCGGAACAGGTCGAGGCCAGCAGAGAGCGCCGCTTTCCAAACGGATTCCTCTGGGGATCGGCGACCGCCTCCTATCAGGTTGAGGGTGCCGTCAAGGAGGATGGCCGTGGAGCGTCCATCTGGGACACCTTCTCGCACACGCCCGGAAAGACCCACGCGGGTGACACGGGTGATGTTGCCGACGACCACTTCCACCGGTTCAAGACCGACATCGGCCTGATGAAGGCTCTCGGTGTAAAGGGTTACCGATTCTCGGTTGCGTGGCCGCGCATCTTCCCGGATGGCACCGGAGCTCCCAATCCGAAGGGGTTCGACTTCTACAACCGGATGCTGGACGAGCTGCTGGCCAACGGGATCGAACCCTTCTGCACCTTGTACCACTGGGACCTGCCGCAGAAGCTTGAGGACAAAGGCGGGTGGCAGAGCCGCGATACCGCACAGGCCTTTGCCGAGTACGCGGGCTTCGCTGCCGGCAAGCTCTCCGACCGCGTCAAGCACTTCATGACGATCAACGAATTGCGGACCTTCGTGGAATGGGGCTACGCTCAGGGAACTCATGCGCCAGGTCTCAAGCTGGACCCGGCCGGAGTCGCCCAGGTAAGCCATTTCGCCGTCCTCGGGCATGGTCTGGCTGTCCAGGCGATCCGCGCCAAGGCGAAGGCCGGAACCAAGGTCGGACTCGCCGACAACGCGACGGCCACAACGCCGGTCATCGAAACTGCGGAGCACATCGAAGCCGCAACCCGCGCCATGCGGGAAGAGAATGCGATGTTCCTATCGGTCATTCAGGATGGCCGGTACACCGACGCGTACCTGAAGCGGCTCGGTGCAGCAGCTCCGAAAGTGGCCCCAGACGACATGAAGGCCATCGGAAGCAAACTGGATTTTCTCGGCCTGAACGTCTATCAGCCGACGTATGTGCGCGCGGACAGCTCTTCCATCGGCTATGCCGTGGTGCCGCCCCCCGCTTCCTATCCGCATATGTTCAGTTCGTGGCTCACCATCGGTCCGGAGGCGCTCTTCTGGTCGCCCAAGCTCGTAGCGAAGATCTGGGGCGTAAAGGAGATCTACATCACCGAGAACGGAGCCTCCTCCGCCGACGTCCTCACTCCCGAAGGCAAGGTCCTCGATACGGATCGGGTCATGTATCTGCGGAACTACATCACGCAACTGCAGCGCGCCGTTGCGGAGGGCGTCCCCGTGCGTGGCTACTTCCTCTGGAGCCTGCTCGATAACTATGAATGGGCGGACGGCTACGAGAAGCGCTTCGGCATCCACTACGTCGACTTCACTACCCAGAAGCGAACGCCGAAGCTAAGCGCGGAGTTCTATCGCGAGGTGATCGCGCGGAACGCACTTGCGTGATCACCAGTCTCCAGGAGCGCTCTTGGTTCAAGGGCGCTCCTGGAACTTTCACGGACGTTCCGGGACGGCAGCGAAGAGCTCTCTAAGCGAGTCAAGCATCGTGAAGCGCACGATCCCGCCCGGCTTGGCCGCCGTCATCAGAAGATCTGCACGGGAGGACTTCCAGCCCGCGGGAGCCTTGGTCCCCGAAGAGAGGTAACCCACAGCCTCAGAGCCCGCCGCCGCCAGCCCGGCAAGCTGGTCGGCGCGCATCTGCACGTCCTGCAGCCGGGGTGAGAGCCTCATCTGCTCCTGCACCTCCGGAAGCGCGGCACTAAGCCTGCTGAAGGCGGAGACCAGTTGGTCACCGTCAGCCTTATGCGCTCGCGGATCCTGCAGGAAGCTATGGGTAAGCTGCTCGAAGCTTCGCCTGGATGGCGCATCAGGCCGGACCGCATCGACGAACCGATCGAGAACTGTCGTCTGCGAGGTCTTCTGCTGCTGGTAGCGTTCGCTGAAACTGACCGGCTCGAGCACAGAAGCGAAAGTACGCAGGGCATCGATATTCTGCGTGCCGGCAAGCTGGCGCAATCCGACACCCTCCTGCGAAAGATGATGGAGGCCTAGACCCTCGAGCTCGACCGAGACCGCATCCAGCCGCCGGTACATGTCGTCCACATCCCGCACCTGCTCCGGTGACCAGAACCGTTCGGCAATCGCCGCGGTTCGCGGCCAAACGCGGGAGTCGATCGTTCGCTCGTTGAGCTGTTCCGCCCACATGCACACCTCGCCACCCAGAATAAGGCGCCGCTGTTCGGCGGTAAGATCTGAAGTCGTTGGCAGGGGATCGGCCAGGTATACCTGCCCGGCAGAGTGCATCGCATCCAGGTAGTACGGAGCCGACAGCACCCCCTGGTAGCCCTGCTTCGCGCCTCTGATCAGGGACTCCTCCCCCCGCCAGGACTGCACCACCACATCCTTCGGAAGATCAGGATTCAGGATCTCGTCCCATCCGATCATTCGTTTGTGCAGGCCTGTCAGAATCTTGAGGACGCGCTGATTGAAGTACGCCTGCAGAGCGTCGGAGCCCTTCAGATCGTGCTTGCGCATGAATTCCAGGATCCGTGGGCTGGTCTTCCAGTCGGGGGCAGGCGTCTCATCCCCTCCGATGTGCATGTACTGATCGGGAAAGATCTCTGCCATCTCCGCCAGGAAGCTTGTGAGGAATTTATAGGTCTCTTCGCGCGTTGGATCGATGGCATAGTCCGCGATCCCGAACTCTCGTCGAATCCCAGCCGGCGGTTTGCCGCTGGACAACTCCGGATACGCAACCAGCCATGCGGTGCTGTGGCCCGGCATCTCAAACTCCGGCACCACCCGAATCCCGCGGTCACGCGCATACCGCACCACATCCCGAGCCTCCTCCTGCGTGTAAAAGAGCCCGTCAGAGCCCTTGCCGGTCAGCTCTGGAAATCTTCGGCTCTGCATGCGAAAGCCCTGGTCGTCGATCAGGTGCCAGTGGAAGACGTTCATCTTCACCGCCGCCATGCCGTCCAGCGATCGCTTGATCACCTCCACGGGTTCGAAGTGGCGGCCGCAATCGATCATCAAGCCCCGCCATCGGAAGCGTGGGGCATCCTTAATCGTCATCAGCGGAAGAACGTACCCCTCTCCGCTCGGCTGAACCATCTGCAGCATCGTCTGCAGGCCGTGCATGGCGCCCGCGACGGTGGCCGCATCGATCCGCACCCCCGACGAAGTCACCTCCAGCGCATACGACTCGTCCTCGTCGATCGTCTGCACCGCCTCACCTTCGCTCTGTACATGAACGACTGCCCTGGCCTTCGACTCGCCCGCGTCCGTCCCGGCGGCAAACGCCAGACCTGTCCTCTCACGCAGCTGGCGCGTCGCCCTCGCAACCGCACGGTTGAGCCGTTCACTTCCCGGCGACTCGATGTTGATGCTGAAGGCAGAGGTCAGGACAAGCTCCCCCGATCCCCTGGAAAGGCTGGCCGGTTGCGGCATCAGCACATTAGCCCCCTCCGAGCCAGGCACGGCTTGTCCGACCACAGAAGCGCCGGCGGAAAACAACAAACCTGTTCCAATGCAGAGCGCCGCACGCACGCTGTACCCTCGTCTTCCCCAACATCCTCGAAGCATTCTCGACCTCGGAAGTATTATGGACCAGGAGACGCAAGCGAGAAGTTCCAGCCTCCAAACCCCTCCCATGCCTATCCTGCTTGATGGACTCCTCGGGTAAAAGACGATGCCGAAGCACGCAGTGAAACGAAGACACCACCTTCTGCTCCTCCTTCTCCAGGCGATGCTGGTCGGCGATCTCCTGGCCCAGGCGCATAGCGCTCCCGTCGCTCCGCCACCAGGCGCACGGACGCGGGCCTGCAAGAATCGCGTGATCCCCCAGCTCGTAGACATCACGGCCCCGGCGGGAATCCGCTTCAAGCACCTCGCCGCACCCGAGAAGAAGTACATCGTCGAATCCATGAGCGGAGGTGTCCTGATCGTCGACTACGACCGGGATGGATGGCCCGACATCTACTTCACCAACTCCCCCACTGTCGAGATGGCGCTAAAAGGAGAGAAAGCGAGAGGCGCTCTCTACCATAACAACCACGACGGAACCTTTACCGATGTGACCGATAAGGCGGGCATTGCCTCCCCCTGCTTCGCCATGGGTGGCGCTGTAGGGGATTACAACAACGATGGCTGGCCCGACCTCTACATCACCTGCCTCGGCGGAAACGTGCTCTATCGCAACAATGGCGACGGCACCTTCACCGACGTCACCAAGCAGGCGGGCGTTGCCGACGGCCGATGGTCCACAGGAGCCGCGTTCGCCGACTTCGACGGGGATGGCTACGTTGATCTCATGGTCTCCAATTACGTCGACTTCAAGCTGAACGACCTCCCCGGCTTCGGCAAAAGCCCAACCTGCAAGTTCCGTGGAATCGACGTGCAATGCGGCCCCCGAGGCCTGAAGGGGGGAGGGGACTCGCTCTTTCACAACAATGGCGACGGCACCTTTACTGAGATCTCAAAGGCCGCCGGTGTCGATGATGCGCCCGGATACTACGGGCTTGGTGTCATCTGGTCGGACTTCGGCAACACCGGACGCCCGGACATCTATGTCGCCAATGACTCCACGCCCAACTACCTCTACCGCAACGCCGGCCATGGCAAGTTCGACGACATCGGTCTTGAATCCGGGACCGCCGTCAGCGGCGATGGCTCCGAGCAGGGTTCGATGGGAGTTGCGGTCGCCGACTACAACCACACCGGACGCTTCTCCATCTATGTCACCAACTTCGCGGATGAGTTCAACACCCTCTACCGGAACGACGGCTCGTGGAACTTCACCGACGTCTCTTACGACTCTGGCCTGGCCCTGGCGTCGCTTCCGTACGTGAAATGGGGTACGGCCTTCGTGGATCTCGATAACGACGGTTGGGCAGACCTCTTCTCCGTGAACGGCCACGTCTATCCGCAGGTAGACACCACGCCCTCAGGAGCAAGGTACCGTGAGCCCGAAAATCTCCTCATGAATGAGAAGGTCGGCACCTTCTGCGACGCAGGAACTCTGGCCGGCCCGGCCATCCGAGAGCCGCGGGTCAGTCGGGGTCTGGCGACCGCCGATCTGGATAATGATGGCAACGTGGACTTCGTCGTGGAAAATCTGGACGGATCGCCTACCGTGCTGCACAACAACGGCATCCCAGGCACGCACTGGGTTAGCTTCGAACTCGCCGGCACCAAGAGCAATCGCCTCGCTCTGGGCGCTCGGATCAAGGTGACTGCCGGAGGTATGACCCAGATCGACGAGGTCAGGAGCGGTGGAAGTTATCTGTCGCAGAACGACCTTCGGGTCCACTTCGGCCTCGGAAAGGCGGAGAAGATTGACTCCGTCGAAGTGCGCTGGCCATCGGGCCACGTCGACACCTTGACCAACCTGCGCCCGAACCAGTTCTATGCAGTTCTGGAGGGAACCGGTCTGGTTGACTTCGCGAAGATCGCACCTGCTCCTCGTTAGCCCTTGCGGCATCATCCGGGCTCCTTGGAGAGACCCGACGATCTGTCCGTTACCTTGCAGGTGCGGTTTCGAAAAATCGATTGACAAACGTGCGCTGCAGGCCGCCTACTGGGTCTCGAAGAAATTCAGACATTGTTGGTTCTGGATCAAAGCAACCATCGAGAGATGCAGCCCAGACAAATGGGATCGTTATTCTCGATGGGTATCGGTGTGGTGACAACGCTCTTGTCATCACTTCGATGGATATAAAAGCACCACTTCTGGAGGAACATGACGACATCACGCAGGTTGATAGCTGCACTTATCTTTGTAGGCGCCGCTCTGAGCGCACCCCTTTACGCACAGAAGACCTCCGGGATCATCGTAGGACAGGTGACGGATCCCTCCGGTGCCGCAGTCGCAAAAGCGACCGTCGTTCTCCTTAACAACAGCATCGGCGTCAACCGGACGGTTACCACGAACGACCAAGGGGAGTACACCTTTGATGACGTTCAGGTTGGAACCTACGAGGTAGACGTCAAATCCAGCAGCTTCCGGCAGTTTGCCACTAAAGGCGTCGTCGTCAACGTAGCCACCACCACCCGCGCCGACGCGCACTTGGCAGCTGGTGACGTCAGCGAGGTCGTTACCGTCTCCGCAACCGCGGTTCAGGTGCAGACCGATAGCGGAGCGCTTGGAACAATCGTCGATGGCACGCAGGTCAAAGAGCTGCCCTTGAACGGCCGCAGCTTCGTTGAACTCACACAGCTCGGGCCAGGCGTCTCCGCAGCCAACAACTTCGATAGCAAAAATAAGGGCCTGCAGGGTGGCGTCGACTTCTCCGTCAACGGCAATCCGACGACAAACAACCTCTTTCTCGTCGACGGAGCCAACGACAATGATGTGGGTTCCAACCGGACCATCCTGATCTACCCCTCCATCGAGTCCATCGCCGAGTTCAAGATGCTCACCAACAGCTACGGTCCGGAATATGGACAGGCCTCCGGTGCCATCGTCAGCATCGTAACCCGCAGCGGAACCAACAGCTTTCACGGAAGCGCCTTCTACGATGGTCGCAACGATGCCCTGGCGGCATACAGCTACTTCGCCAAGCGCAACGCAAACACCGGCCAGCCCTTGAATGGCAAAGACAAGCTCCGTCGCAATGACTGGGGATACTCCATTGGTGGTCCCATCAAGCGGGATAAGCTCTTCTTCTTCTTCAACCAGGAGTGGAACCACGAGATTAAAGGTTTCACACAGAGCGCCTGCGTCGCCACGGCGGCCGAGCGCGCAGGAGACTTCTCCTCTCCGGTAGGCAAGGACAGCAATGGCAACAACGTGATGTCCTGCAACGAGACCCAGCCCACCTTCCCGGCAGCACTGGCCAAAGGTGGAAACGTCCACATTCTGAACAGCGTCGACCCGGCGGGCGCTCTCTTGGCGCAGTACTACACGTTGCCCAACAAGCCCCTCAATGTCGGTGGCAACAACTGGTCGCAGTCCCTCCCGACCTTCCTCAAGTACAGGCAGGAGAACGTTCGCGGCGATTACAACCTGACCAAGCGCAATACCATCATGGGCCGCTATACCCAGGACACCTGGACTAACCCCTCCTATGTCGGAAATCAGTATTGGGGTGATTCGGTGTTTCCCGTCATCAACGGGAACTGGGCCCAGCCCTCCAAAATGGCGATTGGTCGCTGGACCAGCACCATCTCCGACTCACTCGTCAATGACGCCGAGTTCGCCTATTCGAACAACCGCATCAACATCTCTCCGGGCGGCACCAACCCCGGCTTGCTCAACCAACTCTCATCCGCCATCCCATCGCTCTATCCTCAGTCCCTCAAGACTTCCCCGGCTGGAACCCCGACCGTCTGGGGAGGACTTGGAAATTATGGCAGCGGTGCGACCATCTGGTCGATCGCTCCGTGGAACAACACCCTAGACATCTACACCATCCGTGATGACATCTCGAAGATTGCAGGGAAGCACGCCATGAAGCTCGGCGCGTTCCTCGGCTATGACGGGAAGAATGAAGACTCTGGCCCGGCCAGCAATGAACGCCCCTCGATCGGCGGATTTGGCGATGGCTCAGTTGTCGTGCCTACTAAAGCTCACCCGGAGTACCCAACCGGCACCACAACCGGAAATACTCTCGCTAACGCTCTCATCCCGAACAACCCGTTCTTTCTCGGAGAGTCTTCCACCAACGTCCGCGCGCAGCTTCGCTGGAGAGACTACGAGTTCTACGCTGGCGACACCTGGAAGGTCCGCCAGAACGTTACCCTCACCTACGGCGCGCGCTACTCCCTCCTCCGTAACCCGGTCGCGGCGAATGATCTCGCAACCAGCTTTCAGCCAAATTTGTACGATCCTGCCAAGCCCGCAGGAGACGCTTGCAACGGCCTGATGCACGTGCCCGGCAAGGATCCTTGCGGCGATGCCAACAAGAAGTTTGGCACCAGCTTCAGCTCGGGTGTTGCAGGTCCGAATCGGTCGCTGATCAACAACAACAACCATCTCATCGCACCGCGCGTCGGTGTGGCTTGGGACGTCTTCGGCAACGGCAGCACGGCTGTCCGCGCCGGAGCTGGCGAGTTCTATCAACGAGAGCGCGTCTCCCGCTATGTGCTGGAGAACAACGCTCCCTTCTCACTTGGTATTTCCAACTATCCCCGGGCGCTCGGAGCACCCACACCCGCAACTCTTGGCGCGGGAGGCAATCCATCCGGCGGTATCGATCCTGCTAACCTTCTCCCTAGCTCCTGGCAGTGGAATCTTACTGTGGAGCAGGCGCTTGCCCGGAATACAGTCTTCCAGATGAGCTACGTCGGGAACCGCGGTATGCACCTCACCTCGAGCTATGACCTCAACGGTATTGCTCAGGCGAACTGGACGGCTGCAACCTTCGGCGGCGGCGGCAGTGTGAATTCCTTCCGGCGCTTTAAGAACATATCAAATGGACTTACCTATTTTTCACATAACGGTGACTCAAACTACCACTCTCTCCAAACCCTCTTCCGCACCCAAATCAGCGCCCTCCGTTTCCAGGCGGCCTACACCTGGTCTCATGCCATCGCGGACATCGTCACCGACGATTCCGGCGGCGGCACCGGATCCCAGAGCTTCACTAACTACCTGAACCCACGCCTTGACCGCGGTAACTCGGCCACCAACCGTCCGCATATTTTCGTGGCAAACGCTACTTACCTCGCTCCTAAGCTCGAGAATCACAACCTCTTGGCCCGGGAGACCTTGGGCGGATGGGAACTGACCGGCATCACACAGGCAGACTCCGGAAACTCATTCACGATCTTCCAGAATGGAATCGGTGAAAACACCGGGAATTTGATCAGCTCCAATGCTGCTGGAGCCGGTAGTTTGAGTGCTCTCTTCCAGACGGGATTGGTCGGCAATCAGAGACCACTCAGGAATCAAGGTTGCTCCGGTAACATCAAAGGCGATCAGGTTATCAACCCCAACGCTGTCACCCTGATCGGCTACCATCTGGGCACTCTCGAGCCAAACACCGCACCGCGCGGCTACTGTCATGGTCCGCGTCTCGTCAGCACAGATTTCTCCGTAGACAAGAATTGGAAGGCCAGCGAGCGCGTCACCGTACAGTTCCGCCTCGATGCATTTGACCTCTTCAATCATCCAAACTTCCGCGCCGACCAGGGTAACTTCAACTTCGCGTCTAATGTAAACTGCGGCGCCAGTCTGCCGGTAAACACAAATGGGAGCGTCTCAAGCCGCTATGCTCCGTGCAGCGCCACAAACAACGTGGTTAGCACCTTCACTCCTGGACAAAACTTCGGAAAGTCTACGGGACTCGTCGGCAACGCTGGACGTCAGATCCAGTACGGCCTCCACGTAGAATTCTAAGCCGGGTCTTCTCTACACTCCCGTCACGCCGAAGCTGATCTGGCTTCGGCGTGATTACTTTTTGTGTCGGAATGAATCTCATCGAGTGGCACCATAAAACTTTGACTCGGCTATTCTCTATCTCCTCCCATCTCGTCCTCGGCCTCGCCCTTCTGCTCCCTCAAGTGTCGCCGGCGCACTCCATCCACCCTCCCGTCGCGAAACGCAGCCGTGCGGCGCCCTCTGATGCCTCAACTCAGGAGATCTCCCGCCTTCTCGCCGCTCAGAAATCTGTGCTCCAGACCGGTGACCCGGCGGCAATCGAACGATCCACTCGATCCCTCATCTCAAAGCTGCTCAGTGAGAGGGCAAAGCTCTTTCTGATCCGTGGACGGCAGACGGAGCCAATCGAGCTTTATTACAAATCTCTGAAGCTTCAAGACTCCCCTGATGTCCGCCTGGAGCTAGCCTCAACTCTTCTTCGTACCGGACATCCTCAGGAAGCGGAAGCCGAAACCGCAGTCGTTTTGCAGAAGGACCCCCGCAACGCTTCCGCGTGGGCAGTACGAGGCAGCGCATTTCGTTCCCTGGGCAAAGAAAAGGAGGCCGCCGAGGCCTTCAGTCACTCGCTCGAGATCAAGCCTGAAGTTAACATTGCCTATGCTTTAGGCTCCGCCCTCCTCGCCAGCCACCAAAAGGAGAAGGCCGACCGCATCTTTCGACAAATCATCTCCGCATCCGGAAATGCAGCAATCTGGCATGTGGCTGCTGGCGACGCCTACCGAGAGGCGCTCTACCTCACGGACGCGGTGGAAGAGTTCAAGAAAGCGATCGCCCTCGATCCGGCAATTGGCCACGCACAGTTCTTCCTTGGTCTGACTTACTTGCAGATGAACGAGTGGGGCCCAAGCTCCCAGAGTTTTGAGCACCTTCGGGCTGCCGTTCGGCTCGCGCCGCATGAGTACCTGAGCAACTTCTATTTAGGAGCCCTCGAGTCCACCGACGGAAGCGATCTCGCTAGCTCCGACCGGCACCTCCAGGTTGCAGCCCAGGCAAACCCAAATTCCCCAGAAGTCTGGCTCTATCTTGGCCTCAATGCTGGAAGAGAGAAGAACACACCTGCGGTCAAAGCTTACCTTCGCAAAGCGATCGACCTGACCGGAACCGATGAAGCCCGTAACAACTACCAGATCCGGCGTGTCTATGCGGTGCTCGGACGCATTCTCATCAGTGAGGGCGACCACGTTCAAGGGAACGCTCTGCTTGCGAGATACAAGAGCACCGAGCAGCTCTCGATCGGCAACAGCGCACAGGCGATTGCGCAGTCCGCCGGAGGCGACGACGCCCGGTCCGCCCTCAGCGGCATCGCTGCCCCAAAGGCCAGCTATCCGGGCATGAAAACGTCGGAGCCCCTGAAGGCGCTCGAGGCCACCACCGGTCCGGCAAACCCTGCAGGGGCCCCGCGCACTCCGGAGGAGAACGCTCAGCTTACCCTCGCCGAACAGAAGGTAGGGGAACTCCTGGCCAGCAGCTTCAATGATCTTGGAACCGCTGAAGCTCGACAGGGTCAATACCAGCTCGCCCTCGGCGACTTCCAGGAGGCGGAGCATTGGTCCACCCCCACCCCCGCCCTCCTGCATAACGTCGGTGCGGCAGCCTTTCGGATCGGTGACTTTGGCGAGAGCGCTCGAGCCCTCGGCCTGTTTTTTCAATCCGAAGGAAATGCAGCGCGCGATCCTGCGCAAGACGACCGCTCCCACATGATGCTCGCCATGTCGCTCTTCTCTTCAGGGCGCTTCGCCGAAGCAGCTAAGGCATTCGGGGCCATCCCCGCAGTGGCGTCGCAGGATGCACGCGCCGCATACTCCTGGGCGTACTCCCTGGCGCACTCCGGCCAGCAGCAGCATGCGAACCAGATCGCCGACACTCTCGTTCAGCAGGATCTGCCGTCCGATGTCATGAGCCTTGTATGTCATCTGTATATGGACACGGAGAACTATGAGCGGAGCGCCGCCTGCTTTCGAAAGGCGTACCAGACCGACCCAAATCTGAAGCTCGCCCACTACCAGGTGGCCGAATCCCTCATTCGCCTAGACCGGCCTGCCGAGGCCATCCCGGAGTTGAAGCAGGAGCTCGCACTCAGTCCGGATAACCCCGATGTTCGATACTCCCTCGCCTTCGCCCTTCTGCAGAACTCGCATAAAAGTGAGGCCATCGATCTCCTGAAAGATTTGACCAGCTCCAATCCGACTCATGCTCAAGCTCAATACCAGCTCGGCAAGGCCCTCCTCGAGGACGGCCAGACCACCGAAGCCGTTACACACCTCGAGCAGGCCGAGCAGAACGATCCCTCTCCCGATTACATTCATTACCAACTTCAGGCAGCCTACCGGAAAGTCGGGCGTATCGATGACGCGGATCGGGAACTCCGCCTCTACAAGGAGATCAAATCTCGCAGCAGGGAAGTCACGCTTCCTCACTGAGGGCCCCGCACTCGCCCGAGTGACCGCCAGGTCGCCTGGCTCCCAGCCTGCATCGAGGCCCCTCGAACCTGGGGAAGAACAAAGCCGAAAGTCACCTCCGGAGTAGCCCCCCAAAGCTGCTTGTATCCTTCCTCGCCGCGTAGCAGGTCGAGCCGCGCAAATCCCCCCGCCTCACACACATCAAACGCAAAGGCGAGCAGCAACCTGGGCTCAGATCGGCAGGGTCAGGGTCGAATCCGATCAGGTAGGAGTACATGCGGCGGTTGCGAGGTGTCGCTTCCAGGCGAGCGGGGGAGTCCACCAGAGTGTAGAGAACCGCTACCGTACGACCATCGATCCGCTCCCCAAGCCGCGGCTCAATCTCGTTCCGCACATAACGCAGGTGCTCTTCATACGGGAACGTGTCTCCGGCCAGCAGAATCGGGACGCCACTCATCCGCGCTGCCTCAAGTCCGGTGTGCAGGCTCTTCTCGGGGCAGATCCTTGACAGCATTAGCGCATAGTTGCGCCTCTTCGGCAGCTTCGCCGCAGCCACCAGGGGAACTCCGTTTTCAACCATCGCTAGACGATCCCGTACCTCAGCCGGGCAGGCTTGACGCTGTGTCTCAGAGACGCACTGAAGCTGATAGTTCGACGTCATCGCCGGCATCGGCCCGGTCCGCTGGTTCGGCCGCCTCTGCAGAGGGGTCCGAGATCTTCAGGCTCATCCCGCTCTCCTCTCAAAAGGCTCTTTCGGGAGCTCGCGTCCCAGGCGTGATCCGGGGGCCGAACGACGCTTCAGATATCCGGCACCCTGTAAGGAGAGCGTGAGCCCGATTCCGATGGCGACCGTCAGGACAAAGGGAAGCCGCTGCTTCTCGCTGGTCTGGTAGGCGATCGCGTGAGCCGCAGCCAGAAAGAAGCAAGCGTAGTTCCAACGCTGAAGCTGCTTCCACTGCGGAGTTCCTAAAAGTCGCAGCGAGTAATCGTTCGACGTGGCGAGCAGAGCAAGAACAACCAGCGCGCTGATCAGTCCCGTGTCGTTGGCGAAACCGAACAGGTCGTGTCGAAGCGGAATCGTGTGTCGCTCCGGATGTTCGTAGACGTAGTAGAGCCAGGGTCGCCCGCGAAGATGCACCATCTGGCCGATTACGGAGTGCGCAATACCCAGGATCCCCGCCCATATCCCTAGGTCCCGTCGCAAGTCGCTCGACACAGGATTGCGTGCCCTTCGAAGTATATTGACCGGCCCGATCAGCAGAGTTGCCGCCAGCAGCGCCATCGCGGGATAAGCCGTGGCAAAGCTTACGCGGCTCAGAACATCCCGGTACGGGCGCGTTAGGTAAAGGAGCAGAACGGTGAAAGCAGAGGCCGCCAATAGGGGAAGGTGATGCACCAGCAGCCGCCGCTGGATCCGCTCTCGTTGAATCTCAGACATGGACGTGCACCTTGGAAGCCCCTCCTATCCTCTTCTGCCGCATCTTCCTGCTCCTACAGTATGCACAGAATTGAGCCGCGCTCCTCGTCGCCGGTCCTCGTCCATCCACCACTCGGGGGCCGACGCAACCTGGTCGGTACTTCCGATTTCGCTGGCGCCACCGATTGCCCTTTGCGACATCGCCCGCACCGCCACATCGGCTATCCACTCGAACCCACCGGCAGCGCGCAACGTCGCAACGGCATAGCCGGGCTACATCAGCACCGCAGGCGTCGGAACCACTTCCCGAGCGTTCTCGACATATCTCCGCTTGGCCTCGAGAAGCTGGTGAATCGCCTGCTCCTCAAGCGGCCGCGCCGACCCGAGTTGATGCGCTACCAGACAGATATTCGCGAAGTGCTCTACCGTCTCCATCTTCAGAAGAGAATCCAGCAGACTCTCGCCATAGGTCACCGCTCCGTGATTCGCCATCAGAATCGCGGAGTGCCCCGGAATCAGAGAAGCCAGACTCGCAGCCAGCTCCTCGCTGCCGGTCGTTGCATAGGGCGCAAGCGGAACCGTTCCCAGAGTCATGATCGCCTCCGAGCAGAGCGGCTCATCGAGCGCCCGGCCCGCACAGGCAAATCCAGTGGCCGTCGGCGGATGCGCGTGAACGACCGCATTCACCTCGTGCCTCGCTCGATACACCGCAAGGTGGACTCCAATCTCGCTGGTCACCTTGCGGAATCCAGCTAGATGCCGCCCCCCTAGATCCACGACCACCATGTCTGACGGTTCCAGGAGGTACTTGCTGCAGCCTGTGGGCGTCGCCAGAACGCGGTCTCGATCCAGTCTCACCGATAGATTCCCCGACGTTCCTGGCATGAAACCAAGCCGGTAAAGCCACTTCCCGAAGGTGACGAGATCTCGCCTAAGTTCCTCTTCCCTCAAGCACCCGTTATCCACTATGGCCTCGCTCTAATCCCGGAGTTCTTATCCCAAAGAACGGTCCCACTGTATCACCTGACTGCAAAATCCTCATGCTATGTCTCACGCGGCGAAAATCGGCAGCAGGTTTCACAAAGAAGGCGGGAGCTCGTCATATCGGGAAGGGACGCCCACCCGGGGTCTCAGCAGCAGGTCTCTGCCAAGGCGAGCACTCGCCGTTTTCTGAAAGATACAAGCCATCGTAACTGGATGGGCTATAGTCACCGTGTGCGGTACCCGGGAGCTGCGAGGCGGCGCTCACGCGACTCAGTATCCCCGTTCGGAGAGGAACCTATGCTTCAGCAGAGGAACGACACGCTACCGGAGATCGCCGATTCGGCTGCCGACCAAGGACCCCTTCCGCCCCTGGGACGAGACATCAAGGTGCTGATGGTCTGGCCTCGCTTCCCGCCGTCCTTCTGGGGCTTTGAAGGCGTCCTCGATATCATCCCCGAGGCCGCCATGACTCCGCCCCTCGGCCTCATCACCGTCGCCGCCCTGTGTCCTCCGTCGTGGACCATCCGACTTCTCGATCACGCCTTCGAAGATCTGCGCGACGAAGACCTGCTCTGGGCCGATCTGGTTATGGTCAGCGCCATGCACGCGCAGCGGCTCGATGCCCGCAGCATACTCGCCCGGGCGCGCGCCCTTGGACGCCGTACCTTCGTCGGTGGCCCCTGGGCCAGCACCGAGCCCGAGGTCGTCTTGCAGGATGCCGATCACGTCCTTGTCGGAGAGGCGGAGGAGGCCTTCTCCTCCATCGCAGCCGCCCTGGAGCAGGGAACCGCGAACCGCCTCTACAAGGTCGTCGATAAACCCGACATGACCTGCGGCCCGGTGCCCCGTTTCGATCTCCTGCGACTCGATAGGTACACCTCCATGCCCGTGCAGTTCTCGCGCGGCTGCCCCTTCCAGTGTGAGTTCTGCGACATCATCACCATCTACGGTCGCAAGCCCCGCGCCAAGACTCCCGCCCAGCTCATCGGTGAGCTCGACGCCCTGCGGGCCCTCGGCTGGCGCAACGAAGTCTTCATCGTCGATGACAACTTCATCGGCAATCACCACAAGGCTCTCGCGCTCTCGCAGGATCTCGCCGCCTGGCAGAACCTCCACAACCATCCCTTCTCCTTCTACACCGAAGCCTCTATCGATCTCGCAGATAAGACCGAGCTGCTCTCCGCCATGGTTGATGCCAACTTCATGTACGTCTTCATCGGCATCGAGACGCCATCGTCCGAGGCCCTCAAGGAATCGCGCAAGTTCCAGAACCTGCGCAGCGACAATGTGAAGCAGGTCCGAAAGATCCAGGAGGCTGGCCTGTGGGTGCTGGCCGGCTTCATCGTTGGCTTCGACTCCGACGCGCCCGACATCTTCGATCGCCAGCTGGAGTTCATCGAACTCACCAACATCACCTGGGCCATGGCCGGTGTCCTCCAGGCTCCGCCCACCACCGCTCTCTACGACCGCATGAAGCGCGAGGGCCGCCTGATCGAGAACAGCGAGGCCATCACCAACTTCAGTCCGCCGAACTTCGAAACCAACCTGCCCCTTCCGGTCCTGCTGCGCGGCCTCAGCACCTTGCTCTTCGGTCTATACGAGGCCAAACCCTTCTTCAAACGCGCTCTGCGGTCGCTCGAGGTCTGGCAGCCCCGGGCATCTCAGGTCCCGCCCCGGCTTCCCCTCTCCTACAACCTCCGCGTTCTCCTCGCCTCCATCTGGCATCAGGGCCTGTGTTCCAACTACAGGTTGGAATACTGGAGGTTTCTCTACCAGCTCGTTCACAAATTCGCCCGCAACCCCTCCAAGCTATGGCTCGGTTTCATGGTCCTGATGTCCGCGAACCACTTCCTCATCTATTCGCGCGAGGTCGCCATGCAGCTCGATCAGGAGTGCCGCTCCATCGAAGCCCGTGAGGCCATCTCGCCCAGGCCCGTCCGGTCCATCACTGCGGCGGCAAAGCTCGCGGCCCGGGCCTAAATCCACTCACCTGCTTCAAGCGCGCCAGATCTTCGCCTGACGCAGTTCCACTTTGCCTAACGCAGTTCCAGGACGATCGGCGTGTGATCGGACGGCTTCTCCTGCGCCCGCGGTCCCCTGTCGATCTCACAGCTCTCCGGCCGTTCCGCCAGCTTCGGCGACAGCAGAAAATGATCGATGCGAATGCCGCGATTGTGTTCAAACGCCTGGCGAAAATAATCCCAATAGGTGAATTGCCCGCCCTCGCCAGGGTGCAGCGACCGGAACGCATCCGTATACCCCAGGCCGAGCAGCGCCCGATAGCGCGCCCGCGGCTCCGGCTGGAACAGCGCGTCCCGCATCCACGATGACGGCTTGTGGCAGTCCATGTCCTCCGGAATCACATTGAAGTCGCCGCCCACAAGCACCGGCGCATCCTCTCCAAGCCACGTCTTCATCTGCGCGTGGAGCCGGTCCATCCAGGCCAGCTTGTACGCGAACTTATCGCTCCCGACAGGATTCCCGTTGGGCAGATAAATATTGACGACCCGGAGGTCGTCGATCATCACCTCGAGAAAGCGAGCGTGGCTATCGGCCTCGTCGCCGATCAGGGTCGTGCTGATGAGCTCAAGGGGACGTCGCGACAAAATCGCGACCCCGTTATATCCCTTCTGCGTCACGGCCGAGCTCTCATACCCGAGGTCTTGGAAGACCTCTGCCGGGAACTCCGTCCCCTTCAGCTCCTGAAGCAGCAGAACGTCCGGCTGGCGCATCTGCAGCCACGCCGTGACATGCTCCATCCGCGCCCGAATCGAATTCACATTCCAGCTGGCGATCTTTATATCGTCTCCCCACTTCAGCGCTCAGGCATGCCGCGTCCCACGATATTCCTGCGCGGAACGGGGCCGTGTCAAGGTTGCAGGTCGATCTTCAAGGGCTCGTAATACCCACGCAGCCGGCCAGGCCCGCACCTTGTTTGCGCGCGCATCTTGCTCCGAGAGCGAGGGAAGAAAAAGATCGTCCGGCCTCAACGACGCCCGCGATCAAAGCGCATCCTACCAGTGACCGTAAGCGACTGGATCGCCATCACATCGAGGTAGGGAAACAATGAAACAAGGGAACGGTTCGAAACAGCTTCGAGACATCGCTCGCTTCCTCTGCCTCCTTGCGGCAGGTCCTCTCTTGGCGGGGACACTCTCCGGCTGCCTCGTTGCCGGCGTCTCCAGCCGAGGTGGTGGCTTCATCTGGCCCGGTGGTCTGGGGCTTCTGGTTCTCGCAGCCATCCTCCTCTTCTTCCTGCGCGGTCGTAGGTAAACAGGCTGGATCGGATCGCTCAATAGATCCCTGTCGGCGTTTCCGGTGTGAGAGATCTGTCGTTCGGAGGTTCGCCAGGGTAGCCGGACGCTGAGGCCTGGAGAATCGTCTCCCGTGTGAGCACCTCCCGCTCCGCTTGGGGAAAGCGCTCTCCGGAAAGTTTTCTGCAATCCCACTTCCATTGCATCCCAATTGCGGATACAGTAGCGGAGCGCGCCCCAGGACCACTGGAGACCGTTCCATTCAAACTCTGGAACACCGCTCACGCGGCCCTGATGGCTACTTCTATTCTCCCCGGCATCCCACCTGAATTCCTCCGCGCCCACCTTGCCTCAGTGCTCCCTTCAAAGAAAGTGGAACAACTGTGACCTTAAAGTTCTTTTTCCTGCAAAGTTTTGCATTTCGGTTGCAACGCGCAGAACTCCAAGATCGAAAGATCCCGCAAATTCAACCTTCGCCCGCTGGTCCTCAACGTGCACCCCTTGGGCACGAACCACTTAATCTCTGCCTTTCAACAGCCCCCGAACTCTCTGGAGAAGAATGATGGTGTCCGTCCGAACACTCGCTGGCAAACTGGTCGACAAATCACTGCGGTTGCTGAAACCGCTCGCCGTTATTGCCTTCACCGCGCTCATCGCAGTCCCTTCGTACGCGCAGCTTAGCAACGCTGCCGCTAAGCAGATCGCCGAAGTTATCGCCTTCAAAAAGACCTTCAGCCCTGCCGAACAGAAGATGTCTTCCAGCCTCGTTCTGGCGTCGCGAAAGGCTCGCCACATGCCCCTGGGCAATCTCACCCGCTTCGCCGATAACGCGAAAATTTCTGACTCTCACGGAATGCTCCTGGTCGAGGTCGGCGCCGATCTTTCGCCGTCGCTCATGTCCAGCAGCGTCATGTCCGGCGTCATGAAGGATAACGGGCAGATTCCTCAGCACGCCTACGCTGAAGGCCACGTCCGGGCCCGGGTGCATCCGTCGCAGCTTCTGGAACTGGCCGGACATCCGGACGTCAAGTCGCTGCGCGAGGCCGATCTCGGCACCACCAACGTCGGCTCCGTTACCTCACAGGGATACGTGACCCACACCGCGAACAAAGTTGTCGCGAAGGGAATCACAGGCGCGGGGGTCACCGTCGGTGTGCTCTCCGACAGCGCCTCTCCCGCGCGGATCGCGGCCCTGATCGCCAGTGGCGATCTGCCGTCCAACGTTCAGGTAGTGCCCGGCCAGGCCGGTGCCGGCGCGGATGAAGGAACCGCCATGATGGAGATCGTGCACGACATGGCTCCCGGCGCGAATCTCGTCTTCGCGACCGCCTTCAGCGGACAGACAAGCTTTGCCGACAACATCCGTACCCTCCGCTTCAACTACCACTGCGACATCATCGTGGATGACGTCACCTACTTCGCCGAAGGCGCCTTCCAGGATGGCCCGATTGCAAGAGCGGTCAATGATGTTGTTGCCGATGGTGGGCTCTACTTCTCCTCCGCCGCCAACTCCGGCAACCTGACCTCCGGAACCTCCGGCACCTGGGAAGGCGACTTCCACGACGGCGGGAGCGTCAGCGGCCCCCTCGCTACGGCCGGGGAGACGGGCGAGCTCCAGAACTTCGGCGGCGCTGCATCCCCCCAGACCTACGACGTCCTGACCGGCGGAGGCGCCATCATCAGTCTCAAATGGTCCGACCCCCTCGGCGCCTCCAACAACGACTATGATCTCTTCGCTCTCGACTCCACCGGCAACACCTTGAAGGGCTTCTCGGCGGACGCTCAGACCGGGACACAGGATCCCTTCGAGATCATCGGCGGCTCCAACTGCGGCACCCCGACCGCCAGCGGATACTGCGCTGCGCCGGGCGACCAGATCGTAGTCGTCCTCTTCAACGGCGTGGCCAGAGCCCTGCGCGTCGACACCAATCGTGGAACACTCTCCATCGCGACCGCTGGCGCCACCTACGGACACAACGCCGGCAAAAACACCATGTCCACCGCTGCCACCTACTGGAACAGCGGACGCACCGGCACCAGGCCCTTCACTGGTCCAGACAACCCCATCGAAGTCTTCAGCTCCGATGGTCCACGCAAGATCTTCTTCAATCCGGATGGGACGGAGATTACGCCCGGCAACCTGCTCTTCGACACCAACGGCGGAACCACGCTGCAAAAGCCGGACATCACCGCCGCGGACGGAGTCAACACCAAAACACCGGGATTCCTGCCCTTCTTCGGAACCTCGGCCGCCGCTCCCCACGCCGCTGGAATCGCCGCGCTCGTCAAGTCGGCTAAGCCCAGCCTGACCAACGTTCAGATCAGGGACATTCTTCTCACCACAACGGTGGATGACATGGCTCCGGGTGTCGATCGGGATTCGGGCTACGGGATCATCATGGGCTTGCCCGCAGTCCAGAAAGCCCTACAGCTCCCCTAGCGGAGCGCAACCGATTCAGCAACGCGACACCAATTCAAACTCCCAGGAGACTCTATGAACTTCCGCTCTGTACTTATGACTGCTGCGTGTCTCGTTGGCAGCTTTGCCTTGGTGGCTGATGCCTCAGCCACCACCATCACCACCTTTACCTCCACCGTAGGTGTTGGTTCGCCAACCCAGATGGGCCGGCTTAACCGCAACGGCATCATCTCCGACTGGTCGGCCCCCAAGGCCTTTCCCGGCACCATCAACCCCGCCACCACCTACCACTACACCACCTTCACCTTCACCGCTGCCGACCTCCTGTTTGCTCCCTACATCCAGATCGATATCGACAGCCTCTCCACCAGCACCTTCTTCTCCGCTTATCTGAACAGCTACAACCCCGCGAATGAAGCGGCTGGCTACCTCGGCGACGCGGGATCCAGCGGCAACTTCTTCGGGACCGACCCACGATTCTTCCAGATCGTCGCACCCGGCGACAACAACCTTGTGCTCGTCGTCAACACCACCCCGGGCGGCCTGGCCGGTACTCTCGATCCGTTTACCGTCACCCTCGAAGGATTCTCTGACACCAGCTTCGACGATCTCGCTCCTGTCCCCGAGCCCTCCACCTTTGCCCTCTTGGGTACAGGCCTGGCCGGAATAGCCGGCGTCGTCCGTCGCAGACTGGCAGTCGCCTAACCCAACCTCAACGGCCCCACCAACAGAGACCGCCCTGATCCCCTGGAGACTTGGTTCGTTCCCCAGTCTTCATTCCCCAGTCAAGGATCGGGGCGGTGTCGCACAAACCCGGTCCTCTGCTGGCGGCTCGAGTCAACGGGCATTCGGCAGCAGCCCTCTTTCCACCAGAACGGGTGGGTGCCGGTGTCTCGTCGCGGCTTCATACGCGTAGGCAAAGCCCAGCAGATCGCCGTCTCTCCACGGCCGCGCCGAGATCTCCAGGCCGAACGGCAGCCCGCTGGGATAGAAGCCGCCGACCACAACGACCGCCGGCACACCCAGCATGTTGACCCATCCGGTCGCACTGTGCGGTCCGCCGCTGATGCCGCCATCCTGCGGCATCGTCTCGTCAGGCGGAGGTATCTGTGTGGCCGGGTACACATACCCATCGAGCTGCAGCCGATCGAGAGTCTCCCGGTAAGCCTCGAGCCCGCGGCCCCGGGGACCATGGAAATTTGCCTCTGCCTTCGGATCAGTCTCAAAGATCGCCTGCGTCACCGCTGCCTTCTGCTTCCGCTCAGCGATGGCCGCGCCTCCGAGGATGGTTGCGGGTAGCGGAGATCCGACCGCCCCCTCGTACTCCGCGCTGGAGTGATACTGCTCCGGACCGAAGCTCTTGAGAAACGTCTCTGTCCCTTCGCGGATGTAGGGGAGCGTACCCACACGGCTTACCATCTGGGCGAAGCTGTCCGGCAGAATCGAATCGTCAAAGACAACCGTCGCTCCAGCCTTGCGCAGACCCTCGAGCGACTTCATAAACGCCTCGCGGGTCTCCGGCCGCAGCGGCACGCGCGCCGCTGCCTCCTCCTCTGCGGCGACGTTGTCGGGAACCGAGGAGTCGATCCCCTGAAAGGGAATGCCGGCTCCGCTCAGGATAAAAGACGGAACCCCGAAACGCTTTCCCTTCAGCGCGTCTGCCTTCAGATACCTCGTATACGGTCCGGTCTGCGCCTTGCCCGCGGTGTCCGCGGTTCGGGGATCCATTCGGTCCTCACCCGCCATCACGCCCAGCGCAAGGGCGGCGTCGGTCACATTCCGGGCTATCGGACCGGTGTTGTCCAGCAACCAGTCGAGCGGCGCGATTCCCGCGATGCTCACCAGCCCCCGCGTCGGAAACACACCCACCACGGCACTGGTGGCGGCGGGCATGCGGATGGAATTGCCAGTATCGGTTCCGTTTCCCAGCATGGCAAAGTTGCCCGTGACCGCTGTAACCGTTCCGCCCGAGGAACCTCCCGGGCTGAAGCGAACGTCGTAAGCGTTTCCGGTTCGGCCAAACGCCGTACTCCGGTTCGTGTCGCTGGCCGCGAAGTCTGGCATATTCGTCTGACCCAGGATCACCGCTCCCGCCGCCCTGAGCCGTTCGACCACCGTCGCGTCCCTCGGCGCGATCAGCTCGTGACCCGGAATCTTGTACCCTTCCCAGCCGTCCGTGGTCACCAGCCCCTTCACGCTGGTGTTGGCCTTCACCACAATCGGAACACCCCACATCGCACCTCGACGAGCTCCAGCTCCGCCAGCGGCCGCCTCCGCATCCTCGCGCGCTGCCGTCGCCAGAGCTCCCTGCACATCAAGGGTCTGGACCGCCCGGTAGATGCCGTTGTACCTTCCAATCCGCGCGAGGTACCACTGCACCACCTGCGTCACGGTGTACTTATGACTCGCATAAAGCCTCTGCAGTCCGGCAATGTCGATCTCCAGAAGATCCCTGTCCGCAACATCCCTGTCCGCAACATCCCTGCTCGACGCCGACATCGGCGAAGCGCGATGCCTGGATGGCGTCGCTGTCGAAATCGGCACATGGCGCGCAGACTGTGCACCGGCAAACGGTAAGCCGAGGCTGAGCAGCACACCGGCAGAAAGCATCTTGCAAGGCATAGAACTCCTGGAGATTCGGGCGTTGCAGCGCAGCCTGAACGCGGTGCCGACCGATTCGACCCTGGCCCGAGTCGTCCCATGTGCCGGCCGTCGGCAGGTCTCGAATCAACCTACAATACCAGCCATGCCGCTGCGGGGACTCTCCCTTAGGAGCACCCACGATAAACTAGACCCATGCCCACCCAGAACACCGGCTACACCGACGACCACGCCGCCTCCGGCCTCGACGCCACCTTCCCCCCCATCGACACCTGGAAGAACCAGTTTGCCGCCTACGAGATCCTCATCGACGATCCCGAGTTCACCAGCATCTGCCCCAAAACCAGCCTCCCCGACTTCGGCGTCATCACCATCCGCTACATGCCGCGCGACCTCTGCCTCGAACTCAAGTCCCTGAAGGAATACCTCTTCTGCTACCGCAACCTCGGCATCTTCCAGGAAAACATCGCGAATCAGATCCTCAACGACATCGTCCGCGCCACCGACCCCATCTGGGCGCTGGTCAAAGGAGACTTCCGCCCCCGCGGAGGAATCTCGACCGTAGTGGAAGCCTTCCACCCCCGCCCCGAAGCCTCGAAGGTTCCGCGAGCCTGATCGCTCTCGAACAGCTTCTGGTTGCTCGGCGCAGCAGCAGCCGTCAGCGCTGCAATTCATCTCCCATAAGGGCAACGTCCGCCGTTCCGATCTGGTCGGAACCTCTATCCGACACAGCAACGCGAAGCCGGGCTGTCCCTGGCGGAACCGGAAACGGAACACGGTAGCTCACGCTGGCGCTGCTGGAGCTGACACTACGTTCCTTCGCGCTCACCTCGAACGACTTCGAGCCAAGCAGGCGGTTCTCTTCGGAGAAGGCCGCCAGCACCACAATCTGATCGACATGCGCACCCTCGCTGCCGTACTTCCATCGAAGCTGCCGCGTCGCCACATGAACGCTCACGGTCGGCGCTGGAGAGGCCTGCACCTCGCCGCTCACCTGCAACGCCTGGTAAGCGAAAGGGCTCTCGATCGCCGACTCCAGATGCGACCTCTGCTGCGACGCCGTCGGCTCCGGAGGATCCGGAAGAGCGTAATACCCCTCCCTCGTACGCGCCGTCAGACCCGGACGCTTTACCGTGACGGAGATCTTGCGGTAGCTGCCGTCGAAGCTCTTGTTGGTCGGCGAGTAGGCGACCCTCAGCGCAGCATCGCTCTCTTCAAGCACGCGCCCCAGCGCCAGGTCAATATCGTTTCCGTTAGCAAAAGCGCGTCCCCCGCTCTTCCGGTCGAGAGCCCCCAGAAAAGAGTTCGCCACCGCCTGGTTGTTGGTCATATTCATGGTCTGGCCCGCGAACTCGCCTGCCGTATTCGCGGCGAAAAGAGCTTGGGCCGAAGCCTGTCCTTGCAACACTCGCTGACCGTTGTGGTTGGGAAGAGACGATTCGATCTGGACGCCGTGCGGGTCGATCGTATAAAGACACATTCGAGCGCTCAGAAATAGGTTGGTGGCTCGCTTCAGGATCTCGTTCTCCGTCACCTGGACGTCGCCGCTCAGGAACAGCTGAGCCAGCGTCAGAAATCCGCTGGTGATCCAGATCACGTTCACTCGCTCGCCTGATCCGGACAAGGCGCGCGCCAGCTGTTCCAGAGCCCCCATCGATTTGCGCAGGTTCTCCATGTCATTGATCGGGTCGACATTGCCGCTGATAATGCCTCCAGAACCAGTGGCCGGCAGAACGCCCGGAAGACGATGGACCGAGTCGATCAGTGCCGCGCCGTCCGTGCTGAAGTCGTGAACCAGAATCTCTTGCCTCGCGGTCAAGGCCAGAATCGCGATCTCTTGTCCCTGTGCTGCGGGACTCCTCAGAAAAACCTCAAGTCGCTGCCGTGCAAAGGCCAGGTCCATGAATTGCACGTTCAACTCGTCGAGCAGGATGACAGTGCGTGCACGCTCCGCCAAGGCCAGCCTCTCCGGCGCGGGCGTGCTGTCCTGCCGGACCTCCTTCGGAAGAGTCTTTCCTGACCTCGTCCCCGCCCTTCCAAAGTCCCCTGCCCAGGAAGCAAGGTGTACCGTCTGAGGCTCTCCGTTCTCCTTCACCAGGAGGTCGGCAGCAGAAAGGCCCGCCACCGGTCTGCCCCGCTGGTCAGTGACGACGATGTCGAGAATGACGTTGCGGCTGGTCGCTTTCAGCGTTGTCGTACTTGCGTCTTGCGCCTCGGCGAACGCCGGATGGACCAGCGCAAATGGAATGGCGGATGCAAGAACGGCGGCGAGAGATAGAAGTTGAAGGGCTCTGGCGTTGACCATCATCTCGCGCGTTCCTTGGTCGAATGGTACTCCTGCGCCTGGACCTTCAACCTCCCGCTCGTCACCGTCAGCAACGGAACCGAGTGGAAGTTGCAGGCGAGTGGTCGAACCAGGCTTACAACTCCGGCAGCGGCTACCCCAACCGCTCAGGCCAGAGAGGCTGCCTCAGCGGCAAGTAGGCGAGACACACTGATTTCTGCACCGGGCATCGTGCGAGAGCACCATCCGACCCTTTCACCCGCGGAAGGCCGAATGGGGAATTTCACCGGGTGCCTCATCTTCGGCTCAGTCGTACCGCGCCTAAGGTGGGTCTATAGTGTCCCTAAATCCATGATGCGTAACCACCCCCTCCTCGTCTCCATCCTGTTGGCACTCAGCCTCGCTCTCCCCGGCCCTTGCCCCGCTCAAACACCCGCAAGCAAGGGCCTCGGCATCTTCGAAGCCGCAACCGACATCGGCGCCACCCGCCCCGGCACAACCCTCTACGACCCGGCCACTGCCAGCTACCGCGTCACCGGCGGCGGAGCCGACCTCTGGGGCGCAGCCGATCAGTTCCACTTCACCTGGCTCAAACTCTCGGGCGACGCCACCCTCTCCTCTGACATCCACTTCGCCCCCAACACCGCCGACCCCACCGCCAAGGCCATCCTCATCTTCCGCCAGAGCCTCGACCCCGACTCGCCCTACGCCGACGCCGCCATCCACGCCGACGGTCACATCACTCTCCAGTTCAGGGTGACCGCCGGGGGCCTGACCGAAGACAGAAACTCACCGCGTCACGGCGCCACTCGTCTTCACATCGCGCGTAAGGGGGACAAGTTCACCCTCTATGCCGGCCCGCAAGTAAGTCAAATGGAACCGGACCCTGCCCCCGTGGTCGTCATCCTCCACGATCCCGTCTACGTCGGCATCGGCGTGTGCGCCCGCAACGCCGGCCACCTCGAAACGGCCACCTTCTCGAATGTCAAACTGGACCGGCCATCGCGCACATCGTCAGCCCACTGATCCAGCCTCGATTCCCTCTGCCCGAGTCCCCGTCGGCTACAAGCAAAGCCCGAATGGAGATTGGGTCCAGGTAGGCTGACACAGGGGGCGAGCTTATCTGCAGGAGAGGCAGTATCAGGCCGATGTGGTCCGGAGGTCCGGCTGAAGGGGTGGGGCGAAGCGGGCGCCCAAGAAGAAGATCGCCGATCCGATCACAAGGGTGATCAGGGTAGAGCCCAGGCCGACGGCAAGATTGGAATGGTCGGAGACCGTGCCGATGATGCGCGGCGAGATGGCATCGCCGAGGGCGTGGATGAGAAACAGCTGGCCGGCAAGCGCTGTGGCGCGAATTTCGGGGCGCACGGCGTTGACCGTGGCGGCGTTGACCGGCCCCGTTCCAAGAAAGATGAAGAAAACCGCAAGCGCCAGGCCAGGGAGGGTGAAAGCCTTCGTGCCGAAGACCTGCGGCCCGAAGAAGCAGACCAGGGCCGGTGGAGTCGCAAGCAGCGACGAAATCGCGGGAACCAGGTAGAGCGCCTTCGGTGTGGAGCGCGACCATCTCTGGGCCACGGTCCCGCCCACAATGGTTCCGGCGAGCCCGGCCACGACCGTAATCCCGCCCATCAGCAACGCGGCAGAGGATTGGGAGCGCCCGTCGATGCGCTGGAGAAAGGACGGCATCCACCACGAGATGCCGCCGAGCGAGAACGTCACCGCCGCATACCCCAAAACAGAACAGAGGTAGGCCGGGTTGCTGAGCAGAGAAAGCGCACTCTCCTTCTTCAGCTCGGCCTTGCCCTCTTCGCTGCTGCGGCCGCGGGCTGGCTCCTTCATCAACACGGCGATCAGCAGCGCGATCAGGATGGCGGGGATGCCGGAGACGACAAAGCTGGTGCGCCATCCATAGCGCTCGCCCACGGTTCCGCCGATGAGGTAGCCGAGGGCGGCGCCCACCGGGATCGCGACGTTGAAGATCGTGAGCACCCGGTTGCGCTGCGCGGGAGCATAAAAGTCCGCGAGCAGGGCCGGGGCGAAGATGCCGAAAGAGGCCTCGCCGATACCAAGTGCGGCGTGGCGCAGGTTCAGCGAGTCGTAGGTGTGAACGGTGGCGGTGAGCAGGTTGATTGAGCCCCAGAACAGCGCCGCAACCACGATCATGGGCTTTCGCGGGAAGCGATCCCCGAGCCACCCGGTGATCGGCGATGCCGCCATGTAGGCGACCATGAACCACAGGGTGAGCGAGCCGATCTGAGCGTCAGTGAGCGAGAACTCGCCTTTGACCTGCTCTTGCACGCCGGGAAGAATATAGCGATCAATGTAATTGACGAAGTTGAGCGCCGTGAGCAGGACCAGGGCAGTCGTGGCTCCCGCGACGGAGGCGGTGCTCGGCTTGGAGTCGGCGGGCATTGCCGGTGAGCATAGCAGGTGCTGGTTGAGGTCCTGGGTATCCCCGTCCACCCGCTGCTGCCGGCCTCACGCCCTATCGGTCCGCCCCCGCCTTCTAGCTTTGCTTGTACCTTGGAACAAGAGCCTTCCGCATTGCACCTTCCCTCGCTTCAACTCGCCATCCAACTCTTCGCCTGGATCATCGCCCTCATCTGGCTTTGGAAGGCTATCTCCGCCGCTATCGGTATCCGTAGCCTGCCGAACCTCCTCTCGCCGGCCTTCGACCAGACGATCCCCGTCGAGGTCCACATCACCATCATCGTTCCCGCGCGCAACGAGCAATCCGCCGTCCGCGCCTGCATCGAATCCCTCCTCGCCCAGGACTACCCCAACCTCCACATCCTCGCCATCGACGACCGCTCCACCGACCACACTGGCTCCATCCTCGCCGACCTTGCCGCCCGCAACCCGCACCGTCTGACCGCCCTCCCCATAACCGCGCTACCGCCCGGCTGGCTCGGCAAAACTCACGCCATGGCTCTCGCCGCCCGCCACGCCATAGCCCTCCACCACCCCACCTGGCTTCTCTTTACGGATGCCGACATCCTGTTCCACCCGCAAGCCATCCGCCGCTCCCTTGTAGCCGCTGAGGCCGAGCGCGCCGATCACTTCGTCGCCCTCCCCACCCCCATCATCAAAAGCGCCGGCGAGGCCATGCTTCTCGGCTTCTTCCAGGTCATGGGGTTCTGGGCCATCCGCCTCTGGCGCGTTCGCGACCCAAAATCAAAGCGGGATTCGGTCGGTGTCGGAGCCTTCTCGCTCATCCGCACCTCTGCCTACCAGCAGGTCGGAGGATTCGACCAGCTGCGCCTCGAGATCCTCGAAGACCTCGCCTTCGGTCGCCGCGTCAAGCTGCTCGGCCTGCGGCAGCGCGCTGCCCTCGCCCCCGGCCTCGTCAAAGTCCATTGGGCTCCCGGAGCCCGCGGCATCGTCGAGGTCCTCACCAAAAATCTCTTCGCCCTCTTTCGCTTCTACATCTCTCTTCTGCTCGCCGCCTGCTGCTCGATCCTGCTCTTTGGCGTCGGCCCCGTCGTCGCTCTCGCCTTCCCGGCCACCCGCCTTCCCGGCCTCCTCGCCATCGTCGCCATTGCGTCCATGTACCGGCTCGTCTATCGCGTCAGCGGAAACTCACTCTCAAGCTTCTGGCTCTTCCCGTTCGCCGCAGTCCTTCTGACCTACTCGCTGCTTCGATCCATGGTCATCACCCTCCGTCAGGGAGGCGTGATCTGGCGAGGCACCTTCTACCCCCTCGCCGATCTGCGCAAACACACCACTCCACGCTGGTGACCAGGCACGCCACCCAGCAGTCTGCCTGTCCCTCGGAACCGTCCCGAGTTTGATCTGGACTCAAAGGGAATTCGTCAGGAAGTTAGACCTCCACCAGCACCCGCCCATAGCGCTTCTCCACGTACTCGTCCAGGATCACCTGAAACTCTTCAACGATCCGGTCGCCCTTCAGTGTCGTAAACAGCTTTCCATCGACGTACACCGGCGCCTTCGGCTCCTCAAACGTCCCCGGCAGCGAGATCCCGATATTCGCATGCTTCGATTCGCCCGGCCCGTTCACGATGCACCCCATCACTGCCAGCTGCAACTCCTCCACCCCGGCATACTGCTTCTTCCACTCCGGCATCTGCTCCACCAGATAGCTCTGGATCCGCTCTGCCAGCTCCTGAAAGTAAGTCGACGTCGTCCGCCCGCATCCCGGGCAGCTCGTCACCTGCGGCATAAAGCTCCGGATCCCAAGCGACTGCAGGATCTGCTGCCCGCACCGAACCTCCTCAGACCTGTCCCCGCCTGGCGCCGGCGTCAGGCTCACCCGGATCGTATCCCCGATCCCCCGCAGCAGCAGCGGACTCAGACCCGCCGTCGATGCCACGATCCCCTTCATCCCCATCCCCGCCTCGGTCAGACCGAGATGCAGCGCATAGTCGCACCTCCGCGCCAGCTCCGTGTACACATCGATCAGATCCCGCACGCCCGAGACCTTCGCGCTCAACACAATCTGGTCTCGCCTGAGCCCATACCGCTCCGCCGCCGCCGCATTATCCAGAGCCGACACCACCATCGCCTCCATCATCACGTCGCGTGCATCCATCGGCTCCGGCAACCGCGAGTTCTCATCCATCATCTTCGTCAGCAGCGCCTGGTCGAGAGATCCCCAGTTCACTCCAATCCTGACCGGCTTCTGGTTATCGACCGCGCACTCCACCATCGTTCGGAAGTTGTCGTCATCCTTCCGCCCAATCGATACATTCCCCGGATTGATCCGGTACTTCGCCAGCGCTCGCGCACACTCCGGATACTTCCGCAGCAGCAGGTGCCCGTTGTAATGGAAGTCCCCGATGATCGGCGTCGTCCAGCCCTTGGCCGCGATCCCATCGACGATGTACGGCACCGCCTTTGCGGCATCGTCGTTATTCACGGTAATCCGCACCATCTCGGATCCGGACCGCGCCAGTGCCGCCACCTGCTGCACCGTACTCTCGATGTCCGCCGTGTCCGTATTGGTCATCGACTGCACCACCACCGGTGCATCCGAACCCACCCTCACCCCACCTACATTCACCGTTACCGCACGTCGACGATCGATCCGAGGCATAAAGTTTCCTGCCTGAGTTTACCAGTTACACTTTATGACAAGGCCCGGTAGCTCAGTTGCATAGAGCAGCGCACTCCTAACGCGAAGGTCGCAGGTTGGACTCCTGCCCGGGCCACCAGATCAGTAGTGACCGGTCCCCTCAGGGCCGGATCGGCGCCAGGGAGGTCGCAGGGCCCTTTATCCCGGACTGCTATCAAGCAGCATCCGGTCAAAGCATTCTGCACCCGCCTCTTGTTCGCCACCTGGAACACCGAACCCGCACAGCAGGTTCAGCATGCCATCATGAACGTGCTTCCGAATAGAGACTCCAGATGCGCCTCAAGCCGCCCTCCCTCCTATCCCTTACCCTGCTCTCCGGCGTCGAGGGCTACACCGAATCCATCGCCTCCGGCCTCCTCGCCGGACGTTACGCGGCCGCCCTGGCCCAGGGCCGCATCCCAATCGCCGCCCCCCGCGCCTCCGCCAACGGCTCCCTCACCCACTACATCACCCACGCCGACCCCAGGAAATTCCAACCCGCCAACATCACCTTTCGACCTCCTCCCACCCCTAGAAGAAGACCTCCGCAAAAAGATCCGCGATAAAAAAGAACGCCACCGCCTCCAATGCACCCGCGCCCTCGAAGCCTGGTGCCAGTGGCTTAAACAAACCTGAACCGAAAGTTCGGAGGCGAGCTGGCGACCTCACCCCCCCATATTATTAAGGCGTGTTTTTATCTAAAATTTGGTCTGCCCTGGGTCCTATCGTCCAGCTTGTTCTCAGCGCTCTAACTGTAGGAGCAGCGGTAGCGGCATTCTATTGGGCAAACATTCGGCCACAAGCAAAACGCTTAGGCATCGTAGATTTGGCTACCAAGCAGATTGCGTTTTGGGATCAAGCCTTGAAACTGGAACTAACAGCGACAGCAGACAGCCGAGAGCAGGAAGAGGCAAGACGTAGAGCTTTTGCAGCAGTCCAACGAATACGGTCCCATGCCGATAAGTAGTTAGAACGCTTATCTTGGTCTCAGAGAACGAACGACCTGATCTCTGCAAATCGAACATTGCTGAACGTAAGGTGGCCTAGTTCTCTAACATGGCGGCACAAAGTTGAATGGTCTCTCTTCAAGCTCTTGTGCGGGTACTTCTTGCTTCTCGCCTTTCTCCTTGGGACGGTTCTCGTTCGTAGCATTATCCTCGGCCCTCGTCATCTCGGCAACATTGCTGCACAGTTGATGGCCGTCGCTTTGTTCTTTGGAACCTTGCGGCTTGCTCGCTTCTATAGTTCGGCTGCAGAGGGACTGACTCTTCCGGCAGAGCCTAAAACCCCGTTGCTAGAGCGGATATAGTGGCCGACAAAATTTTTCTGTATAGCCGCTGAATCAGGCGGGTCCGGTACGGCTCTTGCCCCCCGAGCCCTCGCAGCATGGAATGCATCGCTCAAACAATCCTAGAAATCGCCTCCACCCGGACTATCATCGCCCCATGGCCGTCATCCACATCTCGGAAGCCGAAGCCGCCCGCGACCTTCCCAGCCTTCTCGCAAAAGTACGCGCCGGAGAAGAGATTCGCATAGACAGCGGATCGGAGACCTATGCTCTCACTTGGACGAGCAACGACCAGCCACGCAAGCTGACCGATGTTCTCGCGTCGATCAGGAGGCACGCTGAAGAGGCCGGCTTGGACGATGGCTTCGCTGACGACGTAGAGGACGGAATGCGTTTGCACCGCATGGAGCAGCGCACCGATCCGTGGGCATAATCCTCGATACCAGCGCCGTCATTAAAGCCGAACGGACAGGCGTCACTGCATCCGCTTTTCTGTACGACATGGCATCGCTCGCAGGAGAGCAGCGGGTTGCCCTGTCTGCAATCGGCTATACGGAGTTAGTTCATGGCCTCTATCGAGGAGATTCCGACGTGCGCCGACAAAGGCGTAGGAACTTTCTCGCCGCCATCGTCGCGGAACTGCAGGTCTACGCCTATACGCAGGAGATAGCCGAAATCGCTGGCAGACATAGATGGCGAGCAAACCGCGAAGGGCAATCCCATCCACTTTCCCGATCTCCTCATCGGAGCCACCGCCCTCTCCCTCGGCTTCTCCGTACTCACCGCGAACGTTCGCCACTTCAGCCTCATCCCCGGTCTCGACGTCATCGCCCTTTTATCTCGCGGTAAAACGTCCTGAGTTCGAGCCGGACCATTCAGCCGGTAGTAGGAGCAACCGCCAGCAAGCGGCGCAGCTTCAGCATGCCATCATGGACGTGCTCTTCAAACGGAGACTCCTGATGCGCCTCAAACCACCCTCCCTTCAATCCATCACCCTGCTCTCCATTCTTACCGCTGCCTCCGCCGTCGCCCAAAGCTCGCCGCAACCCGCATCGCCTGCATCCGGCTTCGCCCACACCTCCGGCCAGCAAATCATCGATCCCGCCGGCAAGCCCCTGCACATGCGCGGAACCTCGATCGGCAACTGGCTCGTCACCGAGGGCTACATGTTCGGCTTCGAAAACGGCCCGCAGTCAAAATCCGAGATCGAGTCCCTGGTCGCCGAGCTCCTCGGGCCCGAGCGCTCCACCGACTTCTGGCAGCAATACCGAGCCCGTTGGGTTACCGCCGCCGACATCCACCTGCTTCATCAAACCGGCGTCAACACCCTCCGCATCCCGCTTCACTACAGCTTCTTCGAAACCGACGACGCCGAAGGCTTCCGCCTGCTCGATCGCGTGGTCGGCTGGTGCCGCTCCGAGGGCATCTACGTCATACTCGACCTCCATGCCGCACCCGCGGGACAGACCGGCACCAACATCGACGACAGCGCCGGCTACCCCTGGCTCTACAAAAGCCCCCAGGCGCAGTCGCACCTTGTCTCCATCTGGCAGCGGCTCGCTCGCCACTACAAAGACGACCGCACCGTAATCGGCTACGACCTTCTCAACGAACCCATCCCCCACTTCCCCAAGCTCCAGATCTACAACAGCGATCTCGAGCCGATCTATAAAAAGCTCGCGCTCGCTATCCGCCCCATCGATCCCAACCACATCCTCTTCCTCGGCGGAGCCCAGTGGGATTCCAACTTCACCGTCTTCGGCCCGCCATTTGACAACAACACCGCCTACACCTTTCACACCTACTGGGCCCCGCCCGAACAGCCCACCATCCAGAAGTTCGTCGACTTCGGAGCAAGATATAACGTCCCGCTCTGGCTTGGCGAATCCGGTGAGAACACCGACGAATGGATCGCAAAATTCCGTACCCTGCTCGACAAGGACGACATCGGCTGGACCTTCTGGCCCTACAAAAAGCTTGCCAGGAACTCTGCCTTCGTCACCGTAACGCCCCCCGAAGGCTGGGATCAGATCGTCGCTTTCGCCAAACTTCCGCGTGGAACCGGCGCGGCAGAGGAGCGCTTGAAAGCTCGCCCGGATCAGGAGGTGATCGAAAAGGCCTTCGCCGGTTTACTTGACGCGATCGAACTCAACCACACGACCGTCAACCCCGGATACCTCAAAGCGCTTGGGTTGCGAGCTCCGGCCGAGCGATAGCGACGACGTGCCATGGCGCGGGGAAAGATCTGGCTTGAAATCCACCCCGGAACAATGGCGTAATCACCCTCTCCAGCAGCTAGACTTAACAGTAGGACATCAGCGCTCGGCAGCCGTCCGGCGCTGAGTTGTTTTCAGAAGGGAAGAAGCTGCGGAGGAAGGGAAGCAGGATCCTTAAGTCCGAAGGAGGACACGATCCAGGTCCAGACCTATCCAACCAGCTTTGAAGACTTTGCGCAAAAAATGGGGGGAGGGGGGTACCCCCAGGCAGTCACCCGGCCTTCTTCTTGTTCCGCGCTTTCACCTTGAACCAGATCGGACTTCCGATGAATCCGAACGCCTCCCTGATCTGATTGCACAGAAACCGCTCAAACGAGAAGTGCAGCTTCACATCCTTATCCGTGAACAGCACAAACGTTGGCGGAGCCACCGCCGCCTGGGTCATGTAATAGATCCGCACCCGCTTCTTCATCGGCACCGACGCCCTCTGGAAGTCCACCCGATCCAGAAACCGGTTCATCTGCCCCGTCGAGACACGCTTCCGCCGCTCCCGTGCCACCAGCTCCACCTTCTTGAACACCTGGTTCACGTTGATCCCCTCCGAAGCCGAGATAAACAGCAGCGGCGCATAGTCCAGGTACTTCAGCGCATGCCGCACCTGCTCCTCGTACACCTTCGGATCCACCACCGGCTTCCCATCAAACTTTCGCAAGCCATCATCACCGGCAGTAGTCATCAGATCCCACTTGTTCACCACGATAATCACCGACCGGCCGCTCTCATGCGCATACCCACCAATGTTCGCGTCCAGCGCCGCCACCCCCTCCGTCGCGTCAATGATCAGCAGCGAAACATCCGCCGCCTCGAGATGCTTCCGCGCCATAATCACTGACAGCTTCTCCGCCATCAGCTTCGTCTTCCCCTTCCTCCGGATCCCGGCCGTGTCCACAAACCGGAAGGAGTGCCCGCCCCTCTCCACCACCTCGTCCACCGCATCCCGCGTCGTCCCCGCGATCGGCGAAACGATGGCCCGGTCCGTCCCCGTCAGCGCATTCAACAGCGTCGACTTGCCCACATTCGGCCGCCCGATGATCGCAACCTTCGTCTCCGTCTGAACAAAATCCCCATGCGTCCGCAGCTTCCGCGGTCTCGCCTCCACACCGTCCCCGGTCGCAACCGAGGCCCTCGCATCCTCGCCCTCAACCTCAACCGGAAGCTCCGAGTACCCACCATCCTCGTCCTCCTCCATCTCCTCCCCAATCCCCTCCATCCGCTCCGGCTCCACCTCCGGCGCCGCCGGCAGAACCGCAAACACCTCGTCCAGCAGGTCCCCGATCCCCGACCCATGCTCCGCGGAAATCGCCATCACATTCCGAAATCCCAGCCGTCGGAAGTTCTCCGCCTGCACCCCCATCTCCGGCGTGTCCATCTTGTTCACCGCCAGAAAGCACGGCTTCCCTCCACGCAGCAGCAGCCGAGCCAGCTCCATATCCGGCGAGGCCAGCTCCGTCCGCCCGTCCACCACCATCACGATCGCATCCGCCTCGTCGAGCGCCACCTGCGCCTGCCGAAAGATCTCGCTCGGAATCAGCGCCTCGTCATCCGGCACCACACCGCCCGTATCCACAATCCGCACATCCCGCCCGCTCCACTCCACCTCCCCATAGATCCGGTCCCGCGTAATCCCCGGCTCATCCCCCACGATCGATCGCCGCGACCCTGTCAGCCGGTTGAACAGCGTCGACTTGCCCACATTTGGCCGCCCGCAGATCGCCACCAGCGGCAGCGACCGGTCCCGCTCCAACTCCGGATCCACCCCCAGCGCCCCGCCCTCGCGCTTCAACCCTTCCCCATAAGCGCTCCGGCCGAGTTGCACCGACAGCTCTTCGCCGATCCGCTCCGCCTCCCTCCACTGCTGCTCATCCATATCGGCAGGCTTCTGCGGACCTTTAGAAATCCTGCCAGAAGTCTTTGCCGTTCTTTCTTCCATTCCGGCGCGCAGCGGAGAAACCTGCTTCTGCTCCCGCCCACGCTCAAAATCCGCCGCAATCACCTGCTTGCGCTCAAACTCCGGAGACCGCCGCGGAGTCTTCGCCGCCCGCTCCGCCGCCGCCTTCTTCGTCGCAATCTTCTTCCGCGCCTTTGGGGCCACCGCCCCCGTCAGCGCTCCCCTTCCACTCCCAGCACCCCTTCCCGTCGCCGCCCGAGGAGCCTTCCCCTTCTTCGGCCGCGTACTCGCCTGCCGATGCTTCTTACCCATCCTCTTCTTCTCTTCACGCGCCATCGCTCGTCCCAACTCTCTCCCGCTAAAAAACGCCCGCGGAAAGGCTCCCTTGTAAGAGTATCGTCACCGCGACCGGGAACACGTCAGCGGCGGAAGCCAACCTCGCTAACGCGTACCAAGACCATCGGCTCGCATAGCGTTGAATACTGTAGGGAAACGCGGCAGGCGCATGATATCTTCGCCAGACCAACTGCACCCCGGAGATCTCCCTCGGCAGGGCCCCTGAAGCAAACTCCTCCCCGTAAGTTCTGGAGTGTGTTATGGCCATAGAGGCGCTGCTTACGCCGATATCCCTGCCCCGCGGTCCCGTCTACCGGCCGGTCAACCGCACCGCCGAACGCATCTTTTTCGCCGTCATGGCAATCCTGCTCTGTGTGGTCGTCTTCATCGGCTTCTCGCCGACCTACTTCCGCGCCGGCATGATGCGCGCCCCGCTCCCCAGCCCCATCCTTCACGTCCACGGAGCCGTCTTCACCCTCTGGATGGCTCTCTTCCTCATCCAGACGTCCCTCATCTCCGCCCGCCGCGTCCACTGGCATCGCTCCCTCGGCATCGTCGCCTTCTGCCTTCCGCCCCTCATGGTCGTCCTCGGCACCATCGCCGCCATCGACGCCCTCCACCGCGGCGTCTCCATCGGCCTCCTCGACCCCGCCGTCTCCCTCTCCATCCCGCTGCTCGGCATCACCTGGTTCGCCGTCCTTATCTTCGCCTCATGGCGCACCCGCCGCCGTCCCGACGCCCACAAGCGCCTCATCCTCCTCTCCACCATCGCCCTCTCCGATGCCGCCCTCGGCCGCTTCCCCTGGAGCCGCATGGGCATCTCCCCCGCCGTCGGAGCCGTCACCGGCCTCGGCCTGCTCGTTCTCCTCGTCGTCCTCTACGACCTCTTCGCCCTTCACCGCATCCACCGCTCCGCCCTCTGGGCCGCCCCCCTCACCTTCGCCGTAGGAGCCTTCGCCGTCCCCATCGGCATGACCTCCGCCTGGCACACCCTCGCCGCCTTCCTCAACCGCACCATCGGCCCACATCTTTAGATCGAGACGATGCCCGTCAGCTTCCTCTTGTCATGTCGATGCGTAATCGCCCTAGTTGACTCTGTCCGACTCACCACTGAGCTGAAAGGTTCAATCCGAACAATCTTGGAGTGAGATTTGAGTCAAACGCGAGGCTAGGGCCGGTACACGATCTCAACGTGGTTGCTAAGCCATATGCACGCGGCTTTTCCAAGCTCCCAGAGCGCAATGGAAGACAGACCGGCGAGAACATTTGACGTAAACGGGCTAAAGTTGAAGTGCGTCATAGCGCAAACCCCTTTGAGAAAAAAGGGCCTGCTGCCTCCCGCAGCTTCAGCCTCCGGTTCGCTGATCCGGCGTACACATCCCGTGTATTCCGGAGTTCCCCAGCTACCAAACAACGACCGTAAGATACCACGCCTTCGCATGAACTCTCCAGCCCTCTCGAACAGGCCATACTCTTGTGTATGGCTGAACTAAAGGACTATCGTCGCTGTGGACTGGACCGGCTGTCCGCTGGTCGAAGTCAACCCGCGCAAGGTCAGCGGCGCTCCCATCCTCAAGGGAACGCGCGTGCAGGCAGATGCCATTGTCGAGAACTACGAGGACGGCTCGCCGGTTGAGGAAATTTCCGAGAACTTCGCGATTTCCGAAGCGACAATACGTGCGCTGCTTATGTTGCAGCTAGGCAGCAACATCCTCAGCCGTGAGGGTGCTCTTCGATCACAATGGCCCGCATAAACTTCGCTCGTCACTTACCGGCCATGAGGTAAAGACAGCCGATGAGATGAGCTGGGCCGAGCTCGAAAACGGAGAAATGCTGACAGCTGCCGAAGACGCCGGCTTCTAGGTCATGTTGACATGCGACAAGAATCTCTCGTATCAGCAGAACCTAGCCGGTCGAAAGCTGGCCTTGATCGTCCTCCAAACAAATCGCTGGAGAGTTCTCAAGGAGAACGCTCCCGCCATCCTTTCCGCGCTCGACCGTACTGAGCCCGGCAGCTTCGAACTTGTCACCTTTGGCGATCTCCAGCTGCGGAGGTCCCGAATCTAAACGCTCTATCATGGACACAGAGCCCGTGTCCTCCCCCATCCAAATCACGCCCGCCTCTCCCCACGAGGACGACGAGCACTCCCAGCCCCGCAACCTCCCCACCCTCCACGCCTTCTTCTCCCCCGGCGGCCTCCTCTCCCAATCCTCGCTCGCCTTCGAGCACCGCCCCGGCCAGTACGAGATGGCCAAGGCCGTCGAGTCCGCACTCCACGACAACCGCCACCTCATCGTCGAGGCCGGCACCGGCACCGGCAAAACCCTCGCCTACCTCCTGCCCGCCCTCCGCCTCGCCCGCGAGCGCCAGCAGCGCGTCATCATCTCCACCGGCACTAAAAATCTCCAGGAGCAGCTCTACTTCAAGGACCTCCCCTTCCTCGAATCCGTCCTGAACGGATCCGGCCCGCTTCAGCACCAGTCCGGCCCGCTAAAAGTCTGCTACATGAAGGGCCGCGCCAACTATCTCTGCCGCCACAAGCTCTACGCCCTCCGCGACTCCCCCCTCCTCAACGGCCTCGACGAGATCTCCCAGTTCGGCCACATCTCCAACTGGGAGAAATCCACCGAGACCGGAGACCGCGCCGAGATCGACCAGCTCCCCGAGCACTCCCCGCTCTGGCACAAGCTCGACGCCCGCACCGAAGCCTGCCTCGGCACCACCTGCCCCGACTGGGAGCGCTGCTTCATCACCTCCATGCGTCGCAAAGCGCTCGAGTCCGATCTCATCATCGTCAACCACCATCTCTTCTTCGCCGACCTCTCCATCAAGCAGCAGGCCGGCGGAGCCCCCGACGCCGGCATCCTCCCCGACGCCTGCGCCGTCATCTTCGACGAGGCCCACGAGCTCGAAGACATCGCCAGCAACTACTTCGGCATCGGCCTCTCCAACGCCCGCTTCGACGAACTCGCCCGCGATACCGAACTCCTCCTCCGCGCCAAACAAGCCACCTCCTCCGCCATCGAGTCCGCCCTCGCCACCCTCCGCGAACGCAGCCGCCTCTTCTTCGCCGCCCTCCCCAACGCCGGCACAAACCCGGGTGCCCCATCCATGGCAGCTTCATCGTCATGGGTGGGTTCAGCCCCCGCCTATTCCCAAGGTCAAGCGACCATCGGCCGGATGCCCTTCACCGATCGCTCCGACTTCCTCGAGACCTCCGGCGACCTCTACCTCTCCGTCACCAACGCCCTCGGCCGCCTCGAGGGCGAACTCGACCGCGTCAAGAACGTCGAAGAGATCACCGGCCTCCGCAAACGCACCTCCGACATCCGCGCCCACCTCAAATTCCTCCTCGAGTCCGACGACCAGAACACCGTGTTTTGGATCGACCGCCGCCCCGCCGGTGGCGTCCGCAACACCGCCCGCGGCGGCAGTCCCTCAACCCCGCCAAGCTTCCACACCCACCTCCAGGCCACCCCCATCGACGTCTCCGAACTCCTCTCCCAAACCCTCTTCGAAGCCTACCCGAGCGTCATCCTAACCTCCGCGACCCTTACCGTCGCCGGCCCCGACGGAGCCCCCGGCTTCGGGCATATCTCGAAACGCCTCGGCCTCAACTTCGCCCGCGAGCTCGTCGTCCCCTCCCACTTCGACTACGCCCGCCAGGCCCTCCTCTACCTCCCCCAGGGCATGCCCGACCCCCGCGACTCAGCCTTCACCGATCGCAGCATCGAGCGCATCCGCCGCGTCCTCGAGATTACCGAGGGCCGCGCCTTCTGCCTCTTCACCTCCTACAAAAACATGCGCGAGGCCCACGACCGTCTCCTCGCCGAACTCCCCTACCCGCTCCTCCTGCATGGCACCGCCCCCCGCCATGTGCTCTTACAGCAATTCCGCGAAACCGAGAACGCCGTCCTCTTCGGCACCTCCTCCTTCTGGCAGGGTGTCGACGTCCAGGGCGACCAGCTCTCCGCGGTCATCATCGACCGCCTCCCCTTCGCCGTCCCCTCCGACCCCGTCATCGAAGCCCGCATGCGTGCCATCGAAGCCGCCGGCGGCAAACCCTTCTTCGACCTCCAGGTTCCCCAGGCCGTCATCACCCTGAAACAAGGCTTCGGCCGCCTCATCCGCTCCCTCTCCGACCGCGGCGTCCTCATGCTCCTCGACCCCCGCATCCAGCGCTCCCGCTATGGCCGCATCTTCCTGGACTCGCTCCCCCCCTACCGCCGCACCGACGACATCTCCGAAGTCGAACGCTTCTTCGAGAAGCTCCCGTCGCCTTCGGTATAGGTCTCGTGATGCGCGAGCAGCCTCACCCGCAAACTCGCATTTACCTCGCCACTCGCCCCCTACGACCTAACGTGCCACCAGCACTCTTCCTCGCTCCAGTAGCAGCGCAGCATCCCAAAACCACCGCCGACACTGCTCCACCCACCTGGAACATCGTCAGACCATCCACTTTTCCAAGCAGACACGGGATGCAGAAGACAGCGACTCCCGCATACATCAGGGTCGTCAGCAGAGAACGCCCTAACCCCTTGCTCATCGTCCGTCCTCCGAGTGTCCCACCTGTACCGTAGTCCACCACCAGACCTGTCGCTCCAGGCTCGCTTAGCTGTGGATCACATAGGACGACGACACATTACTCCAATTTGCAACGGCAGTGTAGAGAAAAGGAAACGGTCGCCAGCCCCGACCGGCTTCGAGCATCACCCCTCAAGCTCGGTGGCCGCCTCCTCCTCGTCCGGCACCGCCGTTCCATGCAGATCGATCGCCATCATCACCGCATTGGCAAGCGAAATCAGCGTCTCTCTCTGCTGCTCCGTCGCCTGCCGCGGACGTGTGTCCAACACGCACATCGATCCAATAACCTCGCCATCATGGGTCTTCAAGGGCGCCCCAGCGTAGAACCGTATTCCCTTATCTTTCAGGAAGGGATCATTCGCGAATCGTTCGTCCTCCGCCGTGTCTGGGATCACGAGGCTCGCATCCGAGAAGACCAGGCGGCTGCATATGGAGAGGTCCCGCTCCGAGCTCAGCGTCGAAACCGTATCCTCTGGAAGCCCGCACTGTGCTTCCCAGAAATTCCTCTTTCCATCTGTGACCGTGATCAAGGAAATCGGCGCGTCGAAAGATCGGGCCAGGTTCGTGGCCAGCCGATCGAACAGACCCTCCTCCGGTCCATCGAACACATCCACCTGCTGGATCTCGTGGATTGCTTCGCCTAACTCCTTCCTTGCCTCGGACTTCCCCTCCGCTCCGGGTACGCCTTCTTCCGGCAACGCCTCCGGATGCAGCAGGGACGACAGATAATCCCTCATCAGGTGAAGCGAGCAAACTACGTGCTGGGCGTCTTCTGTCGGGATGCGGCTGCGAAGATTCGAAAGGTCGCTCTCCTTGCTCAAGACACAAGCCACCACTATCGCATCGGGGAAGCGGACGCGAAGCTGGTGGCATCGTAGCCGAATGTGCCGGATCGCACGCGGCGGGACTCCCACCACGCAGATCACGTCAGGTTGGATCGCTTCGAGCATCTGCGAGACCTCCGGAGTCGGAGAGTCCGCCTCGACCACCCTCACCGTTGCCGTTTCGGTCAGCACCTGCAGCGCCAGTTGGCAGGCCACCTCGTCGGCGAAATCCCTCGCGGGCAGGCACACCACCTGCTTCGTGGGTCTCAGCTCCGGTGCGCTGGTCGTCGCCGCTCTACTTGTAACGTCCTCGGCTAGCTCTTCCACGCCCTGTAAAACTTCCTCCGCGCGCGTATCGGTCATCTCCTCGGAATGCCGTGCCTCCTCAATCAGCGTCAGCGCAGGAACCAGAACCTCGTCATAGACCTCCTCCCTTGACTTGGTCTTCAGCAACTCCTCTACCAGCGTTGTCGCATCCCGTGTACTCGAGGCCAACATTCGCTGGTAGAACCGCTCCGCGGGCGGCAAGGCTGCCTCTTCTCCAAACAGCACCTCCAGGTACCGCAGTCGCGGAACCTGCCGGCCAATGACTACCAGGCAGACCGTCAGCGGTGTGGACAGCAGCAGCCCCGGAAGTCCCCACAGCAGCGTCCAGAAGATCGCCGCAATCAGGATCGCCATTGCGGAAATTCCCGTCGACGCGCCGTACAGCAGCGGCTCTATAAAATTGGCCGTCACCAGTTCCAGCACCGCATACATCGCCACCGTCAGCGCCAGCTCTCTCCAGTGCGGAGAGACCGCTACCGAAAGCAGCAGCGGACCGGCTGCGGCCAGCAGAATTCCGATGTACGGCACAAACCGCAGGCCACACGTCAACACCGCCCATAGCAGCGGATGAGGAATGCCGATAGCCCAGAGCAACAGCCCCGCGACCGCCCCGTAGCAGAGGTTCACCACCAGCTGCATCTGCAGATACCGGCTCACCCGGCGGCTCGCATCCTCGATCGCCGTTGTGGTGAGATGGATCCGTCCGCTTCCTGCCAGCCGAAGTCCGCGGTCGCGTAGATCGTCCCGACCCAACAACATGAAGACCAGGAAAATCACCACGATGAACGTCGTCGTCAGCGGATGCACCAGCGGCATCATCGTCCTTCCCGCCACCGTCAGCATGGACTCCTCAGGCTCCTCAATCCTGACCGGAACCGGCGCAGCAGGAGTCTTGTTAGCCGCTTCCGCCGGCTTTGAACTGCTGTGAGATCGGCGCCGTGGAGTCACCGGCACGATGGGTGGCGCTGGCGCCCCTCCACTCGTAATCTGCTTGCCCACACTCGTCAGCATCTCCACCGTGCTGCTCAGCTGCCCGGCCGAGTTCAGATGAAGCGCTTCAACCTTCCCTGTAACGTTCTGCTGATATCTCGGCAGCTCCACCGCCAGGTTATAAATCTGCCCCAGCATCACCCATCCCAGGGCTCCCACACCCGCGAGAGACAGCAGAATCACCGATAGACCAGCAGGCGTCCTCTTCAACCCCCACCGCTCCATCTGCGTCGCCACCGGTGCCAGAAGAAACGCCAGCAGCCCCGCCATCGCCAGTGGAACAAAGACCTCCCTCGCGAAATACAGCACGGCCGTGACAAGGATCGCCGTCACCAGAGTGCTGTCGGTTGACTTCAAATGCTCGCGAACTTCCTTCAACACACTCGCCACCGCCGTCACTTCTCTGGATCGCCGTAGTCCCCGCCGCGCGGATAAACACGTCCAGCGGCCTCACCGCACAGCAATCAAGAGAGGTGACCCCTTCAACTATCCTTCCGTACGATGCAAAAGCACCTGAGGAACTCTCACATTCGTGAGGAGCCCCCACAGACTAAGTCAAGCGCGCGAGGCACAAGCTCTCATTCTCCAAATCAATAGCACAAAGGATCGCGTTGTTTCCCGAAAGCGGAACTGCGACCCCGACTCCCCCGTCACTCCGAGCCCCAGCGCAGCTTAGGTCCTGATTCGCTTTCAGACGGTGTCATCGATGCAATGGTGTCATCCTGAGCGCAGCGATCGGACCCGCTTCTCTACCCAGAGTCCAAACCCGCCCCGCCCCTTGTTTGTCATCCTGAGCGGCAGCGATCGGACCCTCCAACCCCCAAGCCTCTATCGTTCATTAACCTCGTTACACTTTGGCGCAATCACCCCAGCTCGCGCCGTAAAATGAAAACCAGAGTCAAAAATCACCACCACGAAATGCGCGTGAGACACCCTGAGACACCCGGAGCGTAACTCCAATCGATTGACGATTTTAGCCTTAACTCTTTTCGATAGACTATTTTGCACGCCTGAAGTTAGGCATCTCTCTGCAAACGCGTGACTTAGGTTAGGGGTACCCCCCGGGGGGGTACCCCAGAAGGGACTTGGAACACTATGGGCCGCAACCTCTTTATCCTCGCCGCAACCCTGACCCTGCTCGCCGGCGTCTCCATCGTCCTGTCCTACACCAACATCGCCCAGCAGCCCGGCTCCCCCGGCGACGCTGCGCTTTGGCAGACCACTGGCCTCGCCCTCTTTGTCATCGCGCTTGTCGTCGCCCTGGCAGGCATTCTTTCCTCGCTCTTCGAACAGGCCGAACGCCGCACCGAGGAGGCGCGTCGAGCACGGCGGAAAGAACGGAACCGATAGAATGGGAGCTTGCGAAAAGGCACCGAAACGGAAGCTCGGAAGGGAAGCGTCAGCACATGTTTGAGGTCACCGTAGAAGCCGGCTTCTCGTCCGGTCACTACCTCCGCAACTACCGCGGAAAGTGTGAAAATCCGCACGGCCACAACTACAAGGTCTTCGTTACTCTCATTGGCGCGAATCTCGATGAAGCCGGCCTTCTTCTCGACTTCAAACTGCTCAAGCAGGTCATGCGCCCAGTCGTCGACCGCCTCGACCACCAGATGATCAACGATCTCGAACCCTTCACCACCGTCAACCCCTCAGCCGAAAATCTCGCCCGGTACTTCTTCGAGGAGACCGCCACTCAGCTTCACGAAATGACCTCCGGCCGCGTCCGCGTCAAGGACTGCACCCTCTACGAAACCGACACCAGCTTCGCTCGCTACTACGAATAACGAACCGCCTTGCACCTCATAGAGCTCTACAAATCCGTCCAGGGCGAATCGAGCTTCGCCGGTCTCCCCTGCATCTTCGTCCGCCTCGCCGGATGTAACCTTCGGTGCGCCTGGTGCGACTCCGAGTACACCTTCACAGGCGGTAAGCCCTTCACCAACGACCAGATCCTCGCCGACATCGAGGCCTTGGCACCCTGCACCCTGGTTGAGTTCACCGGCGGCGAACCCATGCTTCAGGCCCGCGATCTCCTCCCCCTGATGCACACGCTCCTCGACCGCGGCTTCACTCTCATGATCGAGACCAGTGGAGAGCGTCCGCTTGCCGACGTCCCCAAAGCCGTCCACAAGATCGTCGACGTCAAGTGCCCCGGCGCAGGTGCAGCCTCAGGCAGCTTCCGCATGGAGAACCTCGACGCACTCACACAAAGCGACGAGGTTAAGTTCGTTCTGAGCCACCGCGAAGACTATGAGTTCGCCCGCGACTTCATCCGCGTTCACTCGCTCGACGCCAAGGTCGGCAGCATTTTGCTCAGCCCCGCCTTCACCAAGACGCCCAGCCCTTCGCGCACCGCCGACAACATGGCCCTCGATCCTCGCCATCTGGTCGACTGGATGCTCGCCGACGGTCTCCCCGCCCGCCTCTCCCTCCAGATCCACAAGTTCATCTGGGAGCCCCTGAAAAAGGGCGTCTAGACTGACCTGTATGTTTCTCCCTGGCCACTTCCTCTTCGCCCCCACCCAGCGCATCCACTTCATCGGCATCGGTGGCATCGGCATGAGCGGCATCGCGGAGATCCTGCTCACGATGGGGTACACCGTCTCCGGCTCCGACCTCCGCCGCAGTCCCATCACCGACCGCCTCGTCGGCCTCGGCGCTCGGATCTTTGAAGGGCATGCCGCCTCCAATGCCGCGGCGTGCGACGTTGTCGTCACCAGCTCCGCGGTGAGCTCCTCGAATGCGGAGGTCTTGGAAGCCCGAACGCGGAAGGTCCCGGTCATTCAGCGAGCCGAGATGCTCGCCGAGCTTATGCGTCTGAAGTACGGCATTGCCGTCGCCGGCATGCACGGGAAGACAACAACCACCAGTATGATAGCCGCTGTTCTCGCCGGTGGTGGTCTCGACCCGACCGTAGTAGTTGGCGGCCGGGTCGACGCACTCGGATCGAACGCCCGCCTTGGTAACTCGCAATATCTCGTCGTGGAAGCCGACGAAAGCGATCGATCCTTCCTCAAGCTCTCCCCCGTGCTGGGTGTCGTGACGAATCTCGACCGTGAGCACATGGACTGCTACCGCGACATGGATGACGTAGAAGCCGCGTTTGTGGAGTTTATGGATCGGATGCCTTTCTACGGGGCCACAACAGCATGCATCGACAACGAGACCCTCCGGTCGGTGCTCGCCCGAGTGAAGCGGAAGGTATACACCTATGGAGAGCGTGACGACGCTGACTTTCGCATGCGCCTTCTGCCCAGGACCGCAGTCAGCTATTCGAGCTTCTCAGTTAGCTTTGGCGCAGCGGAATTGGGCGTCTTCCACCTGCACGTTCCTGGACGGCACAATGTCCTCAATGCGACCGCCGCCGTTGCCGTCGGTATACAGCTTGGCCTCGCGCCGGAGCAGATCGCTCTTGGGCTGGACTCCTTTCGGGGCGTAGACCGGCGCTTCGAGATCAAGGGAGTAGTCCGCGGCGTGACCGTGATCGACGACTACGGCCATCATCCGACAGAGATCCTGGCCACTCTGCAAGCGGCTCGAGATTGCGGATACGGAAGAATTCACGTCTTGTTTCAGCCGCACCGGTACACGAGAACCCGCGATTTGATGAACGAGTTTTCCCGCGCATTCGTCAACGCGGACTCCGTCCAGGTATTGGAGATCTATGCCGCCAGTGAGGAGCCGCTTCGAGGTGTGACCGGAGCTGCTTTGGCTGAAATGATCCGAGCGGAGGGAGGTCGAAAGGTTGAGCATGCGAGATCAGCGGAAGAAGCCGTCGCAAGACTCGTTGCGGAAGCTCGCGAAGGTGATGCAATCCTCACCCTAGGGGCTGGGAGTGTCTCACAGGTCGGGCCCAATCTGCTTGGAGCTCTACACACTATCGTGTGAGTTCCTGAAACGGTACATGCAGCAGAAGATGGGAGTCGCTTCGGCAAACGGCGCGTTATAGTCAGGAACGGCGATTCCACCGCGGCCTGCTTTCCGGTTCGCGGGTTCGTGTGATGGAGCAATGACGTGAGGCAGCGGTGCTGACGGCCCCCGGCGGGGCTTATGTACGGGAGCGCATGACCCGACGGCGCATGCCATCGCGCGTGCGGCGGCGCGACTTTGCCGAAAACTTTGCGGACGCGGAGGACGACGGTGGATATAACACTGGACGCCGGCGTACCGGGCTCCGACTCACCTTTCCCGGCGGAATACCGCAAAGTCTGTGGGGCAGGCTGGCGGCTGCTTCTGCCTTTATCGCACTCTTGGCGGTCGCCTGGGTGGCGGCTGGGATCGTACATCGCATGGTCCTCCATGACGACCGCTTTGTGCTGGCGAGCGGATCCTCCATTCTCACCGAGGGCAATCATCATCTCTCCCGATCGCAACTTGTAGAGGTGTTTGGCGGAGACATTGAGCGCAACATTCTTCGGGTCTCGCTCGATGAGAGAAAAGCAGAGCTGGAACAGATTCCCTGGGTGAAGCACGCCACGGTCATGCGTCTCCTGCCGGATCACATCAGCATCCTCGTCGAGGAACGAAAGCCGGTGGCCTTCGCTCGACGGGCCGGACACATCGACCTGGTCGACAGCAATGGGGTTTTGTTAAAGATGGAAGGAAAGACTGCCGAAGATCTGAATTACTCCTTACCGGTGGTAACCGGGATCTCTCAAAATGATCCTCTTTCGGTACGTGCCGCGCGGATGAAGATATTTCAGGACTTCACTCGGGACCTTGATATTTCAGGGGAAAGGATCTCCGCGAAGTTGAGTGAAATTGATCTGTCTGATCCAGAAGATGTTAAAGCCCTGATTCCTGACCGCGGAGCTGATGTTGTCGTGCACTTCGGCGACAGCGACTTTCTCGACCGGTATAGGAAGTACGAGGCTCATCTGGCAGAGTGGCGGGCCCAGTACCCGAAGCTGTCTTCCGTCGATATGCGGTACGAGCGTCAGGTTGTTTTGGAGATGCAGCCCGGGACGGCGGTACCGCCCAATGAGGACACTCAGACGACGGGCGAGCAGGCCAGCCTCCCCGGAGCAAAGGCGACGGCAGATAAGGGACCATTGCCGAACCGAAGTCACCCTTCAGTTAAGAGCCCACTCTCGAGTCGTCCAGCGCGGGGTCTGAGCAAGGCCAAGCGGCGTCCGCAGACGCTTTCCCTAGCGGCGAGGAAGGCGGGTCATCCATGAATCAAAAGGCCGAGAACCTGATTACTGTCGTTGACGCGGGAAGCCAGAAAAGCTGTGTGCTGGTTGCTGAGTTGTATGAGGGTGTGCTGCGGTATAGGGGGCATGGGGTCGAGCCCTCGAAGGGGATGCGGAAGGGGCTGATCGCGGAGCTGGGACCGGCGGCGGAGGCGATCAACCGGGCGGCGTTGACGGCCGAGCGAACGGCGAGGGCGGTGATTGAGACGGCAGTGGTGGGGATAGGGGGCACCCACGTGCGGGGGGTCAACTCCCGGGGCGGGATCAGCATGGGAAGCCGGATGCGGGAGATCACGCGGGAGGAGGTGAAGGCGACGGTGGACCGGGCACGGTCGGTCGCTCTGCCGCCGGACCGCGAGGTGCTGCACCTCCTTCCGCAGGAGTTCATCCTGGACGATCAGGCCGGGATCCACGACCCGATCGGCATGGTGGGGAACAAGCTGGAGGTGAACCTCCACATTTCCACCTGCTCCGGGGGCGTGGCGCAGAGCGTGATCACGTGTGCGAACCGGGCGGGGCTGGAGGTTCAGGACACGGTGTACGAGGGTCTCGCCGCAGCGGAGGCGGTGCTGAGCGCGGACGAGCGTGAGCTCGGTGTGTGTCTGGCGGACATCGGGGCGAGCACGACGGAGTTGGCGGTGTTCTTCGAGGGATCGGTGGCACACACGGCGGTGCTTCCGATCGGGGGCGACCACTTCACGAATGATCTGGCCGTGGGCTTGCATGTGACGGTGGAAGAGGCGGAGCACTTGAAGAGGCTCTACGGGCATTGCGTCGTCACGGCCATTCCGCAGATGAATGAGATCGAGGTAGGCGGGAACCTAGCGATCTCGGGGGGGCAGCCGGCGCGCATGGTCAGGCAGAGATTTCTGGCGGAGATTCTGGAACCCAGGGCACGGGAGCTGTTCACGATGCTGCGGGACAACCTCCGGCACGGGGGCGTGCTGGAGGCGCTGGGCGCGGGATGTGTGCTGACGGGCGGGGGAGCTCTGATGTCGGGTCTGCTGGACAATGCTGAAAGCCTGCTGCGGGTTCCGGCTCGGGTGGGGCACCCGGTCCCACTCAGCAGGATGCCGGCGGAGCTGGCCGGTCCGGAGTTTTCGGTTGCGATCGGGATGCTGTTGTATACGCATCGGACCCAGATTCGAAAGGCGAGCGAGGAGCAGGGCCTGCGGGCAAAGCTGAAGGCGATCTTCGCGGCGAGCTTTTAGCCCCCCCTTCCCCCCGTTTCTTTGCGCAAAGTATTCAAGCGATAAGGTTTAGCTTCGGACCTGAGGTGCTTCTGGCGGCCCTGGCCCGGGGCACAGGGGCTTGATTCCCGCGGTTCTCTTCCACTCTGGTTTCTATCCCCTCTCTCTATTTTAGACGGTCTGGCTGAGTATCGCGCCAGCGGTACGCGGCCCAGGGATGATGAATCGATCGTTCTCTCCCAGGGGATGAAGCATGGATATGGAAGCCGATTGGGAGCCGAGATGCTGAGCCGCCAGATCAGACCGCGGACGTTCCGCGTCGTAATCGTTTTGCGGAACCAGCGGTGGTACGAGCGGTGGAAATGGCGGGTGCTTGTTTGGTCCGTTGATGGGAGAATTACGGAATTACCAGGAGCCCTGACCCATGTCGAACCACGCTGCCGACGACCTTCGCATTCATTATCACGACGAGATGCCTCGCGGGGCGCGTATCAAGGTTATTGGCGTGGGCGGCGGTGGAAACAACGCAGTCAATCGGATGATCGCCGCGAAGGTGGAAGGCGTTGAGTTTATCGCGGCGAACACCGATGTGCAGGCGCTGCAGCTCTCGGATGCCGCGGTGAAGCTGCAGCTGGGGGTGAAGCTGACGAGCGGTCTGGGGGCGGGGGCGAACCCGGATGTGGGGCGGCGGGCGGCGCTGGAGGATTCGGACAAGATCATCGAGGCGCTCGAGGGCGCGGACATGGTGTTCGTGACCGCGGGCCTGGGCGGGGGAACGGGGACGGGAGCGGCCCCGGTGATTGCGTCACTCGCGAGCGAGATGGGGGCGCTGACGGTGGCGGTGGTGACGCGGCCGTTTGCGTTTGAAGGCAAGCGCCGGATGATGCAGGCGGAGCGCGGGATGCAGGAGCTGCTGGAGAGCGTGGACACGGTGATCGTGATTCCGAATGAGAAGCTGCTGGCGGTGGCCAAGGACGCGGGATTTTTCGAGAGCTTCCGGATCGCGGACGATGTGCTGCGCCAGGGGGTGCAGGGGATCTCGGACATTATCACCATCCCGGGCGTAATCAATCGCGACTTCGCGGATGTGCGGACGACGATGGCGGGGATGGGGTATGCGGTGATGGGGACGGCGATGCGTTCGGGCGGGAACCGGGCGACGGAGGCGGCGATGGCGGCGATGGCGAGTCCGTTGCTGGAGGCGGGGGCGATCGATGGGGCGCGCGGGATTCTGATTAACATTACGGGGTCGAGCAGCCTGAAGCTGAGCGAAGTGAACGAGGCTTCGAGCCTGATCCAGAATGCGGCGCATGAGGACGCGAATATTATTTTTGGAGCGGTGCTGGACGAGTCGATGGGCGACGACGTGAAGATTACGGTGATTGCGACGGGCTTCAAGCAGCAGGAGATGCCGGAGCGGAGGGAGCGGATGCTGGCGGAGGCGACGCTGCCTGGGATCCGGTACGACGTTCCGGTGCAGGCGCGGGTGCCGGTGCAGCGATTTCCGGTGAACCGGGAACCGGGGCAGTACGAGCAGCAGATGGAGAGGGCGGTGACCCGGCCGCAGGCCCCTGCGACTGAGAGCAGGCAAGAGCGGACGGCGGAGAAGGTGGAGGCGAAGAGGCCGGTGGACCTGCCGACAGCGGTTGCCGCGAATGCTCCTTCCCCAGAGGCAGCCAGCACGCAGATGCCTGCTGCTCAAGCACCCGGCACGCAGGATGTGCAAGCACCTGGGACGCAGGAGAAGGGGCGGGGCAGCTTCCCGGCAGAGCTGTTACCGGTGCCGGCGTCGGTGTTTGACGATGATTTCTTTCAATCGAGCAGGAGTGGGGCCGGATCAAAGGCGGGAGAGCGGCCGGGGAGCCGGACAGCGGATCCTGGGGGGGATCGGCGGGTGATGGTCGATGCCGGAGATCCGCAGATGGGAGGTTTGCATGACTATTCAAACGCCCGGCACGTCCAAGAGGAAGCTCCGCGCGGAGAGATATTCCACGTACGCGCGGCTGAGCCGCCTCCTCGCTCGCAGGAGGTTTCCCGAGTGGAGGCGGAGCGTGGGGAGCCGAACGAGTTGGACATACCCGCGTTTTTGCGAAGGGGCAATTAGGGATCCAATGTGCCGGGGGGACGCGTACCTCTGAAGTGGTAGAGCGTACCTCGATGAGACCGATAGATTGGGACATGGCTGCAGGCGAAGATGAAGTGTTGCTATTAGTTGAGGAGCTTTCTGCGATGGCTAAGTTGATCCGGGTAATTTTTGCGATGTGGCTGGGCCTTGGCGTGGCAGGGATGAGCGCGGCCAAGCCGACGACGAAGATGGTTTCGAAGCGCAAGGTGACGACATCGACGCACGCGGCGCGGAAGGGATCTGGACGGGCTACGAAGGCGGTAGCCAGAGGCAGGTCGGGACGGAGAGCAGCGACGGTTCTGGTTCGCGTTCGGGGCAAGCATGGGCGGATGGTCCTGGCGGTGCGGCGGACCCGGTATGCGGAGCATTTCACGGCCAGCTCGTTTGCGGACAATCTGACGCTGGGGGATGTGACGGCGGGTGAGGATCCGGTGGTGCGCGCGGCGGCCATCGAGGCGCTCGGCAACATGAACGGAACGGCGCTGGCGATCGATCCGTCGAGTGGGCGCATTCTGGCGATGGTGAACCAGAAGCTGGCGCTTTCGAGTGGAGCGGAGCCTTGCTCGACGATTAAGCTAACGGTGGCGCTCGCGGCTCTGGAAGAGGGCCTGGTGAAGCACGATACGCCGGTAAGTCTGGGCGGCGGATACAAGGTAGATCTGGACTATGCGCTGGCAAAGTCGGTGAATCCGTACTTCGAGGTACTGGGACGGACGATGGGGTTCGAGCGGGTGAAGCACTATGCGAACGAGTTCGGGCTGGGGGAGCTGGCGGGGTATCAGATTCAGGGAGAGCAGCTGGGGGTGTACCCCGATACGGAGCTTCCGGCGAAGCTGGGCGGGGTGGGGCGGATGTGTTCGTTCGGCGAGAGCATATCGATGACGCCGCTGCAGCTGGGCGCGATTGTGAGCTCGATTGCGAACGGGGGAACGCTCTATTATCTGCAGCATCCGGAGACGCAGGAGCAGGCAAAGAATTTTACGCCGAAGGTGAAGCGGATTCTTGATATTGCTCCGATTCTTCCGGAGATGATGCCGGGGATGCAGGGCGCGGTGGCTGCTCCGTATGGAACGGCGCGGAGCCTGAAGGCGAACTTCAATGCATTTCCGGTGATGGGAAAGACGGGGACCTGCTCAAACAACGGGACGCGGTTTGGCTGGTTCGGGAGCTTTGCGGATACACCGACGGGGCGCATTGTGACGGTGATCTTTCTTGAGGGTGGAAGGCCGACGTTTGGACCGAGGGCGGCGGAGTTGACGGGGCAGTTCTACCGGGCGATGTATGAGCGCAGCTACTTTCAGCCACGAGGTGTTCCGCTGAAGCCGCTGGCACCGCCGGCGGCCGTGCCCGCGGCCACGGGTGAGGAAGATACCGGTACTGGCGGAAGCTTTTAGACGCAGGTGGGTTCGCTGCTCTTCCGATCCGTTCGCGTTCCTTCGAGTTCCATACGTGAGCGGGTGACCGGGTTGTTACGTTTGCATCGAACGGTGAGGAGGGCATGGGTGAAGATCCTTACCAGTTCGGAGATGGGTGAGGCGGACCGGCGGAGCTCGGAGGAGTTCGGCGTTTCTCTCGAAAGTTTGATGGAGCGTGCGGGAGAGGCGGTTTCGTGCTTCTGTCGTGAGCTGTATCCCTCGGCGGCGCGGGTGCTGGTCCTCTGCGGAAGGGGGAACAATGGTGGAGACGGCCTGGTCGCGGCGCGGTATCTGCGCGGCGCCGGGGCTGAGGTCAGGGTGCTCCTGGTGGGAACAACAGGGGAGTTCAGGGGCGAGGCGGCGCGCGCTTTCGAGCGGCTCAGGGGGGAGGCGCCTGAGGTCGACGTTGAGGAGCTTGCGGCGAATGGGGAGCAGATGCAGGGTGCTTTGGAGTGGGCGGAGCTGATTGTGGATGCGGTGGTGGGAACGGGGTTTAAGCCGCCTCTGCGGGGTTCGACGCAGGTGGTGAGGGATGGTCTGGAGCGAGTTGCGACGCCGGTGGTGGCGGTGGATTTGCCGAGTGGATGGGATGCGGACCGGACGACGCAACAGGCGGGCGAGGCGGGTGCGGGCGGGAGCGGCGATGTTGATTTAGAGGGTAGGGCGTTCCGGGCGAGTGCGGTGCTGACGTTTACGGCACCCAAGCCGGCGCATGTGTTCGGGCACCTCACATCGGGGCAGACCTTTGGGCCGGTGGCGATCGCTGAGATTGGGTCTCCGGCGAAGGCGGTTCGATCGGCTGGGGAACTCACGTGGACGGGCACGTCGAAGCAGATGGCGGAGCAGGGGCGGGATGTGAACTCCAACAAGGGAAAGTTCGGGCATGTGCTGGTGGTGGGCGGCAGCTATGGGAAGGCGGGAGCGCCGTCGATGGCTTCGCTGGCGGCGCTGCGGACGGGGGCGGGGCTGGTGACGGCGGCGGTGCCGGAGAGCATCGTGAACACGGTTGCGTTGATTACGCCGGAGCTGATGTTGATGCCGCTGAGCCAGGGGACGGAGGGAGCGGCGTCGCTCGAGAATCTGGATGAGGCGAGGCTGCGGAGGCTGATGAAAGGGATCAGCGTTCTGGCGCTGGGGCCGGGGCTGTCGACGGATGGGGAGGCGAGCGAGTTTGCGCGGGGGCTGGTAGCGACGACCTCGGTTCCGGTGGTCATCGACGCGGATGCTCTGAACGCGTTTGCGGGAAAGAGCGAGTTCCTGAAGGCGGCATCGGGTCTGGCGATGGGCGGGGTGGTCGAGCGAACGGTGGTGTTGACGCCGCATCCGGGTGAGATGGCGAGGCTGGCTGGGATGACGGTGAAGGAGGTGGAGGCGGATCGGGTGGGGTTGGCGCGGCGGTTTGCGACCGGGCATGGAGTGACGCTGGTGCTGAAGGGATGGCGGACCCTGGTGGCGCATCCGGATGGGCGGGTGGCGGTGAATACCTCGGGCAACCCCGGGATGGCGAAGGGGGGAAGCGGGGATATTCTGACGGGGGTTGTGGCGGCGATGCTGGCGCAGTTTCCGGATCGAGTGGCGGAGGCGGTGGAGGCGGCGGTGTACCTCCATGGACTGGCGGCGGATCTCGCGGTGGGCGGAAAGAGAGGAATGGACGAGCACACGCTGCTGGCGACGGACACGGTGTCGCATCTCTCGGAGGCGTTCCGGTATCGGGTGCGGGATGGGAACGGGTTCACGTGGATCTGCGGGGTGCAGGATCGGGGAAGTGCCTCGTGACCGCGTTTGCGCGGGAGAAGAGGTTTCGGACCCGGAGTGTGGCGGGGACGATCGCGCTGGGGCAGACCCTTGCCGAGATGCTGCTGCCGACGCCGCGTGTGGTGGTGCTGCGGGGCGAGGTGGGAGCGGGAAAGACGACGCTGGTGAAGGGCATCGCGGAGGCGCTCGGAGCGGCTGTGGACGAGGACGTGACGAGCCCCACCTTTACGCTGGTGCATGAGTACGTTGGGCCGAAGGTGCACGTGTTTCACCTGGATCTATACCGGTTGGAGACGGAGGAGCAGATCGCTGTGCTTGGCCTGGAAGAGATGAGCGGCCAAGCGAATGCGCTGGTGCTGGTGGAGTGGGGAGAGCGGTTTGAGAGCGTGGTGAAGGCGGCAACGGCGGAGATCGCGATGGGGCAGGGCGAGGCGGAGGAGGAGCGGCTGCTGGTGGTGCGTTGGAGCTAGAAGGTAATTTGGTTGGCGCTGGGAGTAAGAGCAAAGGCCAATACGGGGGTTCTTCGCTTCGCTCAGAATGACAACCATTTGCGAGGAAATAGCTACGAGAGTATGACAACCATTTACGGCTTCTCAGCGCAGTGAAGTGCTCAAGCGCCGGGCCAGCAGGCAGCGACTGAGCCTCTAAGGGTGACTAGCGGAGCGGCCGATGTATCGGTAGATGGCGCACTGCTCATCTCCTGTTGAGCCGTATTCTTCCTGTTCGGAGATTTCGCGCAGGTCGGCGAGGTGATCCTCGGTCGACATCGCGACCGGGCCTTGCCAGAGCCGGCGAAAGGCCGGGTGGCGATCGAAGACCGCGGCGTGCTCCGCGTTGATGTAGAGGATGTCGAGCTGGCCTGGCCGGACCGCGAACTGGGCTTCGACTCGGCGAAGGAGCTTTCGCAGAAGCGGAGCCTCGAAGGGATGGAAGAGAAGGGCAAGGGTGGGCGTTGGGGGGAGATCGAGGGTAAGCGCGTCGCCCTCGACGAGGCGGATGGGCGAGAGGAGCTGCTGGATTTCGCGATCGTGACGGAGAGCGATGGCGATGTTTCTTTGCGCGATGTCGGCGAGGGTGGGGTTGAGCTCCACGCCGACGACCTCGAGGAAGGGAGACTCGGCAGCGACGAGCATGGCGCGGCCTTTGCCGGCACCGATATCGAGGAAGGTATAGCGATCGACAGCGAAGGGCGGTGAGGTGCGGTGAAGCCAAGTGTCGAGGAGAGAGCGAAGGATGGAGGGAGCGACGCCGTAGTAGGCGGTGACGTGCTTGTCGCTGGAGTGCCCGGTGAGGAGTTTCGCGGCCGGGATTAGACCGCCGGTTTCGGTGCCGTGAACGGCGTCGAAGGGATGAAGGGGAGGGCCGGATGCCGGGGCTGACCGGACGAGCTGCGGACTTCGATGAGAGCGTTTCGCAGGCGTTTTCATCTACCGGATCTGCACCAGGTCTGGATTGCCGTCGAGACCCAAGAGCCTGCGACCTGCGGGAGAGATGCGCACCGGAGACCAGAGCGGATTGGGGAGGACGGTGACAGAGGTTTCGCTGACAGTCTCGAGACCGGCCAGGCGGTTCTTGATCTGAGCAGTGACTTGCGCTTGAGCGTCGTCCGAGGGGCTGGTGAGGATGATTTCGAGGAAGACGCGGGATCTGGTGGGGACTCCCGGGATGCCGATGCCGGGAGCGTCTGGATCGGGATGGACGGAGATGGAGAGGACGAGACCGAGATCGACGATGTTGCAGGGCAGAGCGGGGTCGTAGCAGTCGCGAAGAGCCTGATCGACCTCGGCTTCCGTGAGCATGTCTGGCGGGCGGCTAATTCTTCCGCTCCACGAGATATTGAGCGAGGCCTTTGAGTGGATCGGCGGCGGCTCCGAAGGGTTCGAGAGCGGCAAAGGCGCTGGCGATGAGATCGCGCGCGTCGGCGAGCGAACGGTCGACCCCATAGATGGCGGGCCACGTGGCTTTGGTGCTGGCGGTATCTTTTCCGGCGGTCTTGCCGAGTTGCACCGATTCCTGGGTGATGTCGAGGACGTCATCGACGATCTGAAAGGCGAGGCCGGCGTTTTGACCGAAGGTGCGAAGGCGATCGATGGTGTTGTGGGGAGCGCCGGCGACGTGGCCTCCGGCGACAATGGAGACGGTGATGAGGGCGCCGGTTTTAGAGCGGTGGATCTGCTCGACGAGCTCAGCGGTGGGCGGCTGACCCTCGGACTCGAGATCGACGACCTGGCCGCCGATCATGCCTGGTGCAATGCCGGGAGGGAGGTCGCGATCGAGCTGGGCGGGGGAGGGACCGACACCGGTGCCGATGGCGATGGCGATCTCCCGAAGGACTTCGACGGTGGTGGCGGAGGGGCAGTCCAGGCGGGCGACGGTGTGGAAGGCGAGGGTTTGGAGGGCGTCCCCGGCGAGGATGGCGATGGCCTCTCCGAAGACCTTGTGGCAGGTGGGCTGGCCGCGGCGGAGGTCGTCGTTATCGAGCGATGGGAGGTCGTCGTGGATGAGCGAGTAGGTGTGGAGCATCTCGAGGGCGGCGCCGAGATCGGTGGCGGCCTCCACTCCGTGGGCATGGGAGCTGGCCATGCGCCAGGCCTCGAAGCAGAGGATGGGACGGAGGCGTTTGCCGCCGGCGAAGACGCTATGACGCATGGCTCGATGAATGGAGTGCGGCGGGGTATCGGGCGATGGCAGAAGCCGCTCCAGAGCGCGGTCAGTGCGCTCGGCGCCGGTGTGGATCAGGTTCTGGACGGAGAGATTCATGGATGGTCGATGATAAATCAGGGCATGCGCGGGAGGTGCGAAGGCGGTGCTCGCCGGCGGCGTCGAAGGGAGAGCCAGGCTGCCGGCGCGAAGATGCAGAGAGCAACGGCGGAGATGGCATCGCCTGCCGTCTGGTCGGGAGTGACGGTGTCGATCACGTCGATGTGCGAGTGTCCGGCGGGAAGCGGGAAGGCGATCAGGCCGTCGTCGCGCTCGATGCGGTCGGGGATGGGGATGCCGTTGCGATGGACGCGCCACGCCGGGTAGTCGCGGAGGTTGAGGACGAGTTCCTGGGAGCTGCTGAGATCGAGGTCGAGGTGATGCGGGGCCTGGCCGGGGATGGGGCCGGGGGGGCAGGGGGAGTCTGGATCGCTGGCAGCGGGCAAGAGGCAGAAGGGCGGGTTGGCGTGCTGGAGGGAGTCGTTGTCGGCGGTGACGGGGGTGTACTCGTCGGTGGGTTCGGCGCCGGCGGTTGCGTGGAACAGGGCGAACTGTGCCTCCGGGGTGTCTTCGGGTTCGCAGAACTGGCGGAAGTTTCCGTACGCGCCATAGGTGAGGGCGGCGGGGAGAAGCAGGGCGAGGGCGATTGCGAGGGGTGTGCGCAGGGGGAGGGATTTGAGGGCGAGGGCGAGAGCGAGGGCGAGGACGGCGGCCAGGAGCGCAAGGATGCGCCAGGGGAACTGCAGGAAGGCGAACTCGGGGAGGTAGCGCCAAAGCGGGGCTGCGAGGGGCGTGAGCAGAAGGGCGACGACGGCGGTGAGGATGGAGAGCAGGGGGAGCAGAGGTGTGGGTGAGCGGTGAGGTTGGGCGCGGCATGCGTGCATCGGCTCGGCTGCAGGTGCTGAGGCTTGCTCACGCTTGACGACGATGCCCGTGTAGAGGAGGGCAACTGCGGTGAGGCACAGGAGGAGGATGGCGAGGGTGCTGGCGGTGTGCAGAACGGCGTCGTGGAAGGCGTCTCCGGTGTGGTGGAAGAGGGTGTTGTCGGAGGGGCGCATGCCGGGAACGGTGGCCATGGCGATCTCCACCCAGCGGCGTTCGAAGGCGGCGGGAAGGATGTAGAAGGCGGCGAGAGCGAGGCCGAGGGAGGCGCCGGCGAAGAATTGGGCTGCGGGTTCGAGGAGCGCGCGGAAGCTGCGGGTTCGCCAATAAAGATGCGCGAGTTGGAGAGCGGCTACGAGGGCCAGGGCATAGCAGCCCATGACGGCGGCGGGGGCGTTGGTGAGCCAGAGCAGGGCCACGGCGAGGGCGAGGAAGGGGACGGAGGTCGGCGGGTCTTTCGAAGCGCTCGGAGAGCTGGGAGAGATCGAATGCGGGGTTGCGGAGGGAAGGATGGCGAGGAGGAGCAGAGGGATCCATGCGGCTGCGAGGAGTTCGGCGTAGGCACTGCGCTCGTATGCGGTGAAGAGGGTGTAGGGGTTGCTGAGGTAGAGGGTGGCGGTGATGAGGGCGGCGACGGGCGTGGTGTAGCGGCGTGCGAGAGCGTGGACGGCGAGGCCGGCGGAGCAGAGGGCGATCCAGGTGAAGACGATGGGGACGAGGGCGAAGGCCTGATCGGGCGAGATGTGGGGGAGGTGCTGGGAGAGGAGAGTGAGGAGGGCGCCGATGGTCCAGGAGAGAGGAGGGTAGAAGATGAAGCGAGGCTCGCCGGCGTTGTAGGCGGGGGTGAAGGCCCAGTGTGGGTGGAGGTTTCCCGCCGAAAACTGCCTGGCGGCTTCGAGCCAGCTGAGGAGGTGGAAGTCGATGTCGTGTCCGCAGGAGCAGCCGTTGGCGAGCAGAGGGAGAACAGCGATAGTGGCCGCGATCGGGATGACGAGGAGGTGAAGGCGGCGGCGGATCATGGGTCGAGGGTAGCGTATGGGCTGGGTCCTGGCGGAGCGAGCTACCTGGCCGGGCGGGCTGCTTGGCCGGAGGGCTAAACGCATTTCATGGGCTGGTGCGGGAGGGCAGGGAGCTCGATCTCGATGGGGCAGTCTGGAGTGACGGTGCCTCCGCGACGGACGATGCTCATGACGCCTGTTCGCGGCGACTTTTTGCCGGAGGGAAGATAGGTGAAGACGGCTGCCATGAGACCGGGGCGGAGGTGATTCATTTGAACGCAGGGAGTGCGGAGGCCGGTGATTTCGACGACTGCAGCCGGGCCGATGTGGAGGCGGGTGGATGCGGGCAGGGCGAGCAGATCGATGCCGGAGGTGGTGATGTTTTCTCCGAGATCGCCGGGGAGGAGGGGAAAGCCGGACGAGCGAAGGGTTTCGAGGAGTTCGGCCTGCAGGAGATGGACCTGGGTGAGGTTGGGCTGAGTGGGATCGCGCCGGGCGAGGTAGCGGTGGCGGACGGTGGCGCCGCAGTGAGCGTCGCCCTCCACGCCCAGACCGGCGAGGAGGTGGATGTGAGGCTGCGGATGCTTGCTGAAGGTGTGGGTTCGGCTGAGGCTTACGGCGACGACACGGGCAGGCATCAGCGTGGGTTCAGGGTGAGGGAGTGAGTGGTTGCAGAGCGAGTGGCTGCGTCTGTGAACGGGAGAGGGAAGGTGGTGACGTGGAGCCATGCAGGGAACTGATCGAGGAAGTAGGGCGAGGCTGGGTTGCCGGATTCGCCAAGCACGAGGTTGAGGGTGCTCCCGTCGAGGTTGGCGAGATCGGCGGTGAAGCGCTCGGAGGGCCCGAAGCTGCGGCCTACCTGTTTGATGGTCGTACCGTTGCCGCTCTGTGCCTGCGAGGTGACGCCGGTGGGGAGGCCTACGATGCGGCTGAGCAAGGCAGACTGCGCGAAGAGGGGGTGTTGCATGACGAGCGGGTGAGCCTTGCCGAAGCGCCAAGCGGTGAGGTTCGAGGGAGCGTGGGCGTCGGCGAGGCCCTGATTCACGGCGGCTGCGAGGAGATCGTCCCAGGTGGCGTAACCGGCTGGGAGCCAGCGGGCGGGGGTGTGGACGATGATCTGCTCTTCGGCGAAGGCGCGTTCGCCCCAGTGGTAGAGCTGCCAAGGCTCCGGGCTGGGGCCGGGTGACTTGGACCCGGGAGCCGAGGCATCGAGCCTGGGGGTGAGGATCATCGGCCAGAGGGCTGCGCGGGCGGCGTCAACGATCGCGGCGGCGGGGGAGTCGCTGCTGACCTTGCCGTTCCAGGAGCGGAGAAGATCGGCCGCCTGATGGAGGCGTTTGCCGTCGCTGTGGAGGTTCGCGTGGTCTGGGGCGTGATCTGGGGCATGGTCTAAGGTGCGATCAAGAGCGTAGGCCAGGCGCTGGGCGATGACGCGGTCGGGATCGGAGTAGACGTCGCCCTGAATGGCGAGCATGTCAGCTGCGGAGAGATGCTCGCGGCCGGCGAGGAGCTTCCAGATGCGCTGGTTGCGGTAGGGGTCGGACCAGTTGCCGGTGATAGGGAAGGGGTAGCCGTCGGGCGTGATGCGAGCGTTGGCGGTGGCGAGTATGCCGCCGGGCGGGTCGATGGTCTGGGGAAGCTGATCATAGGGGAGGTAGCCTGCCCACTCGTGAGAGGGCGCGTCCGCTGCAGTGGCGTCGGTGGGGACGGGGCTGAGCGGCGAGGGCGAGAGCATCGCACCGCGTAACGGGATGTGGCCGGTGGCGTGGTAGCCGATGTGGCCGTGGTCATCAGCGTAGACGAGATTTTGGGCGGGGCCGCCGAAGGCTTCGAAGGCGTGGGCGAGGGCGGGCGCGTCGGGGGCGGAGTCGATGCTGAAGAAGGGGCTGGTGAGGGTGCCGGGATCGTAGATGACCCAACGCAGGGAGACGGGCCGGGTCTCGGTGGGGATCATGGGCGAGATGATGGGCGTGGGGGTAGAGCCGTGCTCGGTGGCGAGGACGTCGAGGGTCTGATCGGCGGCTCCGCGCACGTGGATGAGCTCACGCTGGTGGAGCATGGGGCGCCAATTACCGTCGGCGGTTTGGAACTCCTGGCTTACGCCCGAGCCGCGGGTGTGTTCGAGGTAGAGATCCTGGACGTCGGCACCGAGGTTGGTGAAGCCCCAGGCGACGTGCTGGTTGTGGCCGACGATGACGAAGGGCGTTCCGGGAAGGGTGACGCCGGCGACGTGGAAGGGTTCCGTGGAGCCGGGGAGAGGTGCCTCAAGGTTAGCGGCGTACCAGATCCCTGGGACGGACAGGGTGAGGTGCATGTCGTTCGAGAGCAGCGGCTGACCGGAGGCGGTGTGGGCTCCGGCGACGACCCAGTTATTGGAGCCGGGACGGCAGCTGGAGCAGAGGGACGGAGCCAGGGCCTGCGCGAGTGCGGCGAGATCCTCGACCGTGGAGCGGGGCGTGAGAGCGGGCGAACGGAGTTTTACCTGGGAGTCGTCGAGAGGAATGGGGGGCACTTCGTCGACGGGCGCGGTGAGATCGGGAACGGGCTGGCTGGGCGGGTGGTCGCGCCAGGAGCCGACCGGAAAGAGATCGGAGAGGAGCTGTGCACGCAGATCGGGCGGGGAGTCCGTGGCCAGGCGCGCGGTGAGAGCTTCGCGATTGAGCTTTTCGGGGAAGCCGTTGGTGAGGTCTTCAAACATGGCGAGCGAGACGAGGAGGCTGTCTCGCGGGAGCCAGGGTTTGGGCCGGTAGTTGAGGATGCGGAACTCGATGGGAAGGTGATCGTGCATTGCGTCAACGGCGGCGTTGACCCCGGCGGCGTAGATCTCGAGCCAGTGAAGCTGCTCTGGTGGAAGCTGGGCGACGGCATGATCGGCGGCGACGCGGATCTGGAGCGTGCGCTGCATACGGTCGTGCTGGAGGAGGCTGGATCCGAGGATCTCGGCGAGTTCACCGGCGGCGTGGCGGCGGATGGAGTCCATCTGGAAGAGGCGATCCCCTGCGGTGAGGAAGCCCTGAGCGAAGATGAGGTCGTCCATCGAGGCGGCGCGGATGGCGGGGACGCCGTGCTGATCGCGCAGAACGGAAACGGGAGCGTGGAGGCCGGAGACGGAGAGGCTGCCCTCGAGTTGCGGGAGAGCTTCTTTCATGGCACGTCGCGTCCAGAGGCGGCCGGCTACAAGGGCTGCGGCGAGAAGGATGCAGAGTGTGACGACGGCGATACCCGCGAAGCGGACGAACCGGCGCGAGATGGGGAGATCCAGGCCGGGTGGGGGATCATGGACGGGGTCGCTTCCCCGTTGGTTGCGGGTCAAGGCGAGGAGGTCCTGGGGAGGCTGCGATGCCATTATTTCGAGTTTAGACCGCGGGAAGCTTGAGAGTGCGAACGCTGTGCTGAAGTTCAGCGACGATCTGCGCGGCGGCGGTGCGGGCTTCCTCTTCATGGTCGGGAGGGAAGCTGATGGCGCCGACGCGGGCGTGTCCGCCGCCGCCGTAGCGTTCGCAGATGCCGGCGAGGTTGACGAGGTCGCTGACGGGGCGGGTAGTCCAAGGATTGGTGCCGACGGAGATCTTGGTGCGGAAGCTGGAGCGGCTGAGGCCGATGTTGTAGGTGCCGTCGGGGTGCAGGTAGTAGGGGATGAATTTGTTGTAGCCCTCGGTGGGCTGGTCCATGATGTCGAAGGTGATGACGCCGGCTTTGACCTCGGCGCGGGCGCGGATGAGATCGATGGCGGAGCGGTGTTGCTCGAGCAGCGGGCCGAGCAGCTTCTGAACGAAGGCCTGGTCGAGGATCTGCTGCAGCGACATCTCGGTGAGGAGGGGGATGATGCGTTGGACGAGATCGTCGTCGGTCGAGCTCTCGATGATGAGGGTAAGCTTCATGGCGGGCTCGTGCATTTCGACGGCAGACTGCGCGCTCTCGTACCTGGCTCCGTCGACGATGTTGGCCCAGTGGATGAGGTCTTTAAGGGGAGCGACGTCCATGCCGAAGCGGGTGCTGGCGACGTGGGCGATGAGGGCGGTGCAGGAGATGTAGGTGGGGTCGAAGAACTTTTGGGAGGCGCCGGCGGCGAGGGCCTGATCGCGCTCAAAGGCGGCCTGATCGGCGGGGGAGAGGAAGGCGCTGAGATGGTGATCGAACCACCAGGTGACGCGGGGGGAGGCGGAGTATTTGAAGTCGACGATGGCGTTTTCGTCGTTGCCGGCAAAGTCGGAGTCGTCGAAGAGGGAGCCGGCGCGGTGGACGAGGCCGCGGTACTCGTAGGCGGAGGCGTTGCCGATGCACTCGCGGTGGAAGCGGGTGAAGAGCGAGGCGGAGCAGGCTCCGTCGAAGCAGTGATCGTGGTAGAAGATGCGCAAACCTGTTCTCCGGAAGATGGCTGAGGGCGGCCGAGCTTTTCTCAGGATACTTTGCTTCGCCACACGTCCAGGTGAATCTGCGGGTGTGGGAAGACCGTTAGTATTCGAGGATCGCAAAAAGTTTATGGAGTGACACCTTGACTGAGGATAAGGACACACGGAGGACTGAGCAGGAGGACCGACCGGGCGTGCTCGATCGGGCTGCCAATGGGGAGGCGGACGGACCGGCGCAGGCGCTGACGCCTCGACACCCCGTGCGGCAGATCTTCTTTGGCGCTGATGGCCTGCGGGCGGGATGGAGTCTGCTGCTGTTTCTGCTGCTGCTGGCGGCGTTGATTATTCCGGGGCACCGGCTGATCAGCGCGCGGCATACGGACGCAGCGAGCGCGTCGGCGCAGCCTCGGGAGCAGAGTGTGCGATCCTCTGTCCGGCAGGATGGCGTGATGTTTTTGATGGTGGTGCTGGCGTCGGTCGCGATGTCACGCATCGAGCGGCGGCCGCTGGCTGCTTACGGGATCGGATGGACGAGGGGTGGAGTGGGGCAGTTCCTGGCGGGGCTGGGGTGGGGGCTTGGCTTTCTGTCGCTGCTGGTGCTGACGCTGCGGGGGGCGCACCTGCTGGTGTTTGATGAGAGGCTGCTAGCGGGGGAATCGATACTGCGGTTCGGTGCGGAGTGGGCGGTGGGATTTCTGCTGGTCGCGCTGTTTGAGGAGTATTTTCTGCGTGGATTTCTACAGTTCACACTGGCGAGGGGATTTTCGGGGATCTATGGGGCGATTTCCACGAGCCCGCATCGGGATGCGTTGGGATTCTGGACGGCGGCGGTGATTCTCGCGTTTGTGTTCGGGCTGGGACACAGGTCAAATCCGGGTGAATCGTCGATCGGCCTGTTGACGGCGGGAGCGGCGGCGCTGGTATTTGCGTTCAGCCTGTGGCGTACTGGGTCGCTGTGGTGGGCGATCGGATTTCACGCGGCGTGGGACTGGGCGCAGTCGTTTTTATTCGGGGTGGCGGACAGCGGCATCATGATGCAGCACCATCTGTTTGCGACGCATCCGCTGGGGCGGCCGATCTGGTCGGGCGGGGTGACGGGGCCGGAGGGCAGCGTGTTTGTGCTGGTGGTGCTGCTGCTGGCGGCGGTAGTGATCTGGTTGACGCTGGGCGGGGTGGGGCGACAGGATTCGACAGAGCCATCGAGATGATGTGTGTGGGCAGCGGCGAGCGCAGCGGAAGAGAAGCAGGTTCCTCGCTCTGCTCGGAATGGAAGAAAGAAGGGTAAGGGCGAGAAGCAGGTTCCTCGCTCTGCTCGGAATGGAAGAAAGAGAGCAAAAGGGGGGAGGCGTCGGCTTGAACGAGGCTAGGACTTCAATTTGGTGAAGAAGCTGAGCTTGGTGATGTCGTTGAAGATGACGAAGGCGGCGAAGACGACGAGGCAGACGAAGGCGACCTGGTAGACGCGCTCCTTGATCTGCTGGTTGACGTCGCGGCGCATGATGGATTCGATGAGGAGGAAGAGGATCATGCCGCCATCGAGGATGGGGATGGGGAGGAGGTTGAAGATGCCGAGGTTGAGGGAGATGTAGGCCATCATGCCGATGAGCGGCATCCATCCGGGCATGGCGACGGCCTCATGGATCTGGCTGCCGATGCCGATAGGTCCGGAGAGGGAGCGTACGGAGACCTGGCGGGTGAACATGCGGTGGAGGACTTCGCCGATCAGGAGGGCGGCTTTCTTGTTGAAGTTCCAGGAGGCGACGACGGCCTTGTCGAAGGGGAGCCGTTCGACCTTGGCGGGGGGCTGGACGGGGCGAAAGCCCATCTGGAAGTGCCTGGTTCCGTCGCCGGCGTCACCGAGAACCGGCGTGAGGCCAATGGGGATGCTGGTTTCGTGGCGGTCGATGACGAGAGAGACGGGCTTGCCGGCGGTGTCCTGCAGATAGGCGAGGAGGGCGAAGACCGAGTGGAGATGGAGGCCGTCGATGGACTCGATCTGGTCGCCGGGCTGCATACCGGCGCGGGCTGCTGGGAGAGCCTCTTCGCCGGCGAGGCTGAGCACCTGAACGGGCGTCTGCTGAACCTTGGGGATGAAACCGAGTTTGTCGGGGGAGAAGTCTTCGGCGGCTCCCTTGTTCTCGACGGTGAAGGTGGTGTCGGTGCGCTGGCCGTCGTGGAGGTAGGAGAAGGGAATCTTCTGGTTGAGGTTCAGCAGGGAGCGGATGTTGACCTGCTCCCAGGTGGGGTTCTCGACGGTGTCGTAGTGGACGATGGTGTCGCCGGCCTGGATGCCGGTGCGGGCGACGGGCGAGTTGTGGGTGATGTAGTCGGTGTGGGCGGGCCCGGAGAGGTACTCCTGGACCTCGTTGTGGAGCATGGAGACACCGGTCATGAGGGCGAAGGCGAGGATGAAGTTGGCGACGGGGCCGGCGAGGGCGACGAGGATGCGCTGCCAGCGGGGGTGGGCGTTGAACTCGCCGGGGTCGCCTGAGGGAGCTTCGCCGGGGCTGTCGCCGGCCATTTTGACGTATCCGCCGAGCGGAAGGACGGAGAGGCGGTAGTCGGTGTCGCCGCGGCGGAAGCCAAGGAGGCGTTTGCCGAAGCCGATGGAAAAGACCTCAACGCGGATGCCGCAGAGCTTGGCGACGGCGAAGTGGCCGAACTCATGGACGAGGACCATGATGCCGAGGACGACGAGAAGTTCAAGGATGGTGGACATGCGGGAGAGGGGCCTCGGAGATCTGGTGTCTTGGTCGGGGAATCGATGCAGCGGGCGTCAGGCGCGGGTGAAGGTGGAGTGCGCGATGAGATCAGCGGCGCGCGTGCGGGCGGCCTGATCGGCCGCGAGCACCTCTTTGATAGACGAAGGCACGGCGAAAGGGGTTTGGCTCAGCACCGCTTCGATTGTACGCGGGATGCCAAGGAAGGGGATGCGCCCGTCGAGGAAGGCGGCGACGGCGACCTCGTCGGCGGCGTTGAGGGCGATCGAGGCGGCCTGGCTGGCGGCGGCGGCCTCGTAGGCGAGGCGGAGGCAGGGGAAGCGGGCCAGATCCGGCGGCGAGAAGTCGAGACGCGTTAGATGGGCGAGGTCGAAGGTGAGGGGAGGCGCGGTCTCGGTGACGGGTGGGGAGGGGGGGCGCTCGGGGAAGGCGAGCGCGTAGAGGATGGGGAGGCGCATGTCGGTGACGGAGATCTGGGCGAGGATGCTGCCGTCTACGAATTCCACCAGGGAGTGGACGGTGGATTGGGGGTGGACGGTGACGCGGACCTGGGCGGGGGGCAGGGAGAAGAGCTGGCAGGCTTCAATGACCTCGAAGCCCTTGTTCATCATGGTGGCGGAGTCGATGGTGATGCGCTGGCCCATGACCCAGGTGGGATGCTTGAGGGCCTGCTGGGGGGTGATGTCCTGGAACTGATCCAGAGGCGTGTTGCGGAATGGGCCACCGGAGGCGGTGAGCCAGATCTGCCTGACCTCGGAGGGCTTGCCGCCGCGCATGCACTGGTGGATGGCGTTGTGCTCGGAGTCGATGGGGAGGAGGGCGACGTTGTGCCGGCGGGCGGCGGCCATGATGAGATCGCCGGCGGCAACGAGGCATTCCTTGTTGGCGAGGCCGATGGTCTTGCCCGCGAGGACGGCGGCGTAGGTAGCTTCGAGGCCGGCGACGCCGACGATGGCGGAGACGACGAAGTCGACCTCGGGGAGGGTGGCGACGCGGATGGTGCCGGGGGTGCCGTGGACGACCTCTATCTCCGTGAGATCGTTTTGTTTAAGGCGGGAGGAGAGCTGGGCGGCGAGATCTTCGGTGGCGACGGAGATGAGATGCGGTCGCCAGCGGAGGCACTGGGCGAGGGCGATGTCGAGGTTATGGCCGGCGGCGAGGGCAATGGGCTGGTAGCGGTCAGGGAAGGAGTCGCAGATGGAGAGGGTGGAGGTGCCGATGGAGCCGGTAGAGCCGAGGACTGCGATGTTCTTCACAGGGGGTATTTTCGCAGATGGAGGCGGAGAACGCGGGAAGGAGGGATGTATGGCCTTGGTCTATCGTTCCGCTGGAGACTCGCTATGGGATCACGGGTGGAAGCACGGAAAGGAGCTCCTCGGTGGTGAGGATGGTGGCGAACTCGCCGTCGAGGCTGGTAAGGGCGGTGTCGTGCATCTCGTCGGCGGTGTAGTGATGGCCGGAGGGGGAGGTACGGTCGAAGGTGGCGGTGGCGTCGGAGATGAAGTAGGTCTTGAAGTCGAGGTTGGCGGCCATGCGGGCGGTGGTGGAGCAGCAGTGGTCGGTGGTGATGCCAACGATGATGACGGTGTCGATCGACTGGCCTCGAAGACGGGCCTCGAGATCGGTGCCGATGAAGCTGCTGTTGACGCGTTTGTAGAGGACGGGCTCGCCGGGAAGGGGCTGGGCCTCGGGTTTGACGGGGAAGCCGGGACCATCTGGATTGAAGAGGCTGCCGGGAGCGGGATTGCGGTGCTGGATGTGGATGATGGGCATGGAGCGCTGGCGCCAGGCGCTGAGGAGATCGGCGACGCGCTGCTCGGCGTGGGGGTTGTTGCGCTGGCCCCAGGCGGGGTTGTTGAAGGCCTGCTGGACATCGATGACGATGAGGGCGGAGTTGTGCGGGAGGGGATCGATGATGGACTTTCTCGGAGTGGATGAGCGAATGCGGGGCTCTGATAGGGGAGAGCGTGTGCGTTGATACGGGCTAGCCGAGATTGAAGAAGAAGACGGCCGCGATATTAGCGAGGACCGCGCCTGCTTGCAGGGCTACGACCTTGACGGTTGGTCCGGGGGCCTGGCGCAGGCTTTTGATGGCGAAGAACGCGACGACCGGAATCTGGGCGGCGATGAGGATCTGCCAGAGGTGGGCGGTGGCGCCCTCATCGGCCTCGCGGACGGCGCCGTAGATGGCCACGTGCGCAAGTACCATGGTGAGAGCGGTGAGGGACATGGCGAGGGGAAGGAAGGCGCTCGGCTGCCGGGTGATGGCGCCGAACGAATGAGGATCGGGATTCATGGCGGGTCCTCCTTGAGTGGGAAAGACGTGTTCCGACAGGGCCGATCGGACGACGTTGGCCGCGGCTCGGAGATTGGTGGGACCGGCTTCGAGAAGAGCTTCAAATTCGGTGCCGTAGCGCGCCTGCCATCGACGTGGGTAGAGGCGGACGAGAAGGTGCGCGAGGCGGGGCTTCATGAGGGGACCTAACGGGGGCTTCATAGGGCTTCGAGGCGGTCCAGGCTGGCTTTAGTAAAGCGATCGAGAGTGGTCAGACGGGCGCGGAGGACGCGGAGGCCAGCGGCGGTGATGCGGTAGGGCTGGCGACGGTCCTCAGGGGGGAGGGGCTCGATCCAACCCTGCTGCTCGAGGCGGGCGATGGCGCCATAGAGGGTTCCGGGGCCGAGACGAGTTCCGCAGAGGCGATCGATGTCTTCGATCATGGCGTGTCCATGCCTGGGTCCACTGGCGAGGCTGGCGAGGACGAGGATGGGCGGGTCGGAGTAGTGACCCAGCTTCGATTTGTCTTCTACTACGTCTAGCGTACTACTCATGACGTAGTTATCGCATGGGCGGAGGAGCGGTGCAAGCGAAATATTCAGGGGGACCGAGCAGTCTGGCGAGATTAGAAGCGGCCGAGGCCGAAGGTCTCCTTGAGGAGGAGGGCAAACCAGAGGACGGGGGCGGCGAGGAGGAGGGCGTCGATGCGGTCGAGAATGCCGCCGTGTCCGGGCAGCATGGTGCCGGAGTCTTTGACGCCGGCGCCGCGTTTGACGGCGGACTCGAGCAGGTCGCCGAGCTGGGCGGCGATGTTGAGGATGGCGGCGAGGACGAGGGTCTGCCAGACGGGCTCGGATATGTGGATGAGGGTGTTGCCGTGGGCGGAGAGCTGGTCGGAGATGAGGATGAGGGCGCCGGCGGCGAGGAGGGAGCCGAGGATGGAGGCGGCGGAACCCTCCCAGGTCTTGCCGGGGGAGAGGTGGGGGGCGAGCTTGTGGCGGCCGAAGGCTCGGCCGATGTAGAGGGCGGCGGTGTCGCCGGCCCAGACGGAGAGCATGAGGAGGAGGACGAGGGCGAGGCCGTCCTCGCGCTTCCAGAGGAGGGGGACGAGGGTGAGGGGGTAGGCGATCCAGATGAGACCGAAGAGGCCTTGGGCGGTGTCGGGGAGGACCTGGTGGAGGGGGGAGCGGAAGCCATTCCAGGCGAAGAGGGCGAGGGTGAGAGCGCTGAGGACGGGAAGCTGGTCTTCGACGGGGAAGTTGGGGAGGGTGACGACGAAGGCGAGGGCGGTGGCGAGGGCCATCCACCAGACGGGGATGCGGAGGGTGGCGCCGTGGGCGCGGGCACCGACGGCGGCGAGCTGGAGGTACTCGTAGACGGCGAGCTCGGCGACAATGGCGGCGAAGAGGGTGATCATCCAGAGCTGGCCGAAGAAGAGGAGGGCGAGGACGGCCGTGATGAGGATGAGGGCGGTGGCGATGCGTTTCATGGGTCGCTCCTAAGGATATATGGACGTCGCATGTATGGGCCTCTCAGGGTGTTCGCGCCGCATCCAAGCGGGCTTGGCGCAGCTTGCGCCTCTGGAGTCAGAATGCCGCCTTCCGCAGTTGTTGCCCATGTGGCTACTCCCCTTCTTGGGGTGAGTACGGGTCTTCGTTCTTTTACGGCGATCGCTGTGACCGCCTGGTTTGCGCGGAAGGGCAAGCTGCCGCTCGAGGGGACGTGGGCCTCGTGGATCGGGCACCCGGCGTCGGTGGGGCTGTTCACGGCGGCGGCACTGGGCGAGTACATCGGCGACAAGCTTCCGGGCACACCGAGCCGGATCTCGGCTGGGCCGCTGGTGGGGCGGATTATGTTTGGGGGGCTGGTGGGGGCGATCCTGGCGACGGCGTTCCGGAAGCCGTTGACCAGGGGGATTGCGATGGGGGTGGTGGGAGCCTTGGCCGGGAGTTACGGCGGCTACTATGCGCGGCGCGGGTTGGTGAAGGGGGCGGGGGTGCCGGATCTGCCGGTGGCGCTCTCGGGAGACGTGACGGCGGTGGCGCTGGCGGTGCGGTCGCTGGTGCGGCTTACGGCTTAGGATGGCATTCGGTCATCTGTTGGTCGGGCCGCGCTAGACTTGGGCAAGAGCGGAGGGAGTAGCTATGACCGGAATACAGTTCATCACGGATGAGAAAGGCGAGAGGACGGCGGCGGTGATCGACCTCAAGACGCACCAGGCGCTTTGGGAGGATATCGAGGATGTTCTGGTTTCGCGGTCGCGCCGCCATGAGAGAGGGGTACCGCTGGCGAAGGTGAAGGCGGAGCTGATCGCTTCCGGAAAGCTGCGTGGACAGGTACGCGGTTGAGGTGAAGCCGAGCGCGCGGAATGAGTTGGAGCGGCTTCCGGCCAAGATCCTTGAGCGGATCTTTTCGAGGATGGAGGCGCTTGGTTCGGAGCCTCGTCCTGCTGGGTGCAAGAAGCTGAAGGGTGGACAGCAGGAGTGGCGGATTCGGGTGGGGACTATCGGGTGGTGTACACGATCGATGATGCGAAGTTGCGGGTGAGTGTGACGCGCGTTCAACATCGGAGTGAAGTTTACGGGTAGGTGGGGGAGCGTTTCGCGCTTCACGCGAGGTCCCACATCTCAGAATCGAGATATGGGGCACCCGGCAAACTTGCCGAAGCATCGACGACGAACGGCATCAGTATCTGCGGCCTTGATGGACAAGGCCAGAGATTTTGAGGCCTTTAAGCCGAGTTCCTTTGCGCAGATCGCAAATGGCGGCGACGGCTTCGGCGGTAGACTCAGGTTTCACTTGCCCGAGGGGTCTCGCTGCGACGATGGTTTCGATGTAGCGGTCGAGATCGAGACCGCGAGCTCCGGCCTCGGCGGCGAGCTGGGCTTCGATCTCGGGTTGTAGATGGAGGTGGATCATCGCGTATCTAGGCTAGCAGAGTGGGTGCTCGGGATGAATGCGATTCGCCCTTCGCGCGAAGGCCCACCTTAGCGATGATGAGACTATCGCGAAGATGGGGCACCCGGGCTGTATCGAATCGGAGACCTGGGCCACCCGCCTGGGTTGAGGGCTGGTGCCTGGCCACCCGCCCCATCCATCTATCAAAAAGGTTGCCTGATTCACCCGTCCACTCGGTTACTTGACAGCTGGTAACTTCAGGCTGAACCATGTACGTGCTTCTAGCGCGAAAAGGTAAGAACAGAGGAGATAAGCGTGACTTATCAAGCAACTTGTATGAATGCCGTCTGCCGCTACGTAGAAAATTACAAGACTCATCCCGGTGCGCCGAAACGCCCAAAATGCGGACGGTCGATGATTGTAAAGACTGCCTAGCGCTTCACTTCTCGTACTTGGTCTAAGAGACTCGTAGGCCACATCGATATGGGTTGATAATTTAGAGCCATCTACGTGCAACAAAGACTCCCTTGTAATGTTCGTTGAAGAGTTCTTCAGCTTCAGGCAAGGGAGCCAAACCATCCCACGCCTCAATGAGGCGCGAAGTCACGTTTGCTTCCTTGTATCGAATTCTTAGCTGGATCTCAGTCACCAAACAAAGGAGAAGAAGTGCTGCTCTTCCCAAATGCATTCCCATTATTTGAGGAAAAAGTGATTCGAGGTGTGGACGATCCTCTTGCCGGTGACCATCCCTATTCAGGAAGGCGCCGAGTTGTGAGAGCCCCTCAAAGGCACCATGGGAAAGAGAAGAATACTCACGCCAGTTTCCAAACGTAAATCGGCGCAGATATTTCTTATGAGGAGTGTCGTTCGCAGCTGCACTATCGTTCCCAAGGTACTTACCAAGCGTCTGCCAACTCGGATTTGCTTTGAAGTCCAGCACGTCGGTTTCAGAGATGCTCAGTTGCCTGAGTTCGAAACGTAGACGCTTACGCACTTTGCGGATATGAGTCAACCAGCTTGGATTTCCGCCGTATTGCTTTTCGTCAGCATCCAATCCGTGCAACATTGCCCGGTAGCCGCTTTTACGAAAGCGTGGCGCGTATTCCCACGGATCCTCCAAGATCAAGGTCACGTTGTACAGCACGTCTATCATGCCGCGTATTTAGCGGGAGAACCACAAGACTATACGTTTGCCGCCAGTAGATATCTTCGTCTTGCCGCTCACGAGTATTTAGATAGCAGAGGACGCGAAAGATTTCTCTTGAATAGCGAACGGAAATGAATAGATCCGCGTAAGTGTAATCAGGAGCTGATATATATTTTCGACCTTCGCGTTTCACGATCTGAGCTAATGTCTCGGCAAGCGTGTCTATTTGGGGTTGGAACTTAGTGGCATCGATCCTGGGTATGAGATCAGCCATAGCGTGTCACCTGCCGAATTTTTGTTTGCCTTGCATTTGGCTCATCATGCGTTGCTGGGCTTTGATGCCTCCGCCGCCGCCGATGGATTTGAACATCTTGCGCATCTGGGCGTATTGGCGGAGGAGGTTGTTGACCTCCTGGACGGTGGTTCCGGAGCCATTAGCAATGCGTTTGCGACGGGAGCCGTTGATGATCTCGTGGTCGTGGCGTTCCTTGTTGGTCATGGAGTTGATGATGTTTTCGACGCGGTTGAACTGGCCCTCGTCGACGCTTTCGGCGGCCTGGGCCATGCCGGCGAAGGGGCCCACGGAGGGGAGCATTTTGAGGATGGATTTCATGCTGCCCATCTTCTTGATCTGACGGAGTTGTTCGCGGAAGTCGTCGAGGGTGAAGCCGTCGCCGGAGAGGGCTTTGCGGGCGAACTGTTCGGCCTTGCCCTTGTCGAGTCTTTCTTCGGCGCGCTCCAATAGGGTCGCGATGTCGCCGTGGCCCATGATGCGGGAGACGATGCGGTCGGGGTGGAAGGGCTCGAAGGCGTCGGGTTTTTCGCCGGTGCCGAGGAACTTGATGGGGGCTCCGGTGATGTGGCGGATGGAGAGGGCTGCGCCGCCGCGGGCGTCGCCGTCCATCTTGGTGAGGACGACGCCGGTGATGCCGAGCCGGTCGTTGAAGGCTTTGGCGGAGTTGACGGCGTCCTGTCCGGTCATGGCGTCGGCGACGAAGAGGATCTCGGAGGGTTTGAGCTCGGCCTTGAGCTGGGCCATCTCGTCCATGAGGAGCTGGTCGATGCCGAGGCGGCCGGCGGTGTCGACGAGGAGGATGTCGCAGCCGAAGTTGGCGGCGTCTCTTCGCGCTTCGCGCGCGAGGCGGAGGACGTCGGGGGTTCCGTGTTTGGTGTCTGGATCGAGTTTGCCCTCGTAGATGTTGGCGGAGATGGAGGCGGCGACGACGCGGAGCTGCTCGCGGGCGGCGGGGCGGTAGACGTCTACGGACACGAGCATGGGTCGGTGGCCGGATTTTTTGAGCCACTGCGCGAGTTTGCCGGAGGTGGTGGTCTTGCCGGAGCCCTGGAGGCCGGCCATGAGGATGACGGAGGGGGGCTGGGAGGAGGTTTTGAAGCGGGCGGTGTCTTTGCCGAGGATGTTGATGAGCTCGTCGTGGACGATTTTGACGAGCTGCTCGGCGGGGGAGAGGGAGGTGGCGACCTCGGCTCCGAGGGCGCGGGCGCGGATGTGCTCGACGGTGAGCTTGACGACCTCGAGGTTGACGTCGGATTCGAGGAGGGCGGTGCGGATCTCGCGGAGGGCGTCGGAGACGTTTTCCTCGGTGATGGTGCCCTGGCCGCGGAGGTTTTTGAAGGAGCGCTGGAGCTTGTCGGCGAGGTTTTCAAACATGGTGGTCTCCACTAAGTTTAGCAGCGCGGGCGGCCAGGATTCTGTGTTCGCGCGATCGCGGAAGGCAATGGCGCGATTGTGGGAGCGGGTTCCCCCCGGGCGGCACTAACGGTATCGGGGAAGCGGCCGATAGAGGGGGTATGACGATTCTTGAGCAAGGACAGACCAAGTGCGGCGGCTGCAAGGACGGTCTCCAGCAGCCGTTTCCGTTCAGCATGGCCTTCCAACCGATTGTGGATGTGGAGGCTGGAAGGGTGTTCGCCTATGAGGCTCTGGTTCGCGGGCTCCAGGGGGAGTCGGCGGCTTCGGTGCTCCAGCAGGTTACGAAGGAGAACCGATACGCGTTCGACCAGATGTGCCGGGTCCAGGCGATCACGCTTGCGCACAGGCTAGGCCTTGAGCGGACGGGAGCGAAGCTGTCGATCAACTTTCTGCCGGGTGCGGTGTACAGTCCGGCCGCGTGTATCCAGTTGACGCTAAGGACGGCCCGCAGCGTTGGATTCCCTCTGGATCGTCTGATCTTCGAGATCACGGAGATGGAGGAGGTGGTGGACAAGCCGCACCTGAAGCGGATTGCGGAAGAGTATAGGAAGCATGGCTTTCAGATAGCGATCGACGACCTAGGGGCAGGGCACTCGGGCTTGAACCTGCTGGCTGACCTGAAAGCGGACATTGTGAAGCTGGATATGGAACTTACGCGCGATATTCATCTTCGTCCGGCAGCCCTTGCCATTGTGCGAAGCATGGTCGGGCTGTGTGCCTCGCTGGAGACGCTGATGGTGGCGGAGGGGGTCGAGACCCGCGAAGAGTACGACGCGTTGCGGAGGTGCGGGGTACGGTTTATGCAAGGGTACCTGTTCGCGAAACCCGGGTTCGAAGCTCTTCCCAAGGTTCGCTTCGTGGAAGACATGAGGGAGCTTCGTCCGTTGCTCGATCATGGCTTGAGCATGCTCCCCATTCTGTCGGATGATGTCTCTGGACTGAGGCTGGGGGTTACGGAGTTGCGGCACTGAACTCCCCTGAGCGGAGGGAGAGCGACCGAGCCAAACCGGGATCGCGGATGCGGAGCAAGTGGCGGGTGTGGTGCTTGGCAAGAGAGGTACGGGTTGCGGGCGCGGAAGGATCGCGGCGGCGCGGCGCGGGATAATCAGTTTCTATGCAGGGGATTTCGATGCAAGGGGCGGGGATGCAAGGGCCCGGGACGCCAGGGGCGGAGACCGGCAACGTGCGGTTGGTGCGGGAGTATTGTGCGTACCTGCAGGTGGAGAAGGGGTCGAGGCCGGCGACGGTGGAGGCGTATCGGCGGGATGTGGAGCAGTTTGCCGAGCATTTGGAGCGACGGGACGGCGTGCTTCTGGGGGCGACGCAGGCGGATGTGAGCGGGTTCATGGAGCGGATGCGGGCGAATGGGGTGGAGTCGAGGACGATTGCGAAGAAGCTGAGTGCGCTGCGGGGGCTATATCGATGGCTGCTTCTGGACCGGAGGATGGAGCGTGATCCGACGGTGAATGTGGAGACTCCGGCGAGTTGGAAGGTATTGCCGAAGAGCCTGGCGGAGGTTGATGTCCGGGAGATGCTGGAGCGGGCCGGAGCGGCGGCGCGGGCGGAGGATGCGGACGGCCTGGTGCTGCGGGACCACGCGATTCTGGAGCTGCTGTATGCAGGTGGGCTGCGGGTTGGGGAGATCTGCGCGCTGAGGGTAGAGGACTTGCATCTTGACCAGGCGCGGGCGCAGGTGCGGGGGAAGGGCGACAAGGACAGGATTGTTCCGCTGGGGAGATCGGCCTGCGAGGCGCTCGAGCGATACCTGGGGCGGGGGCGGCCGGAGCTGGTGCGGAGCTTGAACCGGCGGGTCGTGGGCATCGAGCGGGTGCTGTTTTTGAGTGTGCGGGGGCGGCCGCTGACGCGGCAGTGGGTTTGGGAGATGGTACGGGCGACGAACGGGAGCGCGAGTCCACACCGGTTGCGGCATAGCTGTGCGACCCATATGGTCGATCACGGGGCCGACCTCCGCAGCGTGCAAACGCTTCTGGGACATGCGGATATCGCGACGACGCAGGTGTATACGCACGTGGCTCTGGGGAGGTTGAAGGCGGTGCACAGGGCGCATCATCCCCGGGCGAGGCGACGTGCGGAGGTCGATCCGGTCTCGAGTTGATCGACAGAGTAAGGGTCTGAGAACGAGAGGTTAAGAGGGCGGATGGCTGAGGAGACGAGCGAATTCGAGCGGCTGGCGGAGCGCTTTCTGGCCATGCTGGTGAACGAGCGCGGGTCGTCCGAGCATACGGTGCGGGCGTATGCACGGGAGGTGCGAAGCTTCGCAGGGTACCTGTCGGAGGTACTTGGGAAGAGCGGGCATGTGTTGTCAGTGCAGCACTTGCACATCCGAGGATATCTTGGGGTTCTGTTCGAGCGCGGTCTGACCAAGGCGAGTGTGGCGCGAGCGCTGGCGGCCATTCGGAGCTGGTTTAAGTGGATGGCGAAGGTGGGTATGGTGGAGCAGAATCCCGCGATTCTGGTGAGTACGCCGAAGCGGCCTTTGCACCTGCCACGAGTTCCGAGCATGGAGGAGCTGAATGGGGTGCTGAACTCGCTGGAGGCGGGGGGATTCCGAGATCGGGATGGATCGGGGCGGTCCAGCGAGGGGCGGTCCAGGGAGGGGCGGGTCTCCTTGGCGGTTATGGACGGCGGAGGAGCGGATCACGAGGCGGGATTGGCGGCGGAGAGGAGGGGAAAGGGAGGTGAGGGCGGCGGAGTTTCCGCGTGGGAGCAGCGGGATCGGGTGATCTTTGAGCTGCTGTATGGGTGCGGCATACGGAACTCCGAGCTGGTGGGGATCGACATGGGAGGGATTCGATGGGGGGACGAGGTGATTCTGGTGCGGGGTAAGGGAAAGAAGGAGCGGATGGTTCCGCTGGGGGACGAGGCGGCGGCGGCGGTGCGAGAGTACCTGCCGGGTCGGGCGGCGAGGCTGGCCGGGGCGGGGAAGGGCGATATGGTGGGGGCGGGACCGCTGCTTCTGAATGTGCGGATGCGCGGGAGCTGCCGGTTAACGACACGGAGTGTGGGACGGATCGTGAAGGCGATCGCTCTGAGCCGAGGACTGGCGGCGGACGTCCATCCGCACACGCTTCGTCACGCGTTTGGGACGCACATGCTGGAGGAGGGTGCGGACCTGCGGGCGATCCAGGAGATGCTGGGACATGAGCGGCTGTCGACGACGCAGCGGTATACGCAGCTGACGGTCGGGCAGGTGCAGCGGGTCTACGACGAGACGCACCCCCGGGCCAAGTAGCGGGTTGGCACCGCTGAGGGAGGCGGGAGACAACCATCTTCCACAACCCCGCAAGGATTTGCTCTTTTCCCTTTGTGCGCAGTCGAGCGGCTTCCCGAGTGCCGCCGATTGCTAAGGTTTCTGGGGAGTTTCCGGCGTTGGCCGAGGGAGCAAGATGGCACGTGAAGTGCTCTTGTATATGCGGCCCCTCCAAAAAATCTTTGCGGTTACAGCGACACGCAGCAGCCACACGATCCAGATGGGGTTCCGCCGCCAGTATTGTTCACAGCTCGATCTAGATGGAAGATTCTTCACTGAAAAGAGGTTTACATGAAATTTAATTTACGCTCCGCCCTCGCGCTTCCCTGCCTTGCAGCTGTTCTGGCAGTGACAGGGATCGCCCATGCCGGTCTTATCTCCGGCTCCGTCTACAACACACCTGCGTTTCCTGCTGGAGTGCAAAACCCGCCAGCCGGTCCAGCGATTGCTACTTTCAGCGTTAACAGCATCAACTTTTTCTCTGCCGGCGGACCGAACTACACCGTTGGCGGATTTCTTGCTCCTGGTGGCGTGACTGGACTTACGCCCGCTCAGGCGGCCCTGAATCTAGACAACAAGGAGTTTATGTTCACGGGATTTGTGAGCCTGACCGCCGGCCAGGTCCTCACTGTTACCCACGATGATGGCGCCGTTCTTTATCTGAACGGAAACATTGTCATCAACTCGCCTGGGCCGACTTCGCCAGAGGCGTCTATGTACACGGTGGGCACGACGGGCATTTACTCGTTCGACCTGCTCTACGCCGAGGTTAACGGATCTCCCGCGACCCTGAACTTCCCTGCGAACTTCGTAACCCCGGAGCCAAGCACATTCCTGTTGATGGGCAGCGGCCTTCTGGGCGCGGCTGGTGCAATTCGTCGCCGGATGCGTGCATAGCTTTCAGGATGAGGGCAAGGCTTGATTAAGGCCCTGATCCCGGACTGATCCATAGCCGACGGAGACTTAGGGCAGTTTGCCCCGAGCCTCCGTCGGCTCTTGCTTTGGGCTCCGGACTTTCAGTAGAGCGGGACGGAAGGATCAATGGATCTGGACCACTGATCGATGCCACCGGCGAGTGACTGGGCGAGTTCGAAGCCCTGCTGACGGAGCCACATGGTGACGTTCAGGGAGCGGGCACCGTGATGGCAAAGGACGATGACGGGCTGGTCGGGGTCGAGCTCCTGGTGAGCGCGGGAGGGAACCTCCCCCATGGGCATGAGGGTGGAGCCTGGAAGTGAGGCTATTTGTGCCTCCCACGGCTCGCGGACGTCGAGCAGAACGGGCGGCCTGGGCTGCTGGAGGAGGTGGGCGAGGGAATCAACCGAGATCTCAGGTGGAAGCATTTGGACAGAATAACGAATCTGTCCCCCAAAGGTCGTACACTAAATAGTCCTACGGCGTGGACAATGAAGAGTAGCTGCTGGCTTGTAGGACTGAAGGGGTGAACGTGGCCTTGGAAAAGGTGCTGATCGTCGAGGATGAGGTGCATGCCCGAACGGGGCTGACGGAGCTTGTGGAGAGCTGGGGCTATCGCGCAGAGGGTGCGGCGGACGGGCAAGAGGGCCTGGAGCGGGTGAAGCAGTGGTCGCCGGCTATCGTGGTGACTGATCTTCGGATGCCGCGAATGGACGGCATGGAGCTGCTGAGCCGTCTTGGGGAGATGCCGCAACGGTTGGCGGTGGTGATGCTGACGGCACAGGGGTCGATCGAGAACGCGGTTGAGGCGATGCGCATGGGGGCGTTCGACTACCTTCCGAAGCCTGTCGATCCGACGCGGCTGCGGGCGATCCTGCAGAACGCGAGCCGGCAGATGTCGGCTGGTGAAGCGGAGACGATCGAAGAGAGCCGGAAGCAGGTGAGGGAGACGGGGGCACTGGGACCGCTGGTTGGCTCGTCTCCGCAGATGAAGGCGATCTACCAGTTAATCGAGCGAGTGGCCCCATCGAACGTGAGCGTTCTGGTGACGGGCGAGAGCGGAACGGGCAAGGAGCTGGTAGCGCGAAGTCTGCATGAGCTGAGCTCTCGGCGCAACAAGCCATTTGTGGCGGTGAACTGCGCCGCCATTCCGGAGACGCTGATTGAGAGCGAGATCTTCGGGCATGAGAAGGGCGCGTTCACGGGAGCGATCGAGCGACGTGCGGGCTGCTTCGAACTGGCCGAAGAGGGGACGCTGCTCCTGGATGAGATTGGCGAGATGCCGGCGGCGACCCAGGCTAAGTTGCTGCGGGTGCTGGAGGACCGGAGGCTGAGACGACTGGGATCGAAGGCGGAGACGCCGGTGGACGTGCGCGTGATTGCGGCGACGAACAAGGATCCCGAGAAGGCGGTGGCCGACGGCGAGTTGCGGGGCGATCTTTACTACCGGTTGAACGTGTTCTCGATCCAGATGCCGCCTTTGCGGGACCATCTTGGAGATGTGGGCGCGATTGCCGAGCGGATGGTTGCGGATATGAACGCGCGTCACAGCTGCGCGATCACGGGTCTGGAGCCAGCGCTCCTGGACCGTTTGAAGTCGTACCGGTGGCCGGGCAATGTGCGGGAGTTGCGTAACACGATTGAGAGAGCGACGATTCTTGCGGGCAGCGGTCGTCTCGGGGTGGAGCACCTGCCGCCGCATTTCGGTGAGCCCGGGTTTGCGCCACCGTCGACAGGACGATCACGGTCGACGTCAATGGGCGGAGTTGTGGGGAACGACGTATTTGCAGAGGCGGAGCGGTTCCGAAAGGAAGAGAACACGGTTCGGGTCGAGGTAGGAACGACGGTCGATGAGGCGGAGCGGCAGCTGATTTTGAAGACGCTGACGTCGACTCATAACAACAAGACGAGAGCAGCGGAGATTCTTGGTATCAGCTCGAAGACCCTGCAGAACAAATTGAAGGAGTATCACCAGAGCGCGACCTCTGGCGGCACGGGAAGTGGATCGGCGAACGGGGCTGAGTAGATGCGGTTGAAGACAAAGCTGGTTCTGTCGACGACAGCGCTAACGTTTGCAATCGTTGTGGTGATGTCGACGATCTTTGTGGGGGAGTTGCTCCGTCAGCGCATTGAGCAGACGACCTCCGCGACGGAGGTGTTGGCGCAGGAGGTGGTGCTGGTGACGCTGCAGGCGCTTGAGGCGGGGCTGCGGGCGGACCCTCCGAAGGACAGGAGCGAGGATGCGTTAAAGGCTTCGGTGATGTCCGCGCTGCGCCGCAACGGTGCTCTGCTGAGCGTGATGAATGCGATTGTCCGGTATTCCCTGACAGTGCAGGACGTGAGTGTTACGGACACGGCGGGAGTGACGGTGGTGAGCACGGATCCGGATGCGTGGGGTCAGAAGGCGCCGACCCGATCCGAGCTGGGGCGAGTGAAGGAGGATAACTTCTGGGCTCAAACGACAGAGCTCTTCGGGAAACCCCGGGTGCTCGACCTTTCGAAATCGATTCAGAGGAATGGGAAGCCGTTTCTGCTCGTGCATCTAGGGGTCAGATCATCCTTTTTGCGGGCGTCTTATGAGCCCTGGATGCGGACAGCCCTGGTCTTTGCGGCTATGGCGGGCTTCACCTCGATGCTCGCGGCTGCGTTGCTGGCGAATCTTGCCCTGAATCCGCTGGAGCAGATCAGCCGGCAATTGGAGCATCTGGGCGTGGCCGGCGGGGTGGGGGAGGCGACCACCGACAGCGAGGCGGAGGGAACCAAGCCGGACGCGGTGGTTCGGGTGACGCGATCGATCGATCGGCTAGGCGAGCAGATGCGGTCCACAGAGGCTGGGTACACGGCGCTGCGGAGCAATTTAAACAAGATGCTGGACACGCTGCGGGACGGAGTTCTGCTGTTCACGGAGGATGGTCGAGCGGCGATGGCGTCGGAGTCAGCGGCGTATCTGCTGGACAAGCCGGAGCATGAGCTGGTGGGCAGCGGTGTGGGGCAGATTTTTGATGAGAATACCGCCCTGGGAGCGGCGGTGTTGCAGGCCTTCGACGCGGGCCAGCAGGTGAGCGGGGAGAGCGTGAGGCTCGAGGACGGGCGCGAGGTTCAGTTTTCGCTCGATCGGATCCATGACGGAACGGGATCGGGGCAGGCGATGGGAACGCTGGTGACGCTGCGGGATGTGGAGTCGGCGGCGCAGCTGGAGCAGGAGATGGAGGTTTCGCGGAGGCTGGCGGCAGTGGGACGCCTGACGGCGGGGATTGGGCATGAGGTTAAGAATCCGATCAACGCCATGGTGGTCCATCTGGAGCTGCTGAAGAGCAAGCTGGCGGGCGTTGACGGGTTGGCGGTGAACGGGGCGCAGAGGCATGTGGAGATTCTGGCCGGGGAGATGCAGCGGCTGGATCGCGTGGTGGAGACGCTGGCCGACTTCTCGAGACCGATGGAGATGCATCTGGCTGATCGCGATCTGCGGGATGTGTTGGCGTCGGTGGTGGCGCTGACGGGCGCGGAGATGGAGGAGAACGGAGTCCGGGTGCTGATCGACGTGCCGCAGGATCCGGTGTTCGCGAGAGTGGATGCGGAGTTGATGCGACAGGCGCTGCTGAACCTGGTGCTGAACGGGATGCAGGCGATGCCGAACGGAGGTGCGATGCGGATCTCCCTGCGGCGGGAACATCATTTTGCGGTGGTTCAGGTAGTGGACGCGGGAGAGGGGATTGCGCAGGATGTACTTCCGCGTATCTTCGATCTGTACTTCACGACGAAGGCGAAGGGAAGCGGGATCGGTCTGGCGATGACCTATCGCATTCTGCAGATGCACGGCGGGGCGATGGAGGTATTTTCCTCGACGGATGCGACGTCCACAGAGCGTGGAACGACGTTTATCTTACGGCTGCCGATCGTGCAACTGCCTGGAGAGATGCGGAAGATGGGCATGATGGCTGGAAGAGCAGGCCGCGAAGCAGGAGAGCGGGTTTGATGCGGCGAACGGGAGTGTGGCGGGAAGCGATCACGGTAACGCTGACAGGCGTTGTGATGGCGCTCGCCCTAAACGGATGTGCGCTGCACCGGAAGGTCCAGCCGTTTGTCTTTCCGCCGTTCACGCCGGTGGAGTTGGCCGAGATTCCGGCGCCAGCAGACCTGCCGATGGTCGAGGGGGATGACGACGAGGAGGATCTGCCGCCAGTCCCGGTGGCCGAAGGTGCGGCCGAACCGAAGCGACAGCGACGCAAACCGGTAAAGGCAGCGGTGCCGACACCGCCCCCAGAGACTCCGCCGGTGCAGGTAGCTGAAGCGGTTACACCGGCCGAGAGCGCGAGTGTGATCGGGGAGTTCACGCCGGGTGGCGATCAGGATCCGAAGACACAAAAGGAGGCCACGGATCTGATTGCGGCGAATGAGAAGCGCTTGAACGCGCTGTCTCCCGAGGTGGCTCGAGGACAGTCGACGCTGGTCAGCAATGTCCGCAACTTTCAGAAGCAGGCGCAGGAGGCGTTGAAAGCTGGTGATGCCGCGGGAGCGAAGACGCTGGCGACCAAGGGGAAGCTACTTCTGGACGATCTGGAGAAGGCGGCCGGGATTTAGCTCCGGCCAGCCCATGAGTTGCAGGTAGAGATCAGGCGTCCGCGCCGTGGCACTTTTTGAACTTCTTGCCGGAGCCGCAGGGGCAGGGGTCGTTACGACCGACCTTCTCGCCGATGACACGGGGCGAGTTTCCATTGGAAGATCCGTTAGAGGAGCCGGCGGAGCGAGCCTGATCGAGCTCGCGTTGCTTTTTGCGTTCGAACTCGCGCTCAAGGGCATCGATGGTGGTAGTCGGGGCCTTGGAGCGGGTGGGCTTGGGCTGTGGCTTCAGGGGAGGCAGGTTCTCGGGTTTTTCGGGTGCGTCTGATGGTGAGACGGAGAGAGACGGCTGATTGCCGGGCTGCGATAAGGGAGAGGCTGCGGGGTCGAGCATGGGCGGATGCTGGAACTGCTGCTGGGCCTCCAGGAGGGCCTGCTGCTGAGCGTGCATGTGTGCCTGCTGGAGCTGCACCTGCTGAAACTGTTCGGGGGTCTCGATGGGCGTGCCGTCTGGACCAATGATCTGCATGCGGAAGAGGTGGCGGGTGGTGTCTTCCTGAAAGCGCATCATCATGGCTTCGAACATCTCGAACGACTCTTTTTTGTAGGCGACGAGGGGATCCTGCTGGGCGTATCCGCGGAGGCCGATGCCCTCCTTGAGGTGGTCCATGGAGAGGAGGTGATCCTTCCAGAGGCCATCGAGGACGGAGAGCATGACGATGCGCTCGTGGTAGCGCATGGTTGCGGGGCTGAGGATCTGTTCCTTGATGTTGTAGCGGCCCTGGAGACTTTCGAAGAGGGCATCGCCGAGCTGGTGCCGATTGAGGGCGTGGATGTCGACCTCGGTCTCGAGCCGTGCGCCAAAGATGTCGAAGATCTGGTTGAAGAGGGCGTCGCTCTTCCAGGTGTCGGCGTGAGCCTTTTCGGGGGCGTTCTCGTCGAGGATGTTGGAGAGGATGGTGGAGAGGTAATCCTCGGTGATGAGCTGCTTCTGGTCGACGCCTTCCATGAGCTGGCGGCGTAGACCGTAGACGGCTTCGCGCTGCTTGTTCATGACGTCGTCGTACTCGAGGACGTGTTTGCGGGACTCGAAGTTCTGGGATTCGACGGCCTTCTGCGCGGCTTCGATGCGGCGGGAGATCATGCCGCTCTCGATGGGGACACCTTCTTCCATGCCGAGACGCTGGAGCAGGGTGGAGACCCATTCGCGCGCGAAGATGCGCATGAGGTCGTCTTCGAGGGAGAGATAGAAGCGCGAGGCGCCGGGGTCACCCTGGCGGCCGGCGCGGCCGCGGAGCTGGTTGTCGACGCGGCGGGACTCGTGGCGCTCGGTGCCGAGGATATGGAGGCCGCCGGTCGCGATGACGGCATCGTGCTCGGTCTGGGCGGCGCCGGCGTGGGCGGCGGTAGCGGCGTCCCACGAGGCCTGGGTGGTTTCGAACTCCTGTCCGGAGTAGTAGAAGCGGAACATGCCGGGGCCGGCTACGGGGGAGATGGCGCCTTCGGCGGCGGAGACGGCGCGGGCCTGGGATTTGCGAACGAGATCCTGGCGGGCCATGAAGTCGGGGTTGCCGCCGAGGAGGATGTCGGTGCCGCGGCCGGCCATGTTGGTGGAGATGGTGACCATACCGAGGCGTCCGGCCTGGGCGACGATCTCGGCCTCCTTCTCGTGGAACTTGGCGTTGAGGACGACGTGACGGACGGCCTTGCGCTTGAGGATCTCGGAGAGGAGCTCGGACTTTTCGATGGAGGTGGTGCCGACCAGAACGGGCTGTTTGAGATCATGCAGACGGCTGATCTCATCGGCGACGGCGAAGTATTTTTCTTTGGCGGTGCGGAAGACGACGTCCTGATTTTCGAGCCGGAGCATCTTTCGGTTGGTGGGGATGACGACGATATCGAGCTTGTAGATCTTGTCGAACTCGGCGGCCTCGGTCTCGGCGGTGCCGGTCATGCCGGAGAGCTTTTTGTACATGCGGAAGTAGTTCTGGAAGGTGATGGTGGCGAGGGTCTGGTCCTCCTTACGGATGGCGACGCCTTCTTTGGCCTCGACGGCCTGGTGGAGGCCATCGGACCAGCGGCGGCCAGGCATGAGGCGGCCAGTGAACTCGTCGACGATGATGACCTCGCCCTCTTTGACGACGTACTCGACGTCGAGTTTGTAGAGGTTGTGGGCCTTGATGGCGACCTCGACGTGGTGCTTGAGGTCCCAGTTTTCGGGGTCGGCGATGTTGCCGATGCCGAGCAGCTTCTCGATCTTCTCCCAGCCCTCGTCGGTGACGGTGATGGCGCGGGCTTTTTCGTCGATGACGAAGTCCCCGGACCACGTCTTCTCTTCAAGGCTCTCGATGAGCTCGCCGAGGACGAGTTCTGGAATGATGAGGTTGACGCGGGCGTACTTGTCGGTGGTCTGGTCGGTGGGGCCGGAGATGATGAGCGGGGTGCGGGCCTCGTCGATGAGGATGGAGTCGACCTCGTCGACGATGCAGTAATAATGGCCGCGCTGGACCTGATCGTTGAGGTCGAACTTCATGTTGTCGCGGAGGTAGTCGAAGCCGAACTCGTTGTTGGTGCCGTAGGTGATGTCGGAGGCGTAGGCATCGCGGCGCTGTTGATCATCGAGGTCGTGGACGATGACGCCGACGGAGAGGCCGAGGAAGCCGTAGATCTTTCCCATCCACTCGGCGTCGCGTTTGGCGAGGTAGTCGTTGACGGTGACGACGTGGACGCCGCGGCCAGCGAGGGCGTTGAGGTAGCAGGGAAGCGTGGCGACGAGGGTCTTGCCTTCGCCGGTCTTCATCTCGGCGATCTTTCCGGAGTGGAGGACGGCGCCGCCGATCAGCTGGACGTCGAAGTGGCGCATGCCGACGGCGCGGCGGGAGGCCTCGCGAACGACGGCGAAGGCTTCCGGCATGAGGTCGTCGAGGGCAAGTTTTTCAGCGGCGTAGATGGCGTCGCGGACTTCGGTCGAGCGAGCCTCGATGGGGTCTGAGGGGACATTGACTTTGCTGACGGCTTCGGAGATGCGCCCGCGGAACTCGGAGGTCTTTTCGCGGAGCTGGTCGTCGGAGAGGGCCTCGATACCGGGATCGAGCGCGTTGATCTGTCCAACGATGGGGAGGAGGCGCTTGATGGCGCGTTCGTTGCTGGTGCCGAAGACCTTGGCGATGGCTTTGTTGAGCAAACTGGTGTCCTTGATGGGTGAACTTCGGCCCAACACCTAGTGTAAATGGTGAGCCGCGTGGAAAGAACTACGGATCAGGGTCCGGGAGCACCGAGGACGGTCCAAAGCCCGTGGATCGGCAGAGGTCAAGCGAGGCTGATCCGGTGATCGGCTGCCGCGAGTGATCCGGCGAGGGCATCAAGGCCACTTATGAGGATTGACCAGGTTGTAACGCGGTGATGGCTGTGCGGCGATAGAGTTCGAGAGCGCAGCCACGCGGGCCCAAGACGATGGCGAGAGCGCAATGGAGTTGCTATGGTTGCGATGGGAATGGGAAGGCGCTTTGGAGTGGGCGTTGCCGCGTCGGTGATAGCTCTCGGGTTTACGGGCACGGCCTCGGCGAAGGAGCCTGAGGTGAAGCGAGTTCTGGTGATCAGCGTGGATGGTTTGCATGCGCTGGATCTGGCGAATTATATCCAGGCGAATCCGGGGTCGGGATTTGGGGAGCTGGCGAGCCATGGGGTGCGGTACTCGAATGCGTCGAGCTCGAAGCCGTCGGACAGTTTTCCGGGGACGCTGGCGCCGTTTACGGGCGGATCGCCGAACTCGACGGGCGTGTTCTATGACGACAGCTACGATCGCAAGCTTTCGCCGCCGCTGATCGACGCGGATGGGAAGCCGCTGGGCAATACGAGCTGCTCCCAGATTGGGACGGAGGTGCTGCTGGACGAGACGATCGACAAGGATCCGAATGCGAGCGATGGGGGCGGCGGGATCGATGTGCGGCGGCTTCCGCGCGATCCGTTCAACGGCTGCCAGCCGGTTTATCCGTGGCAGTATGTGCGCGTGAACACGGTGTTCGAGGTGCTGCACGATCGCGGCTTCCGGACGGCGTGGTCGGACAAGCATGTGGGAGCGTACACGATTCTGGAAGGAACGAAGGGTAACGGGATTACCGACTATTACAAGCATGAGATTGCGGCGAATGGATCCATCGCAACGTCGAGCGTGGAGGAGGCGATCAGGTACGACGATCCGAAGGCGAAGGCGATTCTGAACTGGATTCACGGGCTGGATTCGAGCGGCAACAACAAGGTGGGCGTGCCGAAGATCTTCGGCGGCAACTTCCAGGAGGTGAGCGTCGGGCAGAAGGTGACGAACGGCGGATATGTGGATGAGAACGGGACGCCGAGCGTGGAGTTGAGCAAGGCGCTGGCGCACATCGACGGGGATCTGCGGCAGTTTATCGCGGCTCTGAGGCAGGAGGGTCTCTACGATTCGACGCTGGTGATTCTGGCGACGAAGCATGGTCAGTCGCCGATCGACCGGGACCGTCTGCAAACCAAGAACACGGGCGTGACGGCGCCGAGCGATGCGGTGGGCGGGCAGGCGGCGTTCACGATCGAGGACGACATTTCGATGATCTTTCTGACCGACCAGGCGAACACGGATGCTAGCGCGGATGTGCTGCAGCGGGCGCAGAAGGCGATCCAGGCGGAGAAGATCTACTCGGGCAACAGCCTGCGGCTGATGTTCAACGACCCGATTGCCGACAGCCGGGTGCCGGACATCATTGTGCAGCCGGTGCTGGGGGTGATCTATACGGGCAGCAAGAAGAAGATCGCGGAGCATGGGGGTTTTTCGGTCGACGATACGAATGTCGGTGTGCTGGTGTCTCTGCCAGGGATCAAGGCCCAGGTGATCAAGGAGGCGGTGGATACGCGGCAGGTTGCGCCGACGATTCTGCGGGTTCTGGGTCTGGATCCGAATGAGCTGACGGCAGTGCGGCAGGAGAAGACGAGGGCGCTGCCGGGGATCGAAGATCTATTCTGATCACGGATTTGCCTGAGTTCGCGCGGGAACGGATCGATGCCGTTCCCGCTGCCTTTTTGAGGGACATGCGGGGTGATGGAGAGGAGATCCGGCATTAGAGTGGTGTGTGCGAGTTGGTGGAGGAGGGTGAATGGAGTTTGTGAATCTGGGACGGACGGGGTTGAAGGTTTCGAGGATCTGCCTGGGGTGCATGACGTATGGGAAGGCTCCGGAGGGGGATCTCGAGGTGCCGGGGCGGCATGCGTGGACGTTGACGGAGGCGGAGAGCCGTCCGTTTTTCGAGCAGGCGCTCGATGTCGGGATCAACTTCTTCGACACGGCTAACGTGTACTCGAGCGGGGCAAGCGAAGAGGTGCTGGGTCGGTTTCTGAAGGAGCATGTGCGGCGTGAGGACGTGGTGGTCGCGACCAAGGTGCAGGGGGTGATGCGGGAGGGGCCGAACGGAAAGGGGCTGTCGCGGAAGGAGATCGTCTTTGAGCTGGAACAGAGTCTGCGGCGGCTGGGGATGGAGTATGTGGATCTATACCAGATTCACCGATGGGATCCCGAGACCCCGATTGAGGAGACCCTGGAGGCACTGCATGATGCGGTGAAGGCGGGCAACGTGCGGTACATCGGAGCGTCGTCGATGTACTCCTGGCAGTTTGCGAAGGCGCTGTATCTGGCGGACAAGCATGGATGGACGAGGTTCGTGTCGATGCAGAACCACTACAACCTGCTGTACCGGGAGGAGGAGCGGGAGATGATGGGACTGTGCGCGGAGGAGGGGATCGGGGTTCTGCCGTGGAGTCCGCTGGCGCGGGGGAGGCTGGCGCGGCCGTGGGAGTCCGAGAGGACGAATCGATCGGAGACGGACAAGTTCCAGAAGACGCTCTACGGGGGGACGGAGGAGTCGGATCACGGCGTGGTGGATCGGCTGGAGTTGATGGCGAGGGCGAAGAACCTGCCGATGGCGACGATTGCGCTGGCGTGGATGTTGTCGAAGGCGGTGGTGACGTCTCCGATTGTGGGTGCGTCGAAGGCGCATCATCTTGAGGACGCTGTTCGCGCTCTCGAGGTGCGACTTACGCCCGAGGAGGTTGCCATGCTGGAGGAGGCTTACGTTCCGCATCCGGTGCTTGGCTTCAGCTAGGCGGCGGATGAAGTTGGTTACCGGTGTGCCTTTCCGGCACCGAAAACTAGACCTCAACGCCAGGATCCGCATCAGAATGGAATGCTACCGCTCGTTGTGTCTTGGTTGGTTTGGGGTGCGGTGATCTGTTTTCTGGAGGCCCAGAGTTGACCCGTTCCGAGCGGAAATTTTGCGAGTCTGTGCTGGTTCCCGACGATTCAAATCCCATGTCGGGTCCTTGGAATGCTCCCTCGGCAGAGCGGGATGAACTGCCAGAGCCGGATGAGTTTTCGGTGACCGGGATCGATGGAAGCAAAAGATCGGCTGCCGGCGTGAGTTCCCCATCAATGGGGGCTCAAAACGGATCGGGCCGAAGGGGGCTTGTGGACGATGTCCGTCTCGACGAACAACCGGGGGATGGTGAGGACGCTCCACGTCCCCATGGCGACGCTGCCGTGCCGCATCGCGTCAACGAGTCTCTGGCTCGCCTGGAGATGAACTCGTTAGAGGTGAAGCTCTATCTGGATTCGATCGACCAACGGATCAGCAGGATGGAACCTCGGCTGGAAGGAATGCGGGGGGCGGAACAGGAGACGTCCCGTAGCTCTGCCGGGGCTGTGGAGGGTGCGGAAGGAGGTGCGGTGGCGGAGTCGCAGCAGACCTTCGAAGAGAGAATGGGCAGCGAGGCTGTTCCCGACGGTGAAAAGGCCTTTGCCGCGCCTGCAGAAGAGCCGCGGATCTCTCCGACGACTGAGCGAAGGAGACGCGCGCAAGGGGTACCGGTTGAGCGGCGGCGAGCACCGCATGCGTTGCCCGGTGAGATCGGCGAGGGAGAGCCGTGGGCGTGGAGGACTTCGGTCGAGGAGTGGAAGACCTGGTCGTTAGCGCATCGATCGTGGGCACCCGCGGTTCTGTTGGGATTGGTGACGTTGGCGGGTCTGGTTTACTGGAGCGCCGGCCAACAGCCGGGATCTCACGGACAGGGGCCGATCGCGGATGCGGGAGCCGTTCTTTCGAGAGCTGAGCCCCTCCGAGCGGGAAAGAGTTCGGCAGAGATTCCGTGGGGATCGGCGCAGGGCCGAGATGGAAGGGCCGGGTCTTCGCCCAGTCACGTTGCTGAGCAAAGGCCGGGAAAGACAGTTGTGGAGCAGGGGGTAGCTGTCCCGCTTTCGAGAGGGGCGGCGATTGCAGGTCCGGGGCAGACGGTTCCTGGACCCGCGGCTACGACGACGAACTCCGGTTCGGCGACGAACTCAGGCTCCGCTGCTGTTGCTCCGACGGATCCGTTGAATGGAGCAAACGCAGCTGGGGGATCAGCTGGGGGATCGGCTGGGGGATTAGCTGGGGGATCAGCGAATTCGGTGAGATCCACGGTGAATGCGGACGATTCGGACGCCGGTGTTGACCCTGGCTCGCGGTCTGCGCCGTATGGAAGGATCATTCCACCATCCGGGAATCGAGTGCATGTGTCCTCCGGCGTGATGGCGGGAAGTCTGATTTATTCGCGTCCGCCGACCTATCCTCACGGATTTGCGCGACTGTTCCACACCGAGGGGCGAGTGGTGATGCAGGCGATCATCTCCAAGAGCGGGCGGGTGGAGAATCTGCGGGTCATCTCCGGGCATTACATGCTGCGGGGAGCGGCGAAAGAGGCAGTCCGGACGTGGCGGTACAAGCCTTACCACGTCAATGGCAGCCCGGTCGAGGTCGCGACGATTGTGAGTGTTGATTTCCAAAGGTAGGAGCGCGGCTGGTGGTTGGGGGGCAGTGCAGGGGACAATGGTATGTTTATGTCCCAGCAGCACCGTCGACCGTTTCGAAGTCGCGCCATGAGTCGGGCAGCTCGAGCAGGTGGTGCCGCGTTTGACTCTGTTTGCCTATACTCGTAGCTCGTTCTGATGCGGTGCTTGGAATGCTGGAGGTTGAGCGGGTATGAGTATGGGCGTGTCGCAGAAGACGGCGATTGAGTTCGCGCGGGAGCAGGGTCCCAGGTTTGTAGACGAGCTAAAGGCTCTGCTTAGGATTCCTTCGATTTCAACGGATCCGGCGCGGGTGGGCGATGTGCGGCGGGCGGCGGAGTTCTGCGCGGCTGAGCTGCGGCGCATCGGTCTGGACAGCGTCCGGCTGATTGAGACGACCGAGTCTGAGAGTATGGTGGCGGAGGCGAAGGGACCGGCCAGGGTCGTGCCGGCGCGGATCGGGCATCCGCTGGTGTATGCGGAGTGGCTCGGCAGGCAAGGCTCGCCGACGGTGCTGTGCTATGGGCACTATGATGTGCAGCCCGCGGAGCCGCTGGAGGAGTGGAAGTCGCCGCCCTTTGAGCCCACGGAGCGGGACGGGAATCTGTATGCTCGCGGGGCGGTCGACGACAAGGGGCAGATGTGGATGCACGTGAAGGCGCTGGAGTCGCTGATGGCTGCCGGAGGGGGGAAGCTGCCGGTAAACGTGCGGGTCATTCTGGAGGGCGAAGAGGAGGTTGGAGGAGAGGGGATTGCGCGCTTTGTGCGAGAGCATGGGGATGAGCTGAAGGCCGATGTCGCGCTGGTCTCGGACACTGAGATGTTTGCGCCGGAGCTGCCGACGCTGTGTGTGGGCCTGCGCGGGATGATCTATACGGAGATCGGGGTGCGGGGTGCGAGGACGGATCTCCATTCGGGAATGTACGGGGGCGCGGCTCCGAATCCATTTGTGGCGTTGTCACAGATCATTGCGAAGCTGAAGGACTCTGACGGTGAACTTCTCATCCCAGGGATCTACGACAAAGTCCAGGTTCCTACTGAGGAAGAGTTGAGGGCTTGGAAGTTTTTACCATTCGATGAGGAGGAGTACCGGGAGGCGGAGGTTGGATCGAAGGCGCTGACGGGCGAGCCGGGTTTCTCGGTGCTGGAGAGGACGTGGGCGCGGCCGACACTGGACGTGCATGGGATGCCGGGAGGGTTTACGGGGGCGGGGGCGAAGACGGTCATTCCGGCAAAGGCGCTGGCCAAGGTAAGTCTGCGGCTGGTTCCGGATATGACGCCGGCGGAGACGTTCCGGATGTTGAAAGAGTATGTCGCGACGATTGTGGCTGGTTCGCGGGAGCTGAGGGCGTGTGAGGTGGAGGTAAGGATGATCCACTCGGGCGACCCAATCGTGGTGAGCACGGATAACGAGTACGTTCGAGCGGCGACTGAGGCGATGCGCGAGGTATGGGGAAAGGAGACGGTGTTTGTGCGGGGGGGCGGATCGATTCCGATCGTGGGGGACTTCGTACGAGAGCTGAAGATACCAACGGTGATGATGGGTTTCGGCCTGCCGGACGACAATCTCCATGCGCCGAACGAGAAGTTCCATATGGGAAATTTCCATCGGGGGATCGAGTCGATTATCGGGTTTTTGACGCGGGTGGGAGTCGGGGCTTAGTGGACACGGGAGTTCGCGGCTATGTGCTTGCGGGCGGGCTCAGTTCGCGGATGGGTTTAGACAAGGCGGAGATGCAACTGGGCGGGCTGACGCTGCTGGAGATTGCGGTTGGTAAGCTGCGGCAGATCTGCGGGGAGGTTGTTGTTGTAGGGCGGCGGGAGTTTGTGCCTGCGGGAGTGCGGGTGATCCCGGATCTGCGGCCGGGATGTGGGCCGATGGGCGGGATCGAGGCTGCCTTGAGCGATGCCGGAGCGGGTCGAGCGATGTTTCTGCCGGTGGACATGCCGCTCGTACCTGCAGATCTGCTGGGGAGGATTGCAAGGGAGTGGATCGGGAGCGACGCACGGGTTTGCCTGGCGGTGGTGGATGGGCGGGTACAGCCGCTGGTGAGCCTCGTCGGGTCCGAGATGCTGAGGGCAGTGCGAGGCGCTCTGGCGAGGGGCGAGTACAAGGTGAGTCCGGTTCTGGAGGGGGCGGGGGCGGAAGATGCTTCCCAAGTGGAGGGACGGAGTGTTGTGAGAACGGAGATTTCGACCGCGGAGAGAGACTCGATCTGGCCTGGATGGCGACCGAGCGAAGAGGAGTGGGCGGCTCGAGAGCTCTGGTTCGCGAACTTGAATACGCCGGAGGAGTTTGCTTCCGCTCAGAGCTATGCGGGCTTGCTGCGAAAGGTGTGAGCCGCAGGAGGGAGCGCTGTTCAGATTGGAGTGCCAAGGCTCCGGTAATCAATGGGAGAATGGAGGGAACGAGGATGACGCATGATGCGGGACGCGATTGGACCTGACGGTTCGCAGACGGGTGGCGGGAGTGAACGGCAGGGCGAGGCGGAGGTGATGAAGGAGGGCTATGCGGGGGCCGATGTCGAGGGGGACCGGAGGGTGCAGGCCGCCGACCAGCCAAGTTCCGAGCAGGTCGAGGAGGGATCGGGAACTGTTGAAGAGAAGCCGCTGATCGAAGGTGTTTCGGAGGACGTGGCGCCCGCGGTTGAAGAGTTCATGGTGCAGGCCGCGCAGCAGAATGAAGCTGCGGCTTCGGAGGTTCCGGCGGAGGCGGGAAGCACGTCGCCCGGACCCTATATTTCGTTTGAGGGAGTTTCGAAGGCATTCGGCGACTTTGTGGTGCTGCAGGATGTGAGTTTCAGTGTGAACGCTGGGGAGACGCTATGCATCCTGGGGCGAAGCGGCGTCGGGAAGTCAGTTTCGCTGCAGATGCTTTTGGGGTTCCTGAAGCCTGACGCGGGGGTGGTGCGGGTAGCGGGCGAGGATATTACGAGGTTTAGCGAGCAGTCGCTGCAAGCGATCCGGCGCAAGGTAACCATGGTGTTTCAGAACGGGGCTCTGTTCGACTCGATCACGGTTGGCGAGAATGTGGCTTTTCCGCTGCGGGAGCGGGGCGAACTCGCCGAAGAACAGATCTACCAGATCGTCAAGGGATTGTTGGAGATGGTAGGAGTGGCGGGCATGGAAAGTCTTCTCCCGAGCGATCTTTCGACCGGCATGAAGCGCTCTGTGGCGATTGCGCGAGCCCTGGCAAGCCAGCCCGAGGCTGTCCTCTACGACGAGCCAACTACGATGGTGGATCCATTGATGGGTCATCTGCTGGGCAATCTTATTGAACGCTTAAAGCAGCAACTGCATCTTACGAGTATCGTTGTGACACACGACATGCGATTTGCGAAGAAGCTTGCAGACCGGATTGTCTTTCTCCACGAAGGAACAGCGCGCTTCTTCGGTACGACTCAGGAGATGGAGGCGAGTGAAGACCCCGTGTTACAGGAGTTTCTCGCTCTAGATGCTCTGGTCTTACCGGAGTAAAGGCCGTCACGCTGGGAATTGGGCTCACGGTGCGGCGACAAACTGGGCCTTGCCACGTTCGAGAACGGGAACGTATGCTTTTGAGGTGCGAAGGGAGCGATTACCTGAAAGTCGTATAGCGGCTTCGCATTCGGCATTGTGTTTGAGGACCTCAAAGAGTTTTTGCAAGAGTTGCCGGGGCTGATGTGCGTCATGGCGCAGGTTCCGATGTTGGCTAGAGCACCCAGTGATGCAGGATGAAAGGTAGAAGGATCTCCGTGTGGCTACACCAGATTACCTCCAGCAAGTAATAGTATCCGGGCGGAAGCGGTCCGCGGGTGAGCGACGCGCCAGCGCCCGGCAGACAGGCTGGCTATGGCGTCCATCGGTTACAACCCTGGTGTGGAGCTGGCTCGATCTGATGACGGTGTTTGTGGCCTGGATTGTCGCCTTGCGACTGAGGGCAGTCGTTCCGCAGGACACTGGAACCCTGGAAGCGATTCAGGAGCTTCTGCAAAGCGCACCGCGCATGACGGTCGCTTACACTGGGTGGTTCGCGGTGTGTCTGATCTTTGTGACGCGATCGCACGGAATGTACGGGCCGATCCAGAATCGGAGCGGTCTCCACGAGATCAGGATGACGGTGCAGGCCACGTTGACTGCGGGTCTGCTGCTCTGCGGGGCTCTTTACCTCACGCACAACGTCGCGGTTTCGCGGATTGTGGTGGCTTTGATGGTGGTGATCACCGGTTTTCTGTTGTGTCTGCGCCGCATTTTATGGCGACGCATTGTTTACCGCAGGTATCTGGAGGGCATCGAGACGCGGAATGTGATGATCGTGGGAGCGGGCCGGGTGGGCCATGCACTGCGAAATCATCTGGAGTCGCATCAGCATCTAGGATTTCGATTTAAGGGCTTCGTTGCGTTGACGGCTCGCGAGGCGGAGATAGGGGACGCGGATGTGGTGGGCGACGTGCAGAACTGCCTGGCGGTCGCGCGATCTTTGTTTGTTGACGAAATTTTCTTTTCGGTTCCGGCCGAGAAGAAGTTGGTGATCGGTCTGGTGGAGGAGGCGCGCGAGGCGGGAATCGATGTCCGTGTGGTGCCGGACCTTTATGACGGGCTGGCGTGGAATGCGCCGGTCGAGTACATCGGCCAGTTTCCCACGATTCCTCTGCATCGGCGTGAGTTCGCCATCGGTGCTGTTCTGCTGAAGCGCACGCTGGACATGGTGCTGTCCGCTTTAGCGCTGCTGATCCTGTCTCCGTTGATGCTGATGCTTGCGATTGCGATTCGCATGGACTCGAGCGGGCCGATTTTCTATCGGGCGCACAGAATTGGTCGTAAGGGGCGGAGATTTGTCTGCTTCAAGTTCCGGACCATGGTCCAGGATGCCGACAAGATGCAGGAGGAGTTGGAGCACATGAACGAACGGAAAAGTGTGCTCTTCAAGATTGTGAACGACCCGCGAGTGACTAAGAGGGGTCGCATGATGCGGAAGTATTCTCTCGACGAGCTTCCGCAGTTTTACAACGTGCTGCGTGGCGACATGAGCCTGGTGGGGCCGCGGCCGCCGATTGCCTCCGAGGTGGAGCAGTACGATCTATCGCATCTACGGCGGCTGGATGTGCTGCCGGGAATCACCGGATTGTGGCAGGTGGAGGCGCGGCAGGACCCATCGTTCGACAGCTATATCTCCCTGGATACGGCGTATGTGGAGAACTGGAGTCTGTGGCTGGATTTGAAGATTCTGGCGCGAACTGTTGGTGTGGTGCTGAGCGGTACCGGAGCGTAGGCTTCCCCGCGTTGCAGACGATAGACTGGACAGGTGAAGCTAGCTCTGGCCCAGATCAATCCGACGGTGGGGGATTTCACCGGAAACGCCGAGAAGATCCTACAATTTGCGGGTCGTGCCGCAGAGCAGGGCGCTGATCTGGTGGTGTTTCCGGAGTTAGCGGTATGCGGGTATCCGCCGGCGGACCTGCTTGAAAAGCAGGCGTTTGTTCGAAGGGCGGGCGGGGTGGTCGGGCAGCTCGCGGCGTGGACGGGCGAGCGGGGGCGGCCGGGTCTGCTGTGTGGAACGGTGATGCCGGCGGAGTCTGCTGAGGGCAAGCATATACGGAACGTAGCGGTGTTGCTGGAGGGTGGACGAGTTATCTTTACGCAGCAGAAGCGGCTGCTTCCTTTCTACGACGTGTTCGATGAGCAGAGGTACTTTGAGCCCGGAGCCGACCAGGAACTGACAGAGTTCCGGGGGCAGCGGCTGGCGATCACGGTCTGTGAGGACGCGTGGAATGACAAGGGTTTCTGGCGGGAGCGAAGATATGGCGTGGATCCGGTTGAGGAGCTGATGAAGCTTTGGGATGCGCGGGAGGGGGAGCGGCGCATTATTCTTAATATCTCGGCCTCACCTTACTGGAAGGGCAAGCGCGGGGTTCGGGAGGGGATGCTGGGGGCGCTGGCTAAGCGACACGGGGCGATCGTGGCGATGACGAATCAGGTGGGCGGGAACGACAGCCTGATCTTCGACGGGACGTCGCTGGTGGTGGGCAGCGACGGTGGTGTTGTGACGCGGGGACGCTCTTTCGACGAGGATCTCGTCGTGTTTGATACCGCAGTGAAGGGCGAGGAAGGGGTCACCCAGGCGAGAGGCCCCGATGCAAGAGATGAAGTAGCGGCGACCTGGGATGCACTGGTGCTGGGAACGCGGGACTACGTGCGGAAGTGTGGATTCGCGAAGGCTCTGGTGGGGCTGAGCGGCGGCATCGATTCGGCGGTGGTGGCTGCGATCGCGGTCGAGGCACTAGGGGCGGAGAACGTGATGGGCGTGGGAATGCCGAGCGAGTACTCGTCCACGGGATCGGTGGATGATGCGCGGACGCTGGCGGCGAGTCTCCGAGTTCGCTTTGAGGTGTTGGCGATTCACGATGTGTTTCTGGGCTACATGAAGACACTGGATCCGCTGTTTGCCGGAACTGAGTTTGGGCTAGCTGAGGAGAACCTGCAGGCGCGCATACGGGGGGCGCTGTTGATGGCACTCTCGAACAAGTTCGGCGCGCTGGTGCTGACGACGGGTAACAAGAGCGAGATGTCGACGGGCTACTGCACGCTTTACGGCGATATGGTGGGGGGGCTGGCGGTGATCGGTGATGTTTGGAAGACGCGGGTGTACGAACTCAGTGAATATGCGAATCGCGAACGCGAGGTCATTCCGCGGTCGACGATCGAGAAGGCTCCGTCGGCGGAGCTGCGGCCGGAGCAGAAGGATACGGATTCTCTGCCGCCCTATGACGTGCTGGATCCGATGCTGGAGGCTTACGTCGAAGACTATCAATCGGCTGAGGAGATCGCGGCGGAAGAGGGGGTGGATGTCGAGCAGGTGCGAGCGGTGCTGAAGCTGGTGGAACGGAGCGAGTATAAGCGGCAGCAGGCTGCGCCGGTGCTGAAGGTGACGAAGAAGGCGTTTGGGATGGGGCGGCGGTTTCCGATTGCGGTCAAAGTCCAGGTCTAGAGATATCCGTGTGCGGAAGTGGGAGAGGCAGGTGTGGTTTGGTGACGGTTCGATTGGCGGCGATACTTTTAGTGATGGGTAGATTGGCGGCCGCTGGTGCTCAGGTACCCGCAGAGGCAAGCTCCGCCAATGGAAGAAAGAGTCAGGTGCAGGCGCCTTCGCCGAGGCCTGCAGCTTCCCCGGCCTTGACCTCATCAGCGCCGACGGGGACGCCCGATCCGTTTCCTCCGCCCAATGCGAAGAACTTCACAGCGCCGACGCCTACGGTGGCGACGGTGGACGCCTTTCTAAAACAGCTATGGGGATACGATGCGAATCGAGTATGGCGGGTGGAGGCGATCCAGACCACGCAGGCACCGGGCGTGGCGCGGGTGGTCGTGTTTGTCACCGACAAGGGACCGAACGCGAAGGTGCAGACCTCGTCTTTTTTTGTGACGCCGGATGGAAAGCATGCCGTTGCCGGCGACGGCATCGTTGTGTTTGGGGCGACTCCGTTCGCGGAGGCTCGGCAGGTGCTCGAGAGCAGGGCGGATGGACCTTCGCGCGGAGCTGCGGGAAAGCAGCTGATGCTGGTGGAGTTCGCCGATATGGAATGCCCGCATTGCAAAGAGGTTCAGGGCACGATGGACCAGCTGGTGAAAGATTTTCCGAATGCGCGAGTGGTGTACGAGAATTTTCCTCTGACGGAGATTCATCCTTTCGCGTTCAAGGCTGCGGTTGACGGGGTGTGCGTGGAGAAGCAGAGGCCGGAGGCGTTCTGGACGTATCTCCAGGCGGTGTACGAGACGCAGGGCGGGTTGACGGCCGAGAGCGGAGACGAGACGCTGAGGAACGCACTGGTGAAGGCAGGGATGGACGCGGGCACGATCGATCTCTGTGCGGCGACACCGGCGGCGAAGGATCAGGTGAAGGCCTCGCTGAAGCTGGGTGAGGAGGTGGGCGTGGACCAGACACCGATGCTGGCTGTGAACGGTCACCTCTTGCCGCTGTCGGCTATTCCGTATGAGACGTTAAAGGCGATGGTGGCATACCAGGCAGCTGAGGACGGGGTGCGGTAGATCTCTTCGGCGCATCAGCCGAACGGAGGAAGGCTCTCCGGGGAGAGCCTTCCTGAGGGTTCAGTCTAAGTAGCTCTGTGAGCGACGCCGCTTACTTGCGTTTCTGTGCAGAGTTCATCTCGGGCGCTGCTTCGGCCTCATCCTGCTCGCTTTCGCGCTCGGACTCTTTTTCTTTCGTGGACTTCGGCTTCTTGTCCTCATCCTCGTCACCGTCCGCTTGCGACTCGGCTTGCTTAAGGATGGATTTTGCGCCAGCAACGACGTTGTTCGCGGCCTGTTTTTCTTCGTTGAGGGTTTCGGTCAGGAGCGCGACGATCTCTTTCTGGCCGAGGGTCTTTGCGATTGCGATCGCGGCCGTGTATCCGGCGATCTCGTAGTGTTCGACGCGAAGCGCCGCGCCGACCAAGCCGGCGTCCTTGAGAGCGCCTTCCTCATCCTTTTCAAGCGCCTCCTGAACCTCTTTGATACAGCCCTCCATGCCACTGCAGTGCTGGCCGGTGGGTTTCTTTCCGAGATGCTGAAAGGCCTCGCGCAGGCGCAGGACCTGACCCTTGGTCTGCTCGAGGTGATCGCGGAAGAGCTGCTTCATCTGTGGATCGGTGCTTCCCTTGACGGACTTGGGAAGAGCTTTGACCAGTTGATTCTCGGCGCTGTACAGGTCGCGTAGTTCATCGATTAAAACTTCGTTCAAGCTCATAGGCGAATCTCCTGTGGGTGAGATGCGAAAACGCACGATTGACTGCCTCGCAATTTCTTCGGTGGCGGGCTCTCATCTGACGATCTTCAGCGGGTGGCCTTCGGTGTTGAAGACGACTTTCTGCCAGTCGACGGTCTCCGGTGGGGCGTACAGCAGGTAAAGATACTTCAGGGTCTCCGCGAAGAAGAAGCTCTCCATATCGTCGACCTGGGTTTTGGTGCGCACGTCGGATAGTTCGGCGTAGGCTGCGGGGGTACGGCACCACTTTTCCAGCGAGTCGAAGTAGGTCCGGCCCATCTGCTGATAGAGGGGATCGCCGGTGACGTGATAGAGGTAGTAGGTTGACTCGATGATCTCGGGCCGGAGGTGGTAGGCGGGATCGGTGACTACGAGAGTGGAGTAGTTGAGGAGCTCGGGTTCGATTCCGTGTAGGGTCCACATCTGGAAGTTCGAGCGCTGCAGCTTTTGCGCGCGGTCGAGGTCTCCGCCAAGAACGAGAACGGCCGCGAAGTAAGCGTCGAGTGAGCCGTAGACCTGAGAGAGGCGCTTGCCGGTGTGCAGGTCTTTCTCCCCGTACCACAAGCCGCTCCGAAGGTCGTCGGCAAGGTTCTGGTTAATGGCGGCGATGCTCTGTTTCCAGATGGTGTCGAGGTCCCTGTCTCCGAAGAGGAGCGAACTTTTGAGGGCGTACTCGTAGAAGGAGTCTGTTCCGCTGCCGATGGTGGCGGTGGGATCGACCCACTGGCCGGTCTCGACGTTGATGGAAGTGCCAAGGAGGTCGAGGCTGGATCGACGCTTCCAGAGTTCGGTCATGGCGCGCTTCGCGGTGTCGTAGTAGATGGGCTTGCCGGTCAGTTTGCTGAGGGTGCCGAACTCCGGGAGGAGGGCGACTTCAGCGGGGTTGGTGACGAGGCCGCGTACCTTTCCGGTCTTGAGGTTCACGAACTCATAGGGCAGGCCGGTGGGCGAGTGAAAGGCTGGAAGGAGTCGCTTTGCGAGGTCTTCGGCTAAGTCGAGAAGGCGGCGATCGCCGGTCATCTCGTAGCCGCTGAGGAGACCGCCGAGGCAGCGGATGGTGATCTCGAAGTTCTTGACGTAGATGTCCTGATCGAAGCTGAGATTGTGATCGAGATCGTCGATGGTCTCCTGCGCCTGCTGCTGGAGGCCCATGAGCAGCAGGGTATCGAGGCCGTCGATCTGGGTCATGTGCAGCGAGACGCCGTACCAGTCGTGAGGCTTGAGGCTGAGGGGATTGAGTTCGTCGTGCCCCCAGGCGTTCTGCTTGTAAGAGTTCCAGGCGTGAAGGTACTGCTGCTTCACGCGCTCTGCCATGGCAGGGTCGGCGACTGCCGTGGTGACGGGCGCGGAGGAGGACGGGGCCGCGGTTTGCGCGAGCAGAGGAACGGGCGTCGAGGCGAGGAAGAGGAGAAGTGCAAGGGGCGTGGCGTGCATAGGACCTATTCTGCGCTTTGAGATTGGTTTTTGGGATCCGGGGCGTATCCAGGGCGTTTAAAGGATTGGAGATGAGCGATGGCCTCTTCGGAGCGGGCCCGAAGCTGAACGAGCTCCGAGGAAGACTTCTTGCGGAGCGTGTTGTAGGGCATCTGCATGCGGAAGTTGTTGCCGAGGATCTCCTGGTTGCGCTCGAGAAAGGTCCAGTACAGGGCGGTAAAGGGACAAGAGCCGGGGCCGATGGACTTTTTGGGATCGAACTGGCAATGTCCGCAGTAGTTGGACATGCGATTGATGTAGGCGGCGCCGGAGACGTAGGGCTTGGTGGCGGTGAGGCCGCCGTCGGCGTAGGTGGCCATGCCGAGGACGTTCGGTTCGACGACCCAATCGTAGGCGTCGACGTAAGCGAACCAGAACCAGTCGGTGAGCTCACGGGGAGAGAAGCCTCAGAGGTTAGCGAGGTTGGAGAGGACCATGAGGCGATTGATGTGGTGAGACCAGCCCTCCTCGACGACCTGGGCAACGACGGTATCCATGCAGTGGAGTCCGGACTTGACGCCCCAGTAGACGGCGGGGAGGGGAAGCGAGGCGTGGAGGGCGGAGGGGGTGGCGCCGGCGTAGGGGTCGGGCGGGGCAGCTTGCTTCTTACGGGCTGAGGGCGCGGCCTTACTGGTGGTGTATGGGTCGGTGTGCTCGTCGCGGTCGGGGGAGAGCTCCTGGGCGCGCGGTTTTGATTCTTGCGGGACGTCAAGCAGACGATAGCCGTCGGTCTGCTCGTGGAGGTGGCGCATGAACTCGCGCCAGCCGAGGAGCTGGCGGATGAAGCCCTCGGCGCTGGCGAGTGGGATGAGATTTTTGCGGGCGGCGCGTTCTACATCGCCGACGAGCTGGATGGGGAGGTGCCGGGCGAGGTTGACGAAGGCGGAGGTCCGGGAGTGAAAGAGCTGCGGGTGATCGTCGCGCATGGCGTCTTCAAAGGGGCCGAAGGTGGGAAGAAGGTGATCGAGCGCGAAGCTCCACATGCGGTCGCAGTCGGCCTGGGTGCAGGGCATGTCAAAGCCCTCGATGGAGCCGAAGTGGTGAGCGTACTTCTGCCCGACGTAGGCGATGACCTCGGAGGTGATTGCATCGGGAGGGAAGGTTGGCGGAGAAGGGACCGGGACCTGGCCTTTGTACGGGTTGCGGTTGTCGGCGTCGAAGGAGAATTGGCCGCCAACCGGCTTCGCGTTCTCCATAAGGATGCCGGTCTGCTTGCGCATGGCTCGGTAGAAGCGATCCATCACGTAGCTCTGAGTGTTGGTGTGACCTTTTTCTTTCCGGTAGGGGCCGTAGACGGAGGTGAAGTCTTCCGTCTGTGAGAGCCAGGTGGTGTCGGGAACCTGGTTGAGGTGGAGGCCTTCGGTGACGGCCTGTGCGAGATCGAGCCGGAGTTCCCGCTCGGCGGGCTGCATGAGGGTGAGGGTAGGGAGGGAGCGTTCCCCCTGCAGCAGGCGGAGGGCCTGTCCGTGGCTGAGCGGCGAGAAATGGTAGAGGACGCTGACACCGCGGGCGGCCTGCTCGAGTGCGAAGTGGCGCATGTTGCTGATGAGGAGGACGAGCTTCTTCTTGTGGTAGGGACGGCGGTGCGCTTTGGCGGTGGACTCGACGATGACGATGCCGGTCTGGTCGGCTGACTGCTCGGTGAGGGGGCCGACGCGGTCGGTGAAGCGATCGTAGGGGATATAGATCCAGCGGCGGCTTTGAATGTCACGCGCGGTAGGATCTGCTGCCTCGATTTGACTTGCGAAGAGAGGTGCAATGGACGGCTGCGCAGAGGTGAGGCGGCGTGGCATGACATCTATTGTGATGTACCGGGCGGAGATTGGCGGAGGGCTAGCGAAAGGATGGCCGAAGTGTGTTGGCGGCGCGAAAACGATCAGGCGAGATGGGCGTTGCGTACGGATTGAGGGAGGGGCGCGCGCAGACCTAGCACGCTTCGGACGCGCAGCGGAGCATTCATTGGGGAGCGGGTTGGGATCGGATCGGGAGTGGGTCGGGATCGATCCAGAATCAATTCAGGGTACAGGTGAGGCCGTCCCAGTGAGATTGTGATCAGGGTTGAACTTACACGTCAAAGATGCCGATAAGTACGGGGATGCTAGCAACTGACTAGCCGAAGTGAAGATTGCTGGAGTGGGTGCATGATCTCGATTATTGGAATACTTGTCGTTCTAGGTGCTGTCGTTGGCGGATTTCTGATGGAGAAGGGGCACTTGGCGGTTCTCATTCAGCCGGCAGAATTGGTGACAATCGGCGGTGCTGCCGTTGGAACCCTGCTCGCGGCGAATCCCTTACACATTTTAAAGGGTGTGGCAAGCGGTTTGAAGGGGGTGCTTCTCGGTTCACCTTTCACGAAGCAGTGCTATCTCGACACTTTGAAAATGATGTTCGATCTATTTAGCAAAGCGAGGAGAGATGGCCTCGTTGCGATTGAACCAGATATCGAGGGTGCAGACAAAAGCACGATCTTCTCCCAGTATCCCAAGTTCATGAAGGACCATCATGTACGTGATTTCGTGTGCGATACGATGCGAATGGCGATCACTGGTGGCGTGCTTCCATTCGACCTCGACCAGATGATGGAACTGGATATGGAGGTGCATCAGCATAGCTCAGGGCAGCCCACGAGCGCTCTGAGTACGGTAGCCGATGCACTGCCCGGGCTCGGTATCGTGGCTGCCGTCCTCGGTATTGTGATCACAATGGGAGCTCTCGGCGGACCGCCGGAGGAGATCGGACACAAAGTTGCTGCGGCCTTGGTGGGAACGTTTTTAGGTATTCTGCTGTGCTACGGGGTACTGGGACCATTGGCCTCAGTGATGGGTAAGTTAAACGAGGAGGAGCACGCCTACTATCACATTCTGCGGGTCGTGATGCTGGCGTTTGTCAAAGGAACTTCCCCGATCATGGCGGTGGAACTGGCGCGGCGAGCAATCCCGGAACACATTCGCCCGAGTTTTGGGGATGTAGAGAAGGCCTGCCGCGCCAAGAACGGTATAGCTGCGGTTGCAGCCGCCTAGGAGGCGCGACATGGAAGAGCAGCCGATCATTGTAATTAAGAGGAAGAGCAGTCATGGCGCGCATCATGGAGGCGCTTGGAAGGTAGCCTATGCAGACTTCGTTACAGCCATGATGTCCCTTTTCATTGTGTTGTGGCTGATGAGTTCGACCTCGAAGCAAACGCAAGAGCAGATCGCGGGTATTTCAACGATCCGAGGGGAACGGCGGTCAAAAAGGGTCTAGAGGGTAAACCGGACGCGGTCTCATCCACTGAGAAGAAGGTCGATATGGCGGCGCTCAAGACTCAGCTGCTGCGTGCAATCGCCGAAGCAAACAACTTGGACAGGCTTAAGAAGCAGATCGAGATCACACAGACGGACGAGGGTCTGCGCATCGAGCTGATCGAAGACGAGAAAGGAACGTTCTTCGAGGTTGGGAGCGCTCAGCCCTTACCGGCACTGCAGGAGATTTTAAAGGTACTCGCCGGGCAGTTGAGGATCGTTCCGAACACGATTTCAATTGAGGGTCACACCGACGCGCAGCCCTATTCCAACAAGACGTTTTACGGTAATTGGGAGCTATCGACAGATCGTGCTAACGTAGCCCGACGCGAAATGCAGGTGGACGGGATTCGTCCCAACCAGGTGTCGCAGGTACGGGGTTTTGCTGACCAGCGTCTGCACATTTTATCGAAGCCGTTCGACCCCGCTAATCGGCGCATTTCACTGGTTGTTCAAAGGAGGGAGCCGTCCACGAAGGCAAATGGTACACCGGAGCACCCCCTCGGCAACGCCGGGTCTGTGTCCCCCCCCGGTGTCACACCGAACACGACCCCGGTGTCGGCAACGCAGGTATCCGCGAAATCTGCCACCCTGGGGATAAAGCAATTCAAGAACTTCTTCGGGAGATGAGACGACGACAGGCGGGTGATGTCGGGTCAGCGTCGGGGAGGGAGAGGGCCTGTGAGCAGCTTAATGAGGCCGCGAATTCTCAGGCGTTCCTGTTCTGATTCGAATCGGAAGCGGGCCCGTACTTCATCGTTTCTGAACGAGTCGATGAAAGTATGGACCTGGTAGGTCTCGTCGCTGTGGTAGAGGGTGAGCAGTCCCTCCGTGCCGACCGGGACGGGGTGGGAGAACGTACCTCGAAGACCAGATTCGCTGATATCCAGGCAGACACCCAGGATGACGACGTCACCGAAGATCAGGTCCATAAGGGACTTCGAACCTGACCCGTGGAAAGCGGTAGAAGAAACTTCGGATAAGGCTCATGTTCTTGGATACCGCAGTAACCCTAAAGTACCACTTTTGGCCATGGCGTGCCTGTCCACACTGGGATAGGGTAACTAGGAAGAGGTTACGTCATGCAGGCAGCAGCAAATGAGCATCTCGGGACGCTGGCACAATTTCTTCCAACCTACCTGAGTCATACCTCCCTCTCTGAATCGTCATGTTCCGACGTCCGATCGGGCTACCAGGTCCTGATCATCGAGGGAAGCGTTTCGTTTGCCCGTCTGCTCGCGACTGGCTTGTCAGCGGGTTCTCTCGAGGTGAATGTAGCCCACGATCTTGATGCGGCTATGCTTCATCTTGACAAGCGAGTGTTCGACTTGCTGATTTTGGACCTGGATCTTCCCGGCCAAGATGGCTTGTCGCTGTTAGCGACGTTACGACTGAGACGACCGAAGATGCGAGTTCTGGTGCTGAGTGGAACCACCGGCGTGGAAGGATTAGTGGCGGCGCTGGATCATGGAGCCGACGATTACCTGATGAAACCGTTCTCCTTGCTGGAGATGATGGCGCGACTGCGCGCCTTGCGGCGACGTTCCAACGAGTCAACCTCGACGGGCATCCCGCAAACCGGTCATCTCTTGCTCCGTCGAGACACTTTCCAAGTTGAGAGAGATGGTCGCGCCATCGATTTGACCCCCCGCGAATTTTCTCTTCTGGAGTTCATGATGCAGCATGCAGGTAAGACGCTCTCGCGGGCTACGTTAACACAGCATGTGTGGAATATGCCCGCTGAAACTAACACGAACATTGTGGATGTTTATGTCAAGTATCTTCGAGACAAGCTTGACGAGGGCTATGACGATAAGCTGATCCGTACTGTTCGGGGTGCGGGCTACATGTTTCAGGCCAAGGTTCATTGAGGTTACCGCCTCCTGCTCGATAAGGATGGATCCTGAGAGTGCCATCGGTTCGTGATTGAGGGCTCTTCGTTTTCCGAAACTTTCTCCAGTAAGTCGCAGACCGTAGCGTTCAGGGCCCCTAAGGATTTAGATTCCTCTTCCTCTCATCTCCCCGAGTAAGCGAGAAGACAGCGGAGCAGTTCACCTCCTGCTGGTGAGCGGCAACTCAGTCTTACGCGAACAACTCCGAAATCGTCTGGCTCCCCTCCGTTGGAACGTCGTGGAGGCGCTGAGTGGATCCGAGGCCTTTGAGATTTTACAGGTGCAAAAGGATATCGAGGTTCTGCTGCTCGATTCTTTGCTGCCGGATCTCGTAACGGCCGAGTTTGTCGGAATGGTCCGACAGAGTTTTGCGCCGATCGAGATACTTACGATCAATACAAATACCGGCCATGTGCTAGTTGGAAGCGCCTCACCTACCCCGTTTGCGTCTCAACTTGCCGATCTGCTTTACGAAGGCGCTATGCCGGCGCTAAAAAGTATTCTGCGACCGGCGGAGTATCTGCGCGGCTTGAGCGGCGGTCCTGGTCTGCTTGGAATGGTGGGTGATTCGGATGCGATGCAGCATGCTTATGCCCTGACGCACATGGTTGCAAGCCGCGACACCACGGTATTGATCACGGGAGAGAGCGGGACCGGCAAGGACCTGATTGCGCAGGCCATCCACATGATCAGTCCACGGCAGAAGTCGCCTTTTATTGTGGTTAATTGTGCTGCCATCCCGGAGGCGCTGCTTGAGGCCGAACTGTTCGGGTACGCCAAGGGCGCATTCACGGGCGCTATGCAATCGCGCATCGGAAGGATTCACGCTGCGCACGGGGGAACGCTGTTTCTTGACGAGATCGGCGATATGCCGCTGTCCCTGCAGAGCAAGATATTGCGTTTTGTTGAGCAGGGAGAGGTGCAGCGCCTTGGAAGCAACGATAACCTTCTGGTCGACGTGCGTGTCGTCGCGGCCACGAATGCGGCTTCACCATTGCTAGTGAAACAGAAGTTATTTCGTGAGGATCTTTACTATCGGCTTGCCGTCTTTCCGGTCCAACTCGCTCCGCTGCGTGAGCGCGATCGGGATATCACGAGTCTCGCTCACTTCTTCGCGAGTAAGTTCTGCCCGGGCGTCACTGTAACTTCCGAGGCGATCGACATGCTTTACAAGCACGACTGGCCGGGAAATGTGCGGGAGCTGAGAAATGTCATAGAGCGAGCGAGTATTCTGGCCGGTTTGGAGCGGGTGCTTGCACCGAAAGATATTGTGTTGTGAAGTGTATGGCCGTTAGCTTGCACTACTCCTTGCAGATGCAATCTTTCTCTCATTGTGAACCAATAAACAACTCGGGCGAATTTAGCGGGCCTGATGTTGTTCTTTTAGCCGACGCCTTTTCCGAGTTTATCTCCGCATCGGGACGGCTGGAAGCCTCGTACGAGAAGCTGCAGCTTGATGTGATGTATCTCAGCCAGGAACTCGCGGACCGCAACTCCGCGTTGAAATTCAGCCTAGGGAACCTCTGTACAGGTATGCGTTTTAGCTGAGGTTCGAGCGGTTGTGCTTGGTTGGTGAGCTATTTGCGTCACACCGGGCTTTACGTGCTGGTTGAGCAGTCAACCGGCTGATTTTAGGC
>JAABUK010000165.1_pt1 | contig 158855 bp, 154 predicted proteins | sample 5559141 | NCBI WGS metagenome assembly JAABUK01 (sample SAMN10711869, study PRJNA513367) | rock metagenome | isolation source: Antarctica rocks | place: Antarctica: Victoria Land, Pudding Butte nord | collected 2016-01-03
TGTTGGGGTTGGGGAATGGGATTGATGGGGCTGGGAGGGGTGAGGGGCGCTTGAAGCAGTGATTTTACGATGCGGAGAGGGCTGGGCGTTGCATGGGTAATGCCATTGGACGAGAGGGGATTGCGAATTGGCATTTGCATGGCTTGGGCTCGGTTCGTACATTTCAGAGATCATGACAATGTGTTCACGCTGCGTAAAGGGGTCATGTGCGTTGGGTTGATACTACGGTGGTAAGCACATTGAATGGCTCATGATTTGAGGTTTATCAAAGTCCTGTTTGCCATCTTGCCTTTGCTGCGCTCGAGTCAGTGAGATTTGGCCCCACTTCCACCTAAATGCTAACCTTACCGATTTTGCTCCCTCCGGAAACATCCTCGTCAGCACTCAAGGACGAAAAGCAATTCTTTCTAGCCTCCATCATTCATCACTCATTCGCCCTCTTCCTTGATAGCTCGCGTTCCAACCTCAGTCTCATCGCGCTTCCGCCGCTCATAGCTGTCCTGCACAACCTTCATCCACACATCCACCTTCCCCATATCGAAATCCCAACTACTCTTGCCGCGAGCACCAGCCTCACTCCTACCCACCATATCACCAAACTGCCACGCCGTGCGCTCAATGTGACCTTGGCCGCCCAAACAGCATAGCTTCCCTTTCACTCCATTGTCGAGCGTACAGACAACTTCAATCGCGTGATGGAGTCGAGCGATACCGTAGCTGTAGGTCCAGTACCTACCGCAATGAGGACTCCTCGGAAACATCGCATCAACGTGGCAGCTAGTGTTTTGCGCGGCTGGTTGGATGCCGTAGCTTGAGGTGGAGTTTGTATAGTAGATGGGGTTTTTATGGGGTTTTGGTTGTTCGTGCTGCTCACATGCGTCGTTCTCGTTTCCGGTGAAGATCCAAGAGGTATAGGGGTCTGCGGTTTCGTTCCAGTTGAATGCGGTGGCGATGGCGATGTGGAGCTCTGCGAATTGGAGGTCGGCGGGTATGCTGAGGATGCGTTCGACGGTTGGGGCGGTGGTTTTGCAGAGTCGGATTTTGAGGAGGAAGTTGGAACTTGGGGTTGTGGGTGTTGGGGGTGATGCTGTCTCTTGATTGGTGGTTTGAGATGTGGAAGGTGATGTATCTTGTGGCTGAGGGGTTGGCGTTGGGTTTTGCGCTTTTGGTGAAGATGTGAGGGATTTGGCTGTGTAGGTTGAATCCCGACGTCGCTTCGTTGGTCTTATTGGCTCTTCTGACGAAGAGGATGATGAAGAGTCTAGAGTATATGTAGATCTTCGTGCTGTGATTCTCCTCAGTCTTATTGGCTGCTCTGGTGAAGAAGAAGAAGATGAGTCTGACACATATGTAGCTCGTGTTATCCTCCTTTGGGCCATTCTTTGTGAGAGTGTTTGGAGGATTGGATGTGCATTGCAGGGCTCGGGTTGAATAAGCAGGTGAGATGTAAAGGGAAAATTCGTAAGTGAACCGACGCGCCTATCTCGTGAAGGCGATGTTGAGAATGGAAATCAATTGAATAAGGGGTTGTGCAGTGAAGGACACTTTGTTGGGATTCAAGCCGCACTCGCTGCTAAGACTTGTGGTAATTTGTTAAATGGCTGCAGTGCTTGGATGGTAGAGTCTCACCAAAAGAGTTGAATGGGATGTTAATATTCAAGTCTGAGGCTCAGAAAAGGCGAGATAGACTGCGATACACACCACTCGATAGATGTGGAGTCTAGTAGGTAACGGCCTCCAAAAGGAGCACACCTGACACTCATCTACTCCTTGCAATGCAATTCTTCTGCTCGAATGCCGCGACTTTGCTTTATCGTCAGCTTGAGAACTAGCATGAAAGGCAAGGTAGCTGCTCTCTGTGACTGGTTCTATGTAGACATGGCGCTCAAGATGTTGATATACTGACCCAGAAGCCACTCAATGCACAGGCTTCGCTGCGCGTTTGAGCAGAAGATGGCGCTCAGGTACCGGTAAATTTTAGAGGTTGTGGAGCAGGAAGTCCTGGTAACATGTCAGAACGGAGCGATAATGACAGACTTTTAAGTGGCTCGTAGGCGTTAGCTGTGGCATCTCAGACGAGTTTACTACCTCTGCACTTCGTGGCTGGTAGGTGGTAACACAAATGACGCTTTGAGATGACGGACTATGACGAGGAAGCCTAGCATCGCCGTCAATACTTGGAAATATAGTCATTCAGCAGGTTCGCGGTCACGTAGAGAGATCTTTGTTCCTCAATTGAGCTATCCATTTTCGATATTTGCTGGACCGCCGATATGCTAATAGTGTTTTATTGTATGCGTGCAAAGTTCTTCTTGACCTCCGTCGCCCCCCAGAATCGCCTTACCCGGCCCATTCCAAGTCCTCCAAGAGCGAGGTCTCAAGCCTGAGTTGTCCTCCTTAGGGCGCGTCACCGGATTCTTGCAGCCTTGCCATAATCCTGGTTTTCTGGCGCTCGCCCCACTCCATGCGCTCTTGGATCCAACGATCCTCTTCACTCTTCTCCACCCGAGCCCGAACTTCGTTAAGATCGAGCTCCCAAGAACTTGGCCCGCCTTTGAACACCAAGCCATTTTCACTTGTGACTGACCAAGCGTTGAGCGTCGTGTAACCTTGGCCACCGATGCAAAAGTTCATGGTGTTCGTGGCGTCCGGTGACTTTCCCAGAACTTGAATGACATGAGTGTATTGAGCGATGCCGTCGTAGTAGTAGGTGATGAATTTCTCGCGATACCTAAAATCGTCCAGAATATGGTGAATAGTTGTCGATGCGACATCTCTCAGCTCATAATCGGGATCATCGGGTTCCATTTCAAGTCTCAGAGCGGCAGTCATCAGGGCATAATTCGCAGCTTCGTGAGGATTTCCATGGACAACCTTGAAAGTTGGAAAGTGGTTTTCACCAGGTCCACCATCTGCTTGACCCCAGCCGAAAGCTGCTTCGATCGCATAGTGAAGGTCATAGAAAGTGACTCCGGGAGGAATGGAGAGGGTGCGGCTGACCCTTGGATTAGACGTCTTGAGCAAGGTGATGTTGATCAGGTAATTGAGCTTAGGCAGGAAACCAGTGGTAGACATGCTGCGTTGACCATTAGGCTTATGCATAGTAAGACGGAATGGATGGGCTTACGTTATAATCGATATCGAATGAGTAGTGAGCCAATGGGGCTTAAGCTGGAGGTACCAGCGGAGCTACAAGGACTCGTGTGTGAGCTGTGTGACACCGGTCTTGCAAGTTGTTTTCGGCACCTGCTTTGGAATCACCCCTGCTTGTGCGTGCGAAACTTGCCTCAATTGTAATGCTTTAATACTGGTGTTGAAAGCTGGGGGTGGATTGGAAGGACACTCAGATTTGACAGGTTTTTCCGGGGGTACCTGTCCAGGCTCAGATTCATAGGCTTGCACACCCAGTGAACACCTCAACGAGAGCTTAACGGTGGTTGGAAGTTGGAAGGCCGAGCTGAAAACGTAGTGACTGAAAGAGGGGCGACTAGAATTTCAATCACTTTCAAGCCCCCCGCTCGTAAGTCTAGTGATCATTTGTGACACAGTCTTCGCACAAGCCCAGAGATCCATTTCAAGACACCGTGAACGCAAGACCAGACAAACCCCAAGAACCCGACTACAGAGAAGCTTGACACCTTTAGAATTCCCTCGAGAAAGCTGCAGATCGCCTCCTTGAATTCATTCGCAAAGTGAGGACGTCCTAGTGATCAGAGCTTAGCTATGACTGACGTCCAGAGTAGCATGTCCACCGAAATCTATGGCCACGGCTACCTGCTCCAAATTACTCTACTTCGAGACCAGCAAAACTACCATGTCTCGCCTCTTGTCGGTCCCGATCTCCATCAACTTCCACGAGCTTCACGAGGCTATCGAGACTGTCTTTGCCTGGGACCGTGCACGCTCGGTACGGCGAAGGGCACGTTATAGGTTCAATGTTATCGAGGGCACTCCCCTCAAGGTCGCGCAAGTGGGCAGCCTCCTAGGACTTCGAGTGGACGGAGGCGGTGGTATGCCGAGAAGCGGTCCAAGATCGGGGCAGAATGTGGACTCGACAAAGGTCACAATGCCAGAAATCTTCTCCAACTCCAGCTTTCTTGATAGGTTCTTGACCTACGGTTACGACGAAGGCTTTAGCTATGCCATCGAGATGATTGGGCGCTCCGACAAGGACAAAAATGGGTGGATCACCTGCCTTGGCTGCCAGGGCTTGTTGGCTGCCAGGGCTTTCTCACGCAAGAGATGTGGAGTCAAGGCCGTATTGGAGTTCAATTTGGCAATCACAGTGGTCAGAGTCCCCGGGACTTCGATCTCAGGAAAGTACGTCCTCGCCTAGAGGAGCTAGATGGCCGCCGCAAAGACCAGAGAGGGGCACGTGCGAAGAACTAGCCGACGAAGTACTCTACACGCTGGGACGATAGTTTTCTGGAATTCGGCCTGGTTGGAGACAGTCAGTTTATTTGGGAAGGAGTATCAATTGTACCAGATGCGGATATCCAAGAGTTGTGGACAGGGCGTGGGTGGCCAACAGACGGAAGCAGAAAATTTTAAAAATTCTATGCGCTTACTGAGTGAGCCTACCAGCTCCATGTGCAGCAATTTACAACCTGACGAGAGGCGGCAAGGATTTTGACGACCCGGAAGCTAAATCTTGATCTTTAAGTCGTTCCACCTCCCTGCCCTGAGTGGATCTATTTTCGCAAGTTCGTCGGCCCACTCGGCGACTTCGGTCGACGTTTTAGGCCAATCGCCGTTTAGATCCTTATACACAGTGCTCAAGTGTATCAGAGCTTGGTAGATCCACTTGCAATCCTCGGCTCCGTCAAGCATCTCCCGTATTCGCTCTGTTTCTTGCGTGATGTATTTTGATCTCTCTTCTGTCGTCAACTGAGGTGCCATTGAGTGTGCAGCATACTTTGGGTCGAATGTGCACACTAGATGCTGATGGTAGAACCACAACGACTGGTCATCAGAGTCTGCCCACAGTGCTCGCTGGATTAACTCGAGCTCTTACTATCAGGTTAGCTGTAAGTTTTGGTCAATCCATATGGGGCGGTATTACCGTCGTCAAGGAATTTGCGCCTTGCTGTACCATCTGCTTCACTTTGGTCGAGAAGACGGGGTATCAGCTTGCTCCGATTATGCCAAGCAGAAAAGTTTGACAGATTTGAGTTGATCATCTTAGTGGTATACTCAAATTCCTGCCCAGTCATACTCTTAGCAGGACCTTCAGTCAGGAGCTCGTCACTCTCTAAAGCCGCAATGACTGTTCTGCGGTAACCCCAGCCGAGGAAATTTCTGCTGTCTAGGCTCAGCATCTTGCCTGCTAGCAGAAGTTCTTGCTGCCAAATTGACCGGGCCTCGTCTAATGCCAGACAACGTGTGGCTTGCTCGAGAAGCCACAGTCGGTAATTCCAGATCCAGTAGCACTTTGGAAACTTGCGGAGCAGCGGAATGAGAAAAGCGAGATCATCAGAGATAAAATTTGCGACCGCTTCAGGATCTTCGACAATGCCAACATTCTTCACAAGAGCCGTGGAAAGAAGGTGTTGCATGATCAGCCTGCGATGGTTCCATATTGTGTAGTACTCTGGATTCCATCTTAGCAGCTTTGACGTCAGCTCTAGCGACTCTGTGCTGTATTGGTGTTGGCGGATCTATCCATCTATCAGGATGAGGAGATAGGAAGAGGAGCACACTCACTCGTGACGCTACTGATTCCACCAAACCTTTATAATCATTAATTTTCTGCAGCTCTCTTCTCCGGTCACGATCTGTTGTAGGCTTCTCACCAGTGCCTCGGGGCACACCATGCTGGAAGCTCATGTGAGTATCTCCGCTTCAATGCATTGGCCAGCGACTTACGCTCGACATTTTCTGCAGGCTTAGGTTACTTTTCTACCGTATTTAGCGAGATGACAATTTTCTTGGGACAGCACGCAAGATAGTAGGTATGGATGCGTTCGTCAGCCCTACATGTCTTGGCACTATCGGTCCTCTTCCGTAGAGATCCTAAATTAAAATTGTCTTTCAATACTTAAGGCAAGCGCTACTCGCACTTTCCGTAACTTAATCCTGAGCTCTTACCTAAAAGTCTTAAAAACAGTCTCCAACTTCAACACCAACTCCTCAAATGGCAATGCATGTACAAGATAGTTGACATCAAGCTGGAACCAGTGAAGCTTGAGCTTGGGACTATTGCCATCGCAATTCAGCCAATCCATCGCACCTTCGCATTCACGTTCGGGTTCGAGAGCAAGACCACTGAGCGCATCGCCAATATCGCGGGGTTGGCTTTCGGTGGCTGGCTGGTTTTTAGAACTGTCCGAGATTTACTAGGCATCTGGGACAAAAAGAATTAAATCTACCACGGCTCACTCCACGTGAGACACCGTCCCTTGCCGTAGGAAAACTGGAGGCACTGATTACGTCTTGAGGGGAGAAGAAAATGTAGATTGAATCTATGAGTGACGCCGACTGAATGGTGGGCTGGCTGACTAAGCTATTGGCTAAGCAACATAACTTCCATGACTGCTGTTTGAGTCACTTCTCTTCTCCATCCCTCATCGCCAGGGCATCAACTTCATGCATCAGGCGTGTGTCAATCCTTACTAACATAGATATAGTTGTTGAGACCACTAGCAACGACTGTATCCATTCGCTCGTCACGTTCATTACTGCTTTGTGCTTTGTTGCTACGCAGACGGGTCTTCATGAAATGCCTCGTGTACTTTCCGCTTCTTTTGATCACCCTGCTCAATTTGCGGAGATTATTGATACTAGCGGTGCTCAACACATAGGCCTCCGCCATGCCACTTCCGCCATTGAGCTTCGACGCGCTAGACAGCCTGGCTATGGTACGCCTACGAGTCGAAATCGCAAAAGTATTCAACAGGTTCTTCGTGCCGCTCCTTCGCTCCCTTTGAGGCGTATAAGCCATAACTCTCTCCGATCTGTTTCCAAGTACATGTCGAGCTGTGCGAAGGAGCCGTTCCCATTGTTGCATGCTTCCGAGAGTGAAGGGTGCCTGGTTCATACACCAGAATCACTACGAAGCGATTTTCATGAGGCCTACTTGTCGCCGCCAAACTCTGAATTTGGCGAGCCTCCACATCCATCTTCAGAGAGTGGTAGCTCTGAAAGCGCTGATAATTTCCCTTTCCCTCTCAATGCAGTACCTCTTTTGACAGCCAGCTCTGCTACAGCGACTAATAAGAAAGCGCCTCAAACACCCAAGCGCAGACTGCCCAGTGCAAGCTCGAAGTATCTGTCTCCGTCTCTGACACCAGATCGCTATATATCCAGCCGATTCTCGCCGCAAGACCCGTCTAAGACCTTCCGTCTGAGCAAATCGCCGCATCAACTTTCCAGATCAGAGAAGCTCATACGTCATGATTCAGCTAGCCCGGATCCCTTTGGCCCTCTGCTTGTACCACGATCAAGGAATACAGAAGCCACGCCCACCAACGGCGACCTCCAGGCACTACGCTCCCGAACTCGTCTAACAGGTGCTACCAACATGCTCTCGCTTCCACAAGAGACGCTCGCTCTCCAAAATCGGCAAGCCAGTGCAGGAGCCATCTGGAACGTTGGTGGTAACGCTCAATTAACTCACACTAGTCCCGTTCGCAGTGTCTCCAATGGTCGAGGTGGTTTCATCAGCGGTGGCTCGAATGCACCCTTGTATACGTCTCAATTTCTTCACAAGGACATTTTGGACCAAGATTTGGAGAGAATGGAAGGCCGGCTCGCTGAAGCTCTAGAGATTGACCAGACTAGCAGGATACTTAAAATTTCTAGGACTCCAGCACAGTTCAGGAGTATTAGCACAGGCGCAATTGGAGTGAAGCGAAAGCGTGTCTACGTTCAACCTCGAACTCGGTGGAGAAACGGAGAATGGACTGTCGAGGGATCACGCTCTCGTGAGTTTCCTTTCTATGTCTCTGCCACCCGATTGAAGAGCCCGAATCAAGATGAGTGCTAACATGACGATATATAGCTACGAAGAAAGTTCGCAAAATAGAGCCGAGAGCGGTCCCAACAACTCCATTTAGATACGTTCTCAATCCCTGCTAGGTGCTGCCTGACGCTGATGGCAGTGCACAGTGTTGGATGCGCCTAGTCTTCGAGATGACTACTACTGTACTGTCCTAGCCTATTGCCACACTGCCCAAACCCTGGGCGTTGGTCTAGGCAATAGAGTCTACCTGTGGTCAGAGTCCTTCGGAGTTCGCTATCCGCCAGAGCCAGCCAGTCGTAACTCGACATACGTCACGTCGCTTTCGTTTTCCTCGACAGAAGGCAGCCACAGCATTCTCGCGATAGGGCGCAATTCTGGCCAGATCAGTCTCTGGAGCCTCTCCGACCCTGACAACATCAGATTTCAAGCACAACAGCCTTGTGCTATAGCATGTGTTGCGTTCAAGCCAGTCACCACTCGCAGACCTTCTGAACGATTTGGTTGTTTGATGGCGACCGAAGAGCTTCTTGTTGGTGATGAAGTCGGCAACGTCTATTACTATTCCATTGAGTGGATGAGTAGACAGCAGGTAGATATACATGGTTGGACTGGTGCTATGACTTTGATGGCCAAGATCACAGTCCACAGCCAGCAGATCTGCGGAATTGCATGGTCACCTAATGGAGAGTATTTTGCAACAGGCGCGAATGACAACGCATGCTGCTTGTTCGACGCCAGTGCTATTCTCTCTCCACCCGAGACGCCACAAGATACCGATCATCCCTATAGGACCCCTTTCCAAACACTCCTCGGCGGGTTTGGCTTGCCGAACTTCATCGCCAGAACCCGTACACCATCAGAGGTCATGGGCATTTTGGCTAACGGCACACATGTCCATCGAACAAGGGTTATACCCGGCCAAAATGGTACCCTACTTGTTTATGGAGGACGTGAAAAGCACAAGTGGATGCATAGCGCTGCCATCAAAGCTATCGCGTTCTGCCCATGGCAGCCCGGTCTGATAGCGATGGGAGGTGGCTCAAATGACCGTGCAATCCACTTCTATCACACCTCCTCCGGAGCCTCCCTCGCCACTATCAACGTACACGCCCAAGTCACGTCACTCATCTGGTCAATCACACGCCGAGAAATTGCTGCTACCTTTGGTTACGCCCAGCCTGAACACCCCTATCGTATCGCGGTCTTCTCGTGGCCTGAATGCAAACAAGTCGTCGCCATCCCTTGGGCAAGCGACATGCGCGCTCTGTACGCTATACCGTACCCTGGCGGTCCGGGAGAAACTACGGCTGATACGAGCATGGGCGAGACGTGGTTTTCAAGGACAAGAGAGGAGGGATGCATTGTGGTGGCCAGTTCGGACGAGAGCGTCAAGTTTCACGAGGTATGGAGTGGTGCGAGTAGGTGCACAGGCGCACAAGGGGGTCTTCTAGGTGGAAGTGGCATTCTGGAAGAGCTGGAGGGCATCGACAGAGAAGACCGGGTCATTCGTTAGTACGTGTTTCGAGGGTCTGGTCCCTTTGCTTTGAGAATTAATATGGCATTGATCCCTTCTTTTGCGATGTTATGGCGCTACGAGTATCACGACGGTCACGACTTTATGAATAATGAGGGCAGAATTGACTATTCTTATACCAATAGCTATTTGAAGGTGCACGATTTGACGGTGTAGTGCGCCTAGGATTGCCCAAACTTCCAGCACGCCGAGCACGATTGGATATGCTTCATATATATTCGCGCCTATTTCTAGCGCTAAAATAATCAAAATTAAGCAATGGCCTTTGCAAAGCTCTTACCATAATTCCAACACCGCGACTAACTCAACCAAGTCGTGCGTCAGCCCCATATAGTACCGTTTTGCCTATCTTGTCATGATTCTTGAATCCTCTGCTTATCCTCTCTGTCAGACTAACACCTTAAAACTCACAAAAGAGTCGATTAATATCTTAGATTCCCTCCTCATCCTCCTCAGCACGTTTTGACGGCTTGAACGACCCATATCCTCCCTCGACATCCCCCCTCTGTTCCATCCCAGCATTCAAAGACTTGAAAGGCTTTTTCCCCTTCCGCTCCCCATGATAGTGGGGGATTTGCGGCGGCATCCTGGCCTCGGCACGGGTTCTATCATCTGCATTACTCATGGGGAAGTTGGGTAAGTAACGAGACGCTGCCCTGCGTCGCTCTTGGGGCTTTGCTGTCAAGGCGCTAAATGCGGGAGGGAGATGGGGCTGTTGTTCCATTTCTGGCTCGTGAGTTGGGGTTTGGCCGTGTCCGAAGATGATGATGCCGATTATGAAGAATGTTATTAGGGCGATGAGGAGCCAGAAGAGCACTGGGTGAGGTTTGTGGTGGGAGTAGGAGGGGTGGATTGAGTGTTCCATTTGGGCAAGTGAAGGAGGGAGGTCTGGATGTGAGGTCTTGTACTCTCTGGAAAAGCATTCTATGGGATGGTGAGAATAAGCGATCTTTTTGTTTTGCTTGGGCGCGTGGAAGGCTTCTTTACATGCCCGTTGACTACATCCTTTTTTCCCCGCCAAGAGCAAAATCTTCAATAATTTTTCCTTAAGTGTGGATATGGGAGCCGGAGTGGGCCGAAGCGGAAACTTAAGGTTGAATCTGAATGAATACTACACTATCATGCCCTCAAAGTGCATGCTTGATGCAAAAGCTCGCGCCAGGCTTTGAGTCCATTGCGCCGGCTAATGGGTTCACGAAGCTTGCGACTCTGAAAAGAGAAGCAGCGAACCATCCGGCTCGGAAGTCTTTAGGCCTGTTGAGGGAGGCAATACTGTAAAGAGAGCGGAGGGTAATAGGAAGTCAGGTCTGAAATGGATTAGACGAAGAAGATGGCGTCATCAATGACGGATTTGAAGCCAATTGATGAAGGGTTATTTGGACAAGTATGGATCTAATTTGACCAGACTGACTGGGACAATTCTTCTAACTGATGCTTTCTCGCCACTTGCCTCGGAGGGTGCTGCCTATACAGGATTTACAAGAACTTAGCCGCTTAGGACGCGGGAAATAATCATTGGCTCGCAATCGACTTTGGCGACCCGTTGCAGCAGTTCTTCGTCGCTTCTCGCCACTCGAAGACTGGCCGCTTTCGCGCAGTCCGCGCATTCACAGCACTAATAATCTCCTGCTACCATTGTTTCTCTTCGTACCAAGAACCGCAGAAGTCAGCAGCAGATGTATTCTCAATTCAGTCTACTAATCTCTGCTCTTATCTATTCTACAACTCACAGCCTCGCAGTTCTTAAGCCCCCAGATAGTATTATCAGTCCCACGTCTTTACCTGACACCAATAACCTAAACACTACTCTCTCAGTGGTAACGACCCAGCATCCACGGACCAACATCAGCGACGGCCCCTTAGATTTTCTCGGTGTAAACTGCTATCACCTCCTCCCCGCCGACACGGTCAACCTAGGAACCTGCCAGAATCTATTCGCCCATCTGTTCCGCGGGGGCGACGCGTATGAGGAACATGATTGGTGGAATGGCTGGCGTTTTCGATTAGGATGGCAGCCCTGCACCATCACATTATCTTCGCCAGATAAGCAAGATCGGATGGTTAAGATGTCCACAGCGGAGGTTGGTTCGTACTTTTCAGACCTGATTTGGCTCATGTTCTGGGTCGTCAGAATTGTCTTGGGAGTTCGCCCGGAATGTGTCTGACGACTCATGTCCTAGCCGTGAAGCGGAATGCTGACTCTGAGATCTGCGATAGTGCGGTATACAACCGAGATTTTGCAGACCTGTGAGACTGGAGGAGCGAATACGTTTCGGGGGACGTGGCAGGTGCAGGTCACGAAATATCCACTCAGAGGTTCTTTCGAGAACGGGAATTTGACGACGTTTTGAAGCGAGCGATTGTATTGGCGGCCGTTCTGAACAAATCTGCAACACCACGCAGCTCATCGCCGCAAAGATAAAGCCCCATTTTAGGAGATGGTGCCACTGAATAGACTCAAGTTGCAAGGAATTTCATTTCTAGTGGCTATGTAAGCGACAGTGCCTCGTCGAGGGAATTTTTCGCTGGTGAACCCAAGCAATAGATATAGCGTTTGGTCATCTGTCGAGATATGATCCAGAGACGAAACATTGCTATGAATCACACTTTCTTTGCGCTAGCAAGGTGAACAGCGGTTGTCTCTCCACATGCAGACTTTCTTTTCACCATCTTCAATACTTGTATTCGCACAGTTACAACCCCTTTTTAGCTCACTTGTAACAGTAAATGTATACTCTTTGGCCTTACGTTCTACTTGTAATACAGTCGAGAGGCAAACAAATAGTACCCGCCAGCTTTGGAGGCATTGCGGACACAGCTATCAAAGCCTTCCACGATCTCTCTACGTTTTTCTGTCAGTAAGCTCCGCCATTAACGTCGCCGTCACATCGGTCGGTAGCAAGACTGACGCTATAGAAGTTCTTTATGTTCCTCGGCGCCATTCCTGTTTCGACTTTAGATTTCACCAATCGTCATACAGCAGCCGGAATGGGCCGAGGCGGAAGCTTGAGTCTGCCCACTACACAACCATCTCGCTCGCTCGAACCCGCCGCGACCCCCCTTCTAGACCGACCGCGCCATATCCCCTCACCTCTTCCCTGGCGAGCGCATCCCTCTCTCCCTCCCCAACATTCACATAGTCATGGTTTTCATTGAACACCGGATGCTTTGTCCAATTTCCTCCCGCGTGTCCAATGGTTCCCAAGCCGCTCTGCAAACTGTAGCCTTATTATGGGTGCGCTGTTGTTTTCTCTTTTTTGCGATCGTGGATGGGCAGAAGTCGCGGATAGGTTTTCTGATAGTGTCGTTTCGGATACTATAGTCGTGGGTTTGTGGTATAGTCGTAATCAAAGGTGTTACAAATGACTGTGAAGTGCATTAGTACGCCAACGTCGAAGAGGAACATGAGGAAGGCACCGAGGCCTTGAAGAAATCGTTTGGTGAATGTTGGGGTTCGGATGGAGTGGTTGGGAGAAGGACTGGTATGGCGGTATTGCTGGGTTGTGTGGATGGAGTGGGATGAGCGTTGTACGATTGAGATATGTTAGTTGCAAAGAGGGAGAGAATCGAAGCTGGAGATCGAAGTACGCAATTTATATGTTTAGCTGAGGAGGTCTCTAATGGCGAAGTTAGGTGCTATAGGGAGGTCTGTCTGGACAAGGGTTCAAAGCACGATGGGCTCAAAGAATGCACTTGATGAGAGAGATTGAAGCCGTCCAGTAGATGAGATGCAATCCGAGATCTGCGAATGATTACCGTCTAAGGAGATAGTATAGTATTCATGTAACTCCAGCAAATCCATCGGTTGATCTCCATAAATAATCCTTGATCTCGATGGAAAATTTGAGATTTAGCCCTCTTCCCTCCGTCCTCCCAAGGGCCAGCCGACTTCTCACTTTCATTTGGTATCGTCCCTCCACGGATATACAGTATATGAAACGCCCCTTCACGCGCCAAAGATCTTGTTCCCCTGGCACCCCTTCATATTTTGGCTCCCATTATGCGTTGCCGGTTTCGCAATCACAGCCAGCTCATGGGATTGAGCAGCCTGTCCTTGCTCCATATCGCGTTGGATAGCCCTTTCTCGCAGTCGGGTTATCTTCGCCTTTGCCGCTTGTATGATCGATGCGATGATGTAAAGGACGATAAAGGCAAGGAAGATGATGCCAACGAGGTTCACGGCGGCTTTGAGGTCCCAGTCCTCTTCGTTGGAATCGATGCCGAGCAAATTTTCGAAGAAGTTGCCCATGATGGATCGATTGGTGATGTGTGAAGTATGTAGGCGAGGATTTGGAGAGATGTCTGAGCTTAGCGAAGGATGGAGGAATGGTGATATGAAGAAGAAGGACAGGTCGCAAGTGGGGTGAGAAAATTTTCAGCCGTTGCCAATATCTCCAATTTCCTCATCGGGATTGTGGGTACATTGCTTAGCGCGAAGTCATGGCGAGCTTAGCATACTCTCGTCTTGAAAAGCTCAGTTGCGCGATAGTAGTGGCGTAATCTGAGATGTGGCCTCTTCTTGCGCTTCCGGTGACCCACAGATTTGCCTAGTATCCTATGGATTTCTAGTATCATCCGGCTCTCATGCTTGGGCTATTGTGCTTCAGTTGCCAATCGATTTTGTTGAGGCTTGGGAACGCGAAAGCGGCGAGGAATGAATATCCGTACTTCTTCATCTAGAAGACCATCCTCATCTAGCCTGTTGTCTATTATATGTGCCACACTTCCGGCCATGTGTATAAAACATGGTTTGAAGAACGTCGCGAAGTCTTGGATTACGGCGATCATTTCCGAGATGAGCACACGGTCTTTCGCTAGCTGCTTCTTGACTCTCCTTCGGTGGTGATGTGTTGCGAAATCTCTTGCGAAGAAGAGTCGCAACGGGAAATGAGATGTGAATAAGCATGGTTACCATAGCATCTGGCAGCATACTAATAATGACTCCAAGCGTCGTCATGTCTATGATCACTGGTGGTGATAGAGAGGCTGACTATGAATTCTATGATGCCGTCGACTGTCCTGCTAGAGAGGCCAATCATCGGGTTTCTGATGCCACCAGCTGTCGCGAGAGGGAGGCTAAAATTGCAAGAACCTCATGATTCTGACATATCGACAAGTCAGATCCGTATTGACGATCAAAGGTGAATGAAAATAAAGTGTATGGAGAGTAGCACAGAGAGGGCTGGAAAACTTGGTGAGCCATCCCGAGCACCAAGACAACAAGGAAGAAGTGATCAGATTTGACAAAGGTCAATGAGAAACGACGGGCTTGTGGACGTGAATTCTTCCGATTAATCATGCTGTTCGTGGGGTGGTATGGATTTAAATTAAGTCTTCGTCGACTCAATCGATAGCCCCAACAGCTATCTTGTGCTAACCCTACCCTCACCACCCTCAGGTAGCATACTTCAGGAATTCGAAGAGGAACAGACACTCAATCATATGGATTCGCGTCAATACACCCGGAATCACTACTTGTAGGTCTTGGCTCAAAGACTTGGTGTAGCTATTGGAGGGTCCAGCAGCAGGCTATTATCCCCACCAGAGATTGTGTGATGAAATGTCATCAAATAGCCAAGGCGAGTGCTAGAGGCTCAAATTCTCCGCAGGGCTGTAATTCATCCTAAGCCCAATTTGATTAGCACCCGCTCTTAGCCCGCACACTCGCTCTCACCAAAATTGCCCGCACCTCCAAACATTACTAACCACTTTCCCTCCACAAAAATCATCTTGACGTTCGCGACACCACCGTCAAGATGAAGCTCAACATTTCCTACCCCGCCAACGGTACTCAGAAGCTCATCGAAGTCGAAGATGAGCGCAAACTCCGCGTCTTCATGGACCGCCGTATGGGCCAAGAAGTCTCAGGCGACTCCGTCGGCCCCGAATTCAAGGGCTACGTCTTCAAGATCACTGGTGGAAACGACAAGCAGGGCTTCCCGATGAAGCAGGGTATCATGCACCCCACGCGTGTTAGGTTGCTATTGAGTGCGGGGCATAGCTGTTATCGTCCTAGGCGGACTGGGGAGAGGAAGAGGAAGTCAGTGAGGGGGTGCATTGTGGCTATGGATTTGGCGGTGTTGGCGTTGTCGATCATTAAGCAGGGTGATGAGGAGTTGCCGGGCTTGTCGGATCAGGTGCACCCGAAGCGATTGGGCCCGAAGAGAGCGACAAAGATTAGGAAGTTCTTTGGGTTGAGCAAGGATGATGATGTGAGTGTCTTGCCCATCTATAGCGGCGTTGAGCTGTGGTAGAGTTATTCGGGACCTATCGCTAACGATCCTGTGTGTGCTACAGGTCCGCAAGTTCGTCATCCGTCGTAAAGTCCAGCCCAAGGGCGAGGGCAAGAAAGAATACGAAAAGGCCCCACGCATCCAGCGTCTCGTTACTCCGCAGCGTCTCCAGCACAAGCGTCATCGTCTCGCTCTCAAGCGTCGCCAAGCCGAGGCCTCAAAAGACGCTGCCGTATGTCTACATTAGAGTCTTTGTTGGGGGGAGGGCATGAGCTAATACCGTTGTGCTGCAGAATGAATACGCCTCCATCCTCGCCAAGCGTGTCAACGAGGAGAAGGCGAAGAAGAGCGAGCTGAGGAGTAAGTGGCATTAAACCATAGTGAAGACGGGCACTACGGCTAACAGGACTACAGAGCGACGAGCATCATCGATGAGGAAGTAGAGCATGGGCGGCACCCGATGGAAAGAGCGGGGAATAAGATGGAGGTGATACGGTTGATGTTAGCTATCAAGGTCTCATCAAAGACATCATGATGGCTTAGCATACTCGTGCGTTGATATTGCAGGCTCAGCTACAAAATGCATGTAGAACAGACCTCATAGATCCATGATCGTTTGCAGCAACCTTCATTCGGGGTGTTAGGTGTTTACATACGCGAAATGCATCTCTATTGGATTTGTACATGTGCCCTGAGACTAGGGCGCCTGTCCAATATGCGCGGCGCTACGAGTGATGGGTTTATGTTTCTCGCGTTGACATTATCTGGATCCTTCTATGTTCCATCCTCTCCCCATTAACATTATGACCATATAGACGTCCCATCAAAATCCTCCTTTTGTTCCACATATCACGCCTGATTGTTGAATAGAAAGGACACACTCTCGCCATTGTGCGTGCGCCTACAAGCCTCTAAACACCCCATCAGCCAACGTCCCCTCACCAAACCTCACTTCAAGACAAAAATAACTCACCAGCAAGCGTCGGACTAATATCGATCACCTCAATCTTCCCACACTCCTCATCCTTCCCTAAAAGCGGCACCGTATTCGTGACCACAACCCTACTCAACGCCCCGCACGCATTCAACTTCCCAATTGCATCCCCACTCAGGATCCCGTGAGTGACCACACTGACTACCTCTGTGGTGCCGTGGCGGGCGAGTACTTCGGCTGCGGTGCAGAGTGTGCCGCAGGTATCGGCCATGTCGTCGATTAGGATGGCGATTTTGCCAGATACGGCGCCTGTGAGGGTCATACGGGAGATCTCGCCGGGTGCGGAGCGCTCTTTGCTGTGGGGATGGATTAGGAGAGGTGGGCTGGGGTTATTTGGGGCGTGCGGGGTTGGAGTTGGGGGTTGGGGTGGCTTACTGTATGAATGCGAAGGGGAGATCGAGCTTGCCTGCTGTTGAGGTTGCCCTGTACATAGTAAGCTTGGTCAGTAGCACGTGAGAGAATAATCGCGTTGGGGAATTTGTTTGGGAAGAACTTGCCTTTTGACTCCTCCAGCATCCGGCGAAACCACCACTGCGTTGGATATGTCCACGTTCTGCCTTATCCAAGCCAGCGTGGTCGGCTCAGCGTACAAGTTGTCAACCTGGTTGGGTCGTCAGTCCAGTCTGGCATGTGCATCTTCCCATACTGACAGGGACATCGAAGAAACCTTGAATCTGCGAAGCGTGAAGATCCATCGTGATGACATGATTGACGCCCTATCGTGCCACGGTCAGCTATGAGGGGTCTCGTAGGGTGACAGATGAGTGAAAACACTAACGGCTGTCTCCAACATTTTCGCTATAAGCTTCGCTACCAAGAATGACTACATCAGCAGATACCACCCCTCGGAGCCTCGATACTGAATCATACCAGTTATTGGCGCACGAGATCGATCCTTCTTATCTTGTCTGCCCGTAGCAAGGGTCAGTTTCTTACATATCGGCTACTTGATGGGAACAACCTTGCGTAGGGGTAGTTGGGGATGACCGCAGTCTGGCGGAGACGTCAATTGTTGAGTGCTACCATGATGATCTAGAAGGCAGCTCACAATTCTTCTACTACTTGCGCTTCTGCAGGCTCTGATCATGACAAGGAGTTCCATCAAGCCGTCATTGATGTCTCCGGGCGCTGTCGATTGCAGAATCTGGCTTCTCTGTTAGGGTCGTGACAGGATAGGTACTAGATCGGGATGCGGCGCTGTACAAACACATCCTCGTCTCTGACACTCTCTCCAATCGTTACGGAGGTCCTAGTATTTCTTAGATATTGGTTGTAGCGTTGTCGTACAATATTCTTACTCATGATTACTATCTCTGCAGTCCCGAACATTAGATCTAAGAAGACAAGGGCACAGGTAGGGATTGGGGCCGTACTGGTACACTAGCACCTCCGCCTGAAATGTGGCTCAATTAGCAGAGCAAAAGCAAGTATCTAGTTTGATATGTACCAACTCAATGCCTAGCCTGTCGAGACGTCAGTGTCGTGGAGGACGCAAAAATTTGAAGGGCAATACCGTTTAGATACAAGCTTGGCGAGGTCAGGGTGTCTATCAACGATTAGGAATCTTGCTCTGTTATTCAGCCATGAGGAAACTTGCCCATTGCCAGCGAGCAGTTTCATAGAATTGGTAGCCATAGAAAATTAAGAAGATCTGTAAGTGGCAAAAGATATGTTGAGTGTGATTTTCTCGATAACAGACTGCAGAGCAAAGCGAAAACAGGTCCTTTTTGTAGACTGTGTAAAGGTGCAGTTTGCAATGCAAACCTTTTCTAATATCGTATGACTCCTAGGATCTTGCCGCTTTCCTCCTTGTGGCTTCCCGTGTTGAAGCTTCAACGGAGAATCGAACAAGGACTTCTGGCCTTGCAGAGATCCGACTAAGACCATGAAACCTTTAGTGTGATATGTATGCGAATATAGAGCAACCTTCAGAGTTTACAATCGAAGTATCAGTCCGGTTTTCTTTATTTCCTAGGCTGCAGTAGCGCCGGATACAGCCGCTAATTAGCGCCTACAAGCTTGAGTGCGGGAGCCCATGTTGCCTCCGCACTCCATGTCTAAGTCACTTATGAGCACTTCAGTCCTCTTCGGTCTCCGACATGACCTAAGATGCTATGATTGTGACGAGGCATCGCCTAGATTTAGTTCAGAGACTGCTATAGACTAGCCACTGACGCTCGGTTTACCATAAATTTTAGATGAGTCCACAGCAAAAGCCGAGACAGAATCGTTCTCTCTTTCAAAAGCTTAGCACTCTCAAAGAGTCATTGACGAAATTGTTGCCACTAGTCTTCCAAGCTCCTAAGACAGTTCTTGCATCGAACTGGTACGAGTTTTTGATAAAGTGCATCCGTCAAGGGAGCGTAGAGCTGCGTCGATATGGTTACTATCCTTCATTTGTTCAAAGGAACCCGATCTTGTTCGTGATCTTGAGCCTCAAATGTCAGATCTTGACGAATGACCAATGCTGGTTGGGCCACCTTTTTACCATGTTGTGTGACGGTCTGCCCTCATGACGCACTGTGTTCGCGTCAGATAACCGAAATGCACATTGATAAGAGCAAGGGTTTTGAGATCTTCGACACTGTGGGAGCTGCTGCTGGCTATGTACGTGACTACAAATGCGGTCAGAAGGAGCCGGCAATCATATGATTACGGTAATGCGAGCGCAACGAGTGACTAGATGAACGATCAAAGAAAGGGGAAAGCCTGCCGAGGGAGAAAGTACTAGCCTAATGCATGACTTCCGACTCAGTGTGGCCTGTAATTTTGGTACGCCTCAACGTTCTGCCTGGACGGAAGGCTTTATCGTTGAAAGCTCCGATTTCCACAGCCTGGACTAGGCACTGATGTACTGCCCGTAGCGCTTCTTACGGTTCTCGTCCACTGTATACATTATTTAAGATAACACTTTGTCTTTATTCCCTGACCCTTGTTGCATACCAGAAAAGGTATGTTCTTGATTGCGTAACGATTACAGCCTCTCGCCACGCAAATAGACTGACACTCGCTAAAATTCCGACAATTAAGCAATGAAGTTGCGTGACTATTTTCAATGGCTGAGGGACTGGACTGGATGGGATAGGTCGGATGGACCTGACGATTCCTGGGCGGATCTTCTCTTGATAGGTTACCTTCGAAAAGCGGTGAGGTCGTCTTATAAGTCAATTGATTCCCTTCTAACAATATGTAGCTTCACAAAGAAAGGCCCAATGATGGAATTGTGCCAGATCTGTCTTGGTCCACTGCCGACAACGGGGAGGAACTACCCTCGTCCGTATGTGGTGTGATAGTCTACCAAACCGAAGATCTTGGGGCAATACCAATTCAGGGATGCACAAGCCTCATTCACGAGAACTTCGACCAAGATGACGACATTGACTTTTTCCTCGTGCCAATTCAGCGCGACGAAAAGTGTAATTTCGTGGGAAGGCTCCGAGTACGCTATTTCCGTTGGCGTACTATGGATGGTACATCAGATGAGCCTCATTTAAGCTCCGGCACATCAACGGAGGAATTTGCCAAAGCATTGACGAAAGAATCTACCGAAGATTCTGACTCCAAGGAGTACACTGACACGCCACCAGCGTCTCTTACAAGACTCATAATGGTGAGGTCCTTTTCATCGCTTGTAAGACGATTGTAAAGCTAACAATGCAAGTCCTGCGAGGTGGGCCGCACGCACAGCAAGCGTACACGTGAAGAAGGAGGGCCCGAATTTCTTCAACAAGGGCCTACCCCGGAAACAATCAGGATGTTCAACTCCAAGATGCACGGAAAGGGGAAATGCAGAGCTCGAGGAGACAGACAGAGGAGGAATAGCAGCTCGTCCAGCTCGTCGAAGTCGTCCGTTTAACTTAATTCTAGGCTCACGAGTCTTCAAATGTCGCTAAGCCGGGAGATTCAAGTGTGAAGTGTGGTAATCCGAATTCAAAAAAGAGCATTAGGACTGCCACACTTTCTCCTGGAGCCTTACTGTCGGTTGTATTTTGGGCTGAGGAGTTTTGAAAGTGACAGATGCTGGGAAGGTTCGAGCGCGCATCATGGAGAACCGATTATAGCACGAGTACACGAAATGCTATAATGTCGCTAAGTGAAGCATAGTAAGTGGTCAAGGTGCGGACTAATGAGTTCTGGAGTGTCGTTAGATCAGAGAATCGTACTACATAATATAGCAACTGGACGCGACACAAGTGCTTGACATTTTACATCGCCCCTATCCGGAGCTTATTTTCTAATCCGTTTATAGCAGCGGAGTAGCGATTCCTGTTTATACTAGGTAATCGCCGGGCAGATCCTTGTTATAGGTAACAAAGACCGGGGTATTCTAGACCTTTCCCGTAAAACATTTTACAATACTGCAACAATGGTGTTTTCACGACGTATAATCCCTCCGGCCCCATACATTGCCTGACACAGAAGAAAACTTTATCACAAATTATAGATCCTCTCGCTGTGTTATTTTCTACACCGCGAAGCTTTGAAATTCTTATCACCGGACACGCAAAAGCGCTCTGACCTCCTCAACCCCCTCTTATTCACCAAGATATGCCTCCAGGTAACACAGAAGAGACGCTTCCAGGGTCAGCAAAGAATGGGGATGCGCATGGTATGGAGCCTAAAGCTCTCGCATCTCGCTGGAACACAGGCAGTGGACCTTTCCCTATGCTCTCTTACGAGGCAAATCTCGCACTCACATCATCCACATCTCGAGGTAGAGGGAGATTCGCAGGATCTTTCCGTCCCTTCTCGCCTCTCAGCGACGTGGAGAGAGCACTAGAGCGAAGGGCTAGGAAGTATGCACGCAAAGATCGGCTGAGACACTACTCAGACCGCCGTGCAGACTGGCTCGATAAGTGGCAGTCTGTTTGCACCTTGATATGTACTGATGCTGGAGAGTGAGAAGGCTGATCGAGTACAGAGGTATGATAGAAGACCCGTCTCTTCGTATTCTGAGGCATCCGAATGTGTATCCTCGACTAGGTAAGACACCGATCTGACAAAGTCTTGATTGTTCGGAACTGACAAAACATAGGCACGCGCGATGTCATCCTCGACGGCATGCGACCACACTCTCTTGAAGCCTTCTTAGCCCGCGTCAAATCCAGTCGTTCGCCAGAGGATAAACCTCTGGAGTTCAAATTCGTCGGGGCCACGCAATCTGTCTGTGTTGACCAGATCACGACCTACAACCAAGGGGATGTTGAAGAGGTTGTTCGGAGATCGGTAGGGCGCTCCCGTGTCACCGTAGGGCCGTGCTCATTAACGTGCGGCAGATCGATAGACTACTCGATTCAGATAGGAATCTTCGAAAAGGAGTCAATGCCGCAGTTCGAAGACAACTAGTCGAGAAATATATCTACATCTATGCTAAGGTCAAAGAGATGGTAAGCCGAATCCCTCCCATATCAACCATATATCCCCAAAAACTCACTAGCACCAACGCATCAGCTATCCGACGATCTCGCCTCCCACGAAGAGGTCAGAGTGGATGACCAATGGTCCAGAGGGTACGACCTGGAGAGCCTAGATGATTCTATTTGCGCGATTGTTCTCAACAATAGCGGTGGCTATGGTGGAGTGCGGATCCTCGGTCAAAACATCTTGCAAGAGCTACAGGCACCAACATTTTGGCTGGATGGAGGGCAGAAGTATCTACTTGTGGTTAGGAAGACAGGTGAGATTTGTGAGACGTATGGTAGCCCCAGGATGCTGGTGTTTTGGAGAAAGAGGAAAGAGAGTGTAGTGGAGAAGGATGTGAAAATTGGATATGAGAAGCTGGAGGGAGAGGCTGTGACTGGCTTGGGTATAAGTATGGGAGAGGATTGAAGGACGGGGAGGTGTGGTGGGCGACAAAGACTAAAACAATACCGTAGGTTTCTCATCGTTTGATGCCCGGGTGTTGGGCGGCTATCTGGCTCAGCTGTTCTCCGTTGTGGGTATCTCGGCACTCCTCGAAACATGCAAAGGAAAAGGTTTTAAGAAAGCTTGAGTGAGGCTCATAGCACATTATCTTACCTCCAAGTCAAAAGAGATGTTCTTGCGACCCTTCTTTCGCTTCAAGATGCAGACGCATTGCATGGTCACGCTGACAATAGCCCAATAGTCCTTGATGGCTGAGCAAAGCTTGGCATTCGCTCGCTCTCCGTGATTCTTTTCGTACCCATACTGCCCCAAGTTGAGCTACAATTGCGCTTTGTTTCATGCAATAAAAAGCAAACAGATCCACATCATTCTATGTTCGCGCCGTCCACGTGTATTGATAATCGATATTTTCAACCACAACAACCTTTTGTTCTAGGGTGTACGAGTACACATAGCCAGCATAGGTCGTATAGCCTTCAGATGCACATCTATCTCCTTGCTAGCTATGGGAGACCAACATGCGATGGAGCCCAAGGCTTTACAGTCTCGATGGGACAGAGGGGGCGCTTCTCTTTCCGAGCTCCCAGAAGAAGCAAACAAAGCCTTCAAGACCGCGCCAGCGAGCGGGAACCTTTCTCAGAGCATACGGAGCAAGAAAAGACAGACGAAGACAATGAGCTTTTGCGTGCTAGACGTGACCGATTTCAGAAGCTTCTTCCCAAAATGGGGCATTGGACGGGTAACTGCAAGTTGGTCCCGCCTTTCAAAATGGTTCTACGGACTAAGGTACTATAAGCCCAACTCTGATGATTCGCGTGTACAAGAATTCGAATAGCTCGCCGACGATCTTTTACGAGGGGAGGATGTCACTTTAGTCGAGGATTTTCACATCGGCGGAGATCTCGAAAAGGTGGACAAATCTGTGTGTGCTATTTATTTTCCTGGACCTGACAGCCGGCTACGGTGGAGTGTACTCTCTAGGCAAAACATTACAAGAGTCATAGGCGCCAAAGTTCTATATGATGATAGAGCATATCTTCAAAACCATGGTGATAAAATATGGAGAGCTGATTGAGTGCTATGGGCAGGCCTTGCACGTTCGTATGTGTTTGGACTGGGACTCTGGAAAGGTTGGAAGTGGACAAGAAGGCGGAGGTTGAGGTGGAACAGGAAAAGGAGAAGACGCGAGAGAAATTGCATGCATAAGGGATTGCTAGGAGTTTATGATACACATCTCACCCCCTTTGCAGTAATGTCGCTACTCCAATTGGGTACATTGATATGACAGATGTCGAATCGGGTCCGAGTAGATAGGATAACATATTACTTGGTATCCGAGCGACACACTACACTTTCACGGTACTCTATCTGAAATAGAAGAGAGCAGTCTCCAGATTCTTTCTGTAATTGCATTAATAGCCATCAGCTAACTTTGATTTGCAAGCCGAGACAGCGTCCTCATGGATATTCCAATACTCATTTGATTATCTTTCGGCCCAACCTTGAGCCTTGCTTGGCTCCCTTCCGGGTAATGACGAGCATGCAGATGCATCTGGATGATATCTGCATAGCCAACGTGTACGATCAGTCGACAGCAGCTGCGTAGCAAACCTACTTCCTGCCATGCATATGTAATCGTCCTGTCCTGAGCTTTGATGCTTCATACCTTTTTGAGTACTCACCGAACACCAGAAGCTTACAAAGCAACCCTGGAACTCCATATGGCAGCTATCACCACCAATGATAACATTTTTAGGCAATACCTTCTCAATATTCCTACATGTATCCAGCTAATCGCTCTGACTTCAGAGGAATCAACCGACGATGAGCTCTATGGCAAAAGTGAGACATCTGGTCTGCACTCTACTACAACGATCCCTCGATATAGACCCAGCTAATATCTTAAAGTGTAGCGACGATTTGGCAGACCAGATAGTATGGTTAGAGAAGGAGTGGTCACTAGAACACGAGGGGAAACAGCTGGAGCCATCCATCTGCGCAGTCTGGATTGACAAAAATGGTTATGAAGGACGTGTAGTCTTCCCTCTTGAAGACGATAAGAGGCTTTGCAAGTACTTTCCAAGGGAGTCAGGACACATCTTGTTACTGATCAAAAGGGGCTTCAGGGCCAATTTTTTGGGACACTTGATTCGCTGCTTCCGTTGCGTCAGAGTCTACGAAAAGTTTCAATTGTATTAGAGATAGCATAGCATCACATAATACATTTGGAATTTTACTTCCATCTCATGTACGCCACGCGGCTGAACTTGCCTGACCAGGTTTGTGTCTCTGTTTCACAATGCAGAAGCTTCCAAGCCAAGAAACTTTCGCTCATTTGTTTGTTCTACTCAATTTGTCGAAAGCGTCACAGTATACATCATCAAAGCTTCGCACCACCCCTCTTCTCCCTGACCCCATCCCGCTCAATTACCATCAGACACTCCATCACCGGTCCATAAAGACTCCCATTGCGAATAGAGCTATACACTATGGTAATCAACGACCCGATACTCAGCTCACCCTTGAGCTCATCTGTTCTCACAAAGGGCACAGCCAGCTGATTGCGAACGATGTCATACATATGACGAGACGCCATTCCAAGATAGGGTCTCGCATCAGGAGCAGCAGAGTAGGCGTCTCGATTGGAAACGAAGATCTTTAGCGCTGTCTGTGTGGAATTTTTGGTCCATTCTCGCAATGAGGAGGTATTGCTGGTTGATGATGGGGTGGTGAAATCCAGTACTGTCGGTGTGAGGGATCGAAAGATGCTCGCAAACCGTGGTCCAGGATCCAAACTAGACGTCTGCTCCCACATCTTCTGGAATTGCAACCACAACTGAGCATAAAGACTCTCACGGTCAATTCCAATCTCCAATAAATCCCCCAGCAATCTGTCTGTATCCGCGCGAAGGACAGGCTCAAACTCAGCCAAGAATATGATCTGCATCGCCCTCAGATCCAGCGCCTGACACAGAGCAAACAGATGTGCGGCAGCAAGTTGCGACAGCACATCAATAGCCACAAACGCATACCGTGCAGATATCAGCGCCAGCGAATTGAGTGCCTGATTCCCCATCTCAGCACTCAGCACATGACTTCCCACCGGATTCGCCAAAAAACCCAATTCTGACTGCAGTGCCGCGATCATTATATCCACAGGCTTGAACAAGAACGATCGGCTCGGATCATCTGCAGTAAGGTTTGGCGGTAGGCCATTATTAAGCCGCGGATTGATGATCTCGGTGCACTGCGCAAAGAGCATCTGGCCGATAGTCTGGAGAGCGAGCCGCGTCTTTTCCATAGCCGAGGTAATGGCCTTGGCTTGGAAATTGCCACCGTGCAGCATTCGAGCATTCGCGGTGTCGACGAGAGGGTTGTCCGTGACGGAATTGCATTCGATGGCTATTTGTTTGTGGGCGAGGAGCAGGTCTTCAAGAATGGGACCGAGCCATTGGGAGGCAGTCCGGATTGAGTATCTGTCTTGGCGGAGGGCACCTTCTTCTAATGCGTGATTGCTATCGGTCAATTTTGAATTGTTCAGGAAGTGATAGATATTCTGTGCTGCTTCAATTTGTCCTGGGTGGGGACGGACGGCGGCGAAGAAAGGGTCGAAGGATTCGCCGTTGCCGCAGAGGGCTTCGACGCTCATTGCTGTTAGGATTTGTGATAGGACTGCTAGATTATTGGCGTCGTGCATTACTAATGCTGCCACTCCGGTTGAAACAGCTGTGCCGTTGATAATTGCAAGACCTTCTTTTGGCCCCAAGCGGATTGGCTCGAGCGACTGTTCTGCTAGAGCCACATCAGCGGTGACTATACGACGCTTTCCTGATTTCCGGCTCCCTGACCAGGCTGTGATACTGGGTTTCCCCTGCAAGAGGCCGCCGAGGTATGAGAGAGGCATCAAGTCTCCAGAAGCGGAGATGCTACCACGAAGGGGAATCCTAGGCACGACATTGTTTCGAAGCAGATCTACCATTCTTGTGACTAGGACGGGACGGACGCCTGAATGGCCGCTTGCAAGTGAGTTGATTCGAATCAGCATAGAGGCTCGAGCCCAGGACTCGGGCATTGGAGGTGCAGATAGATCATCCTCAAGTAGCAAAGCCCGGTCAGGCGGCAGAGACGACGCGCTGATTACATGTCTTGAAGCTGTCTTGCTACATCCCTGAGTAGAGTTGTGTATTGTGGGTGATAGACTGATGATACCACTCTGGAGTTCGCGGATCAAGGTACTTTGGAGGGCGTCGACTCCTGTGGTCCGAGTATCTGCGCTCCCTCCAAAGCCAGTATTGACTCCTGCATAGCTTTTCGTAAGTCCGGAGTCCCTTTGCCTTGCTCTCCTGACAAATGAAAACATCGATCTCACCATAGATGATGCCGCCCTTCTCTAGGCTGGATGCAATTGTTCTTGCACCTTCTTCAATCTTTTCTACCGTACTGTGATCGAGATGTGCAAGCGCTCCATATCTGATAGTTTGGTTAGCTCTCCACATATCCTCTATAGGTCGGCTGGTGACGAGCCTTGCAACGGCAACAATCGTTGCTATACTCAAGCTCTGGCCGTTGATGGCGGTTTCTGTTCCTAAGGAGCTGACCTTCTTGACGAAAGTTCTCCAATGCGAGAGCGTTGTGAGGGTATGCGACTCAGAATGCGAAATGGGCGCCATATCCATGAAGCTAGATTTGTGCCATGGCCTGCTCTTGATCTCCAGTTTAATTCTAGCGATGTTAGCTGAGTGCCTTGAGAGTCTTCGAATTCTGCAAGGGCCCGGCCGAAGATGTGGTCGGTGTATGCAACCACGCTAGACTAAAGCGGCAGCCAGGATTGGCTAAAGAAACAAGCCAGCGCACGATGTACGCACTAACTTGTAGATCTGATAAGAGATGTTTTCGAAATGGCCGACTCCGGACAGCGTTGTTCTTCCCTTCGAAGCCAGCTTAAGGAAATAATATGCAAACAGCTTTGATTAGACATACTCATTATAACCATGATAACACGTGATGCCTCGCACTATTTATCGTTTCCCCCACTCACACTAATTTCTTGACCCGACGATATCCGAAGTCTAGCAACATGCGCGATGAGCAACTGACAGAAGACCTTACATTATTGGTCATCATTGCCTTGCCCACGAGAAATTGAAGACCTCTTACAGCGCTTCGTTCCCACGGAGTGTCACATTCAAAACTGCTAGCCCAGCCTTCTTGCCTGTGTTGCATCGGTGGTCGCCTTGCTGGGACCGTACTTTGACTTGTATTGATCGTGTGATCTTATCTGGCTTGAGTATGCAAGCCTGCCCACTATCATCATCAAATCCAACTCTAAGCGACCTGTTCCATTCCCAGACTGCCTCTATAACGAGCCGCCCATGTAGCCAAGGTCAGTGCCAAGCTTGATGTTTTGATTGTTTCTATCCACACGGCCGCAGTGTATGCCGAACATCGAATGCCCTCTCGTTGTGCCTCTATTATCAGCCATGAATTCGATGGAGAAATGGGAGTATGGTGCGTAGGCAGGCAGCGTAGACTATTGTATTGACTTCGGTTCTGGTGGGTGGAAATGTTCCTGGTTCGACGGAGTGAGCGAGCAAGCTTCTCGAGTACGTACACATTCCAAATCGGTAACGAGACGACGACCTCTGAGACAATTGGTCAATGGCTTGCGTCGATTCGGTTTCGCTGTTAAAGTGGTAAGATCTGGTGCTTTGGTTGCTCCGCAGATAGCCGCACTGGTGGACAATTGGTCAGCTAAACGCTGCTGGTCAGATCCAGATATTACTCACAAGACACACAAGCCCAAAAGAGGACACAGTATATTCTTGTTCTTCAAGCTCAGTTTCAGTTTCTATCCCATGAACTGGCAGAGGGCTTGGTCATAGGGCTGAGTCGCCGCCAAGCCAAACGAACCTGCAGTCGCCGGTTCCTGGGATAATGTCTATCCACTTTAGAATGAAGGCTTCAGATAGTTATAATTCACCTACGCTGTGGCCGATTCCGATGATGGGTCGAGGCATCTGGTCACGGAAATGGTTGACCATGAGTAGGAGGTCTCAGGAGTGGGCGAAATAGGACGCTAAATAGAGTCAGCTTTGGGCAACACGAGAAAAGCAAATTTTGTCTAGGTACGGTCATCGCCCTGTAGATTTTCATTCAAGACCCACTCTCTCCTTGGTATGACATTTGCGCCGCCCATAGTGACGGAATTCGGAAACTTTGTTTTCTGACGGACCCTATATTTCGTCCCATTGGGGTTCATAGCACTCCTGCGTAGTAAGACTTATTAACGATAGGAATAGTGAAAACTTCTTGAAACATATCGAATGATTCATGTACGCATGCGAAAGACACGAAGACCTCTTACTTTGGGAAAACCATTCACCGGAGCTGCAATGATTGTAATACTTCGGTGAGATCTCACAGCGTTGACCGGCGTATAATATTTGATCGCGATGCTCAAGACATCCTCTTGTCAGCGTTTTGTACCTCTAGGATACTCTCGGCTGTGCTGGCATGGACTTGTGTGTTCAATCACTCGAAACAATGAGGTGGACGTAATGAGCGGTAGTCTATTCGATGAAAGCAGCGCGTTCCTATCACTGAATTGGCGAAGTTGGCGAAGATCTGACGATCGAATGGGAGCGAAGCATGACAACAGACACGATAAGAATTCAGACGCCAAGCCTCTAGACTCAATCAGGCGACAGCTCTCAATCTAGGCCTATCTAGGTGACCTGCCCTAAAGTACCGTGAGATCTCCTTTGAATGGAACCTTTGTACATGACATAGTTCCTGACTTGCATGCCCGCAAAGGTGAGTAAGATGGCGGATCGGATATATGCGCTTCGGAGCAACCCTCGAAGGTTGTATTAAATGAGTCATATGATATCATCGTTCGGACAATGCTATATCAGATGTCGCTTGGATACAGAGTTCGTGGTCGTGCAAATTGTATCATTATATCTCTGAAGTAGGAGGCGCAGGAAAGTAGAGGACAAGTTTTGGCTTGGTTCTCCAGGTTCGATAGCAAAAGCTGTATTCAACACCTCAGAGATCTTGCTCTTGTGGTCCACGAGAAGGTCTTGCTAAGTGACCGTGGTAATTATTGTGTTCACAGACGATCGCAACCCTTGCAATTTCCGGAGACAAATACCGATCAAGAGCCCGACTTGCAAGCAATACTTATGCTGAACTCTCTTGCATCAACTTCAGATTAAGAAGAGGAGATAAAAGCGACCATACATAATTTTGGGAAGGCAAAAGTCAGGTGCGGATCTCTCGCCATCTTTCCCACTGATGCAATTACCCAGCAGTAGAACTGGCATACCAACATTCCATCGGTTTCTAATCGAATCACAACCAATGAGGCAGAGCGTCAACCGTCTACGCGATTTCTCAAGATGTTATCGCCTTGAGTGGCGACCTGGCATCGAAGACTGAACCTCAAAAAAAATTGGAAAGATGCCGTCGAAAATAGGCGAAGACTCAAGCAAACAAGCACGAAAATCTTAGGCCACTTCGCTACAGAAGCCTAGGCAGAGAAATATCTTACTTTCTAGACCCTGAGTCCTCTTGCTCATGTACCTTCAGGCCTGTAAAGGTTGCACGATGTCGTACACATCGGAACCTTGGATCGGACGAAGACAGAGACGACTGATCCTTGATTGTTTGCGAAAAAGAGCAAGGTAAGTATGTGATGACTTTCACCCGAAATGCTAGATACAAAACCTGAGGGGACCGCAATTCAACGACCATCATTCAACCTACGTTGCCATAATAACCATACAGGAACATAAGCGAAGACAAGCAATGGCGGCACAACAAACTCGTTACATACCAATCCATATCAATCTGCAAGCAGGAGCAAACCCTGGTCCTCACGCTACAATGGCGGAGAGGGTCAATGCCGTGCTTCTGAATGCTCGCATTCCAGAAAATCAGCCCATCAACGTCACACCCATTGTTCACGACGAGGCTTTGTTGATGGCCGTAATCCAGAGATTGGTGACTAATCCAGCTCCGTGTTTTGAAATCCTTTAAAACGTCGACTGACTGCAACGCAGACCCCAGACCGGTACGGGAAGCTCTCAAGCATTCATCATGAGGAGCTATACCTAGAGCCGGAACGCTCCGATTTCACCAATGGTAATGGTCGTGTTTGTACTGAGGTGGTGGTCGGTTTGTTGGTTAAGATGAACAGTAGCGACGGAACGATCAAGATGTGGGAGTGGAAGGCAGGGGAACAGGACTATCATACTTATGATGCTCACGCGGCAGAGCATTGGCTCTTCTTAATCCAGGAGGGAGATAGAGTTGAGGTTACTGGACATCCTTCCGTTCGTGCGGTTCGTCGGAGGACGTCGCCAAGCTATTGTGCAATCCATCCCCATCCCCGACATTTTTGAGAATACTCGCTTTACTACTACTGATACGGTCCTGAAGGCATCTTAGATGATACATCGAGTTGGGAGAAAAGAACAGGAAGGATTTGATCACCAGGTCTACTCTTGTGAGGAAAGAAATGAAACGTGAAATGAAAATTGATAAATTCTTTCGGGAATGTAGCTGGGAATAAATATCTAGAACATTCAAACTCGGGAGAATACTAATCTATACCTTTCATACTGAGCCAACCAATAGTGCTCATGTTGACTGAGAACACTCAATCTCCTTCCAAGATCGCGCGGCTCAATACTAGCCTCTCTCAATCTCTTCCCTCGCAGCCTCACCGTTCTAATCGAACTTGAGATAGACTGTCTTCGCCTACCTCTCACGTTATGTGTCACTTTTGGAGTCGTCAGTAGACCCGGATCAACATCCAGCGGCTCCTGTGTTGTTGGTGCTTCGTCTTCTGCTTCAATAAGCACGACTCCTTTGATGGCTGGTGTTGGGAAATGCCGGATTGGTGTTACTGTCTCACCCTTAAACTCTAGAAGCTCACGATGTCTTAAGATAGCCACATACCCCGCTGGTACCTCCACCCGATCTTTCGTGTGAGACCATAGTGTGTGTGGAGCTAAAGGCGGCGCACTCGAAGCTGACATTGCAGAGAGTAGACTGCCCAATGGTAGTGCAGTGGTGGCTGGAATTCGAGACAATGGACTGTTACCATCAAGCTCAAAGCAATGTTCTGGGATGTTCGGTATTGAGGCGCTCAGGGTGCTAACGGGCGACCATACTTGAGTGTCGTCAAGCTCTGAAACCGCAAGATGGGGGACCTCCAAGGGGTCGACCTCGTTTGCTGGGAGCTCTATCCACGCGTAAGTCTTCGCCTTGACAGGTTGTTCGGCCTGTAACTCAGTAGGTGGATGGACCGGATGTCCTCCTCGAGAAGGCCTATTACGGGGTAGATAGCCATGAAAAAGATCATAGGGTTCTGTTATAACACCCTCGTTTGGGTTCTTATTTGGTACAATGCCATCATACTTGCCATTCTGTGGCCCATCAACATCTGCCCTTGGTGTACTGTTCCTCGCTCCGTCGATCAAGAAAGCCTGCTGCTCAACCGGCGATTTCCGGGAACTGTCAGGCACTTCGTTCAGACGATCACGACCACCATTGGATCTTTTATCGTGAAGATTCTGTCGCACAGGTGGACTTCGTTGGGCGTATCTAGACCTGCTTGTTACGAGCTTCTCATTCAGAGTTGAAGATGGAGCCTCACGCTCAGGCTGGGGTTTCGGCTGTTTGTATCTCGATTTGCCGCTTTTGTTGCCCTTTTTGGGAGCGATCTGAGCCATGTTCGTGACAAATATGTCTGACGGCCACCGAAGACTGTGGCCTTAAGTGCGCGTTTCGGTTGTGTGATAGGCACCGAGCCTGCGCAAATCAAAGAAATACAGCGTGGACAGTCCATATATGCACCGGTGTCATTGTGTAGAGAGGACAACGAATGCCAAGAGGCGACATTGTTCGCCACAAACAATGCTCATGTGCGAGCACAAAGGGCCAAGTGTGAAAGGACATCGCAGCAACCATTGTACCTATGTAGACCCTAAATTCTGCCCTACATTAGGACAATTGCTGGAGATTAGCGGCTGGTCCTGCTGTGGAAGCTGGACGTATAAATATCTCAATGCTGTGTGGGTTACTCAATAATCTTGTTGAAACTTGTGTTACGCATAGTATCGCTCGATGACGGTGACAGTGAAGACCTTCCATTTGAAATACAAGCCTTCAAAGTAAGTCACTAGATGATGAATAACAGGTATCAGTAGAGGGAAAGACAGGATCTCGTATCCTGACCAACCATTCCAATCCAAGAAACCCACGCATTCGTTCACTGTAAGTGCGCGTAATCAATAGCATAAGTAAGACAAAGCCATTGAGGATACGCTGGATACACGTTGACAATCGTTCTTGTTCAACCACATGGCCTATCCAGGATTAGATACGTTGTAAATACGTCGATGAAACGAGGGAAATGTTGTTGGATGTTTATCAAGATGACGACGCTAACTTCATCCAGGAGTGCTTTTATATGGATCCAACATTGAATCGAGCTGCCAAATCCTGGACCCTGAGTTGGGCTGGGGATTTTGGGTCGATGTTGGGTCGATTTTGGTGGGTGCGAAGAAATACATGGCTTTTCTCCAATTAAGATACCGCAGTCAGTATAAGGCTCACGCGAAAACAGTCTGCTACAGACTTCTAGAAAAGAAGTTTATTTATAGTTCTTTGAGCGATCATATTAGCTCAAAGGTCTTGACTGCAGACTTAGTGAGGCTGGAACTCAGAGGTCTTATATCTTCTCGCTGTTTTTCTGTAATAATTCAAAGTTGGACCCGTAAGATTGTTGGGCTTCGATAGGAATAGCGGTCCTATCCTGGTAAGAGGCCCTTGATATGGAGTGAATCTCCCTTTTGGATCTGACAGGCATTGTGGCTATTGAGCGCGTATTTCAGAGTACAACGTTAAATACAAAAGCGCTGTAAAGCAAAGCCATCACTGCGTGTAGGCCAAATACGCGGAACTGCAAGTATCATGCAGCAGCCATTCTGCGCAAAAGCTCTCCATTGGGATGCAGAAAATCGGCATCAGCTCGCAGCACAAACGTTCCATCTCCTTCCTCGAGATTCAGAACGTCAAGAAGGCCCTGTAACCTTCCACCATGATCATTGACCAACGTGGCTGCACAAGGCTCGCAGAGGAACAGACCGCATCCCTTCTCTTCGCCCTCAGCAATTTCATCCTGCTGGTATCCCACGTCCTCCATCTTCTTGCAGCATGCGAAGAAGGCCGGATACGGACACACGGAGCACCAAGCAAATGGTGCGGAGGAGGCCATACCAGGCAGCATGAAATCTTTTGCAGATTCGTGATCGAAGTTATCTGGGTCCATGCCATCGATAGGAAAGATCTCGTGGACTTCGCAAGCTGTAATCTGTAGGCGGTCTAAAGTGCAAAAGCCGCACATTCGACTTGGTGGGTAGCCTGCCGCAACGTGGCCGTCAACGACTTCGGTGTAGCCTTGCCCGTCTCCGTTGTCGACCACTTCTGCATCCACATCGCCTAGTCCAAGAAGGCCATATACCGCGTCATCGCACCAGTGGCATGGCATTGGCTCATCTGGGTCCTCGCTCATGTAGTTGAAGTTGATGGGATGAGCTAGCTTGGTCCTGATTGTCATGGAATTGCCTACCTCTGGTCCCATGAATGCCTTCTCAGGCTCTTCCTTGGTCTCTGCGGCCTTCTTTGCTTTACTCCTCTTCACTCTATCACGGACTGTACGTCTTGCAGGTACAAAGGTGCAGTCGATCTTTTTGTCAATGCAGTAATTGCACGGAGCCTTCCCATGTTTGTTCTTGACGGAACACCATTTCTTGTCGTTCAAGCATGCAGTACAACTTTTTCGGTTGCGTTTGGGTCTCTCATTGGAGCTCTCCTCGACACAGCTTCCTTGATCCAATGCTGGCCCTGTTCGTGTCCTTCCGCTTGCGGGACCTGCAACGCACTTGATTCCAGCATTTGCGCAGTCTCTGCATGGCAGACTATGGTCACTGTTCTCTGAGCGATAGGAGCAGACAACTCTTCTCCTCCCACAAGCCTCACAAGCGCGCTTTCTGATAGGCTCGGTGATCAATTCGCATTCAACATCGTCTTCTTTGCAGGTTGAACACGGGTATTTGGCGCCTTCCTGCAGTAACGGGCACGGGTTGTTTGGGTCACCAAGCGCATTGCACCACTTGCAGCCTCGAGCAGCTGGGAAGCCTAACGTTATGTCCGCCAACTCGCATGGCTCATCGCCATCGAAGTACTGGAGCTCAGAGGACTGGCGTCTTGAACGCCTGCGAAGCTCCCGTGATGTGAAATCACCGTCAGTGAAGAATTGACCTTGGCATTCTGGCCATTCGTACGAACACTGATCGGTACTTTGTGAGTTGATGATCGGCTCAGGCCAGTTGTCGAGTGCGTCTCCGAAGGATCTGAGCTTGAATCTTGCAGAGTCGGAGGTAAAGGTGAGTTTGAGAGGCAATTGGAATCCATTAAACCTCCCATTCTGGTAAGTGAGAGTCTTGGGCCTCTTCGGAGCACCGTCTGACAAGGGGTCGCGAGGTTCCCTTCGTCTTTTGAGAGGGATATCTATCGGCAATGCTTTGCCAGTGGGGTCGTATGTACCACTCTCATCTTGGTCCACCCATGTGCTAAAGGTTACTGTCCTGTTTGCCTCTCGCGGAGCAGGGCGGAAGTCGTACTGGCCTGTCAAGGATGCTTCGTAACCTTGTGCGAATTCATCTGGCAAGTCGCCGTATAGCTCATTCTGCCACTTTTGGAAGTCTGCAGGTGGAGGGGTACCGGAGGTGTTTCGATGTTCCAGGAAGTCGTCGGACAGCTCTTCGAGGAAGCCGTTCTGCTGCTGCTGAAGATTGGTAGGCAGCGCGGCGTCTTCGTGGGCGGCTTCAAAGGCTTCGGAGCCACCTAGGAAGTAGTCTGGCAGGTCAAGATATGGCTCATCTTCCCACTCCTGCAGCTCGAAGACGGCTGGATTTGCTTGTAGAGCCATTTGGAACACTGACTAAGAGCGAAGACCGATGTGTAGGGAAGGCTGTAGTCCGCTGCAGTAAAGCGAAATGCAAGCTTATCGACGCAGAGAAACCCTGCTTGAGGACAGAGTGAACCGGATGTGAGGGTAGTGTTGAGAGTGAATATTGCGTTGCACAGAGAAATCGAATGTGGTCCACAGACATGTGCATTAGGGCATTCTCTTCTTCCCAATTGTGTTCGAAGGTGGCAAAGGTTGGTCTGGATTGATTTGGCAGGTGGTGTTGCGTTGGTGGGAAATTGGCAACAGATTTAAAGAGGGAGCAGAGGCAGCAGAGGAGATGAGGGCAAATCGCCAGCTAAACGCCTTGCTTTAGTAATGGTTGTGCAGCGGATTATAGGCGCACCTGGAGGGATCCAGTTGGTTGGTTACACCAATGATAAGGGGTCAATGCACAGGTCTGTTATATTGGTGATGATGATAGGGTCAAATGGTCTTGACTGCAGTACGGCTGGATGTAGATGAGAACCAGAGCCAGATTCAGAGGTGTGATGTTCGTGTTGCTGCGAAAAGGTCAAGTGATTGCAGAGGAATGAGGCTAGCTAGCTGGCTCCGTCCTCTGCTGATGTTGACTGTCACAGTCGGACAATTGAAGAAGACAGGCTGTGTGTGTGCTAATAGCTAGAGAGGTCCCAGAGAGTGACAGCAGAATTTGCCTATTTAAGAATATCTGTAGAGCCTATGCTGTCAGCTTATTGAGCGCACTTTCGATGTGCCCTCCAATCTCGAAGGTCTGGCCAAAAACCCTGGAGAGGTAAGAAGGATGGTGCTGATGTACAGGAGAACGGTAGCAGTTGGCTCGTGCGAAGGATTGGAATGATTCAGGAAAAAAGAGCGATGGCCGCGAAGGAAAAAACGGACTTGCTCAAGCTGAGAAGAAGACGTGGAATACGAGCCACTCGCGGTATGGATTGGACGACCAACGTCTCCTTGCAAACGTGCAGCAAGTGGCCCTTAGGAATGTGTAGAAGAAACAAGGAACAAGGTAATGGCTCGAATCAAGGGAAGAAAGCCCATGAAATGTGTCCGAAAGGTGTGAAGAGAGGTAGTCAACTCAAAGCGTTGTGGAAGAAGTTTGGTTGAAATGCGTGAAGTGAGTCTTCGATGCTGGCGTGGCATGCAGCATCAGCAATTGTATTCCCGTTCCAACACAATCCAGAAGATCCGGTTAGCAATGTCCCTTGTTGGACCGAACTTTAGGTATAGCAAGACTCGTTGAGTTCCGGTCGTCAAATATTTTGCTCCACAACAGCTTTCATGTAGATTCACAAAGTGACGTCCTCCTTAGCGGCATGGAGCCAGCTTCATTTACTTCCAATCCAGCGGACGCTTGAGGTTGAGCAGTCACCAATTAGCCGCAAAGCCTGGCAAGCACTCAAATGCCGTTTCTCTTCATCCCCTTGTCGTCTAACTCTTGCGGCCAGTGCTATCGACGACATAGATTTTGAGCTCTCGATTGGTTTAAGGCGGTGCAAAGGAACACGGGGTTTGAGTGGTAGCATCCTTGAGCGAATGCTCTTCTCCACCAATATCTCTTGTCTCGCCTGTGTAGACATAGCATCATATATCATCTTGACACCGCCCGCTTGGCGATTGGACCCGCATTAGCTATATATTGTACGTTGGGGCGAATGGTTAGGAGACTTGCAGCTTATAGCTACCGAGAAAGACGCATGAAAGATATCACTTTTCTTCATCTATAGCGCCCGACTTGTACGCTTTGCTCCCCTTGCGGTTTGCTTGAAGAGCATTCTCAGGGCGGACTTTCCCCTTCTCAAAGTGATTTTTGGACTACATCCTCGTGGCAGATCAGGAAAGGCCAGTCCTCACCAAGCCTATTGACAAACCAGAATTCACCAGCAACGGTTTCAAGAGCCTGGTTCTGGAAGGCATTCGATTGATCAAAAAGATCCTTGGAAGCCAGATTCTTGATCTTTGTTGTAGACCCACCTAGCAATGAACATGATGCTATATATGGCCTTGTCGATCCAAACAAAATGGGGTTCTGTTGAGAGCACGAGAGTTCACGCAACTGTGAAAAGAGATCAAACGAGAGGAGTGCCTAACACGCCAAGACACCCAGCCCTACAGACGACCGCTGATGGAACTTCTGCCTCTGGGAGCTGTATCTTCTGTGCCTTTTATCCCTCGGTCGAGTCCTGTAATCCTTCCTCCTACCTTCGAGCTTGCCATCCTGACACCGTCGAGCGACAATGGCAGCCTCAAAGCTCACCCTATCCGTCCGACCACGAGGTCAGATAGAACCCCAGCCACTCCCAAAGCTCGATACTAATAACGCAGCAGGCAAACCGGTCAAGAAGCTCCCCGAAGAAGTCTCCGTCCCAGCCGACAGCTCAGCAATAGAAATCTACAGCCGACTAGCATCCCAAAGTGGCACCTCGATCCACCGCCTCCGAGTTACAAAAGGCAGTGATGGCGCCGTCGTGCCTAACAGCAAAGATGTCTCCATCGACTCCACCGGCCTGCGAGAAGCCAGCACGATATACGTCAAAGACCTAGGTCCCCAACTCCCCTGGCGCGACGTCTTCCTGGTCGAATACCTCGGCCCCCTCCTAATCCACCCCATCCTCTACCTCACCCTCCCCTACACCGCCTCCGGCACCGGGCCCTCATATCTGCAAACCCTCTCCCTCGCCCTCGTCATGCTCCACTTCTTCAAACGCGAGCTCGAAACCCTCTTCGTCCACCGGTTTAGCGCCGCTACGATGCCGGCTTTCAATATCTTCAAGAACTCGGGACATTACTGGCTGCTGAGTGGATTAAACATGGCTTATTGGATCTACCTACCCTCTGCGCCCGCGGCGCAAGATTCGAATCCATATATCACGTATACAGGCCTCGCGCTCTTCGTGATCGGCGAGCTAGGCAACCTGAACACGCATCTCACGCTCCGCAACCTCCGCAGCGCAGGCGGCACGGAGCGCTGTATCCCCCAAGGCCTGGGCTTTGATTGGGTGACCTGCCCGAATTACATGTTTGAGACGATTGCGTGGGTGGGGATCAGTCTCGTGAGCTGGAGCTTGTCGGTGCTGCCGTTTGCGGTTGTGGCGGTGGCGCAGATGGGGGTTTGGGCGAAGAAGAAGGAGAGGAGGTATAGACAGGATTTTGGAGGGAGTTATCGGAAGAAGAGGTTTGGGATGTTGCCGGGGATTTGGTAGGGGTGGAGGTACTCCGTAGAGGGCGTGTTTTAGTCGATGAATAGGTGGGAGTGATTTAAAAACTATTGTTGGCGTGAATTTGTGCATATAGAATTCTTACATAATGACTTGCTACGATTCCTCATTGCCGAGAACTTGTGGTTGCAGCTTCTAGATGACTGATACGATGTTCGAGAGCAGCTCACAGCTGGAATCCATTTGGAAAGAATGATTAGAGGATTATTGCATGCATTGCTATGTACGAGCATCTCGTCCTATGAACACGCAAGCGGATTTCCACCATCTCAAACCCAATAGGTAGGCATGTCTCATCCACCGAGATTCTTGCTATCCGCCCTCTCCGTTCACAACTCCAGTATTCTCATGAAAGCACCATGGTATCGTCGCGGCCATAAACTCCCTCGCAAGCATCTGCACTTATCAAATCGTTCAAACCAAGATCATAGCAGCAACCAGCCCAGCCACACCAGGCAACATCGCTCCACCAACCCTCCTCCTCATCGCAGCACCCTGCGCAGGCGCAGCAGTACTACTCGCACTTGGTGTCGTCGAACTCGATTCACTCGTCGTGGTTCCAGAAGCCGATGAAGCAGTCGTCATCGTCGTCCCAGCCGCCGAAGAAGTCATCGTAGTCGTGCTAGGCGCAGCACCCGAAGTCGTTGTAACAGTACTGGCGGGCGTCGTGACTGTGGTGGCTACCTCTGTACCGGTAGGCGATCCAGTAGCGGAGATAATCATCGTCGGTACCGAAGAGAGCGTAGCCGTCCCAGCAGCTGCGGCGGCGGCTGCAGAAGCTGACTCTGATGCAGAAATTGCGGCGGCGGAGAGTGCTGTGGATACACCTTCTTTGGCTGTTGAGAGAGCCACTGAGGCGGCGGATTCGGCGCTCGCGATGGAGGCTGAGAGGGCGTTCAGGGGCACGACGGGGACGGGAACGTGTGCCGTTACTGTTGGAGCAGATGAGGCTCCAGAGGCGACTTCGGAAGCTGCAATACTTGCTGCGGATGCCACGTTTGAAGCTGCTGTCGCTGCTGCGGAGGCGGCTGAGCCGGCGACGTTCGACTCGACGACCGCTTCTTGGGAGGAGGCGGCTTGGGCGTTGGAGGCCATGGAAGCGGCTTCTGCGGCTGCTGTTGTGGCCACTGCGGGCGTAGGGGCGATCACGTTGACTGGGGCGATGGTCACGGGACCAGTTGGTATTGAGGCGCTGGCTGGTAGCTGTATTGAGGTCGTGTAACCATGTATGGCAATTGGCACAATGACGCCACCTGCTTCAGTCGTCGCGGCTTGAACTTCTGCTCCTGAGGGCAGGCCTGCTTCTATCGATGCGATTGCTGGTGCGGCGCCTGTAACTGTAAAGGTGTGGGTTTCGATGCTTCCAGACATGTATACGGTGCTGGTAGTGGCGGCATCGCTTACATGGATGGTTACGGTGTTGGCTGCAGCTGTGGGGATGAGGAATGTATGAAGTGTGCCGTCGATGGTCACGCTGTAGGTGGATTGGGAGAGAATAAGAGCTGGTGCAGAGAGCGCCAAGCCCAGGCGAGATATTGTGAAGAACATATTGCGATCGTTTCAGTGATTAAGGTATGTGAGAGATTTGCGCGTGGTCAATGTGGTGGTCAGAATTGGAGAGGAATGCGGAAGGACATGTGGGTCAGAAGAAGAGGAATTGTAGATATTCAAATATGTGTGGTTGTGGCTGGGATCGCCAACCTCTGCTGAGAAGTAAACACAAAAGTGGCGGGAAGCGAAAGATAGGCGTGATTTGTAGCGGAGACTAAGAAGATTAAACAGATATCATGGGTGCCTTGAATTCACTTTTCTCGGTCCTGTTACTTCACTTCATCTACTCGTACTCTCAGAGGTCTTTTGCCGTGGTTCCTGCAGATAGCGACAAATCGCCGCGCAAGCTCTCTCCGATAGCCTCAGGTCCAGCCGAGATGATCGTCGTGCATCAGCTGTCGTCGGAATCAAGTTTGCGGCGACTTGCAAACCTTGGATTTTGGAGAGCCGTTGCCAAGAAACGTGGCTGGAGATCGCGCTAATCCGCTGGCGCCGTGTCGAAATGAAAACGCCTCGTCCATTCACTTGAAGATCACAGGGGTAGTATTGCTGCAGTATGTTTCTACAAATAGGAATCTCAAGACACTCGTTGTTCAATCGCATACAGGTATAGGTTATACTGTTTCTCGAGCAAACACACTGAGTTTATAATCTTCAGTTTTCTAACGGCCCGTGAAATGCAGCTACTGCTTTACAAGTACTGGCTCACTGTTCAAACGTCGAGGCTCATCAATTCAATCGTCCGGAGTTTAGTATTAGGCTGATGACGATGGAATCTGGCGGTGGTTTGCTTGAGGCTGTGCGCTGTCGATATCCAATAATGTGACACGATGATCTCTGCAAGATTTCGCCGTTCTCGGCAAGTCGGTTCGAGACAGCTTCGTGAACGTCTTATCATTGTTTGTAAAGTCTGCCATAGGAATTTGGTACCAATGTCTGGCTACCAAGAGACGTAGTTGTAAGTGTTTGAGACCCGGCCAAGTTCGAAACCCTAATGCGAACTTGAAATTCATTAGCTGAGCCCAACACAAAGAAGAATGTAGAAGATAGCATTTAGTGTTCATCTCAGACAGCAGTTGGTACAATTATTTCCTCGACATGTTTGTTTCCGATCAGGTCTGTGAATGAAAAGGTGCTTCATCATGTGAAAATCCAGATAGTGAAAGAGAAATCTTGAACTTACCGTGAACAATCTTTGAGCCAGTGAGAGAAGTCTCCATCGTTCAAAAACAGGTCCAACACTTCCGACGGACCGCCCGATGTGCCATGAGAGCGGTGATTTCTGATACTGGTCGTCCAGATCCCCTGGAAAATATAAACTTTTATACCAGGTATCAAGCTGGCTACAATGGATGCTTTACTTTCGCATAGATGTCTATTCAGCCGACCTTCTGCTTCTTAAAGAATGAGTCAATGGATTTCTGGCCTTCATCATACTTCGAGCTGCCGACCCCTTTTGTACGCTTGAGGCTTTGCAGATGTTCCTTGCCATTCACGGTCTTGATGACCACCTTGTGGTTGTGAAGCGAGGCCGTCGTATCCCCAGTTTTGGAAGACGCCGATATACCTTGATCTGAGGTCGTGCCTATGATTCTCGAAGTCGTCTTCTGAACATCGAGTTCCAGGTATCCAGTATTTGACCATCCTCCGAGGTATTCAAGAGGTGTGACCCCTCCGGTGCCGACGGAAAGCCCAGGCGAAAGTGTCACGCTGTTGTTAGGTAGCAGCTTGAGGAAGCAGCGCCAGAGATGGGACAGTATGATTCCGTGTGACACAATCGCAACGACCTGCTCTTTCTCCTTTCTCTCGGCATGTAACAGTGGTATGAGGTGATCCTGTAGAAATTGGTTCATCCTCAAAGCCATGGACTCCTTCGACTCAACATCCACGAAGTCGGGGTCGTCTCGATGCTCACAACAATGTTTGTCTTTTCCCGATTTGTTCGAGTCCTTAGAACGAGCATAGAATGGTTTTCCTTCGTAGAATCCAAAGTCTTGCTCTCGCAACACCATGAGCGGTGTTACCTCGAGCTTTCCCCCTTGTGAGGCCTTGCTCCACGAACATATAGCATTGGCCGTCTTGAAGGCTCGTTGTAGATCGGAGGAGAAGACTTGATCGATTTTCAGGCCTTTGTTGGCAAAGTATTTGCCGAGTCGCTCAGCTTGCAAGCTGCCATGAATGGTCAGGGCGGAGTCCTTGACTCCAGCGCTATTACTTAATCAGTAACCGGAGGTCTGGAGGTAGACAGGTGTTCTCACTAGATCTGTGCTACATTGTCGACGGTTTCTCCATGACGTATCAAGAAAAGTCTCATCGCAGAGCCCACGGGAGTGTTGTGTGTTGGTAAAAGCGAAGTTCCTTTAAGATTTACGAATCGAAATGTGCTAACGCCAAGAGTACGGTGGCCGAGAAGTCCTAGCGCCGCATGAAGGCGAATCTTCAGCCTCCATCCGTGCCATCCGACTCCACCATGTCTGAAATATTGCGCAGTGTGGTTGACACCGCATATCGACTGCTGTTCATCATCATGCATGCAGGCTGATAAGTCATTTTGTCTGCGAAGCCCGTCTATTGGTGGTACGCGCCCCGCTCCCGCAACCATTAGATGCGCCTTTTTCTGTTTTCAGCCCGAGGCTGAGCTCCTTGGCTGCATTCTTCCGACACTCCGCCTTTGTGTCGCAGGATATTATCCATGGACGGAGCAGGAAGTCAAAAGAGTATGTCAGCATGCATCTGAGGCTGACTTCAGGGAGGAGGTAGTATTGAATTTTTTCGAACGGAGGGCGGTGAACCCTCCGTTCGTGTGCATGGTGGTAACGTTACGGCACAATGGCTTTTTCATCCCAATATTTACGAGCTCCGGCTTGGCCGATCCTACTTCACGAATGGAATACGAATTGCTGGGAATAATGACACATTGCGGGATCTTTATGCTAAAACTAGACCAGTCGACATTTCTCCTCAGCTTTCTGTGCTCCGTCCTGAAGAATTAAATATCCCTTTGCGTCGACACGCTTTTCAATTACTAGCGTTCTCAACCGATACTATAGTCGTAGCTTCTTGACATTCCAGACCACTAAACTTCATTGCGTTTTGGCCCACATTTCTTGACTAATAAGAGCTTGCAGCTGTTGACCCCGAGCGGCAATTGTTCTAAGAATCACGATGCCAGTAGTGGAAGTCCACCTCCCCAGGGCTCCTTCTGAGCAGCATGTTACTTTCCGCGAACAGGTTGCCGATGCATTCGAAGGCGCTGAAAGCGTCATCAAAGCGGCTACTAGCCCATTACCCACCCAGACCGGCGATGGATCCTATGTCCAGACGACCAAGACCACTGGGCTACTGAAAGATGTTACCATGCTTCGCCCTGGAGACGTGAGAACGATCGTTGACCTCGCAAAGACAGCACTGACTGGGTCACCAATTGACGACAGTACCTTCTTGTTGGAACGTCTTGTCAAGCTTTCCAGCGAGTTGCCATTGAGCTCGAGGGATGGAACATTCCTGAACGATGCTTTTATACAGCAGCTGTACGACGATTTGCAGCACCCTGCAATTGCGGCTGTGAGCAGTGATCACAAGTATAGAGCAGCAGATGGCTCTTTCAATGTAAGTTTACTTGATTATTGCCTCAGAAGCTCGCGCTTTGCTGTAATTCCACGGACGTGCTGCCCTTATCGATAGCACCAATCTCCATAAAATTGAGTCCTCAGATTGATCTTTCTATGAGAATTTACTCATCGACTGACATATACAGAATCCAATGTCACCAACAGTGGGAGCTGCGAACACGCCTTATGCCCGAAGTGTACGTCCACAGATACTACAACCTCCAGACCGTCCAGATCCTGGAGAATTGTTTGATATATTGATGGCTCGTGATGTATTCAAGCCGCACCCAGCAAAGCTCTCGAGCATGCTATTTTATCTAGCTTCCATCATCATTCACGACTTATACAGCACAGATCGTGTTTCTGGCAACAACATGACGTCTTCCTACCTAGAGCTATCTCTTTTGTATGGCAACAATCAAGTAGAGCAAAATGCTATGCGGACATTCCAGCATGGCAAGATCAAGCCCGACTGCTTCAGTAGCAAACGAGTGCTGGGGTTCCCGCCTGGCGTTGGTGAGGTCCCCTATCATGTTTCCCTAGCATTGTGATGACTGACCGCAAAAGGTGTCATGCTTATCATGTTCAATCGCTTCCACAATAATGTAGTCGAGCAACTTGCCGCAATAAACGAATCTGGCAGATTCGCGAGGCCTAAAGATGACGCGACAAAAGCGGCGTGGGCAAAGTACGACAATGATTTGTTTCAGACAGTACGACTCATCAATTGCGGTCTCTACATCAACATCATTAAAGATTACGTGAGGACGATTCTGGAGCTCAATAGAACCAACAGCGACGGGGACCTCGACCCTCGAACGGCGAGGCTTACAGGGCCTACTGCCAATGGAACACCAGGAAACCAGGTCTCCGCTGAGTATAATTTGGTGTACCGATGGCATGCAGCCGTGTCAGAACGAGACGACGATTGGACTTAGCAAGAGTATAAGCGACTGTTCCCTGGCAAAAAGCCTAGCCAAGTCAGCTTACCGGAGCTTCTTCAATGCCTTGGCCAATGGGAGCAAGAGTTGTCTTCAGATCCTCGGGAACGTCCATTCGCGAATCTCGGACGCTTGGCAGATGGTAGTCTCAACGAAGACGCGCTGGTCAAGATCCTGACCGAAAGCATCGAGGATAAAGCTGGCGCCTTTGGGTCTAGAAATATCCCTGAAATCTTGAGATCTGTTGAGATTCTTGGCATCAAGCAAGCTCGATCATGGAACCTGGCTACTCTCAACGAGTTTCGAGCTTTTTTTAACCTGACCAAGCACGAGACTTTCGAAAGTATCAACAGCGACCCTGAAGTTGCAGATGCGTTGAGACATTTGTATGATGGACCGGATCTTGTAGAGCTGTACCCCGGACTGGTTGTGGAAGAAGCCAAGCCGTCCATGGCGCCTGGTAGTGGGCTCTGTACTGACTACACTATATCTCAGACTATATTATCAGATGCTGTGGCGTTGGTGCGCGGAGATAGGTTTTACATGGTAAGCAATATCCTCGACCTTCATTTAACGAATCTTTTAGTCCTCCTTCAAGAAGGTAGCTGAATCCTTCTTACAATGTTCAGGTCGACAATACCCCCAATAGCCTGACGAATTGGGGCTTCAGCGAGATTGCACCCGACCTTACGGTCGATCATGGCCATGTCCTTTACAAGCTGTTTCTACAGGCGTTCCCCAGCCATTTTCGACAAAATTCTGTCTACGCCCATTATCCATTCGTAATCCCCGAGGAGAACTATGACATCTTGACCGACCTCGAACAAGTAGACAAATACGATTTGGCCAGCCAGCGCATATTCCACCGCCAACATTCATCACCTCCCATGCCGCCTGCTCTACTATTCTGGCCAATCAGCTGGATTTCAGGGTCACTTGGGGAGAAGCCATCACGTTTTTGATGCACAACGGTGGCAAGGAGTACGGTGCAGACTTCATGCTTGCGGATGATTCCCCTCCAAGTGCTCGATCGCGAGCTGTAATGGGTTCTGCTTTATACCGCCAAGATTGGGAAAACTATGTGAAGACATTCTATGATGGCATCACTTTGAGCCTTTTGCGCGACAAGTCTTATAAGATTTCTGGATCAAACCAGGTTGATATTGTTCGTGATGTTGGGAACATAGCCCAAGTTCATTTCGCTGCCGAGGTATGCCACTACTCAAACGGTGGTATCCTTATTTATCTTCAATTCACTGATATCTTTTCAGGTTTTCTGCTTGCCACTGGAAAACGCCAGAACTCCGTACGGCATATACACGGAAATTCTGCTTTACAGCCTCATGGCCCTCGTGTTCACCTGCATTTTCTTCGACGCAGACCCTGCGAAGAGTTTCCCACTTCGGCAAGCAGCCCGAAACCTGACGCAACAGCTGGGCCAAATCATGGAAACAGTGGTTGTACCAGGGGTGTCTCACGCTGGCCTCGGTATCTTTGACAAAGTGGTAGGTCTTTTACACAAGGAACAAAGCGCGCTTAGTATCTATGGTGCGCAGATGATTCAACATTTGTTCAAGAGCGGTCTTGGTACGAAAGACATCATTTGGTCCCAGATCCTACCTACGGCTGGTGGTATGGTTGCGAACCAAGCCCAACCTTTTGCACAGTGTCTCGACTTCTACCTCAAAGAGGAGAACGTGGCACACCTCAAGGACATCAATCGCCTGGCAACGTTGGATACTCCGGAGGCGGATGAGTTAATCCTTAGATAGTAAGTCCCTCAAATTCTTATAGTTTCGATTCGCTAAGTACAAAACAGCTTCATGGAGGGTTCACGCATCAGTGAAACGGTCGGTCTATACCGCGACGTAATCACCGACACAGCAGTCCAAGACGGCGGACCAAACCTCAACCTCAACCCCGGCGACAGAGTTTTACTGGATCTCGTCACCGCGTCACAAGATCCAACTGCATTTCCAGACCCGGAAACTGTCAAGCTCGACTGATCGATGGACTCGTATATACACTACGGGTGGGGACCTCACCAATGTCTAGGCTATGGTGTGAGCAAATTGGCCATGGTGACGATGTTGAAGACTGTCGGCAAGCTTAATGGGTTGCGGAGAGCTCCGGGGAGCCAAGGACATATCAAGAAGGTTACTGGGCCCGGGGGGATTACGAGGTATATGACTGCAGATCAATCGAGTTTCTCTGCTTTTCCTACTACGATGAAGGTGCGTTGGGATGGTGAGTTGCCTTCTTCGGCAAAGTGAACGACAGTATCTTACCCTTGGAAGCTGCTACATGAGAGGTTATTATGCTTCGAATTTCAAAAAGACGAGGGGCTCTTGTTGTAGTATGACTGTATTTCTATTTTTATAGTACCGAAAACATACCATTTGATGGACTTTAAAATTCTACTCTAAATCTTTGAAACATTTGCTTATCTTGCAATTGAGACGACACCTGGATAGGTGCCAGGCTCTTGGCCATTCGATGAATTCGATCTCACAGATCTGTACCTGTGAATGGCATTCATTCACTGAGAATACGTAGCACAAAGGGATTGGATGCCTTGATTGCCTCATCTACTCGTATGCCAAGTCTTCAGCGGGGCGGAATTAAGCCGCATTTTGCGGACGTCTACCAAATTCCACGCTGCTTCGACGCGCAATCTGCTCTCCCACCACTCACGTCACACGCATCTTACTATCGCGGCAGAACCTCACGACAACCTTCTTTACGTTGACTTCGAGGCCAGCGACCTGCACCGTTGAGCTTCCACCATCTGCCCTCCCACGACCCGATCCTGCCATCCAGGCTTGTTCGCCTACCTACGCCCAATTTAACACGCCCTACTTCGACCGACAGATCGGTACGAAACACATCGACGCGAAGGAACCTTCGACAAAATTTCAGGGTAGCTTGTCCTTTACAGATCTCTAATTCAAGGTAGTAGACCCTCGCAACTGTAATACTGATCAGGCAGGACCCCCAAAAGTCCGAATCTCTCTCACCCCACGTTTCCGACAACCACCTAGTGTAAGAGACCCAACTTTCTACAAAGTCCGACCCTGCTAGAAAACACACATGAGTGTTCTACAGTCATCAAGCTGTCACGATGGGGCGAATTAAGAAGGCAGCTGGCCCTAAGCATGAGGCGACAGTGGTAAGTGTCCTCGACTCATGATATATAGTATCTAGAAGTTGCTGACATATTACGACCTATAGTCTCCGGCAATAGCGGAGTTCGTGACCAAAGCGAGCACTGTACCGTTATCGCAGCTACCCGCTCACATCAAATCATTCCCTCGTCGATGGCCTTTTCCTAAAGGTGACCTCTACCACTGGATACCTCTGTTCAATCGATTCGATAGCATACTCGAGCAATTCAACACAGAATATGGCCTCCATGATGGACCTCAGGTACTGCCATTCGGGCGTGTGTTACTACTCAAGGGTGTTGCAGAGGATAGCAAAGCTGCTAGAATAACATCTGCAACCGAATGGGAGTTAAACTCGATAGGCTTTGGGTCGGATGGAGACCGAGAATTGATTGAGGTGGTACTGGAATTTTCCCGTCGACTGCTCGAGAATTGCGGCAATCGAAGCCTCTACAGCAGCAGTGAGCGGCTGGGAGACCTGCTGAATACGACTAGCTTGTCGTTACTCACAACCACCCTTCAACTTGCCGTACGTCTTGCTCAACGCTACCACGCATCTCGTCAGCGAGGAGCCAACGCCAGCCAATATCTGAATAACGCCCTTCTGGCAAGTCACTACAGCATCGACTTGGAGAAGGTGCAGAAGCTGGCAAATCCGTTCACAAAATCTTTACCGTCAAGCAATTCGTCTGTCGCAGCCTCGACCCCGTCCGCTAAAGGCAAAGAGAAGGCACAGGGTTTGCAAGCAAAACCATCAGGCAGCATCAATCCCAACGATCTCTTAGCCTTGAGCTCTGGTTCGAAGACAGTCCATAAAGGATCAGGGATGAACGTGCCGAAGGCACCACAGAAGGAAAAACATGCTTCGGATTTGGATGATTGGGGCTCCGTTCTTTTGACGTACTACAAGTCAGTCCCTACACCCAAGGATGATCAAAAGCCGCCATCGACTCCCACCCCTACAAGACGACCTTCAGCCTTGTCCCGGCCGAGTCGCTTGTCGAGCTCTGATGAGTCGCCGGAGGCATCGGTGGCCCCTTCATATGCCAAGCCTGATGACTCGATGGCCGGAGGAATGAGGCAGATTGAGATACCACGTTCGGTGACAGCCAACTCTGCAGTCGAAGACATCCTAAAGGACAAGATGGATGACCTACCCAAAAAATCTCGCTATGAGCTTCTAACGAAAGTACGGAGCGCCAAGGCAATTATCGAGTCTCTCTCCACACGGCAACAACTTGTCGGGATACGCCTGCTCGCCATCACCAATCTTGCCTACATCTACCCAGACGCGATTTTCCAACAAAAGATATTGCAACAAGACTCTGATGAGCCGCGACGATTACAGATTACCTACCAACTCGCCGATTTGGTGCATCCTCCAGGCAACGGAGCGGCGGGAATACCCTCCAGGCTACAAGCCATTGCTCTAAGCACTCTCGAAGCTCTTGCGAAGCAAAAGGCAAAAGCTACAGACGTCTGTGCGGCTCTAAATGTCAATGTGAACCACGGGGTGCTCTTCTACATCCTTCGAAAGGCAGTGGCAGAGATGGCGACAGAGGATTCACCCGATGAAATCGCGGAATACGAGAGCGAGGATCGCCAGGAAGCTTTATTCTCGCTGCTCGAGGTCCTACCGGGATCTGCACAGAGAACAGGGGAGTCACTCATCGCTGCTGGTCTCCTCGAAATCTTGGTTGAAATTCTCAATCTACGGACGAATAAAGCCGAACGTTTCCACCCTAAAGTCCTTACATTCCTCAGCTCCTTCCTCTACAGCTCACGAGATGGTATGCAGTCCCTTGCCAATTCCAAGGGCTTAGATGCTATCTCCGATCTTCTTGAATATCAAGTTCGAACGTCTTTGGAGCGCGCCACAAACGGAGAAGGTCTACCTGAAGGTTTCCGTACTCGAATGATCGATTATCAGATCCCCTACTTCCAGCAGCAATCACTACGAATGCTCTTCAAGCTCATCACGCACATGATGACGAACGGCAGTGGAAATCTCGATCGACTACTACGAAATCTCATTGATTCTCCACAGCTTCTAGGTGGTCTGCGCACTGTGATAGTCAACGCCAAGACTTTCGGATCCAGTGTCTGGGCTGGCGCTATCAACATCATGAGCACATTCATCCATAACGAGCCTACAAGCTACGCCGTCATCTCGGAAGCTGGACTAAGTAAGGGGTTACTAGAAGCAATTGCGCTGAAGTCTGGACCTCAAGATCCCCTGAAGGCCTACCTTGAGTACGTGCAGGGTACCGATGTCTCTGGACCGGAGGTCACGACTGTAGATGCTGCCAGAATTCGTAGCTTTATTTACAGCACGGCTAATTCCAGCGCCCGATTGAACAATTCTGCATTTACACAGGAGATTCTCCCAGCATCTGATGCTATACTGTCGGTACCTCAGGCCTTCGGTGCTATTTGCCTTAATCCTGCCGGTACAAAGATGTTGCTCGAGTCTGGAGCTCTTGACAGCTTCTTCAAGACATTCGAGAGCGATGACCATATCAAGTCCATGGCAGCTGATAGAGGAGATTTGCCTAGGCTTCTAGGCAGTTCTTTCGATGAACTGGTTCGCCATCATCCGAACCTGAAGATGCCAATCATGATTGCTATCCTGAATATGATTGAGCGCATCAAATCGAGCTTGAATATTCCAGCAGCCCGTGGCCAACATGGCGCCACGCTCTGGCTCGAAAAGGAGGATGGCAAGCTTCTGCCTTCGGGCGCCTACATCTCAAACGCGAAATCCGAGAACGACGAGGACGTGGTCATGGGCGAATCATCTTCACCTGAGCGGGATAGTCTGAATGGGGAACTACTACTACCTAGGCCATCCGATGTCGCCCAGACTGCAGACGAGATTGATAGCGAAGAGAAAACCCTACCCAGTGTTGCTACTCGCCTCGGAGTCGCTATGAATTTCCTTGCTGGCTTCTTCGAGAATTCCTCTCTATGTTCGTTCTTTGTTGAAGCTGGTGGCGCTAAGATCGTTCTAGAAACCGCTACAGCGCCAAGTTTGCGGTACGACTTTAACGTTCAAGATGCTGGCCAATCTCTTGCCAAGGTCATCCACATCATGGTCGAGCAGAAGCCTCATCTAGTACTGCCTCTGATACTAAATGCCGCTCAGCGCGCTGCCGATGACTTGAAAGCAATGTCCGAATTTTCCGGAGACAAAGGCTTCTTTTCAAAATACACTTCGCTTGACAAAGCCAACTTCAAGAAGCCAAAGTCGAACTGTGAGACTTGGATTCCTAGTGGTACTCACGTCGTCAAGACTCTGCTCAATATCCACACTCTATGCAACATACTCTTTGAAGTTTTCTCCGGTCCCATATTTGCCTCGGGACGATCTGGCCATACTCCGTTCAGTCAGGTAAATCTGGCAGACAAGTACCAAAATTTGGTCAAGAGCCTTGGTTTGATTCACCGGGTATGCGTGTGGGAGGAGATCTTACTTCAGAAAGAGCTCCCTGATCATTGGAAGGAAGCTACCAAGATGAAGGGCTTAGGCATGGGCAGTGATGAAGCGGACGAAGTCTTCGGATTCCTCAGTGGAACCAGTGACTCAGCTAGAGAGAACTACGATTCATCGTCCAGTGCAAATACTAGAGAGACTGGATCGTCCAACAACAACGCTGAATTATCGACCCCTCGCTCGCCAGCTCGATTAGCAATGGCCAGAGATGAAAAGACTGCTCAATTCAAGAACGTGAAGACGCTCCGCCATTTGTTGAGCCAAGTGCCATCTGTGATAGTCCTTTTTTCTCAAAATCTGGGGAAGGCATTGGTGCCAAAGAGGAGGCCGGACATCTATACTCGACACAATTCGTATATGATAGCAGACGCGATCTCAAGCGCTTGCCTTGAGCAACTGAATTACGAGCCACCGAATAAGTCGGCCTGTGTGAAAGACCGCTACGCTTACTTCATTGTCGTTCTGACCTCCATATCTACGCTTATGATTGAAGGAAACTCTATGGAGCGCCCGTCATCCCAAGTCCTGACGCTTCTATTGCAAGCCTTCAAGAATGATGAAGGCTTGGAGGCTATTGGAGAAGTGCTCAAAGTCTTTCTGGAAGAAGTCAAATCTTTCCACACAGACAAGAACGCAAACGATGGCACAGCTCGCATGACCTCGGCCTTTTCGGGAATCAGAATCATACTTGGGTTTTATGCACAAATCGTATCGCCGAAAGCAATCACCGATTCCGCTCAGACGCATGCTATCACTTCCAGCGAGCGCGATAGAGGGCAGCCGCACTACTTCTCGCCACCCCAGTTCCTTGTTGAGCTTCGGATGGCTATACTTCCTGTTGTTAAATCTATTTGGGACTCCGACTTTGTGGACAAGGCCGCTGGCACGATCATCAAAACCCTGATTGATATCCTAAAAACAGTTCTTGAGGGTAGTGATGAACAAGGAGCTTTCAAACGCTCCGACGAAGTCTCGATTTCTCGGGCGGCTAAAACTGGGAAACCCTACTTGATCAACCCCGAGAGACTCAGAGTACTGAATCAACAAGGGTTTGAACCCGAATTTGCGCGAGAAGGACTGTACAGATGTCTGAACAATGAAGGCCTTGCACGAGAATATTGCCAGGCATTCGATGAAATCCAAGGGGCTAGAAACCCTCTTCCAGACTACGACAGGGGTCCCACCCCGGCCGAATCGATCATCCAAACTCCTCGCCATTCAGATTCTGGTACGACATTACCAGATCCTAACCCAGAAAATGCGGCGCAGTCTGAAGGTCAAGCAACCTCTTCACATCCGTCGCTTGGGGAAGTCACCAGTGAGATGGTTAATCAATTGCTCGGTCAATTAGCTGAGCGGGATAGCATTGAAGGTAGTGGCCCCTCTGCGTCAACACCAGCGGCCGTCCCAGATGATGCCACCGACGCAATGGCGATGAGCATTGATGATCTACCAAGCTCCTTCGAGGGCAACTTACCTTCATTTGCGAGCCTGCAGAGACGGGTGGATGAGTTGAATGCGAACCGCAATGGGCCAACTCCCCCAATTATTGGCACGGGGACGGCTACAGACCTCATTCCAAACGACTCAGCCCGTCCTGCTACCCAACAAAAGCCTCCAGTAACCATGGATGACCTCGAAGACGAACGTTCTGCGGTGAGGAAGAACCTTCTTGATCGTGCTCTTGATGTGGTAAACGTCCACGACGACGTCACATTCGAGCTCTCGGATCTTATAAATGCAGCTGCATCAAAAGCTCCAGATGCCAAAACCATGCGTGCTGAGATTGGTGACATTCTGGTTCAGTCTTTGATCTCCCTACAGATCGACGAGGACTCTCGACCAGCTGGCAAGAAGATAGCGTCATACGCCAACTTACTCGCGCTTGTACTCCAGGACAAAGAATTCTACGAAGCTACTGTGGGCCAAATTGTCGAGTGTTTGGATTCCCTGCTTGGCTTCATCAAGGTTTTCCCAGATCAGCCAGCGGATGAGCAATCTTCGTGGATTGGACAAATCTTACTAGTGATCGAAAAGCTCCTTGCTGAAGACGTACAACCGGCCTCAATCCAGTGGACTGCATCTATGGAAGGAAAGGAGTCTGAAGCACCCATTGCCGAAGTCCAGGAGTCTCTTGTAAATGTGGATAAGAAGATCCAGCTCTTCGAAGCCATCGTTGACATTTTGCCTCGCATCGGAAAAGACGAATCTGTCGCTCTTTCAGTGGTTCGCACATTGGTCATCCTCACTCGCAATCGCGAAATTGCTTCGAAGCTCAGTGAAAAGCGGAACATACAGCGCCTTTTCGTCATGGTCAAACAGTTATCTGGAATGACCAATGACAGACTTCCAAGCACATTCATGCTTCTCCTGCGGCACATTGTTGAGGACGACGATACTGTTAGACAAATTATGCGCAGTGAGATCGTGGGCAAGTTTGAGACACGACCAGGTCGTCTGACAGATACTACCGTTTATCTTAAGCAGATGTGTGACCTTGTTCTTAGGTCGCCACAAATCTTCGTCGAAGTGACAAACGAAAAGCTGGAGATTGTAAGATACGAGTCCGGGCAGCGACCTCAGACTTTACAGCTCAAGCCGGACCCCAAGGAGCCTGAGCCAAAGACCAAGCCAGTAGAAGAATCAATCACGAAGATAAAGGAAACCAACGCAGGAGTCGCGGAAGAGACACTATCGCAAGTTGAAACTACAGAGGAGGTCAAACAGTCCACTGGTGAAGACTCGCAGGCAACAGTACCAAAGTCTAAGTCGATGGAAACCAAGGCGCCTGTGGTCGAGCATCCAAGCGGGATAATGCACTATCTACTTCAAGAACTACTGTCCTACAAAGACGTCGAGGACAAGGACCCCACAAGTACCAAAGAGGCTCCAGCTCTTGACCCAACTGAACCACCAACGGACGCTGAAATGACATCGGCCCCTGCATCAAGCTTGAGTGTGACTCCTACTCCAACTCCTGCGGAGCCTGTGGAGACAAAGAAGCCCGAGAAGCCCGAGTTCAAGGCCACTGAGCATCCAATCTATGTCTACCGATGTTTCATTCTTCAGTGCTTGGCCGAGTTGCTGCACTGCTACAATCGCACTAAAATCGAGTTTATCAACTTCTCGCGCAAAGCCGACCCTAAGGCTGTGACGCCTTCGAAACCCCGTTCAGGTGTGCTCAATTATCTACTGAACGATGTGATTCCAGTTGGGACTTTAAGCCACGAGGAGACCATTGCCTACCGCAAGAAGAATACCACTTCCAATTGGGCCATGTCTGCAATCGTGTCTCTCTGTCTTCGGACGAATGAGAATGGTCACCCTAAGAAACAGGGTTCAATAGAGGAGGATGACGAGTCTGATCTGCTCTTTGTTCGCAAATTCGTTCTCGAGCATGCATTGAAGGCTTACAAAGACGCAATGGCTTCGGAGGAGCACGCTGACATGAAGTACGCTCGCCTGCTCGATATTGCCGACCTCTTCAATCGTCTACTGCATGGAAGACTGGTACCATCTATCGGAACGCCTTCTCAGGGTACTGAGAGTGGGTTCCAAAAGTCCATCGCCAAGCTGATGTTTGAAAAGAATTTCATCTCTGCTCTAACCAGCTCTATTGCCGATATCGATCTCAACTTTCCAGGATCAAAGAGAGCCATCAAGTATATTCTCAAGCCACTCAAGGCGTTGACTTCAACCGCCGTTGTACTGAGTCAAGAGTCCGACCTCTCCACAACGCCGGGTCAGACGACTGAAGATGATGAGATATCTACCGCTACGTCGGTCTCAGACGCAGAAGACGGGCGAGAAGAGACACCCGACCTGTTCCGAAATTCAACACTGGGCATGTTCGAGCCTGGAAGAGAAGAAGAGTCTAGCTCAGGCGAATCGGAAGAAGATGAGGAGATGTACGATGATGGATACGAAGATGGAATGGACTACGAGGATGGCATGGATCGTGATGATGACGAAGTCATTAGCGATGAAGACGAAGACCTTGGCGAAGCCGGGCCCATGGAAGGCCTGCCTGGTGATCATGGTATGAACGTCGAAGTGGTCATTGATGATGATGACGACGATCCAGAGGACGATCCAAGCGAGGATGAAGACGAGGATGACTCCGAAGACGACACGGATGACGATGATGATGAAATTGAGGTCATTGACGAGGTTACTGGCGACGACGAGAACGATAGCCTTGCTGGAGGTGACGACGAGGGCTGGCAAGACGAGGATGGGGACAATATTCAGCAATACAACGAAGAAGAATTCGACCAGGACCTTAGTCAAGTTCAAGATGCGGAGAGCGCTGTACGGGATATCGTACGAGAATTCGGCGGTCCAGAGGCTGCGCTTCAACGGCTTGAAGGCTTAGAAGATGGATCTCCTGATATGCAAATGGAAATTGACGGAGGTAGGTATATGGATGAGGTGCACCGCGATGAAGAAGAGGATGGTAAGTCAATCTTTCAGGAATTCCCGTAGGTGTCTGCTAACATCCTTAGACGAGGATGAAGACGGTGAGGGCGCCGATGAAGAGGTAGACGACGAGGATGTGATTTATCAGCCAGAATTCGATGATGGTACGTGTTTGCTGAAGGTCTATATTTATGCACTAATCTCATCGCCTTCTAGATGACGAATCTGGTGTGCCCGAGCCTCCATTTGGTTTCGATCCCGACGACGACGGACCATCGATACTCAGACATCACCACCACCATCATCACCCACGTCGTGTTCAAGACCCGTGGTCCGCTGGCTTTCCAGGCAACGTAAATGCACTTGACCGAGGCATGTCACTCTACCGCTCGCATCGGCCCACTGGCGTCCCTCGTCCTGCAGATGATAATTCCAATCCCCTCCTACAGCGAATTGACAGGTCCACATCCTCGAGATCTTCCAGAGGCATTCGTTCCACGGGGTTATCAATGCCTGGTGGAGATTTTGAGGATTACTTTGTACATGGAATGGAGTCTGCCAGAAGGCCAGGTGGCATTCTGCCCGGCGAGAGCCCACTCTCATTCCTCAACAACCTTATCGCGTCAGTCGATCAAACTCGAGGCTTCTCCGCCATTGGGGGTCCCAATGGCGCCATTCACTTGACCATTCCAACCCGGCCTGGAGATGCCTTTTCTTTGCCTCGTGAGTTGCAGGTGGCGCTTGGTATTCCACGTCACATACATCAAGAGCTTCCCCCCACTCATCGAGACGAGCATCGGCCTGCGAGCTTCCAGCCTGCGCTTACCACTCAACGCTGGAGGGAAGAAGCGTTACTTCTCTACGGGCCAGCTCACCTCGAAAAGGCAAACCGTGTAATCAACTCATTACTTCGTTTGCTTGTCCCACCGGCACTTGAAAAGAAGAAGCGTGAAGAGGAGGAGCTGAAGCGGTTAAGGGAAGCGGCTGAAAAGCGACAGAAGGAAGAGCAAGAAGCCAAGGAGAGCGCTGAGCAAGAGAAGCGAGAGAAGGAGGAGGAAGAAAAGCGTCAAGCATCAGCTGCACGAGCAGCTGAAGAGGCTGAGGCTGCGGCTCGTGCCGAGGAGGAGGCGCAAGCAGAGTCAGAAGAGCATGGCGATACCACCGAAGATGATGGAGCTATGGAAGGTGTCGAGAGCACCGTAGCCGAAGAATCGAATGCTTCTGTTGAAGGAGGAGAGGCACAAGCTACGGGGGAGCCTGCAGCAGCTGGCCCGTCAACAGCTGGTGCCTCAGAGCCTACAGAGCGAGTACGTACCACGATTCGAGGTCGTGAGCTTGACATTACTGGACTTGGCATCGACTTGGCTTACCTTGATGCTCTGCCGGAAGATATCCGAGAAGAAGTCCTCATGTCTCAGCTAGCCATTCAGCGCTCCGAAGCACAAGCAGCAGGCCAAGAACCCACCGACATCAGCCGTGAATTTCTAGAGGCCCTCCCAGCCGAGATCCGAGAGGAGCTGTTGCAACAAGAAGCCCAGGATAGACGACGACGTGAGCGGGAAGAAGCTCGGAGACGACAACAGGCACCGGGCGGCCCTGCGGCGCGTGGACCCGAAGATATGGATCCCGCATCTTTCCTGGCATCGCTCGACCCGACCCTTCGTCAACATGTGTTAATGGAGCAAGATGAGGAAATGCTCGCACATCTCCCTGAGGAGATAGCCGCTGAAGCCCGTGCTCTGGGAGGAAGCCATCATCGATTCGCAGGCATTGGTCGAGGCGGCAGAGGGAGTGCTGGACTTCTTAGACAATTGGAAAATTCAAGAGGACCTCCTGCGCCTGCTGCCGACAAACCACCACGAAGGCAAACCGTACAGATGCTTGATAAAGCTGGAGTAGCTACGTTACTGCGACTCATGTTCATACCTCAAGTGGGAAGCTCACGACAGTCCTTGAACGGCATCCTTCACGATGTTTCAAAGAATCGCCAAAATCGAGCCGAGGTCATCAGCCTCTTGCTGTCAATTCTTCAAGACGGTAGTGCAGATGTCAATGCCGTCGAGCGAAGCTTCGCCCACCTATCACTTCGAGCCAAGCAGCAAGCCGCACAAAAGACACCACAGCCGCTGAAACGAAGTCTTACCGGGACTATAGCCTCCGCAGCCAACAGCATGGAAGCCACGCCATTAATGGTCATCCAACAATGCCTGAGTGCCCTTGTCTCCCTTACACATTATAACCTTCACGTACCCTCATTCTTTCTGACCGAGCACGAAGTGACCTCCGGTATGAAGACCAAAGCCAATCGAAAAGGCAAAGGCAAAGAGACGAGAACTTCCAAGTTTGCTCTCAACGCTTTGCTCAGCCTGCTCGATCGCAAGCTCATATTGGAGAGCTCTAGCTGCATGGAACAGCTTTCTAGCCTGTTGCAGAGCGTCACACACCCTTTGACAATGCTGCTTCGGAAAGAAAAGGAGAAGGCGGACGAAAAGCCAGAAGCCAAGGCCATCGAGGCTTCTACTTCTCTGCCAGGCCCCACTGCCATGCTTGAAGGGGCTGCCGTAAGTGATCAGTCGACAGCAGAAGCTGCGGATCTAGCACAGACCTCTACGGAAGAATCTACGTCCCCCATGGTAGACGTTCAGGCAGAATCAGGAGAGCAAGACAGATCAACATCTAACGATACTGTGGAAGAGCCCCAAGCTGGGGCGAAAAAGCAACAAAAAGATGCCGATGCAAAGGAGAAGGAGAAGGAGGACGAAAAGAAGAAAGCCCGAACCTTGACACCGCCTGTTGTACCTGAAGAGAATCTCCGCCTTGTCGTCAATATACTAGCAGCTCGCGAGTGTAGCGCGAAGACATTTCGAGACACACTCTCTACAATCAACAATCTCTCTGGTATACCAGGAGCGAAGGAAGTCTTTGGCAAAGGGCTGATTGAACAAGCCCAAGACCTCGGTCAATCCATCCTCCAAGATCTAGATGAGCTAGTACCGCAGATCAAATCAGCCCAGTCTGGCACAGACATCCAGGGCATGGCTCTGGCCAAGTTTTCTCCCGCATCGTCAGATCAGGCGAAGCTACTCCGTGCTCTGACAGCACTGGATTACCTCTTCGATCCTAAGCGTAATGGTGGCAAGACCAAGCATCTTTGGGAAGATGAGTCTCAATCAGCGGAGAGCTCAAAGCCAAAGGAAGACATTCTTACTACGTTGTATGAGAATTCGACCTTCGGTTCTCTATGGAACAAGCTTAGCGAATGCCTGAGTACCATCCATCAAGGTGATGGCATGTTGAACGTGGCCACCATTCTCCTACCGCTCGTTGAGGCACTTATGGTCGTCTGTAAGAACACGACACTCAAGGATGTTCAATTGATCAAGGCTACCAAGGAGTTCTCCATCACAAGTCCGCCACCGGAGTCATCAATGGAGAGTCTTTTCTTCAAATTCACGGAAGATCATCGGAAGATCCTCAACGATTTGGTCCGTCATAACCCCAAGCTCATGAGCGGGACCTTCTCTTTGCTTGTCAAGAACCCCAAAGTCCTCGAATTCGACAACAAGCGTAATTATTTTACTCGACGACTACACTCGCGCGGTGCAGAAGCTAGACACCCTCAACCACCACTTCAGCTATCTGTCCGTCGTGACCAGGTCTTCCTCGACTCATTCAAATTCCTGTCGTTCAAGTCTGGCGATGAGATCAAGTATGGCAAGCTAAGCATCCGTTTCCATGGCGAAGAAGGCGTGGACGCCGGCGGAGTCACTCGAGAATGGTTTCAGGTTCTTTCACGACAGATGTTCAACCCTGACTATGCTCTCTTCATCCCTGTGGCCTCTGATCGCACCACATTCCACCCCAACAAGCTCAGCAAAGTCAACGATGAGCATCTCATGTTCTTCAAATTCATTGGACGTATCATTGGCAAAGCTCTCTACGAAGGCCGCGCTCTGGACTGCCATTTCAGCAGAGCGGTCTATAAGCGCATCTTAGGCCAGACGGTGTCAATCAAAGATATGGAGACGCTCGATCTAGAGTACTACAAGTCGTTGCTGTGGATGTTGGAAAATGACATCACGGACATCATCACTGAGACCTTCTCAGTCGAGACAGATGATTTTGGTATCACTGAGATCGTCGACCTCGTTGAGAATGGTCGCAACATTCCAGTGACGGACGAGAACAAGCAGGAGTATGTACAGAGGGTCGTTGAGTACCGTCTTACGGGGTCTGTACAGGCGCAATTGGAGCAGTTCTTGAAAGGTATATTTGCTCTTTTTCATGTGATATGCTCTATGCTAATGATACCTAGGCTTCCATGATATTGTTCCTCCAGAGCTGATCAACATATTTAATGAGCAAGAGCTTGAGCTGCTCATCTCTGGTTTACCTGAGATCGACGTTGACGACTGGAAAAACCACACCGAGTATCACAACTACCAGGCCGCATCACCGCAAATCCAATGGTTCTGGCGTGCAGTCCGCTCATTTGACAAGGAAGAGCGAGCTAAGCTGCTTCAATTCGTCACTGGTACCTCCAAAGTACCGCTCAATGGCTTCGGCCAGCTCGAGGGTATGAATGGATTCAGCAGATTCAATATCCATCGAGACTATGGCAACAAAGATCGTTTGCCAAGCTCGCATACTTGCTTTAATCGTAAGCAAAACCCTCTAACAAGCACCGATATCAGTGGCTAACCATCCCTCTAGAACTCGATCTCCCAGAGTATGACTCCTACGAGGCGCTACGCCACCAAGTTTATACCGCCATGACAGCAGGGAGTGAATATTTCGGCTTTGCATAAACGACAATCTTCAACATTACCTTCCCTTCATAAACATGCATTACTTCGGCTACATACCCTTCATAATCAATGCATTTGCGTCGGCACTGGCATTATGTGTGCATTTTAGCGGGGTTGCGTTCTAGACTTTATGTTCTCAAGACTTCTCGGTGAACTAGGGTGGCAGCGTGCAGGCTACTTACCCTTCCGAGCTGGGAGCTGAAATGGAGGGCATTGGGTATTGCTTTGTACATAGCTTGAATGAAGACAATGCCTTAGAATTGTGGGTGCATGTTCTTGAGTGAGAGGCCAGTATGTCACGTCATGATCAAAATACTTGTCAGTGAGGGCCCTAGAGGGCTGAAGTCCACAATCGCTTGAAGGACTCAGCTAGCTTCTAGGCGCCGCCGCCGTTGTTGCCAGTACTGCTGCCTAGGCGGCACGCGTCTTTCAAGCATGCCTCAGCTCAATCAAGGCAAGGATAATCAGTCCAACGCACCCACTACAATGCCTTACCCCCAACCCTTCGCCCAGCCGATCTACCCACCCGCCCTCTACGAACCGCATCTCCACTCCCTCTCCCGCCGCAGCCAGGACTTCCTGCACCTCCCCACCCTCGGTAAGTCACCGAAGAAGCATGACGCATGGCGCGATCTCTTCACCCAAGCCAGCCAGCTCGTGACGGCGCTCAGAGGCTATGACACCATGACCTGCGTCGATGGCGGGACTGGTGTGTTTTACCTGTGTGGAAATGGATAGGAGAATGCCGCTGCCACCGACTTTGAGACACGTGGTCGAGGAGAATTTGGAGAGTATGGAGGTGGTGTCGGGAAAATTGAGGAAGGGGATTGAGTGCAATGGCTTTCGCTTGCTTATGAAAGATCCGAGGGCGAGAAGTGAAATGCTCCCAACGGTGTCAACGGTACGGTATAGATCCCATATCACGGTATACCGATAGTATACCAATAGTGTGAGCATTTTACCTAATGAGGCTGAAAGATCTGCCATCATACCTAAGGTACCTTAAGTATCTCGGTAAGTAGCTAAGGGTAAGGTAAAATATCCCGACCGTGCGACCCTTATTAGGCCAATCCGTAAGAACCTCAGAACCCCGCTAAAGACCACCAGAATCCCTATCCAAACCCCCATGAATTATCGTTTATTACCATCCATTAAGAGAATAAAGCGGTATCATACCGAAGATACCGGATACCGCGATAGGGCTTTGTATGGCGTCTACATCGAACAATGGTAAGCAGTATCTTGATTCCTGTTCCTTTACCTTACGATATCATTTTCCGACACATCTTCAGTTTGTTGGCATATGGACTAGCGCCTTGGCATATCGCTAGATAGCTCCCACAGCATAGACCTTCTTAATAAACGACTTGCACCCATTCAGCATTCCAACACAGGTTGTGCTGACAGCGCTTGTTCACAAGAGAAGATCGCCTCGAACGAGGCTCGTACTAGGCATGGTGGTGGTACAAGGCCAAAAGGTGACCGGCTTAGAAAATGTTAGAGCTACGCAGCTAAGACGTTGAACCTTAATCGAAACGAACCGGCCTATACTCTCAACGCCTTCTATATTTACTAAAACCCCTACTCCCCTTCTTCATCACAACCTCTCCCTCACCTCCTACGGCGGTAACCCATAAACCTCCATCCCCTCAACAATACAATAAAGCACCTGAAGCGCTTGCAGATCATACATCACAACAATGCTAGAATTACTCGCCTCCAGCATCGGTAGTCTCGCATTATTGAGCTCCGCCAACGCCGCTGCACGGGTCACCCAGTCGTTTACGCCATCGCCATGTATTATGTCAAGGATATACGAGTGTGTGACGGGACAGGCTTGCAAAAAGACCTCACCAGGCTCGGCTTCGTCTTCTGGGTCGAGCCAGCGGCGCATTAGACCTTCTACCTGCTCCTTTGGTGGGAGGGGCTTTGGTTCGGAGGAGGTGACGGCGTGCGCGAGTTCTTCGTCTGCGAAGTGGACTTTTGCAGCCTTGTTAGGCTGCAGCGAAGACGATGATATCTCAGACCACTGCTCTCGCTCAGGGTTTCTGGGCCGATTGTGCGTATTTGGCCCGTGGTGATGAGTGCATTCCCTTGAGAACTTGGCTTGCTCAGCCGCTTCATCATAGCCTAAGTCTTGCGCGTAGCCTTGGGGCTTTCGGTGGAAGCGAGCCTTTATTGATTGTTTCAGATGGATTCCAAGGATACGGATGTCTTCGGATGGGGTCTGGAGGCCGGCTTCGCGCATGGCTTGTGCCTGTCTGCGAGACATAAGTTTGGTGGGAACGTGAATGCGATGGAGGTTTCTGTGGTCGTAGGTGTGTTTGGGGTGTGAGCTTCGGTTTGGCTTGGAATCGAAGCTGGAGAAGCAGGGAGTAGGTGTCATGATTGGGGGTACATGTATGTGTTGCTTGGGGAGAACAATGGGAACTTGTCTTTGTTACATGTGCTTTGTAACATTGTTACGCAAGGACCAGCTATAAAGGTGGAAAATTGACTTGGCCCTGGACAAAGGGGCTCTTGTCGTGATGATGTTGCCGTACAACGAGGCTAACTTGCTGGGGAAAACGATGGCTCGTACGACCTTCTAATAGCTCATGAAAGGTGCAAAAGTGGAGGTTCTGGTACTATCGGGAAGCACAAAGTCCAAAAAAAGCGGTACTTGAGCGGACAACAGAGGATATAGTATTTATGGGGAACAGAAAATCAATCCATAAATGTAATCAGAGTGGGGTGGTACCAACGGAAGATAGTCATGGGTGTGTGGAACATTAGTATCTTTGGATCACCCTTGATATCACTAATGTTACAGACAGTTGTACGGCCGAAGCAGTCCACTAGCCCCTATGTTAATCAATAATGAACAACTCCTTCCAACAGCACATCATCACAAAATGCCCTCCCCTGCGCCGCCAGCAAAATCTCCATCTTTCGGTGCAACCGAAAGCTCCGATCAGACCTCCTAGTAGCCTCCAAAATAGCATACTTCGCATCACTAACCTCCAGATGTGCCTCTTCCCTTGTCGCAGCATCACCCAAGCGCGGTAATTGCAGAACCCGTTGCAGATGATAATTCGTGACCGGATAACATCTTTTGAACTCTTCTGTTGGCTCGGCGCACTCTCCGGGATCCAGGCAGGCTTTTATGATGTCGAGGAGTTCGTTGATGGGGCGTGTCACTTCGAGGTCGCGGCGGAAGACTATGGACTCGAGTTTGCAGACGATGCTGCAATGTTTGCGTTTGTGGTGGAGCGGTTTGGGGGAGGAGGACACCTTTTTAGTCTTCCAGAACATTTTGTTAGGACCTAAGAGACCCTGGTTATAGAAGGACTGAAGTCGATACATGTGATGTCGACCCCTTCACAGGTGCGATGAGTGGAGTTGTAAAGAGGCGACATGCTGGGCCTCTTATGCGCTCCTCGGTTTGAAACGACTCAATTCCCGTATAATGCTTCTTTATGGCTTTCTTCCTTGGTAACAAAGCGGAGGATGTATAACAATTGTATTGTGGAAACGAGCGCCGACAAAGGAGGCCGAAAGGGCAGCTAGATCCACGACTAGCGAGTGGAAGGCTTTATTGACATGGCCTCGCATACACTGGAAAGGGGAAATGTTTTGGTAGGCCTTACATTGGTAGGCAACCAGTCATTCGTAACCAATCATTTCACCAAACCCCGAATCTGTCAAAAGTGAACAGTCCCCTCTACCAAAATCTCGTCGAAGAACCCCTGCTCCCTCTCTGCGAAAATAGCACTCAAAGCCTGATGCAGACGCATCGAGCGCTCAGACTTCTGCGTCGCCTCTATGATTGCCCATCTTGCATGTCTAACTTGCTCCAGGGTTTCAACACGGAAGGCGGCATCGCCAAGGAGATGATTGTGGAGGATCAGTTGAAGGTGATAATTGGTCACCGGGTACTTCCATATGAAGTCGTCGCTCGGTTCTAGGAATGAGTAGGGGTCGACAGCGCAATTGATGAGGCCCACCAGCTCCTCAATTGGCCGGCATAATTCCACGTTGCGTTTGAAGAGTACGGACTTCAGTTTATTGAGTGTGCTGCAGCGTTTATATTTGGAAGTTTGGGTGGAGGAAGAGCCGAACATCCTTGTGTGCTGCCGGAAAAAGGTCAGAAACTGTACAGTGCTGGCTGATCCAAGGTGCCCTGACAGAAAAATTGAGGAAGCGAAATACCGGGGCTTATATATGCGGTATACAGTCCAGAGAGTCGCCTGAATGAACGCTGCTTTGTGGCTTTCTTGAATGATAAGGCACGATCTGGAGAACAATGCACTGGTATTGCTAAGCTAACCATGATAGAGGAAGCTGAAGAGAGGCATACAGGCCCAGGACTAGTGGTTAGAAGGCTTGGTCAATGGAAGATATGTAGTCTGGATATAGAAGGACCCTAACACGAGCGATTAAGGCAGCTGTGCGATGGAATTGTGGGTTGAGCTTTTATGCCTTTCATGCAACTATGCCAGAAGTTGAGTTGGCTTTGACAGATGTCTTACTTTAACTATTTCCCGAGATGGTGGTCTGAGAAGATCGGGTGGTATGATTCGTGTTCCTTTGTTACAGGGATAGAAAAGCGCGAATCAAGCTTGCCGAGACAGAATACAAAGAAACGCTGACTGAATAAATAATGCACTCTTGTATCACCCCCCGATATGCTTCCTTTCTTTCAGTGCATAAGGTCATGAGCAAGACAGGTTTCACAGACTTATGAATAGGGGTTCTCTCACGATGACCTGACTGGGCAAAAAAAGACGTCATGTGGGTCTTGTTCCTTACCACACCCTTCCTCAACCTGAGAGAGCAGTGTCCGCATAGAGAAAGCACAGTCATCTTGAGTGTCAGTACAGAAAAGTTTCAGGCATCTTGAGCACTAAACAAAGTCTTTCCATCTTTTTCGGAATACCTAACGACCTGATTATTCGCTTTGTCGAGTGCAATGAACATGAGGTGCACCGCGGTCATCCCGGGCATTGAGCATTGTAAACTCCGACCGCGCACCTATCGATGCTGATACCGCCCCGTAAAATGACCACTGAATGGGTTCGAGAATTTCCGGACGGCAGTGCACCTGATGACATCCGAGCCCGCCTTCGGGTAACCAGTAACGTAGGGATATGGAGTAACTGACTCGTCTGGGTCCAGGTGCTCCTTGAATTTACTCCGATAAAACTTTTTGGCCATTTCCGGTGGAGAAGGGGGAGAGCTGCCGCTCCCAGCCCGCTGGGCTTTGGCAACTTTGGAGCCAGTACAGTCGATGGCCTCGAACTTGATAGGTTTCGGCTCCTCGGAGTTCTGAGCTTTAGCCCCTTCAGAGCCAGCACAGTCGATGTCTTCGATCTGGACTGGCGCCTTGGCTAATGGGCACAGAGCCTCAGGATACCAAATGTCTCGGACACGCTCTGCGTATGTACGCTGACTGTGACGATCGGAGGTGTAGCTTTCTTCTACTGCAGTCGATGAAGGACTGCCTGTACTAGCGACCGCTGGGAGAAGCTTGGGCGGGTGTAGGAGCCCTTTGTCTGCTCCGGCTCTGGACAGCAGCTTGATTTGCCTGACGGAGTCCACAAGAGTGACCATATCTGCATGGCCCTTGGTAGTGTACTCTTCAAGTATCTCGCGATCCTGGAAGTCACGAAGCGTCTCATCTGGGTAAATTGCAGGTATGTCGTTGCCGTCATAGATCGGCTCGCCGTAGTCATCGAAAGGGGGCTGTATTGGAGGAGGCTCACCAAATTCTACCTCTTGCGCCCACTTTAGAATATCTTCTTTGCGCATTTTGTCTGTGATGAGTTGGACCGGTGATTTGTTGAATCCTCGAGAGCGCTTTGGGTATCTTCTGAGAAGTTTATGGGAGCTCAGCACGAAGGAAGTGAATGGAGTGGACGAGAAGAGAAGAGACAAGGGTATGCAGGATAAAATAAGACATCCAGATACTGAGGCCTTGCGACACTTTCATCAACAAAGAGCCTTGTCCAGTAAGACAATGCTATTATGTGAGACATAAATTCTTTGTCGAGCAGCCTGGCTTGGTCACCTCAAAGAAAGTCGACCCTGCAACCCAACATACGATTCTTGAGCGTCTGAAGCTGCCGAAACTCCAAAGCTGAGGATGCAGGCCGCAGCAGTGACCAACGCGACGAGAAGAGTGAGACAAAATATGGCAAGAAAGCGGTAGGAAGTCACCCACATCGCGAGCTAAGTTAAGAGAGTTATGTTGATTAATGTCTATATTCCTTAAGGCGGCCTAATTCTACCGGCTGACGAATATAGTGGTAGGATTACACAAACAATCGCAAAATACCGTTCCCATATGCGCGTTGGATTGCGTGGGTCTATTGGGATCACGAGTGTGGCTTTAGAATAGGTCTGATACATGCTCGAGATATGGCATACTCCTTCCTCATAGGGCTTTCGCTTCTCGATGACCGACGGTCCGAGCTTGTGCCAGCCAATGAACTTCGCTGTATTTCTTACCGGTGCGGACGCAAGCAGGTCTGGCCACAATGCACATAGACTCTACTGACAGTACATGTCCCGCAGCTCACCAGGGCCATTATCCCTGGAGAATCCTCTTTAGGAGCTTGCTGTCTAGCTCGGTCTCTTCTCCTCAAGCTCTGGTGTTTCCAAATCTGAATCTCAGAGACCGCCTTCTGAGCTCCTAGCGCCGAATTAGAGGATTTAACTCGCCATGGAAGGGTTGGGAAGCCTGAAGTAGGTCTTGATAGCGTTCGACAGAACAAAAATACCAGCCTAGTATGGCAATGAAAGGAAGATCGACACGTGATGCTAGGTGTTCTGTAACGTCGTTGTGACCATGAAAGATGATCGTACAGAGACTGCAATGATTTGAGTCCATCTACCTTGTATTGGGATACGCAACAGCTTCTGGCTGATACCGATCCATGCTCAAATGCAAAACCTACCACTACCGCCTGGTATAGAAGCCGCGAGAGTCTTATTAATGTTGCTATTCCTTAGGATCACAAAGAAAGGATCTTGTGCAGTGCAACTTGGCATAACATGGTGCTCGGGCTATAGGGCTGAGTAGAGCTAGTCTACGGTGGCCACGAAGTCAAGCGCGTATACTTTAAGCGCGAAGTTGACATGTAAACTTGCAACAACGGCAACGAACAGTATGACTGACTCATGACCAAGGAGACAAAATCATCAAACACCTCACTGCCATGATTCTCCGATACCATGCCCGAGCTCTCCGACTTTCAAGTCGGCCAAACGGTGGAGCTCAGCGATGGCCGTACAGCAACCATTCAATATGCAGGGAGCACGCAGTTTGCTGCAGGTGATTGGGTTGGTGTAGAGCTCGACGAGGACAGTGGTAAAAATGATGGCGCAGTGCAGGGGCAACGATACTTCGAATGCCCCGCCGGGCATGGCATGTTTCTGCGACCCGCAGCAATTGCTCTCATTATCGACCAGCCTACACCAAAGCCTGCTTTACGCATGAACGGTAAGGCAAATGGGGCGGCAAAAAAAGGGAGACCGCCTAGTATGGCCGCAGGGGGTTTGAGAAGACAAAGTGTACTAGACCCCAAGGCGAACAAAAGGCAGAGCATAAATGCCGGGAGCCCCACACCTGCTGCAAGGCCGGCTGGGGTGTCGAGACTGACAGTAAGCCTCTTTTGATTTGGAGGTAGACGATATATCTTGGCTGATCGATTCACAGTCCCCAAGCAAATCTCCCACCAAGCAGCTCGGCTCCACCGTTTCATCGGCCAATTCTTCAAGAACAGGCACTCCCACTAGCACCGCTCGACAACCGATGCTTCCCCCCGCCAAAGGCCCCAGAACATCCATGGCTCCTCCTTCAAGAACATCACGACCCTCGATAGCCGGCACCATGAACGGCTCTGCCAGACCTCCCAGCCAGACATCTGCTTCTTCTCCATCACGTCAACCCTCGAATCGGCTTTCCCTGCGGCCTGGGACAAAGGAAAGGCATGGATCTATGAGCGGAGAGAGCCAACATGGCGAGAATGGTGGCATTGATTCGCCAGCAGAAGACTCGGAACACGGGGCTCTTTCGCTGCCGTTGTCCGAGCCCCAGGATGATACACTCAGAAAGGTTCCTAGCACCTTGTCTCGATATTCGGCTTTGAGCCCTACCGCAAGCTCGGACAAGCCAGCTTCATCTCGAGGGAAATCCCCTACTTCTACGAATCACCGTCCTACGCCAGCAGGCAGTGCGGCACAACGAGAAGTAGAGGATCTCAAGACTAAGCTAAGACTTGTGGAGAAGAAGCGCATTGAGGATAGGGAGAAGCTGAAAGGCTTGGAAAAAGTGCAAGCGGATCGTGACCGCTTCGAGGGCATCATTGTAAAGCTGCAGTCAAAATTTCAACCGCAGCAGCAGGAAATTGCAAATCTCAAGAAACAAATCAAAGATGACGAAGCAAAGTATCAGGCCATTGAAGCGCTGCAAGCTGAAAACGATACAGTGACTGAGATGGCGACACTGGACCGGGAGATGGCCGAGGAAACAGCGGAGTCATTGAAGGTCGAGCTGGATGCCTTACGGCAAAGGACTGAAGAATTGGAGCTTGAAGTCGAGGTGCTTCGAGAAGAGAATCAAGAGCTAGGACAGGAGATGAGTCCAGAGGAGAAGACCAGTCAAGGTTGGCTGCAAATGGAGAGAAGCAATGAGCGCTTGCGGGAAGCTTTGATGCGGCTTCGGGACGTGACACAGGAGCAGGAGGCCAACCTCAAGGACCAAGTAATGGAATTGGAGCAAGATGTACAGGAATTAGAGAAGCTTAAAGAGGAATCCGATCAGACAAAGGAGAAGCTCTCTGTGGCTAATAACACGGTCGAAGAGCTGCGTCAGCAGCTAGATACTGCTCTTGGCGCCGAGGATATGATCGAGGAATTGACAGAGAAAAACATGGTGCTGAACGAGAAGCTGGATGAATTGAGAATCTCGATCGAAGATCTTGAGAGCCTGAAGGAGCTTAATGATGAGCTTGAGATCAATCACACGGAAACAGAGAAACAACTTCAGGACGAGATCGACTACAACGAGGCTTTGCTAGCGGAAGAGGCTAGGAAGTCAGCTGTTCAGGATGGGACTATTGAGGATTTGGAATACACTGTAGCTCGGTTCCGTGACCTCGCGAAGAACATGCAGGGTGATCTTGAGGATATGAGGGCTTCGCAGCAGATTTCAGAGACGGAAGCTAATGAGCTGAGCCATCGGTCAAGAGCAATGATGGATCTCAATATGCGTCTGCAGGTCTCAGCTTCTAAGGCGCAAGTGAAGGCCATTGATCTCGAACTAGGAAAGATGGAGGCCCAGGAGTCATCAGAGCACCTAGCAGTCGTGCAGCTCTTTCTTCCTGAGTCGTTTAAGAGCGAACATGATTCCGTGCAGGCACTGCTAAGATTTAGACGGATCGGTTTCAAGGCGAATATGTTGCACCACTTTATTAAGGAGAGAACGCAAGATCCGAAAGCGCAGGGGCAAGAAGATAACGTCTTCGCTTTCTGTGACGTATTGGACAAGCTGACCTGGGTCTCGTCGACTTGCGATCGTTTTATCAACAACATACAAAGCTGCGATCTCGAAGCTTTCAGGAGACTTGGCGGTGCCTCATATGAGCTGGAGCCTGTCGAACGTGCACTCAATACGTGGGTGGATAGCCTGAAGCGGGACGACCTAAACGGCGAACAGTGCGCGACAGAGCTACAGAGGTCCATTGCTCTTATGGAGCATTTAGCAGAAGTCCATATCAGCGAGACCCTGGAGCATTATGCGGACGACGTCCACATGAGAGCATTGATGATGCAAAGCTACCTTGAAAATGCGGCTACAGCTCTATCACACATCAAATCGCTAGCGGAGACTAAGATACCGCCTCCAAATGGCGAGAACGAAGAAGAAGAAGCGAGCTACGAGGGATACCTGCGAAAGATAGACTTACTGGTCTCGCAGACACGCAGCGCCAAGATCATCAGCAGCAAATCCATCCGCCAGCTAGAAGATGTGAAGTCGAGATCTCTCACTTTGGAGCCGTCTAGCTTGAACACCGTCGAGACCTCGCAAAATTCTACTTTGGATCTGGCATCTTCTATTCGATCTGCAGGCACTTCAATCCTTAAGGTGCTCACTAAGGAGGGCAATAGCGATCCAGTCAAGTATGATGAATTGGAACTGCTCGCGCACACTTCATTCTCGTCGCTGGCTGCCAAGCTGCACGTGTCGACCAATTCATTGCAGAATTTCTACAACCTGACAAGCAGCCTTACACAGACGGTCGAATTTCCATCGCCGCCTGCTCCGCCACCATGGAAGATACTTGCACAAAATATGCGGGCTGCGACAGCAGACCTGGCGGCTCGAGAAATGGAGCTTGGACAATTGAAGGACGAGCTCTCTGAGAAGAACACCACTCTTGCCATGAAAGAGAAGGTCGCTGAAGAGATGAGTGTTAAAGTCGAGGTTCTCGAGAAGCGCGTTGGCGAGTCCGGGGGACGAAGAGAGAAGGTCCGAGAATTGGAAGCTGTCGTCGAAGCTGCTCAATCGAAAGAAAAGGACCTGTTCAGTAAGCTCGGCCAGCTTCAAAATGAGCTCCGCAGCCTTGAAGCGGAGCGCGAGAAGTGGAAGCGGGCTCCTCAACTTGCGCCAACAACACCACAACCCGGTCAAGAAAAGATTATTACCACGACATCTGAAGCCTCCCTGCGCCAAATCGAACTTCTCAAAGCCGAGATCAAGGACCTGCAATCGTCCATCCGCTACCTTCGCTCTGCATTCCATTCGCAAAATCTATCAGCAGCACACTCATTCCTCTCGGTACCCATCGCTCCCATACAATCTGCCGCTCCAGCTGTCCAAATTGAAGCCAGGGATGTTCTCAAGGAAATGCTCAATCTGGTCTCACAGTCGGAGAACCAGATCGTCAAACTGCGGCCTAGAGAGAAGCCGAATAGGTTGCGCTGGCACCCAGCTAAAGAGACAAGTACCTGGAAGGTGCAGAAACTCAAGGAAGAATGGGAGGAGTGGAGAGAATGGAGAGACGATGTAGCAAAGAAAGCAGCGCACATCAGGAAAGAGGAAGAGCGGAAAAACGAGGTCAGGAAACACCATGCCGCTAAAGAACGAACACCGCTCGCCACAGTTTCGATGCAGTTGCCAGCGAAGTTTGGAAGTGCACAGCGGGTCAAGATTGCGAGGCCAGGGGATTGGGAGGATTTCGAGAACGCACTTGTCTTGGAGACCAATCGGGTGCACCAATAAGTGTTTTCTTTTGCATTTATATCGTACAAGCATGGCTGACGCTGTATATGCCCATTTTTTATGATAGAAAGATACCCTGCAGGTATGTTGGAGCCATCGAATTCATCTTTTCTGTCCTCAATTACATACATGAAGACACGCAAGGCACGAATTTTGCTTGGCTTCTTGATACCGAACCCTCCTCGCTCTTACCAGTCCCTATTCTCCTCTCACACTCTCCAAATAGCCTACATATCCACAACCATGACGTCCCTGATATACCTCGCGTTCCTCATCGTCGATGCCCGAACGGGTATCCTCCCCCTCACCTATCATCAAGATAATCATCTCAATCAACAGCCCCCCCCAAACCCACCTCAGACATACAGATCACCAGCCACGCACCACTGAGCTGACAGCGCTTATACAATACGTCGCCCACTACCATGCTATCAGTCTGGGCCCTACATTTGATCGATCGCAGACTCTTAACTGGAGGTAGGCTGAGCGGCTGTTGGTGAGATTAGCTGAGAGCTTGGAAGCGGATGAGGAAGAGGAAAGGAGGATATGCGATTCATGGGGCTTCTGTTGGAAGCGGTTTGTTGGCTGGGAGGGGGGGAATGAGGGGGCTGAGGGGGCTGAGGGGGCTGATGAGATGACGAGTTGAGGGATGGTTGTTTAGAGGGAGGTGATGGGGGAAGGGGAAGTAGGGAAACTGGTTGATTAGGTTGTGTCGGGGTTTAGCTCGGACTGGAAGCGTCTTCGACGCTAATGTAGCTCGATTTTCTCATAGACGGGTCCAGTATGCCATTCCAAGTGCATAATATCCACTCTACCACAACAGAATTTTGAAAATTGATACTGAGCTGCCTCGTCCCGTCGTTCTCAGAATATGATACCACGAGCCTATTCAACACTCCAGAAAATGAAATGTATGAAAGGAGACGACGTATAAGGAAATGAAGAGGGATTGTCTGTCTAGTCATGGACGCTATGATATGGACATAGGATTTACCGTAGACCTCTAATCGCTACGTCCATCTAGTCGTGATCAATAGCCTCTTCTCAGATCTCTGGAATATTCCATTTCGCCCACGAACGAGTAAGTTGCCACGAGCTTCCATGCTCAACGACATCAGAACGGCCTCGAGGAATGTGAGACAGCATGTGAAAAGAAAGAAGGTACAGCCCTACTCGTAGCCCAAGCCATTTGCTACTAAAGTAACCACAGTGTTAAATTATGGCTCCACCCATACAGAGGAATCATAATCTACGTCATCCTCTCTAGACTTTTCATGCCCTTTCTCAAACAAGAAATGTTCTCTGGCTTCGGCATGCTACGGAAGACGTGTCACATGAGTTTCCCATGTATGGGCCCAACAGTAGAGTTTACGTGAATTCGAGAAAATCGGGGTAGCTAGCAACCAAGGAAGGGTATGAAGCCATTAGAGGACCGATCCGTGAGTTACCAAAGTGACATGCTATGACCAAAGCTAGATCAGGACAATTAATTTGTCTCATGACATCAGTGCAATTTGCGAGTCTTTCTTCAAAAATGACGTCTTTCCTGGTATTGAATGTGTGAGGCATGATGTGCTTCATGGTCATGTTGAATTAGTTGCGCGACAAGTCTGGAAAAGCATGGCGGAGAGAGGCGCAAGGTAATGCCAAATGGCGGCAATAAGATTTGCGCTGTAATATTAGTCGCCTTCAGTTGAAAGGGCAAAGTCCACGCCAATGGTTGGGACGACCCATATTTTCATTTGAGATATCGCAGTCAGAGACGCATCTTAAAACCCCCTTTGCAATTTTTCTCGTTTTTCATACCGGGCGCGTCGGGCATGTTGTGCTTTTCGCCCAAGTATAATAGGTTTGGTGACGATTTAGGAAGGTAGGACGGAGATTTCCCCATTGGTGGCTTCAGTGCCTTCGTCAGTCGCAAGGCACTTTTACCGCTTGTGAAAATCCTGCTTTGCCACTCTTATAGATCGTGACTATTGAGGCTGAACCTGCCTGTCATAGCAATTGCAAGCAGCAAGATCGACGCTAACAATGAACCCCAGATCCGAAAATTCCAGAATCGGCTTTCGCGGTCTCAAGGTTTGTAGCGTGGCGACGACAAGCTCGAACCCTTGAAAGTATCTTTAAAGCTCGCAAACCCTTGATGGACATAGATGTTGCGCTTGAGCATTCGACTGCTTCTTGGCCTCGAAGCATTTGTTGCAATGTTATTTCTTCATTGCTTGGGTGAAAAGGGGAGAGGTATGACGTATATTGACGACTTGAGAGCTGTCAAAGGGCACATGGTAAACGGAGATAGATGAGATATGATGGATGTGGCCAAAGCCATTCACATGTTTTCCTCAGACGAGCGCGAATTCGCTGGGCTGGCTCATCAGTATCGGGGTTTGGCGGGAGTCTGTGGAACGAAGATTGATATTCCGGATCCTACCATTCGTTGCAAGGCCTTCGTTAGTGGGTCTCTAGATTTGAGTCAGGCAGAGTGGCCGTTGAGTCCCAAGACTTAGCGAAGCCTTGTTATATCTCGAGAATTTCCCAACGAAATTATTCTTGGCAATCAAGGAAACGAAAGTCCACGAACACCAGCTCATTGTAAAGCCACCGCCTTTCTCCAGTACTTGAATGACTCTCACCGTCTAATCGAAGCCTGTATACAAATCAATAGTACGTAGTGATATCATAAGCATGACTATCAAGCGCAAATTCGATACTGTCAACTACCAGCCCGAGATGAAACGCCGTAAACTGCCAAATGGGCGGTCGCAAACCACCAGCAGCGCCACAAACGGGGACGGAGTCGCCTTAGAGAGCGATGGCTTGCCAATGCCTAGGCGATCACTTCCTATGGCAAGAGTGATGCCAATGCAGAAATTTTGGGAAAGGGCGTTAGAAACCCCGCGGTTGCCACAAATTGCGCCGGCGTGGACAGGAAGACAGTGGGTACAGAAGACTAGTAAGCTGCGTGATTGAAAATACAGATCATTCGCGACTGACCCAATAATAGAATTTGCGAAGAAGTTTTTGGCCGAGCAGTCCACGGTCTTCCATTTGACGTCGCAGCTGGAGGGACTTACGATCAAAGACGTATTGGGGTTGCCGCCAGTACTGTCCTTGCGACCTGAGGTATATATCCTTAGGCCCATGGACGAGGAGCAGCAGAAGGAGGAAGCCACCGGCTCCATCAAAGCCCTGGGAATTGCCAACGCTCCTACTCATTGGAATAATAGGGGCGCCGCGTGGACCATTTGGGAAAAGTATCATCCCATTCGCGACTACAAATCCAGCCATGTCATGTATATCGAGAAGTACGACAGCTATATCAACATCTGCGAACCTAACATCCCGTCGTCGGAGCACAATCTGGCGTATAAAAAATTACTTGACATAGCCAGACCGTTACAAGTGCGGTACTATTATGTGCTCCATTGCCAGCGACTGGAGGACGCAAGGCATGACTCTGCCAGGATAGTGCCAGATAACCGAGAATGTCTGATGCAAGCGCAAGGACCGCTGCTAAAGTTTGATAAATCTCGCGCCCCCAATGCAAATAAGAAAGCCAAAAGGCTGAGTTTGCGGAAGCTCAAAGGGAGGAGGACAAAAGTCTACGCACTAGGAGCAAAGGATAGAGCCTATACAAGGGAAATTGAAGACCTGATCCAAGCCTGCGAGGAACTGTTGCAGGCTGATCCGAAATTCGTACCGATCGATTGGCGGCCTTTTGCTACGAGGCAGCGATGGCAGGACGGAAAGAGGGGTTGGACTGGGTTGAGTGACGAAGAAGTTGGCGAGCAGGCGGCTGGAGACGATGAAGATGATCTGGATGAGGATGCAGTGCTCCGAGTACAGTTCGCTCGTTCTTTTCCAAGAAAGTCAGATCTAAGACGGACGTGGGAGGGCTGAAAGGGTCCAATTTCAATTACTACTGTAGAAATGTATCAGCTAATTCGCCAGTTAAGATCGTAAAGCATAATGGCAGCCACGATGCCAAGGGATAGCTATATTATGTCAGCACAATAGTCGAATGTATATTTGTAGAGCTCTTCTCATACGCAGACAACACAATCGAGTTCCAGTCAAAAACTCTTACTCACCTGAGCTTCGAGAATCACTCTTTCCATCTTAAACATGACTCGCACTTTCCTAATGTGGGCTCAATTACACCGTCGATTTCGCTTTGCTGCGAGAAGAGAGCTAGCAATGTTACGCAGCGCAAGAGCTACCTCCAGCAGCATGCGAAACCCCCGAAGAGAGCGAAAGCTCTTCAAAAGGAAGAAGCTTGCGAGAGCGTCTGAGAAGAACAAGGGATCTGACTTGCTAGACCTTACCAACTTATTTAAGAGTACTAACCAGTCTCTGGAGTCTTTATCCGATGCACCCGGATTCGCAGGTCACGAACTTCTTCTTCTCTCTCTCGACTTAACGGCAGAGCTCCTTATGACATCACCCTCGTCAGATCCGCGGCTAGGGCACGGCCAACCTCGTCTGGAAAGAACATCGGATCTGCGACCAGTCTGGAGGAACCCCACGTGGGAATACTTGCTGCAGCGCGCGCAGTCTAAGCAAGACCTAGAATACTACTACTCAATACATTTGAACCGCCTGAAGAATTGCAAGCCAACGATCCCTCGGAGGTTTAGGAAGCGGCCAGTCTTGCCCAAGGTTCCTCGAAGATTTAGAAAGTGGCCAGCCTTGCCAGTCTTCCCAGTCATAAGATTGTGTGAAAAATCGAATCCTTCGGTCAGGTCTAATTTTGAAGAGCGAAGAATGGAAGAAGTGTATCAGACGGAGGTAGCATATCTGCTGGAAATGTGTGAGAAGAACTTGAAGATGCTGGATACCAGCTTCGTTCCGAGCTCGTGGACAAAGGCTGACGCATCTAAGCTGGGGAAGAGATGGGGCATATCAGCCCAAGAGGATCGAGGGTGGACTGGCTTGGATCCTGACGAAGGAATTTGGGACTTCTTGAACCTCGACGCCTTTGACTAGGAAGTCAAAGTGAAAGCGAGGACTACACAAGACGAGAGAACGACTATGATCAGCTTTGCTCTTCAGCCTCTAGCTGGTGGTTTGGTACGGACGACAATACCTTGGCGAAAGGTCGACACCAACCGTTGCCAGCGTGAGACTTGGCGTCCGCAACGATGGACAAGTCGGGAGGGAGCCAGGACACTTCAAGCCTTTACAGGATGGAAGCTGATATCGGATACCAAGTATAGTACACACAATATTATCGATGATCAGCTGGAAGGAGCGAAAGAATGTGCTCAAATCTGACGGAGAACGTTGACGAAATTGCTTTTGTGCAGAGCCCCACGCACCAATAGATAAGAGAGATTGCAAAACGCGGCTCGAGGCTGCATCTGAGGCGAGCTGAGCAACCACTGCATGAATATCGATCCTCTTCGAATTCATCGGCATCTGGGAAGAATCTCTGGACACTATTCTCTCATCCTTCGAAAAGTCGAAGAGTCTTTCGTGGCGCGAAGTTGTGGGAAGCAAGGATGATAGCCAACGTCAAGCCAGGGAGACAGCGGTCGTCGACGTTGAATTATTCCATGAGCAATGTGAGTATGGAAATTCGCTCTTCGTTGCCGCGCGCATTGGTCACCGCACAATCCGTGCTCTTGTCGTCGTCCTTTCCCTTTTTGCCAACCGAGGACACCGTCCCCATGGATTTCTCTCTACGTCACAGCTGGACTGTCCACAAAAAGGCCGAAGCGTCGCACGTCCTGCAGCCTTGCTGGAAGATAGGGTCCATCTAATTGGAAGCCTACGCAGATGAGGCTCTGAGTCGCGTAGACGCGTTCAGGCCACGCCCGTGACTCCGCTGGTGTTCCATCTCTTTCTTACGGCCGCCAGCTCCTCCGACTGACGGCGCTCGGGCAATGAGGCTTCGAATGGCTCAGTGGGCACCGGTGCCTCTTCTACCTCGGACGGAAGGGGCAGTACATTCGTGCTGGCGTTGTTTGGCAACATGGCGAAAGCGGGCAATTGCGGAGAATTCGCTTAGTAAGCCACCACAGACATGTGAAGTCATTCCGAGGCGATTAGTTATACGAACGATCAGCGGATCATTAGAGGCATTGTATTGACCAGCAAACCCTGGAAGAAATTGGCATACTCGTAACAGCTACTGCAGACATCTCCGCCGCAGAGCAAACCTGCAGGAGCCTGACCTGAATGGATCCAGTCAGACACCATTGTCTTCAACCAAGCCCGAAAGTTCGAAAGCTCCTGCCTATACTAATAGACGAGCCTTTTTAGCACCATTGTCGTGCGGGAACGCCTCAATTCATTCTGGAAACCTGCTGTCTGGGCACATATATTGCCCTCTTACCCAGGATTTCACTTCTCTTGTTCATGCAGCATTGAAGCAAACGATGAAGCACGAGACCTCATCTGAATAGCAATAATGACTACTTTTTACAAGAAAACTAATAAGGATGGCGTCCAGGTCGAAGACACACGCATTGCCGTGGTTATGGTTGGCTTGCCCGCCAGAGGAAAGTCTCTCATAGCCCAGAAAGGTACCCGCCCTCATCCAAAGCTCGCGTGACACAAGCTGAAGCTAACGACAGGACATTGAATCAGTCGTCCGATACCTAGCCTGGCTCTCCATACCCGCCAAAACTTTCAATGTCGGTTCCTACCGCCGGCAGGACACTCCCCAGCCTACAGCCGATTTCTTCGACACCAAAAACAAAGATGGAGAAAGACTGCGGCATGCAGCTGCGGAGGCGGCTGTGGCAGATATGGTGAAGTGGTTCGAGCGGGAGAAAGGCGTGGTGGCTATTTTGGATGCAACGAACTCCACAAAGGCGAGGAGAAGATGGGTGAAGCAGCGTTGTGACGCCAAAAATATCGAAACACTCTACGTGGAGTCGAAGTGTGATGATGAGGCGATTGTTATGGGGAACATACTGGAGGTCAAGACTACAAGTCCAGACTACCAGGGGCAGGATCCAGAGGCCGCAGCACAAGACTTCAGGAACCGAATACGGAACTATGAAAAAGTCTATGAGACCATCGACGAGGACGAGAAGGACTTGACATACGTGAAGATGATCGATGTGGGGAAACAAGTCATCATAAACCAGATCAAGGACTACCTGCAAAGTCGAGTGGTGTACTACCTGATGAACCTCCACATAAGGCCACGCTCTATCTGGCTCTCACGGGTAGGAGCAACCCCCAAGCGCTCTTTCCCTTTACCTACTAACCATTTACCTAGCACGGCGAATCCGAATACAACCTCACTGGCCAAATCGGCGGCGACGCCAACCTCTCCTCCCGCGGCGAACTCTACGCCCAAGCCCTACCCCAACTCGTCGCCAACAGCGTTGGCGATGACCGCAAACTCATAATTTGGACCAGCACACTCAAACGCACGAATCAGACCGCGCGCTTCCTCGCTGCTTCCTCAAAAGACTATGCAAAGCTGGAATGGAAAGCGCTGGACGAGCTAGACTCAGGTGTCTGTGATGGCCTGACGTACGCGGAAATCGCGCAGGAGTACCCTGAAGATTTCAAGGCCAGGGACGATGATAAATACAATTATCGCTACCGAGGCGGCGAATCCTACCGCGACGTAGTCATACGCCTCGAGCCCATCATCATGGAGCTTGAACGCAGCGAGAACATCATCATCGTCACTCACCAGGCTGTATTACGCTGTATATACGCCTATTACATGAATGTGCCGCAAGAGCAGAGCCCTTGGATGGAGGTGCCATTACACACACTCATCAAGCTTACGCCAAGGGCGTATAGCACGGAGGAGGAACGGTTCAATGCGAATATTCCGGCTGTTAGCACGTTTAGGAGTAAGGGCAGTACGGCGAAGCATCAGGAGGCGGAGAAGGGTCATGATCATGAGGGCGTGAATGGGAATGCGTGAAATAGGGGAAGATCGGACGAGGAGGGAAGGAAGAGAAAGCGTGCGGTGGAGAGGAGTGGCGTGATGAGGATGATGGGGTGATGCAAATGAGAGCATTGGGGACGTTTTGCGGTGTGTGTGGGTGGCATACATAGATTTGGTATTAGTTCTTGCATAGCTTGATGAAGTAGTAGTGCAATTGCCGTTTGCTACTCCGCTCCTTCGTGTTTTGAGTGCTTTTGCCGCAATTTGAGCATCATGCTGCGCAAAGGAATGAGATGTGTATTGGTTTATTGTGCTCAAGAAAGATGCAATTCGGCTCCTCTCTCACGGCGGCCAGGTCTGAATCATGTCTTTTCTGGCTCATTCTGACGGTACCTTTGACTATCCGTCGAATAAGAAGACTTTACAAATTGGCAAGCTCGTGAGTTGCACTACATGGCATCTCATAATTTCCCTGCCCTTGTAACGCTGCGCACATTCATATGCTCAATGTAGTCAACCTGCCACCCTCCAGCTCAGCAACCCTCCTCTCCATCTCCTCCACCGTTCTCAACTGCAGCCCCAATTCCTCCTTCTCATCCTCCAACTGCAACCTCCTCTCCGCATCCAACTGTGTAAAAACATACCCTCCCTGTCCATCAAACTGCAAAATCCACCCATGATACCTCCACAAACTCCGCCTATGAGACACCGTCATAAGCGTAACCCCCAACTCCTTCGCCGTCTCATACATTTTTCTTTCCACCTCCAAGGTCACACTGGACGTGCACTCGTCCAAGATGGCGTATTTGGGCGAGTGGTAGAAGAGGCGGGCCATGGCTACGCGCTGCTGGAGGCCGATGGACAGGACGTCGCGCCATTCGTCCTCGCTGTCCCAGCTCTTATCGCGGTCGGTGACTATGTGATTAATTTCGACTGCTTCCATCCAGCGCATTAGGTCGGAGTCTGTAATATCTTTGGCGCGCATTTGGCGGAGGGAGTCCGGGTAGATGATTTGTTGGCGGAGTGTGCCGCGGGATAGGTAGGGTCGTTGTGGGATGTAGAAGATCGAGGATGAGGTGGTAGGTGGTTTGTAGACGGTTCCGCCGTAGACGGGCCAGAGGCCACCTAGGATTCGGAAGAGGGAGGATTTGCCGCAGCCATTTGGGCCGACGATGAGGAGGTGGTGGCCTGGTTTTACGGAGAAGTTCAATTTCCGTACCAAGATGTCGCCATTCGGGGAGACGATGGGTACGTCAATGAACTCTATCGATTCGCTTTCAATTGTCTCGCCACGAGAGGAGAGAATAGAGGCGTGTTCCGCTGTTTCGGCGGATGAGACGAGCTTCTTTTCGAATTTGCCGGCTTGAATGTCATCCATTACATTCAGAAGGCTAGCTACCCGGGAGGTGTAGCCTGCTAGCTCGGTGATTTCTTTGTAAGAGAACATGACACGGCCGACGGCGTCCGAGGAGGAGAGGAGCATGCGACGATTCGTTACGAAGCCTGGTTTGAATGTCAATGACTATGCACCGCTGACTTTGGGGAAGCTCACTTTCGGTCCTGTCGCCCATGCCAATAAGTGTCTGCCCTGGTATCTTGAAGAACACTGGCACACTACACAACATGAGCCCCAAGGCGCCCCAAAAGTACTTGATCACAAAGTCCTCCATGACACCATGATACAGCCGCCTCCTTAGTATCCGATTGACATGCTTGATCAGCGTGAAGTATCCCTTATCCAATCCATCTTTTTCCGCCTCATGTCCGTTATACAATGCCACCTCTTCACTGTTATCGATCAACCGTGAATGCAAGAATCTGAACTCTCCTTCTAATCGCGCTTCCTCGGCCACGTATTTTCCAAAAGGGGGCGTCAGAGCGCGCATTACATTTGCCGACAGTTGAACGAGCAGGGACATGGCAAATAGACCTTCGCCACCTACTGACCGCGAAAGAGAATAGTTGTAGATTATGATGTCGAGGATCGGCTTTGCAAGATTGGAGTAGAGCTCCGCCAAACTGTTGGAGAATCGCGACACATCCACCGTGATCAGTTGGTCTGCGTTCTTTATCCGGTCATCAAGAGCTGAAAGGCTATAGAAGGTCATGTTAGAGAGGTATTTTTGATGTAGATATGTCGTGAGTCGACTGCGATACTGCAGCGCTAGCTTGCACTGGTGGTATGAGAGCATCGAGTTCGTGAATGTGGCGGGCACAGCGACAATCATCCACCATACGATGCCCCGTAAGAACTCTCTCCCCTTCCCTCGAACGAGGCTGCTGACGAGCTTCCCATCCAGCTCCGCAACGTAGAGACTGATCAACGTCCGTATTATCAGAAAAAAGCTATGGCTTATCAACAGCCTCAATTCCTTGCTCTTCCATCCTGGTATGACAATCTTCAGCAACTTCCATAGGTTCCGAAAGAATTCGCTGTTCAGTTCTACCTTCTTTCTTGCTTTCTTCTCCGCCTCATCACTCGAAGTCGCGGTTCCAGAGCGTTGGGCGCGGAGCTGGGCCTGGTGTATCGAAGCTGCTTTCTGCTCGGAGACGGCATTTCGGACGCGATTGATAAGAGCGAGAGTCAAGGTTACGTAGACGGTCCGGGAGATTTTGGTTCGGTGGGTAAGGTAGAGGGTCGTGAGGTGGGATATCAGGGCTCTAATAGACTGTTCAGAGATGCCGGAGGGTAGGATGATCTTGGATTGCGCTGCCATTGGGCCATACACTTTTTACTATAAGGCCACGGGAGGATTGAGAGCCAGGGCTAGCTGTGCTGTCGAATCTGGGGACTGGTTAACGTTTTGGCAATCGGAGTGGAGCATACTGTTCGCACAGGACAACTGACGCTGCGATACTGTCGTGTCCGAAATTTGTTCAAACTTGAGGTTCCTGAGGTGAGAAGACAATCATAGATAAAGTAATCACAGGGTTTCCAAATATTATTATGTACGGCTATCTATGGACAATGTAGGCTCGCCTGTCTTCGCTAAGTTGCGTCATTCAAAACAGACCCAACTCAACTACCGTGGGTATCATTCAGTAATCCAAAGTCTGAATCTTCTACATGCATCTGGTGCCTGGGGATGGTATCAGGGCGTTGCGGTACCATCCACAGTCATGCCCATCAAACCTCCAGCCAACCCTCTCATCCTTCTCCCCATCAGGTCATCTTCGCTGGCGAGGCTGACCATAGATCTAGTCCTATCACTTTCTTGCCTCACTTTCTTGCCTCTGCCTCGCCTTGGAGGTCGAGCAGGCTGCCCGATCGAGGTTACCGAGCTCATCATTAGCGGGTTGTCCTCTTCACCAGAACTCTCTGTAGGCGCACGACGATGATGACGCTGATGATTACCATCGTCTCCTGGCTGCCGCGCTGTTGAATTCGCCCGAGTCATGTAGGGGCTGTCGGCGAGCTCAGAGGCCTCAAAGACTTCCTCGATCCAGCGAGTGCAGCGGAAGATATGCTTCCAAGCTTCCGGGAATATGCCAACAAATTGCAAGAACCCGTGCGAGATGCCTGGTATCAGCGTTACCTCAACGTGTTCTCTTTCGTCAAATTCGGCCTTCGTCTTGAGAAGGCCGAGCTCTTTTCGCTGGACGAAATGGCTTTGCTTCGCTTGCCGTAGGCGAGCAGCGAAGATTACAGTATCATCCACCAAGGGATCACGTTCTCCCGTTATAAAGAACGTTTTCGGGAAGTTGGCAAGCAGTGCCTCTGGTGCAAGCAGTGGCGACAGCAGGTAGTCCGTACTAAAGTCTGGCCGATTATGCGGACCGACGTAGAGTATGATCATGGCACGCATCATCTCGGGCGTGAGGATGCGGTCGTTGAAGTAAGAGATCATCGAAGACACAGCAAGCCGGGTCTTGAGCTGCTTGGGCTTCGAGGTTGCCAGAGTTGCAGTACGGTGAGCTATTGTTGACTTTGCTTCCTGATCCGTCGGAGCTTTTCCAGGTGAAGCAGGCCCTTCAGCGCTTGCAGGTTCAGTGCCTTCTGGCGCCTGCTGGGCCGTCGAAGCACTCTCATCCAATTCATGATCAGAAGGATGCGGGGTATCAGGTGTCAGCCTGTAATAGTCGTCACTCTTCCTGCGCAGGACGTTTCGATTTCTATTCCGCGTCCGTTGGTCTTGGATGAGCGCCATCTGATCATCCGTCATCCAATTTCCAATATTCAAGTCCAAGCTTGGGTATATAAGCAGCAGGCCTTCGGGGACCGGTAACGCCACTTGGCTTGGCCATCTCTGAGCGTCGGTCCCAGTAGACTGTAGAATCATTAGCACTACACCAGTAGCAAAGTTTCCACCAGCGCTATCTCCAGTAATTATGATGCGGGGCGCCGTCCGTCCAGCCAGGCCAATGCAGCGTCCTTGGGTGGCTATTATCTTATGATACGCATCATAACACTCGTTCAGCGCGTATGGATAAGGATACTCTGGTGCCTTCTTGTAGTCCAGACTGAGTACAGGTAGTCCAGTCCTACTAGCCCATGCCAGCAGCTTGTCGTCATGGTGCCTAGGTGTCATAGCGACATATCCACCCCCAGGGAAATCCAAAATGACCTTGGTATGGTTCTTGAGAGCCGACAGGGGACCATCAAAATACAACCAAGCATTGACGGGTTCCTTGTACGACGATTCTGCTGGTCTTGGAACACGTATCGCACGAGGTGGGTACCGACACAGCTTCGGCCTCATCAGCCGAGTAATGACCGAAAGATATGGCGTGGTTGTTTTGTTCCACGAGACTCTCAGATGTTCTACCGTGAGCGTCCCTCGCACTTTTCGAACCTTTTCGTCTGCTTGTTCTGCAGCAATCAGGTAGTGTGCAGTGAAGAGTATCGAAGCTATGTCCCTTAGCCACTTTCGCCGTATCTTCATTGCTGTCCAAAACCCCGCATCCAATGCCGTTGTTATCCATGTTGCTCGAAAGTAAGCTCTGCTATATAGGTTTGCTAGAGGTTCGGGACTTTCGAGGCCAAATAGTTTAGCGAAGTTGCGGCATATGTAGAGATAGAGGAGGGTGATGACCACAGTCTGCCACGCGGTGAGGCGTTTGGAAAGGCGGAGGGAGATGTTACGAAGGAATGGAGGGCCGTGGTGGTCACCACTATAGCATATTAGCAGGGGCTTATAAGTAGTTGTAGAGAAATTTCACCGAAACAAGTATAAAGACCAAAAAGATACAACAGCAAAGACTTGGATCTTGCGGAACTGGACCGAGGGCCGGCCCAGGACGTGATCTAGTATTGCAAGTCAGAACGAGAGAAACTTGACATCAGGAGAGCCAAGCCTTGCCAATCATGCTGGGAGCTCCAAAATGTGCAGCAAAGACAAACGCAAGACCCGGCCAACGGGCCTCGAAACTATAAAGGAACACGGAGATGGAGGAGTACCATGGAGGATAGTCGCTGAATAGATGACCACCACAGGAGACTCGGAAGTAGAGAGGTGTAGGGACGATGGACAGAAGCAGAGTGAATTATTCTTCCGACTCAATCGGAGGATGAAGTTGCTTCTGTCACGAGAGACCAACGCGCCGCGTCTACCCGTGGTCAAGGTCTGCCATAGAACCGTAACAGCAAGGTCTTAGGGGGAGACATTTGAGGGTACGATAGAGCATATACAACATCGGTACAGCATAGGGAAAGGTCACGGTGTAGAGGGATAAGGAACGTACTGTGTTCGGTCCAAAGTGGGATGGGGAAACCACAAAGAAAGTTGCCTCGGTAGTCGGTGGAACCAATTGCCCGGCTATTTCTACTGGCGGAAGAACATCACATTAGTAAGGATACATCTCGCACCTTGTATTCACATTCACAGACCGCTTTGCAAGCTGACCTTATCTAAATTTCGTTTCCACCCTTCGTGTTGCACTTCTACAATAGCTTTTAAGAACTATAGACCCCTGAATTAATCGTTCAGATTCGAAAGAAATGGCCGAGCTGGGCTCGGCGCTGGGTCTTGCATCGTTTACGATCCAAGTAATTCAAGGCTGCGCCAAAGGTAGGGACAACTTTCTCTCGGATAGATCGATAGGTCCGAGGGGGTCCAAGTCTGACCGTGTTAGGCTACGAGTTCATACTTGCTATTCAAGGGGTCCCTAAACATTTCAATTACTTGGTCACGTGTCTACGGCTAGAACAAATTAGGCTGAAGATCTGGTGTGAGGCCACACGTATCGACGCAGAAGGGAATTTTGCAGGTCATAATCTCAACTCGAGCCGAGTGTTATTGTTAGACATTCTAGCCCAGATGCAAGACGCTCCTGATAGGGTTTGGCGAATTGCATTCGAACTCCTACGAGCTTTTGCCGGAGTCCTCTGCCTTCATTCCACAGGGACCGAATCTCACTACCAATGTTCCTGATATAGCTGATTTAGAAGATCGTACATCTATTTCGATTGCCAGCGAGGGTAAATTCTGGGCAAAGATCGTGCAAAAAATTGGGGGCAAGCACATAGGGAAGCGGTCTAAATGGGTATCGTTTCGAGCTGAAGAATTCAAGATCCTCCTACAGCAGCTCCCATCATTCAATGATAAACTACATGGCTTATTGGACAATCAGTCCCAGAAAGAAATCGTCAGAGTCACCAATAACACCCATATGGTGGCCCGAGGGGCCTTGCAAATCAACAACAAGGTTGATGATCTTTTGAACCCTGTCCAGGCCCTAAGAGCCTTCGAAACCGTCCCAATCGGAATGCGATCTGGTCTCAGTCCTATTAACAAGTCAAGAGAAAACCTCATAGTATTGGCTCAGTTCAAGACATTCCAGACCACCATCGAATCTGGAAGCCTGAGCGAGTCGCTGGCCGGAACGTTGCAACTAGGTACATCAGCCTTCGACGCTAGGGAGCCTAGACCAGACGAATCTTGCTTAGAGATCTTGGATGAAAGTGCTGAGAGGAACGAGGATAGGATCTATAGATCCGAGGTAAACCTTAAACTCGATCAGTAGAGCGTTCAGCGGGTATAGGTAGAGTGGAAAAGCTTCGTAGGTATAATTGAATCTCGCGAAGCTAAGTCGCTGCTTAGGGTACGTATTCGTAACCTTGCTGCTCTCCTCCACGTAAAGAAGCCGTCTCATTTCTGTGTACCTCAGTGTGTTGGCTATGTTGATGAACGTGGCACTGACGACGAAATGATGTCGATATGTCACCATTATGAGGTGAGCCGGAATAGTCTCCTCAGTTCCTCTTAATTATCCATTGGAGAAAGAAGTTGACTTTGCTGTAGCTCGTCTATGCCAGACCGAGCTATGTTAACCCGCTGACAGAGCCAGGTACTCTCTATGAACTTCTTGGATCTTATCGTAGACCTTCCCTAAGCCTACGTGTTCTTCTAGCCAGTACACTCGCGAACTGCGTACTCTATCTTCACAGCACCAATGGGCTCCACAAAGGGCTTTCTACATCATCGCCACACGTGATAATCTCGACACCAATATTCAGGCACTGAAAAATGCCGGCTATCACTACAAACAAGAAGGGGATCGGGGTATCCCAGCCCGCCTTTCGCAATCCAAAGCTTGTACCACCGAGGAACTTGAATGTGTTGTGGATGAACATCTGGCTGTGCAGAATCATATTGCAGTGAGAGACACTTTAAGGAGTGAACAGGCGCTGAGGGAAGTTTATGGGAAGGTGAAATTTGCCTTGGGAGAACAGGAGTGGAAGGATGATGGAGGCGAGGGCTATGGGAAGGGCCAATTGGATTTTATGGAAACAGTGCATAAGAGAGTTGGATCTAGTGTTAAAAAGAGGAAGGAGCTCCAGGAGGCGATTTGTAGAGTCTTGGAGGCACCATTGGGTGGCACTTCAAAATGCCTTGTCTGTAAGAAACTCGATTGACGAAAGCTATGATTACAGAAAACATTCGATATTCCGGACCTTAGAAGCTGGAAGTTAGATCTATATAATTTGATCAACTCCATAAGGAATAGCGGTCCGTCCCAATTTTTATCCCTTTGTAAATACCAGGCTATATCTTACTGACCGGACGCAAGACTTCGCATTCTGGCCTTGCTGCTAGAAGCGAAGACATGGTTTGTGGAAGCCGATTGTGAAGGCTAAAAGTATCGCAGTCAAGACTGGCAAGCCGGAGCCTCTTGGCATGCGTTCATGCCACCTTCTCCATGCGCTCCATGGAGGTTGACCTTATTCCTGCGCTCGAAGCGCTCGAAGCGCGTGCAACAAATTAGCGACAGCCACGAAATATTCTTCGATACGCATAATGTTTGAGTTGGACGGAAAGTATGGTCAGCAGCCGACACGTCTCAACAGGTCACTCAGTTGCGACTCCATGTTTTTTAAACCCTTTCATGCCGCTGCAAGTGGCGCAGCCGTGCAACAATAGCAACGAAAGCCGCGAAGAGAGAAGGATATATCTCAACTCTTGCCCAACAGAATTGTGGCAGCTGCAAAGACAACAATATCTAGATGCAGTAAGAACACCGTTAAGGATCCTTAACTTCTCTGCTCCCTTACCATCCTTCTACAATCAACCCTCCCCAAAAGCAAAGTCCCATAATGTACACCCAGTTCTTCCTCCTCGCCCTCTTACCCCCCCTCGCACTCTGCGCTCCAACTGCGCTTAGCTCCACGGACCTAGAGTTTCTATACAACGAAATCCCCAACGACAGACGCCATGTGTCAGGGATCCCAACCCGCGATATCGACCCAATAGAAGCAATCGATGACCTCTTTTCAAGCCGCAGGGATGCCGATAAGGCCGAAATGAATTTGATCAGAAAATCTTGGGAATCCGAAACTTTTGACGCAAAGGACCAAGACGCTAAGACCGCTATCGGGAACTCTGGCAAGAGCGTTGCTGCTGGAAGTTTGAAAAGGGCAGTGGAGCCGCCGCTGGACGAGCTGACCGCGAAGGTCCATGACAGTACTAGCAAGAGTGTTGTTGGTAGTGTGAAGAGGGCGGCGGAGACGACGGCGGAGGAGCTCGCGGCCGTCATGCACGATAAGATGACCAGGTGGTTCGCTATGTGTGAGGAGGAGGGTCATTCGTGGATGTGTGGAGAATAAGCAATACTTTCTTTTTTGGTCCCTTATCTGCCTTTCGGACTTTGCATATGCGCAGCGAGGAAGATTGGCCCTCTCTTGCAGCAGGCAGTCACAATCACCTTGGCTCAAATAGCGTTGTTCACTCATCAGATCTTCTGTTGAAATCCACCGTCACAATCGATCAATAGGCCCCGGATTGATCCCCTTCGGACCCAATGCATCTCCCAAAGCCAATGTGATATAAACCGTAAACCCACTAACCAAGTCCTTCCATTCACTCTTAAACTGCGTTACCCACCCCAATTTCGTACTCTCAAGAAGCTCCTCCACGACTTTTACGACGAAGTCTTTTGTCAGCTTCCCAACTGGCGCATATAAGTTCAAATGTGAGCCCCCCACAAGCATCTCGAACGGAATCCCGGCGTTCTTCGTCAATTGATCATCAAGGTCCATATTTGCTAATTGTTTGAGGATGTTCGTGTATGTTGCTATCATTATCGCGGCCGCATTTCGTATGGGTATGAGGCAGGCAACTTTGATGTAGCGGATCTTCCAGTCAGGGTAGCCGGGTTGACCTTTGCTGATGGCGGTGTGTATTGTGCTGCGCTTTGAGGCCACGGTGAGGGATACATCGAGTTTTTGTTCATCGAGATTTTGAACAGTGATTGGGATATTGTAACCCCGAGTTGATGAGGCACATGCTATGCCGGGAAGCAAGAGAATGAGCATGGAAATGCACTGTGTTGAAAAGAGCTTGGGCACATGCATCTTTTATCCTTATCACAATTATGATGCTATGCTGAAGCTCCGGTAAGCAATGCTTCATGCTCATATGGAAGCAAGTGAAAAGAGAAGCTGCTGGGTCGCATGTTGCGCGAAAACAAGAGGCCTTCTATCGCGAGTATCCGTTTTCTCTTTACGATAGAATGCTGCCGTGAGTGAAGAGAGCGCGTGCCTAGGGCACGTGGGGATTTGCTTTGTTAATTTGCGCTAGTCGAAGCCCACGAAATCCAAACGAAAGTAACTCAACCAAACATCTGGGATTCAAATGCAAACCCAACATCAAATAAAAGCGTACGATCCAGCGAATTTGAATGAGACTACTAATGCCGTCCATGTTTGGAGTTTAATAGTCTTGACGGTTTGACCCTGGGACCCAAAGCAAAGTGCTGGTGTCAACCTTAAAATTCGCGTTGGATTGCAATGGCATCCGTCCTGATATATAGCTAACCTGAGGGTCACTTGACAACTGACAGATTCAGCACAGTGCTCTTCGATGACATGCTCGACTAGAGTATCATCTACCGCCAGCCTCGTCGTTTGCCATGCTACAAAAAATTGCAATCAGTTCTATGTGGTTGTCCAACACCTGTCTAGATGCGCCATACATGTGGCTGTGCCGCAAGGCCTAGGAAGGCTGTCGAAGAGACTTTGCAGAAGAATCCGCTCAGACTGTGATTTGGTTAGCATTGGTCAAATAACGAGGGAGCCAGCGTGTTTCTTACATCTTAAATCCCAGCCAATCTTGGGCCCGATGGTTGGTAGCTCATCTGCTACACTCTGCACGTCCTTATCTCCTCGTCCACTCAGGCATATTACAATGTCTTCACCTTTCTTCATCTCTTTTGCAAGCTCCATTGCACCCCAGATGGCATGTGCTGTTTCTAGTGCGGGAATGATACCTTCCAATTCACTTAGCAACTTGAAGCCTGCGAAAGCCTCGGCATCTGTCGCAGCTATAAACTTAGCCCGCTCGTTGTCTTTCCAAGATGAAAGTTCGGGGCCAACACCGGGATAGTCAAGTCCAGCAGATACAGAGTGCGTCTCAGAGATCTGTCCGTGCTTATTTTGCAGGACGTACGTTCTCACTCCGTGTAAGACGCCTTTGGTGCCCCCAGTCAAGGTTGCGCTATGCCGATCTGTATCTAGACCGTCTCCACCAGCTTCGACACCAAGAAGCTTCACGCTTGGGTCGTTTGCGAAGGGATAAAACATGCCGACTGCATTACTGCCTCCGCCTACACAGGCGACAAGAGCGTCTGGGAGCTTGCCCTTCAATTTTTGCATTTGCTCCTTCGTTTCATTGCCGATGACTGATTGGAATGTTCGGACGATTGTAGGGAAGGGGTGAGGGCCGATTGCGGAGCCGATTATGTAGTGCGTTGTCGAGAGGTCGACGACCCAGGCCCGCATAGCTTCATTGACGGCGTCCCGGAGGGTCATTGCGCCGACTTCGACAGCTACAACTTTGGCGCCAAGAAGCTTGATGCGAAAGACGTTGAGGGCTTGTCGCCGTACATCCTCAGCACCCATGTAGATGGTACACTTCATGCCGAATTTAGCGCATACTGTTGCTGTTGCCACACCATGCTGTCCAGCGCCTGTTTCCGCTATTATTCGTGTCTTTCCTAATCTTCTGGCAACGAGTATTTGACCCAAAGCGTTGTTGATCTTATGGCTTCCTGATCAAAGTTAGTCCGTTGTCTTCGAGAGAGCCGAACGTCAACACATACCTGTATGGTTCAGGTCTTCGCGCTTTAGCCATATGTTTGCACCGCCTGCATGCTCGGTCAATCGCTCTGCCAGATGAAGTTGACCGGGTCGGCCCATAAACGGGTAGTATGACCGATACTCTTCCCAAAATTCAGGGTCATCTTTAGCTTTGTTGAAGCCTTCTTCTAGTTCTGCTAGGCAGTCCATTAACGATTCTGGGACGTACTGCCCACCAAATTCGCCGAAACGTGATGGAACAGCTGCGTAATCGCCTCCATCGGTATTCAGTGCTTCGAGCTGGGTTGCCAGACCGGGTCCACTACCGTTCTGGCCTGGCTTGATCACCTCGTCGACGTGGACTGGGCCCGCATTATCCCCATGACCATTTTCCATTTTCTGTTCCCCATTTGTATAACCGTTGGTGTGTGGCATCTCTTTATTCATCGTCTGTTTGACATCTTCCGTGACATCATGCCTCCCAACTTTTCTCCCTGTAATCTCAGAACAGTACTCCTCCACTTTCTGTGCTCCTTGACCAGCAGGAGCATTTGCTAATGTTATGACGATTTGGCTTCCGATAACGACGCCTTCAGCAACGCTACCAACATCGAGAAATTGTTGCCTTGTGCTGACACCAAACCCCACAGCAGCTGGCACGCCATTCGAATATGTGTGGACTCGGTCGACAAGTTCTGATATTCCTGAGCTTAAACTTCCTGTTACACCAGTCACGCCCATCCGTGATACCACGTATATGAAAGAATCTGCAATCTTGCAAAGGAGCTTCATACGGTCTTCGGAGGTGGCAGGTGCAATTAGTGGGATATACGAAAGACTGTGAGTCGTTCTTGTCAGCGCATCTCCAGCATCCATTGACAATATTCCAGCTCACCCTCCCTTGGTGCAAAAGTTTCTAAATCTGACGGCCTCTTCAGGGGGCAAATCGACGACTATGAAGCCATTGACGCCTGCTTCTTTTGCATCTTGCTGTATCCGCTCTTCTCCGTAGCTCAACAAAGGATTGTAATAACCCATAAACAGCACTGGCGCCCTGAGACCTCGTTTTCTTGCTTTCTTCACTGTCTCTAATGTCGACTCGACCGTTATACCGTTCTTCAATGCCTGGGTATTCGACTTTTGTATCGTTGGGCCGTCTGCGATTGGGTCTGTAAAGGGCAAACCGAGTTCGATGAGGTCTGTCATGGTATCAACAGCAGTACGATTAATTAACGCTGTCAAATATACCAGCACCACCTGCCTCCATCCCCACCAATATGTCCACCGTCTCATCGGCTGTTGGGTAACCTGCAGTCACATATGTGACTAACGCTACTCGATTTTCGCGCTTGCATTGCGCGAATGTCTCCTTGATCTGCTCCATGGTGCAGTGGGGGCGGTATGAATACAATCAGGGTTTAGAATTGGTTCGAAAGCCCCGGGCTATGGTCTATATAAGCACCAGAAATATCGACAAAGGAGGCGAAAAGTCACTCCAGTGATGCTGCCAAGACTTGGTGCGGAATACACCCTAGCGCCTTGGTTTCTCTATGTTACTTTATACATCATCCAATGGGACAGATATGACTAGCCTAATCGAGACTGTATTTTTAACGGATCCAACCAACGACGAACGCCTCAAGGGCGCTAGTGATCCAGTGGCCCTGGGAAATTTCGATATATTTCCGCTCCAAAGACATGGCGTGATCTCCGAGCCAAGCGTCGAGCTCGGAAAGCTTGAATACGGCTCTTCCGAGCGAACTGCGACGAAGGCGCTCAAGTCGATTGCCTCCGGTGATCTTTTCGATCTGCACACCTTTCAGCTCGCGGAAGTGCAGTGTCGACTCGTCTAATTGCGTTGCGCCTTCGATGAAGCGACCAAGGGATCCAGAGTCCATGAACTAGCTAAGATCGACTCCCTCATCCTCACCACACCACAACCTCTCAAGGTGTAACACTTTCAATGTCTATATGATGCCAGAGAAGCTGGACTCAGGAATGAGAAGATGCAGGTCATTGAAAAACCATACAGGATAACCTTCCTCGCAGTCAACATCGCAATTTTTGACAATGATTTCTCGAGGGTACCAGTGCGCTTTGGCAAGTGCTTGAAAAACCACCTAGAATTCATAGCTACACCAGGGTATACCAGCATCGAACACGTCAAATCCTTGATTCGCGAGCTTCCAAGAGCGTTGGAAGTTTTCGCCCAACTTGACCGTTCTCAGCGGGACGAATTTCTTGAGAGCCCGATTAAGTACAACGAGGTCGAGCTCTTCCATCTCCATCCGCTTTTGATATAGAAGTTGGGCGACCATCTTTTTTGCGAGCAACTTCCGCTTCGCTTCAGCATGGTATGCGAAGGAGCTAGATGGTCACTCTAGACGATCTAGCACAACCTTTTGCTCAGCCTCGACATGGTGTGCGAGGAAATTAGAACCCTCTTCTGGACAGTCTGGCCTGATCTGCTGCTCAGCCTCTAATGCATACAAGTCATCTCAGTACGTCTCCATCTTATCGTCAAATTCCTCCTGAGGCTCTACCTCCTTGTTTGCCAATTCTTGCAGCATTTTGAGACTGGTCGCGGTCTCATGTCGCCCTGAGTAGCCCTAGCTGTCCTTGATTTCCTGACCGAAGGTATAGGGTGATAGCCTATCAGGACCGAAAATTATTTTGGTCACGCATCGGCTGATCACAGGATGCTCCGAGAGATTCAGAAACTTTTCGAGACTAATTATCTCAAACCAAACATGGACCTGGCAAAGATTAACTTCATTAGTAGGACTTCTAAGCATGTCAATCTCTCGTCTATCCGAAGACTTCTTCTTTGCCGAGATTTGACGATGGACCCTCCGTACATGATAGAAGAAAAGAGATATCGAGGTTATGTGGTAAGAGGATCCATGGTCCATTGATGCGCTCTCGGCGTCAATGCTGTGCTGTGATGGGGATAGCAGGAAAAGCGTGGCGTAGCCAGAGATTGTGTCCAGAACCTCTAAGGGTAAGGTATCCATAGCGGCTGTCTAATAGCGTAAAGAAAGGGCGCCGCCAATCCGACGGACAAGACAGCAAATCTGAATTTCCAAGAAACTCTTATTTAGACGATGTCAGACCGGTCGATGGCGGACGAAAACCTCCTGAAAAACAGGAGAAATGAGCCCCTTGGGCTGCAAATTGGAGTGCTAGCGGCTTGGCGGAAACTTAAAACGTGTCGCGTCTCAAAAGGTCAAAAAAGGTCGCGATAGGGCTGTTAGCACTCAGTTGTCTGCTTTAATACTGGAATTGAGTAGCCTTGTAGTCTGTTGATCACATTGGCATACAAACATTGATCTCGACATCAAGCCTGTTGTGCCAATTCGAATGTACAATATAATAACAGCATTAGGCAAAATGCGAGGCTGCAAGGGCACATGCTTTTTCTATCAAGAGTTGCAATTGCAATCCTCTATCTCAATCCGCAATCACGAGTTGCCATGACCAGCTCCTCGAGATCTCACCATTTGCATTCGGCGTGGTATTCGGCGCGCCGTTCGTCACAGTGTCGTGCAATCCCGGGCTCTCGAAGTCCCACTCCTCTCCATTGTTCTTGTAGCCCTCCAACCCCTTCTTCATCTGAGCCTTTGCCTCATCGAACATCTTGACACGCTTGAGGGTATCCTTTAACACCTGCATGTCCTCCTCGCTGATCTTCACTCCGAGCTGCATTGAGAGAGCAGCGAGGTAGATGATGCCATGCTTCCACTTCTTGGCTTGGAATCTTTCGAGAAGCTGGTGGAAGAGGCCGTCGTTGAGCTTTGAAACGGTTGCGGCTTTGTTCTTGGGATACCAGAGCGTGAAATCAGGGTCGTTGGTAATCTTACCGGCTTCGGAGGAGATTTCCTCCATGGTGTCGAGCTCGTTGTCGGATTGGAAGAGTCCATATTCCCAGGCCCCCATCTTGGCAGCTTGATGAGTGAGGCTAACTTGTTGTAGTATTCAATTGTCTTAGATAGTCAAGTGATTGCGAACGCAGAATATCTTCAACTTCAATTGTTGAAGGATCGAAGTTTGATTGGTAAGGTTGAAGGGGGGTGGGGAATGCTCATCGCAAGAAGTGAATGATTTCGGCAAGTGAATCGCGCTAGTGAAATGAAGGTCAATCCTTCACGCTCATGGAAATCTTTGGCACTTTCTCTCTTTCTGGCTCTTTCACATATGACTTAAGGTCACTTCTCAATTGTAGTTTATTATAATCAAACTCTCGTTGCTCTCGCGTTTGGTCAGTCTTGTATCTATTGTTCTGCTTCACATCATTGGGAGAATTTATTGTTCTCAATATAGCCTAGAAATCCGTGCGATTAGGCTCTGGTAAAGACAGTAGATTGTTCACCTTCGAACCAATCTTGTCATCAATCAACGACTCACTCGCGTATAGCATATACATCCCTAGGCCCGTCATATGCACATATGAGATGAATCAGCCATTGGCGTTTCCGAGCGGCCAACAACATTATTATTGCCTGACATTAAGTCCCAGATTCGCTGTTTCATCGATGTCCTCGGCCTCATGAGACTCACCAGGATGTGATATTCCAGTCTTCTTCTTGCCTTCGACACTCACCTTAAAATATCATCGGCCTCTCTCGCGATACCATACCACGATGCAGCAACCCGTTCCGGAGATGGAGGGCTTCCTGTCTCTTTTCGCAACATTTCAGGAGCGACTGACTGCAGAGTAGTCACTGCTGAGGTGCAGTGGCTTGGAATCAGAGGCGGCGGTCAGCTACGCAGTTTGTATTCGTATCTAGAGCGATTTGCATCAAAAGCTAACGGGTATGCTTGAAGTACCAAGTCTTATCTTCAAAAGTACTCGTACTGGGCTCGGCACAGCGGGGTTTGGCGCCGTACCTTCGGGTAGAAATTCATGTCTGGGCCCAGGAAGCTGACTTTCAGTCATAGAATTTTTCATATAATACAAAATTCACCTGCACGCCATGTCAACGTACGGTGGCCAATAGGGTTTTGTCCAGTCTTTTGACATACGGTAGTGTCGAAATTGACTGTAGCATTAGGCTGAAGCATGGCCGCTGTGTTTGAGATGATCTACGAATTGGACGAAATCGTGGAACACATTTGTGACTTCGACCAGGTTCAGCATTTACTGCTCATATTTCGTGCCTTCTTGCAGAAGATCTACAATCAAAATCCTGTTGTCCAGATGCTCTAGAGGCTTGATGACATATCTAAGTTGCCGACCAGCCACGCGGTCATATAGTAGCTTGTGTTCATAATTCTGGCTTTGATCTCGGCCAGGCTGTTCCTTTCAATTGTGCCACCGATGTCGTACACTTGCTCCGTCCAATGATACAGTGCCAAAAGACAAGTATACACATAATTCTCTCCATTTAGACTTTTGACCATCGACCTCGATATGAGCAAACTCAACGGCGACAAAATCACTGGCTCAGGCTCAGCCTTACGCCTATCCTCTGATCTAGGATTCTATCTGAGCTGGGGGGGGGACTCTTCTATAGATATTCTCTTATTCTCAGCTCTAAGTAGACAGCGTGTATATCGAATCGGACTTGGTGGCTCTTGAAGGTAGTTGTACGACAACGCTATTGGCTGGCGAATTGAAGGCTGCGGGGGGCTGATTGGAGCAGGGGTAAGGGAAGTGGCTCAAAAAAGTCGCTTCTAAAAAAAGTCGCTTCTATTCTGAAGAGGGACTAGTTCACAAATACGCTCGGGGCATGTTCGTGTTTCGGAGCTGATGCCGCCAATGGCTATAACCCAGTCGACTGCCTTCTCGATGTTTTCAGAAATCGAACTTCAAGCAAAAATCACGAGGTGTACTCGTATGTTAGGCATATGGCCACCGTGGCGCAAAATCACGAATTCTGGGTGACCCGACAAGGGTACAAATACATGGGCAGGCTCCCGTTGTCTTCTTAACCGGGAGACATGGTTTGTGTTTTATAGGGTGGCTGTCTCCATTGCACTATTAGGGAAGTGGAAGGCAAACATGCTCTCTAGTCGGAGCTAGTTATCTTGATAGTTTCACGTATGAAGAAGCTCTCAAGTTAAAAGATGTTGAACCGCAAGATTTCATCCTGCGCTAGAGAAATCTCTCTCGAGCGAAGAAAAACAACTAGCATTCAGCAGCACATAGATATTTTTGAATTATTTCTTCCAAAGAGCGTGGGACTACCCTCGTCCTGCTGCAGTACTTCTACCGAGCAGAAGTCACCACAAATACGTTTAAATTGAGGCTCGCTTGTCCAGGTATTATGCAGCATTCAACCACCTAGGAGTTTGCAGTTGGAAAATTTCATACCAAGCAGCCATATTCTCGGCAATGTCGACTGAAGAAATCTCATAAAGCTCAATTCCTCTACGGCATGCTTTGTCGCAAAATCGTTGCTAGCCACTATGTCCACTCTCAAGAAGATATTAGATACTCTATTAAAAATTCGACACAATTTTGAATGGCTTGGAGTAGTACTGCCGAATAGGATCACGTAATTCAAGATGAGAATACTTGATGAATTTATACTGGACTCAGCAAATTAGCTTCCCTAGGGAAATTATGGCACAATGGACTGTTTACCCATTTGTGGACAACTCAAACCTATGCGTATACACCCCCCTATCAAGCGGGTCTTCCAGGTTGAGTCCTCTGGTTCCTAATGAAAAGTTTTACAACAGCGTCGCTAGGGCATGTTGAGCACTTTCGATGCGGTAAATATCATCACTCATCGAGTTAAAGTAACGAGGGTGGAGGTATGAGCATTTAGGGGGAGGCTGTGAGGCTCTGCGGGTCGGTACTCGTACGCCACCAACAAAGTCACGTGGGAGCCATTCCTCGTGGTTGCAAGGGCCGCTCCTTTAATTGTCTAACCTTCCTCGAACATACGATGGCAGCACCTCCCTCGCCCTCTCAAGTAGAACCTCCTCCAGCTCCAGACCCTCAACGAACTGCTGAAGCTCGCGCCGCTTTCACAGCGCACTTGACATCCATCGGCAACTCCCACATCTCCCCCCTCGAAGCTCGCGTCTCCGATATCAGCAAGAATTCCATTGCTATCTCAAAGCAAGAAGATGATGTCGCCAAGCAGATGAAGAAGTTAGCAGATGAGAGCAAGAAGCATCAGAAGGTTGTTGATGATGCCGCGGGGAAATTAAAGGAGTTGGGCGACATCCAGAACTGGGCTGAGGTGTTGGAGAGAGACATGCTGGTCATTGAGAAGGCACTACAGATGGGCGAGGGCGAGGACAGTGGGTGGGAGACCGATGAGGGGACGAGTAATGGTGAGCAGGAGGGACAACATTTGGCCAAGGGGGACGACAAGGGTAAGGGGAAAGCCGAGGTCAAAGAGGAAGCCAGTAGGCGGCAGTAAGGCGTTGGGCGTCTCGAATCTCGGTGTAGGCATATGGTGCCTTCTTGGGGATGGCTGATGATGACCAATGAATTACGTGTTACGAATGACGAAGGCATAAGAAGCACTGTAGTACAGCTGCAAAGGACCCTATGCGATAATCGAATTGCACTGGAAGCAATATGTGTAATCATTCCTCACCGGGGAAGACTTGAGTCATTACGCCATGGCCAACCAAGCCTGTGCAGGACCATGTGATGGGATTACTCCTCTCCATCACTGCCTAAAATCGAGGTATTACGACGAAGACTTCCAAGGACCTGGCTCCCGTGGGCTTCGATATCAAGCAAACCGACCGTATTGCTGAAGTCGAACTACACGTGTTTGTGACTACCGAAATCCAGATCGATACCCTCGGCTCCTAGACTTCCAAATGATCTGAATCTCCTCAACAAACATCTGTAGGTAGATCGCACGCTACTCTTACTGCTAGGCTGTTCGCTTGTTTGTGTGACGAACGTCATCCAAGTAGTGTGGATAGTGGCTGGCAGCGGAGGGAGCCATTCTCGTCCGAGAAAGCAATCAATCCCCATTGGCAAACTCGCACTGCTCGCTGTATATAGTCCCCTCTGCCCCAGAGCTACAAGGTAGCTGAGATTCCCAGCGCTGGCATAGGCGCAGGCCACATGATCTTGAGGTTCCCTGACTCCGTCACACCCGTCTTCATCGTCCTACAATGGGGCGTCTTCCATGTTGGAGGCTGCCAAAAGATGCCTCTATACATTGCTTCTTGGGCGCCCTACATCTCCCCGTCTATGACTTCGTCCCACTCACCATACTTCAATTATGTACATTGTACGCCTTTGCGGCCTATCAATCGGCTAATCTAATATATTTTAGCGGTGGCCAGCTCGGATCAGGCGATTGAATCTTGGTCTTTGTCTCCAAATCGTATCTTGATAACGCCTTTCCTAGATCTAGCAAGTACGTTGGCGCTTCTGGTGAAATTTTCTCCTTATTTATAAATACTCCGGCAATTGGGCCTCTTCTCTTCACTTCTTAAAGTGCTTCTATGAATGTCCAAGCATTCTAATCATTTCGATACGTCCGTCAACCCAAATTCCTAAGCCCCGAAGAAGAGTTTTGACTCCTTTGATTGCATCAGGAGCGTGATCATAAGCGTCTCCTTGGCTAGCTGAGCTGTTTTGGGCGTATTCTGGTTTGGTTGGGAGGATAAGGCAGTGGAAATAGAGTCAGTCTTTATACTGGAGTCATCTCTAATGCTTGACTAGGTATGAACAATGACTACGGTTCAGCCTCGACCGGACCCGGCCAGCGGAGCCTGAATGTAAAAGCCGAGATTAATCCACCAATCCAGCCTACCTTAACTCCAATGGCTTTGTTCCCAAGATCTCTCACGCGACGCGCAACTGTAGCACCCCCAAGAAAAGTGCCAAGCAGCTCGGTATCCGTTTGCATAAGATTAAGCGAACATGCTTTGTTACGATACTTTCACAGCTAGGGTCGCCCCGTGTTGAGAGTCTTAACCCCTTCCTAACCGCCATTTCTGATGGTCAACTGGAAGTCCTTGCGCAAACCTTCAAGGCTGCCTCAGTCCCCAGAATGCGGAAGTACGTGCAGATCTGTGCTTTACCTGGCCTGAGTGAAGCAATTCATTCCCAATGTCCTGCAAATTGTCTCTACGATTACCGCTTGGGGCCAATAGTGCAAGGCACATCTCCGGCTATCATCAAACGAATGTTCCAATCACTGTACACTCCTGCCCCGGAGATGTTCAGCATTGTCCATGAGCACGAGTCCAATGAGACATTCGTAAACGAAGCCCATATCGCAGGCCAACAGTCACGAGATCATAGTCAACGTCCGTTCGAAGAGGAATACCACGAGCAATTGTTCGCACGCGCTCTACAAAACCTTGATGAAGACCTGCTCTCGAAAATCATGCAGGCCTTTTCGACGGAGGCACAGTGGCTCGATGAAGTGAGCAAGGGCATGGGAACATCAGAAAAGCTGGACCGCCTTGCAGAGAAGCCGAGGCTCCCCAGGGAGGTGGACATCGTCTTCACAATCAGAGACCTGCCCGGCGCCGATGGCATACTTTCTAGTCTGAAGGATGCCAAGAAAGAGACCAGTGGAGACGCACAGCAAGACAAGCTCGAGCTTCTGGAACGCTTCGCTAACCATTGCGATGATATAAAGCACAAACTCCACACCATTTGGCGAGCCAAATTCCTAGCTGTCCATTGGCTTCAGCTCGAGAGCATCACGCTTGACGTTCGCAATGCTCACGGTCCGGATGGCGAATTCCTTGCCCACGCTGATTGGATTGGGACGTTGCCACGCTTTCGACACGGATTGCCAGAAATCTTTAATATTGTGGCAGACTCGGAGCAGGGCAAGGAAGTAAGCCAAGCGTTTGCTGATGTTGAGGAAGGGCGGCGTTCAACGCGCGTGGCTGGAAGCAAGTAGCCGACTCAGCACGCTCAAACTGTGGCTTGAGTAGGATAGATCCTGATCAGGAAAAAAGTAAACGTTTCCATGTACAACATGAAGGCATAATAGATGTCTTGAATGTCAGTCAGTGAATCTCTAATCTCCTTAAGAGTCCCAACCAGCATATCCATTCCTTTCCGATAACAGCGAGTGGTACAGCTGGTCTACGCATGAGTGCTCGAATTTGAGCATTAGATCTTGCCGAGAAGAGTATGCTTCAACGTCTATTTAATTTTCGAATCTCTCGATATCATCGCCTTTTGGGCAATTCCCAAGCTTTAGCTACACCTGCGAATCAAAAAGAGCATTACTGGCCCTACTCAGACGCGAGTCGTTCAAATAAATGGTAGCTAAAGAGGGAGGCCTTGTACCGTTTACACATAGCCTTGTCTGCGATCATAGTATATATGGTCAAAGGGCATAGTATGGCCAGACTCGCGGTCTCTACGGCCGAATCGCCACATTCGTCGTATACCCTAACTTGTACATTGGGCTGTTCAAATGAGTACTCGGTCTGGAGGATAAAGGCCGCGTTACACCGGCTTGGCCAAAGCTCTCGAAGCTGCCTAAGCTTTTATAGACGGAAGAAGTAGACATAGGATGTCGAATAAGACCAGGGTATAGCGCCAGCAGGTAATGTAACACTACTGCCAAAAGCTGCTGACTCATTCTTTGAGGCGATCTAGACACTTTCGGGCAATAGAGTCCTAAGTTCTCTGTTGCACCTTCCAATGAATCCTACACTCTCACTTACCTACTTTAGCACACGGCTCCCATTGAAATTCAAAGCCGGACGCACTGCTTACCGTGAAAAGCCCAGGTCCTACGGACACTATCTCGTACAAATGCGAAGGGTCATTTGGCGCTCTCTGCAATCGGGACAGTTTTACGAGAGATTGGAGGATCGGGAAACCCGTCGAGAAGAGAATGGTAGTGGTTATGAGGCGGCTCAAGTCCACAACACACATGCTGTAGATGCTAAAGGCCCTGACGCTGCGATCCCCGAGGACAGCGTGGCCCCTGTCTCCGGACACTTAACCATTACTACATCAGACATTGTGCTACGAAGGCATGTACTTGACCTGCCTGTGGAACTACAACTTGAGATTCGGGACACGCTCTTTCGCATGGTCTTTGGTCCAAAGAAGATTCACCCACAGTCTGAGCCTTTGAATCTTCATATATTCGAAGCTCTGAATCACCAGCTGTATGAAAAGTAGTGGCAGGTCTTCCGCTCTGAGAACACCTGGGTCATAGGCAGAGGGGATTGCCACAGCCCGCTTAGTTTCCTGCATACGGACTCTCGTATACCAACCGTTGGACGCCACGCAATCAGAAAAGTCGACATTCAATTCGTCTTTAACGATGTTCCAATTAATCTACTTGGATCTTGGTTCGTGGAGGAAGAATATGGACCTCCATCTCAAAACTACAAAATCAGAGCCATATGGGGTATCGAGAGGGAGACTGAGGTAATATTGTTGAGAATTTGGGTGAGGAAGTTCGGAGAACTAACTTCCCTCGATCTGGACTCTCTATCTCTCGACTTAAGCCAGACATGGAGGCCGGACGGCGAATACCTCGGGGTAAAGCTAGCATTAAAATTAGCCAGGATGCACCAATTCTGGCCGTCAAATCTTCAAATCTTGGCTCCCACACAGGCCATCGAAGATGAGATCCGTGAGATACTGAGAGCTAGAAGATTTTGAGTATTTGAGATAGAGACATCTATGAGTGGCCAACTTTGCTTGAACCGAAAACAGAGAGGCCCGAAGATTACAACCAAAGATCCAACGTGTTTCGTTGGTCCGCTTGGAGGAACAGGGGCAGCTAGTAGGCCATTCTGGTCTGCAGTTGCAACACTAGAGCTAGGGCCAGGAAAGAGATGTGTTTTCGAATCCTAAGTGCAATTGAATACGCTTGCAATATCTGATGTAGACAATTTCTTGATAGACATGAGTGGATAACTTGCGCGTCAAATTCAATATCCCTTTCGTGCGTCTGAATCTGTTCCAGTCGCTTGAATCGAAAATCTTCGAACGCAAGTGGTCGGCTAATTAATGGCGCCTGTCTCTGCTCCCCAAGTCCCTGGGTATTCCTTCTCTGTTGCCTTTCACAATATTCAGACGAGCACTGCACTTCACCATAGCCATATCATAGTCATGTTCAAAATTCAATTGAAGCTTTTCGCCTTGACATTTTCGTTTATTGCATTCACAAAGGCTTTATCTGAGGTTGTCGATCAAGCATTGCAGCTTTCCTCATTATCAAACCTTCCTGAATTCTATCCCTCGAATCAATCGAATTCATCGTCGGGTCCCTCCACTGAAAATAGGTTTCATGTCGAATGTGATGGAGATTATTTTGGTTATAATCTAAACATCGGCGACTGTCAGGATGCGGAAAGCTACATTACCGTTGATTCAACACAGCGGACTTTCGCTCAACGTCACACTGGGATGGAGCAATCCGCCTTCCCGCTCCCATACAGACTAATGGGCGGTAGGTGTTACATTTCGAGCGAGATGGCAGTGTCCAGTCCTTGTTTATAGAGCAGTCACTGACCGAGGCGATAGACAAGGCCGAATGTTTTATCCAAACGGTCTTGAGAAAACATCATTCGACTGCTACAGCGAGCTTGAATCAGATAAAGAGTGCTGCTCATGCACTCATTCTTCAGTGTGTTGCTGGTTCGACATCGACAGGTGGACTGGTAACCATGATAGGTAAGTCTCTGAGGGCTCATTGAGACATAACATGCACTATCACGACGACATTGCGCAGTAGGCGTTTTTCTAGTCTTGAATGAAAGACTGAAATTGAGTAGGGGGCGACGATAATCTGGCCGTTATCGTTGGCGCGTATGAACCTAAAGTACAATGCAGAGGCACATTTGACAGCTGGAGATCATGTAGAGATGTCCTGGGAGACATGCCTGCCGACACAGACACAGAGATCTTCGGTCCTCAAACCGATCCAGCTGCAAAGGTCCACTTGCCGCAGCAAGTCGAGTCCAGTAAGAAATCGTTGCTCATGAAATCACGTCTTAGCTGAGTCGAGACGATTAGACGACGGAAAATGCGCACTTCGAATTTTTTCCACCGGCGGTTCGGATACTAGTATATGGTATCGAATGTGGGCAGCAGCTACAGCAGCCTTCTCGGTATGTGTGAGACACGGGAAAGGGGGTAGCGTGAGGGAGATTGGTATGTTCAGCTCCACCCTTTAGGCTCATAGGAATAGCACTGATTGCGGTCGAAATCCAGGAGACCACAAACGCCTGTTCATTACAATGACAGCTCAAGTTGGCATCACAAGCAACTCATCACTGCAGGCATTAGAGTAGATAGAGACGGGATGTTCTTCCTCCTTCCTTTCGACGTTCTCTCTTACAAAACCCAACTCACAGAATCGAACGGCTGTTTCCTTTTAGAATGATCAACTTTCTAGCCCGTTATAATCGGCAGACGTTGAATTGAGGCCTCTCGGCTGTTCTTTCTATGTATTTCCTTGCTCCCTAATACTCGTAAGCTTACGACGGCTCACAGCCCTCTAGAATACTCTTATTTAGCCCATGCCATTCTCCCATCGATTCAATCTGGAGAACTTCAAGCTTTGTGGCGGCTCGGAGCTAGCCCCTTGCTCTTTCATATGAAGGTTGAATACCTGTCACTCGATATTGGTATTGAAAGCCCAAGGTTGGACTTTCACGTCATGATCAAAATAGTTGTCAACGAGGGGGCCCCCAAGCGAGCTTCCAAGCGGGCCTTCAAGGAAGCCCCTAAACGGGCCTCGAAAGTGGTTTTAGGCGCCAGTAGGGTTATCTACAGGGCCACCTCCGGGGTAGCTTTAGGGCCCTTCTCGATAAGTATTTTGATCATGACGTAACTTTCAATTGAGTGACCTTTCTCTCGATTTTTGCAACGCGTCCTTCAACATAAGTTTTCATGACTTTTCAGTACGTAAAATAGTCCTTGAATATTATGGCTAGAATCTAACCCTCTCCATATTCCTGGACTGACAAACGGAACTAAATTCCAATTTGGATAGTCTCCAATTAACTGACCCAAGTCTAAAGTATCCCTTGTGACGCTCGACCATGAGAGAAGGGTAGTACTCTTCTCAACATAGGCCAAATTCCGTTGCTGATCACTACCATTGTTATAGATCTCCAGTACGAGTCCCTCGTCTCACTGTTTGCTTGCACACATTAGACATACTCACATCGATGCACTATGGGCTAAACGCGATTACAGATTTCGCGCAAGGCTATTTGAGAGGCTTTCTTCCGTCTCTTTACCTAGATAGAGCAGCCTTCAACGATATCTTAAGCTGCTTGCGGCGAGAGGATCACAATACTAGAGACACTACTTCGTCGCCGTCTCGAATATCCAATTCCGAAAGCACCTGGACATTTGCAAGATCGTCAAACTCAAGCATGTGATCTCGGAACAGCGTGAGGGCTTGATTAGTCGCCAGAAGCGTTTCCCATCGACATTACGAGGACGATTGATGCGGTTTTGGCGTACAGGTCCAGGTTCCGCAATTCATCAGATCTGTCGCAAAAGCGCTATTACCTTCAGAGCTTACGTGTCTTATGCAAACCCGTGCTGGCAGCCATGAGGAGGTCTTGTGCTAGATTCTTCACCACTATTATGACATAGCAGCGGTGAACCTTAGTCACCTCACCCTTGATATGAGGGATACTCTAGGACCAGAGGGAGAGCATATGGGAGTTCGGATGGCACAATCCCTGGCCGACTCGGCTCCATTCCCTTACGGCACTCCAGTGAACTTCGAGATACTGGCTCCGGTCGAGCATTTGGAGGAGATGTATGGAGTATTCGCCTGGGCGAATATATGACTTACTAAGCGGGGTCCAGACTGTTATCTCGATAGCACATCTGGTCCAGAGTCCCATATCATGATAGCATATGTCCCATAGGGTTTGTCAGACCCAACATTCTCCCCTTTAGCTGGAAAATTCTTAGCCGATAGAGACTAGCGTGAGTGTTGATACCAGGGGCCGTGTGTTATAGCGACATCAGAGCCTCAAATCAACGTTTCTATCATCTGCTTACTGGGAAATCATTGGAACGTCTACATGCGCTTCATCGAGGCTATCTGCATGATAAGCTATTAAAACAACCGGATACGTGCGTCCCTGAATCCCCAGACCACGGCTGCAGCCGGCAATTTTGCGGGATATAACTAAAACTGTTTCCTGACCAAAGGGTCTGCATGCATACGAGGTCAACTTTTAAAGTATTGGGAATGGCTAACGTGGCCAAGCCGGCCACCGTACCACCAAAACTGGTTTATCCCGTAAGTAGATATATTCGGATTTCAGCCTTCCTAAGACCTCTATTAATAACGGTAAATAATTATTAAATATTCTAAATAGACAAAATTCAGGAAGTACTCGTTACGAATCATAATCTCGATTATTTAAGCCTTAGCTTAATAACGCTATTATTACTATCTTAAAGGAGGAAACTGCGCGATATCTTAATGTTCCATAATCGACACGGTGGCCATTCCCAATACTTTTAAAGTTGACCTCGTAATGTTAAATATCATTGTAGCACTAGCTTCGAGCTACTGATCCCTATTTTCACGTCGTCTCACCCTTTTTTCTGACAGCGAACATGAAAATATTGAATAAACCGCCCTCTTTTGTACCTGGTACATAGTCATGCACGGCTTTCGCGTTCCTCCGAATTAGTTGTCAGCTCCCTTCTCTATTGGTCTAGGCTTCTGTGTCATGTGCGAAATCTTCAGAGATCCTTGCTGCATATCGGATAAGCCTTTCCATGCATGTTTGCGTGGGTGGCAGAAGTCGCTTTGTAATTTGTCTCGATGCTGCTGGAAGATCGCCGGGATCAATTCGATCGCGCAAGAGTGTTCACCCATGTGTCGCATATATAATTAGACATCCAGAAGGCTCTTGATGACGGGAAGGTTTGAATTATACGGAAGACAATCAGGTAGCAATACCTTACGGTGGACCCTGTAAGCAAGAGCCTCAAGGCCAAGACATTCACGATATGTTTCCCGGAGTGTCGACACTCGTCGAGAGCCTCAAGTCTTTGTGGACGCCCGTGTACGTGCAGACGCCCGTGTACGTGCAGACGCCCGTGTACGTGCAGACGCCCGTGTACGTGGATACACCCCATGTGCAAATTGGTCACGACTGGCTGACAGTACTTTCGATCTACAGCCATCTACTGTGTTTATCTGAGCTGGATCGCGAACTCGGTGCAAATCGGTTTGAAGAGGAATCTATCGCTAGAGTGATAGTAGACGCTCATCATGCCGCTCCGAGTAAGTCGGGTACCGAAGAGCGTTACGAATGCCGGTGCTAATGCAGCTTGAAAAGACGACCACCCCGAAATAACGTGCTGCGTTGACTCAAAGCCCTCAAATGATGTAGGGCCACCAGCAATCACCAGCGATGGAAGCATTGCTCTTGCAGCTTCGTCCGACGACGCTTCATCGCTCAATTTCTTGAACTACGTCCAAAAAAGTGAGGCTCTGCGCCTGATACGTCTCTTTGACCAGGACTGGCTCTTTCGGATCAAGGTCAAGATGCAGGATGCTTGGCTCGCAGAGTCTCGCGTAGTGATCGACCGCCTGTATATTTTGACGAACCCTCAATCCCTGTCACGTTCTTCGACATCGGAAGGCATAGTCTGTGCTTTGACCTTGGATTTGAGTGACGTGTCTGGACTTATTACACCAACCAGAGCACACTTGTCTACGGAAGTCCCAGAGTCGGCATTGAGTCCTTTCCAGAGAAGGGTTCACGATCTTCCACCAGAGCTGTTTCGAATGGTCACAGACAAAATGTTTGAAGAAGCTTTCGGTCCCAAGAGAGTCTTCCCTTACCAAGATCCTGCGATCATGAACAATTTCCTGGCTTTGGATAGAAGATTATATCAGAAGTACTCGGACATTTATTGGTGCCAAAACACGTGGATTATTGGACCGGGTCCCGTTGACAAAACCATGAGGTTCATGACACAGAGACCTTACGATGCCAGAATCAAAGAGTTCTCTCTACAGGTCCCCAACCGTCTTGCTCTAGGGATAAAATCAGTCCACATCTGCCTTAGCAAGGAGGACGTACCCAGCTCCACGGCATGGCACGAAGATACAAAAACAGAAAATGATGCTCCGCTGGGGTTGGAAGACAGACTTGCTGTACAAGAGTATCAAAATGAACGCGAATACTTCATATCGACGGCCTTGCGAACCTGGCAGGACAAATTTGACCGTCTTGCCGTGCTGAACCTACAACATCTGACCCTTGACCTGAGGGAAGCGTTCGGACCAGATGGTGAATACATGGGAGTCATTGCTGTTGAGCGATTTATTCCTTTTGCCCATGGTCTTCCGCCAGATTTCAGAATATTGGCACCAACCAAGGCTCTGGTAGAACAGATCCGCAATGTTTTCTACGCCATGAATACTCCCTGAAATCAAAAGGATATCAACTTGCAATTCTGCGGATTGCTGTCTACTTAGTCAACATCAATTCCATCGAGAATTTTCAACATCCCAAGGCACCAATGGGTTCGTATAGGAGAAGGGAGACGCACTTTTATGGCCTCGAAAGCGATTGGACAACAGACCGCACCAAAGTTGTAAGACTAGTACGCATTCGGCAATACCTCGTCATCCGGATTACCCTATCCGGCCAAGGGTCTAGAGCCCGCCGTAGCCAGATCTTCAAGATATGTCATATATTGACCTGCTGTCACTTACAAAGACAAGCAATGCAGTTTGAACACAGTCACAGATACCGATAATTTTAGGTCTCTCTAGCTAAGCCACACAGATACTCAAGCACCCAGACTCTCCCATCTACCGCAGTACATCAAGTATGGGTCCTCTTAATGCTATTCGTCAAAAACGTCTAAACAAGCACGCAACCAAGCCCACTGCAATTGTCAAAATCACGAGTCACCCCTACATTAATCCTCAAATCAACTCCCCATTGTTTACCATCATTCCCGCCGAAATCCGGACGCAGATATTCCAGTACGCTCTCATCGGCTACCCTGATCCAGCCAGACAATACTCCCAACATAGCTTCTGGTACCGGCCCGGCTACACACATGCACGCGCAATAGCGACGAACCTCCTCCGTACATCTCGCCGCGTCTACCTCGAGACAGATCTACTCCCTCTACAGCTTAATGAGCACATTGTCTGGGGTGTGGAGCGTAGTCGCATACCACCCTATGCTACACCATACCTATTAAACAACCGGCTCAAGACCTCCCAAAAGTGTGCGCTGCAATACGTGCACCTCTTTGTGCAGCAATTCTGGCTCGAAGACTGGAAAGACCAGTGGCTCGACTTCAGTAAAAGCTGGCCGGATGGATTTCCAAAGAGATTGAGGATTACCATCCGGCATACAGACTGGTGGTATAATTTGCTAGGGGAGAACAGCCCATTGGCGCTTGATCCGAAAAGAAAGGGCAGGGCAAGGCCTGGGGATTGGGTGAGGGAGAAAGAGCCCTTCGAAAGGGGGAGCTGGGGTCAGAGATTCACCAACTTGAACGGTCTTGAAGAGCTGGAGCTGGAATTGGAGACTATCGAGGCCAAACGTGCAGACCTCGACGCCAATGTTAAGAGAGCGCCTTTCTGGAGGTTTCCACTCAGCGATGGCAATGTCCTCGCCATGGACCAAGATGCCACAGAGAAGAGTACGTGGACTGGCTCTAAGCACTTCAAAGGCGTACACGCTCCAGCCGTCCAAGCGGGATTGCAGCTACGACAAGGGAGCTCTGCCAGCTTCAGGTCTTTAAGGTTGACGCCCAAGGAGAAGTTCGAAGCCGAAGAGCTGGCATCGGAAGATAGTCTCGACTATTATGTCGTGACATTGATTTGGCGCGCTCAACCTGCACCGGAAGAGGAAGACGTCGAAGGACAAGGCGAAAACTTTCTGGAATCGAGTACGACAAATTCGAGTGCCAGTGCTGCAGTACCTGCTCAAACACCTGTCCCTGCGCCGCGAGTCTCATACAATAGATTTAATGCCGTACCTACATTTTATGGGTGAGCAGCTAGACTTGCACCAGAACATCATTATGCTTATTTCTACAGCCCTCGATATGGGAACGCCTGACGCTGATGTGCTCGGCGTAATGATCGATCCGTTCGGTAGCGCAACTTGTTGAAGCATCAACCTATAGAAGGATCTCGAACTCTGACAATCTCACTTTGAGCCATTATAATTGAGGATCCACGCCTCAGGCCTGGTGTCAGAATAATCAGCAGTTTTGGATGCCAGTGCAATGGACAAAGGCACAAGATATCGTCGAATTGAGCTGGAAACAGGTCATTGAAATCAATTCAAAGACCCAAGATTGCGCCACTCCGACTTCGTCTTGAGCGTTGATTCCTTCCTCTAGAGAGATTTTATCTCGATTCCTCTCAACAGTCACCAATATCGAATCTTCAATCAATTATAAAAGAGTCGAAATGAGCTTCTGTTCTTCTCTTATCTTTATATTGTGTAAATCGTATGCTGTGAAAGCATCTCAACATGCGTTTCTACCACTATGTAGACCTTACGCTCGCTGTTCTTTGCTTTTCAACAACAGCGCACAGAAGAGCTTTACGGGACTATGCCTTTGATATTGGGCTTTTTGGGAGAAACATCGACACACACCCGCTCGCCGCAAACGTACCGTCTTCACAATTTCTTCGGCGAGCATATCATGCTTTTGCGTGGAGTTTTACTCATCTTCGCTGTGGAGAGATATGGGCTGCTTGGGTGTATAGCTGCTGTTGCATGCAAATTTTTATACATAGATGGAGGAACTTTTTCATTCACACAAGATGGCGAAACAAATTATGACTACGGTATACTCGACTAGAACCCTTTAATCCAGACGTATACTAATCGAACAACCCAGCATCAACGACTCTCTCACTCGACCTGTCCAAAGACTGGACAAACTCCGCAGTAGCCTTCAACTCGATTCCCAAACCCAGCGGCGTCCCGAACCTAAACGTCCCATCACTCTGGTACCACGCCTCAGAAGATGTCCTCTACGCCGGTTACACCGGCGAGCAGCTACCAACCAACACGGATCCAACTTGCCCGACCTGTCCCTCTGGGCTCTCAAACCCGACAACGCCGGCAGCGGCACCTGGACCGAAGTCGTCGACGCCAAGAACGCCTCCGCATGGAGCAATCTAGTCTGCACAAGTGGCGGTATGCAAAGCTACGACGATAACAGCGCATATGTGCTTGGGGGCGTGGCAGATCAGAGCGGAGTCTGGGGTTCTAGGAATGGTGGAATTTGACATGACACTGCGAAATTTCACTAACCATAGCACGTCTTCCACCACTTCTTCGGACCTCAGCGGCATCAACAAAGTTTCTTTGCAATACGTACCATGGTTCTGTCCCCAGGGCATTTACGTAGCCATGGATGGCTGGACTCGCTCTTCCAGCAACTTCCTCGGCACAGTGCACGTCTACGACGCAGCAGCGCAAGAATGGTACAAGCAAAAGACGACGGGAACCGCCCCCAGCAGTCGCGTCGAACTCTGCACCGCAGGCGTCAATTCCACAAACGGCACCTTTGAAATCTTCATGTACGCAGGCTGGGATGGGAACAACTACGGCATCCAAGACGACACCATCCACATCCTAAGCTTGCCCGCTTTCCACTGGATCCAAGTCCAACACAGCCCCAAAAGTGGCCGCTTCGCACACACATGCCATTCCGTCGGCGGCTCCCAAATCCTCACCGTCGGCGGAATCGACGCCAATCCGAAGATCACCACTAATGCCAATTTCACAGCCCTCATCGAATCCAACTTCAACACCACCGCTGACCCGTTTGCGCAGGGCTTGGGCGTCTTTGACATGAGCAGTCTTACCTGGGCGAGTCAGTATACGGCAATAAACCAAACTATGAGTGGAGTGCGCCGGTCAAGAGATTTTATCAAGATTCGAATAAGGCGTACGTGCAGAACTTGGATCAGAATGTGCTCAATTTGGTGGATGTGACGCATGTCGCACCTTTCCCTAACGAGACCAATGCTACGACTACTTCTTCGACGACCACCTCAGCTGCTCAATCCGGCGCGAATGGCGGCAAATCCAACAAGGGTGCTTTTGCTGGTGGGGTAGTCGGCGGACTCGTCGCACTCGCCCTCATTACTGCTCTCATATTCTATCTCCTGCGATGGCGAGAGGAGCGTATGAAACACCTTCGAAACCGGTCGATGAGGGCGCGTATGGGAATTTTAAATCGGAATTACCTAATGACCAACGTAAGTTCGCAGAGCTAGATGGGCCACAGGCGTGGGAGTTGGATGGGCGGGATTCGAGGCTGGAGATGGAGGCGTTGAGCGGGCAGGAGGTGCAGGGGGAGCGGGTGAGGGCTGAGATGGCGGGATGAGAGATGTGGTAATGACGATGATGATTGGTTTTTGTAGATAGAACACTTACTCATGAGATATATATGTAATATCTTTCTGTGGAGGAATATGTAACAGCCGCGATCGAGGGTTAGAGCGATTTAAATTCACACCGCCACAACTTCCTCAGCGGCAAATGTTCTCTCCTCTCACCAAGAGATAGATACGCTGCGTTTCTGTAACTTTGGCGATTAGATGAACGTCATGATACCGATTTTGCCTCGAAGTGCGAGGGTATTTTGTGCACAGGAGAATACTGCAACATATTCTGACACCAAGCCATACACAGACGGAAGTATGCCTTGCCCGTATCTATCTTCGTCCATGCACCTTACTTATTCTAGGTCAGGTACACAGAGGATGGGTATTAGATGCTGTGTCGAAATACAGACGTGGGTTTTGTTTGTATTGACAAATAGTTCCTGTGACGGACGGGTTTATACATTCCCATCCATCCATCCCTTTGACAGTGTCAAAATCCCAACATCCCATGGAATATTGGAAATATTGAGTTTTAGATGCCAGAAAACACCTACGGCCGCAAAAGCGCGAACCCAAAGATACAGGTTTCGTTAACGTCTGGAATGATTTGCGTATATGACATGGGTATCGTACGTAACACCGTGGGCCACCAACATGCCAGATCCTATCCATATGCACCATGCCATGCTATCCCACAGATCTCGCTTTGTCTTACAACCTGCTCTCTGCCCTCCCATCATCATCGGGCGGCTGCCGTGGGGGCACCTTTACCCTTCCCCCAATGAATCCTCGCCGGTTCCTCCCCGTCCGCCCCCTACCCAGCCAATTCAACTTCAAGCTCTTGCTCAAATCTTCCATCTTCCGTTGCGCATCGTCCCCGCTCTGCACTGAAGCCAAGACGCTCACGCATTGTAACACTCTGCCTACCGTCTCGGTCACTTGGCTGCTATCAGGTGGGCCTTGAGTGCGAAGATTTCGTGGAGTAGATGCCGGGGAGCCGAAGGACGGGAGCTCGGGGGCAGAGAGATTCGAATTCCCACGACTGCGGCCACCGTCGCCGAGAAGAGTGGAGCCTTGCGAGTTGAAGCTTGAGAAGCCTGGGTCGAGAGAGGCTGCTGTACTAGGGCGTGGCGCGCCTGCGACGCCGTCGAATGTGTCGACGACGGGCGACACACCCACATTGATGCTATCGAGGCTAAGGCGGGAAAAGATGGCTTTGAGCGCTTCGTAGTGCGTAAGAATGACGTTATCGCGGTAGGAGAGGAGAACAATCCGCCGCACGTCGAACTCGTTACCAAAAGCGTGCTCAGTGGAGTCGGGGTTCGCACCCCAAAACTCACGGGCTTCTTGGGGAGACATAATGGTGCCATGGCCTTTGAATTCGAGATCAAGAGGGAGAAAGACGGCTTGCATGTATGGGAGGACTGTGCCGAAGACGAAGTGCCACATCTCTACTAGATGAGGCACTAGGCGGTGGTCTGGTACGCCGCGGAGGGTTTGGTCGAGGGATGTAAAGCCTGTTTGGAGGAGGTCGCGAAGGTCTTCGGTTATGATGGTAGGAATGCGCTTCACGATGCAGCGCTGGATGTGGATGGTAACAAGGCGGTTGAGATCCTCGACTGGTATGCGCAGCTCTTCCCCTTCGAAGATCATAAGCAGCTTGGCTCTCAAGTAGTCCCATATATCTTCTGGTTTCATGTTATTCAATCCAAAGCCTTGCAGAGCCGCTGGGTTCGGCGCAACGTCTCCATGAGCACTTGTAGGTATCGCTCCACTCAACGCGCCGCCCGTCGCCCAATCCACCCTATCAATGTCAGCTTTCTTGGGAGCGAACGGCGGAGCGTATCCTGGTAGAGCTTTCTCTTCTTTCTTCTTCTCCCGCAATCCGCGACCTCCATGCCGTAGATCTAGACCAGTAAAAGATGATGACGCTGGGCTCCCGGGTGCAGGCCCAAAGTTGTAGAGTGAAGAGGGCGCGCTAGGATCAAGGGGTCTAGAGTTGCTGGATGCTGAGGAGAGGGGCAATATGTGATCATCAGCAATTTTATCCTTGAGTTTGTTTTTCTGCCGTGACAGAAAGTGGTGCTTGTGCGCCTTCTCCTTGTCAGTAGTCGTCTGGCGATCCAACGGTACCAGGGTAGACGTCGATGCGTTGTTTGTTGAGTATAGAGACGAAGCACTGGAGGTTATTGAGTCCGCAAAGCTCGTCACAGACGGGTTGACCATGTTCTTCAGGCCGCTTGGTCTGGAAGGCCCGACCTTGTTCGGCGAAGGCAGCGGCTTCTCCACTTCTTTGCTTGACGCTTTGGGCTTGGAGAACAGCTTCATTTTAGACTTCTCCGTCTTCAATTTATGCTCCTTCTCTGGTATGTCAATATTCTTAAGCCCAGGCGACAAGCGAGCACTTTGTGGGAACGCAGCATTTGCGGCCGTAGTTGCTGCTGCTGAATGCCCCCCAATAGCGTCATTGTAGTATTGCTTCCCCCCTGGTGGCTGGGGCCCAGTAGCCTTCCGTATACTGGTATCTGAGGAGAAGGTCTGGATAGGGGGTGGTTTCCGGCGGCCAGTGAGCGTGCCTGGCGGACTGTCGTTTTGTGGGCTTGGTAGCGTGATCGACCGCTGTCTCTGATGCTGCTGTGAACTCTGATGCTGCATAGCCGCTACAGCAGCGATTTGTGAGGCCGTACGATTGGCCATCTCTGACTGCTCTGAGAGTGTAGCTGTAGGTAGAGAAGGTTCAAAGAAACCCTGCGAATGCTGCCGCCGGTGCCCTTGAGCTTGGGGTGCAGCTCTCATCGGAAGCTCGCCGGAGGATTGACGCGTCGGCGACGGTCGCGAGAAGTTATTGACTGAGTTCGAACTGGCATCGGTGCCCAGAAAGGGTCTGGCGAATTGTGAGGATTGCTGTAGTTGGGGTGAGCGGTTGTCGCGAGATTGGGCTGTCACTTGGCTGGAGCTTGATGAGTCACTCAGATCTGATGGATCAGTGCTTTGAGGGCGAGATGAGGCATGAGTGTGCGCCTGGAAGAGGCCTGGTGAAGAAGGACGTTGAGGAGAGAATGCGCCTGGGCGGCGGTAGTTTGAGGAATTCATCTTGACAAGAGAGTGTGCCGATGCCGAGACTGGTGTTGAAGGAAGTTACACAAGCTCTTCAGCCAGCTTCGAGCCATACCGATAAAGACTTTGACCTTGCTGAAAACATCTCCAGGTTGTGATCGCCCTTGTACCTGTGCTCAGAGCGACGTGGAGGTGAAAAGCAGATCCACAGGTGGAGGCTCAGCGGCAACTGGGGGCCATCCTCATCATCGCCAATTGCCTCGCTAGCAGCCTCGGTCATAGAACTACGATTTCAACCCTTCGGCGTCTACTTCTTACACTGTAAGGCCGAATTACCAAACGCAGCCTCTCGTCATGGCTCCAGCGCCGATCGAGCAGGCTTCAAGCTCAGACTTGAAAGCCGTGTATTCCAGTCCAAACAGCTCCAAAACCTTCGCCCACGCTTTACCTTCCGCTTCGACCAATTCTACGAAAGACAAGACGGCCTATCTCTCAGCTCTACGGAAGTCGGTTGTCCAGCTGCAAGAGGATGTGAATGGCTTCTTGACTACGAAGATGGAAGAGGACAAGGCATTGGCTGCCAGCGCAGGTATGAAGGCTGATGACAAGAAAGAGGAAGAGAACTACGGGGAAGAGAGTGCGGAGGATAAAGGCTAAGACAGCCGGTCCATGGATACCGGGGCCCGGTCCCAAGATTTGAAATGCTGTATAAATTCCAAAAACCGCGCTGGATATCTGCGCTCGTGCATCGAAATTCAAAAGCGAACGGCAGACTGCATCCTGCTTGGTGTCTTTTCCTGCATCTTGCACACCATCGATCATCTCGTCGAGCAGCCGTAATGGATCACAGTATTGCTGCAAAGATATCAATCAGCTACGCCATTACCCGTAGAATAGGAGAAGGGCGAGCATACTCAGGCATGACCTTGATGGCACTCCCACCAAACCTCTTGTAGCAGACCCCACAGACCCTCTCCTCGGTAATGACTACTCTCCGGTTCCTCCCTCTGTTGCCACCAGGCATACCATCGCCCAGTCTAACCTTTGCATCCTCACTGAATGCAAGCGTGCTCCGCATACCAGCTACGATCTTGCCTTCATTGACCACTGTGTTTGCCGAGCGGATTCGGCCACGGAAATAAGACTCGAGGTCTCTGATGGGAAGAACCTCAGGGATCAGATTCAGCGTGGAGGACGCGGGCATCCGAGCACCATGTTTGGCGAGAACGTTGAGGGCTGGACCCCATTGGGGCTTGTGTGGTGGTGGAGGGGAAAGATAAAGGGAGAGGAGAGTGTGATAGATTGATGGAGGCGCATCTTCTGGGTCAGCAGTGGGTGATCTGCTTGATTGCACTGGAGTTGTAGATGGAGGGCTATCGGTAAGATAGATCTGATTACAGTACTCCTCAGCTTTATCTGGGTCTTTTAGCTGGAAGACATAGATATCCAATGCCTGTTTGTGCTGCCCCATAATGCTGAGTACGATTGCCCGTGCTTCGTATAGATTCGGGTTGGCCTTATCGAGCTGACCAAAAGCCTCGTCTGCCTGGTAGTATCTACTCGTCTTCAAGAATTCAAGGGTGTGTTCTTTCCATCTTGACCGTTCATCATCCCTCTCAAACGTATCCGATTTTAATTGGTCGATATAAATGTTGAACAGTCTCTGGTGGAAGTCCGGCGTTGTATCATTCAGCTCTTGGATGATATGTTCAAGATATTTTACAGCGAGCTTCTGGTCGACGTCTTGTAAGAAACGAAGCACCTGTCCTCGAGGTAAAGTTTCTGCATTTTCACTGTCCGCCATGAATACCTCCATGGCAAGTTCAGGATTGCGCTTTAGGGGCCACTCGGCGAATTGCAGTATAAGCTTAATCATCTCCGGGGGCAGGTTCTGTAGATATTGCACAGTCCTTTCGGGACCGAAGAGCTGAGGAGCCTCCTCGCCTTTTTCATCTACATCTCCAAATCTCTTCAAAATGTCCAGAGCTTGACGGTGAAGCTTCTTGCCGTAGAAGAAGTCGACTAAATCGTTGTACCGACCAGCTTCAACGAGCTTCTCATTGACAACATCAGGATCACAGAAGTTGTCTATGCGAAACAACGGACCCGCGAATGATGGGCTGACGAACATGTACGCTCGAAACAGTGTCGTATCTACCATTTTGGCAGTTTCGAGCAGCTGCTCTTGGTCCTCAATAGCATCGATGGTTTTTTTGCCGAGTAAAGACGCCACCTCTGCGATCTCGGCTTGAGGCAGGTTGTTCAGCACATCAGTCTTGATCTGTCCGTCAGCATCAAGGACTTTCTTGAACTTGGTTCTCGCCGACACAAGGTAACCTCGCAGCTCCTCGGTGGCAGCTCTGAGCTCTTTGCCCTCGAGTTGCGTTTCCGGAGCTGACTTTTTGCCTGCATCAGCAGTACTGCTTTCTTTGGACACTTTCTTGGACGAGTCCTCTTCGGGGGCAGGATTGTCATCAAATGAGCCGTCCGCACCTTGCTCTGACCGTCCTTTTCGATGCTTGGGGGAGGATGCTGATGCAACACCAGCAATAAAGGGTGGGTACATGGCAATGACTCTGCTTGGAGGTGCTGACACTTCTGTAAAGAGGTCGATCGAATCTCTAAATCTTTTTTGATCAAAGAGGCGCTGTGCTTTTAAGATCTTGATTTCTCGCACTCGACCGTCTTTATCCTTCAACAGAGCATCTTCAAGCATGCCCAGTAGACTGATTGCTTCGTCTAGCCTGCCTTGCTCGACCAAAGCATCGATCTGAGAATCGTAGTCCAATGCCTTCATTCTCCAGACGCAGCGGTCACTGAGTACAAGAAAGCCCTTACCAGCATGTGCTAAGCTGACGTTCGGTTGCGGCACGTGAAGCTGGTTCGCAGAGGGTAGCGGAATCATCTGTAGAAGACTCAAAGTCTCAGGATTCCTAACCTCAAGGGTACCCTTGGCAGCTTGAAGCGCTAGCAGATAGGGATACGAGTAACCAACGGCCTCTGGAGCGACAGACCACGGTATCTGGCGCCGTCCCAGAGAAGTCGCTTCCGCATCGATGAACAACGTATTGATGTCTCTTGCAAGGAGCATCTCCCCTTTCCCAAGCTGTGTAGCAAGCGGTTGCGGCGCACTCATACCCAAGTAGCTCATACTAGCAACTCCAGCGCTTCCAAATCGACCACTGTCTTGTCCTGGTGCTCCACCAATACTGCCAGGCCCTACGATGTCCGTAACAGCCTCCGTCTCAACGTCCACCATGACATAGCTCGAAGTAAGGCCAGCAATCAGCCTAGTCCCAGCAGCCCATGTCAATGACTTGATTCCTGTCACAAGGGTGATCTCAGTAGTATCAGGCGAGAGCTCGCTATCGTGCCATGACCACAGTATGAGCCTCCTCTTGACGGCAACCGCCAACCGGCTCACGATACTCGGCACTTCCGTGCTCTCGTCTTTGACGACATTGCTTGTCACAGCAAAGTAACTCGCTCCCTTGGCTTTCGCAAGTGTCTCTTGTAGTTGGTAGGAATGTAGGTCGTGGATGTTAACTTGGTTGGCAGAGAGCGAGAGCAGGATATTGGCTTCCTTCACGATAGCTAGTTGCTCGACCTTATACTTGGAGAATTTGTCTAGCTCTCGCATGAGATCGACGGGCTTCGGGCTAGAGGTAGAGGTGGCGCGGTCCTCTGGGCCATCTTGAGAGGGGGGTTCGTCGATGAGCTCGTTGACGCGGTAGATGCGCAGGCTTCCGGTGCTGAGACCAAGGAGGAGACGATCGCCTGTTACGTATATTCAGTAGCGTCTCTCGAATCTTCGATGTCGTACGGACCATATGCAAGGACTGACTCGATCTTCGATTTATCTCTCGGCTTGAGCTCGACTATGAGCCGAGGTGTGAAGGCTGACAGCATGTTCACATAGACCGTTACCGGGTGCTACGCAGGTGGACTCGAATCAGAACCCTCAGTAGGTTTTCTGAGCCACCCATCGTGGAATGAGAGTATGTAAAAGAAATCTGGTAATCTACAAGGCCTCACTGGCCTTAAAGGCTAAGAAGCTCCGTCGCCGGGTAACGAGCGTGAATTGATGTCGGAAGAGTGAAAGTATGGATGTCAGAGTTGTATAATTAATGGACTATGCCAATTCAGGAGTAAATATATATCAAATTTGTTCTCAGTCACTTCCTACTCTCTGCGAACTTGAAGATGGTAGAAATGTGCCCCGGCCTCACCCCTTTATCCTACCCAGAGTAGATCCAAGCCGCAATCACTCTCCCTTCAAAACTCCCTCCAGTCCCATATGGCTCCGTGCTTAGATCCGGAACACTCGCAGCTAATATCTGCCTTCCAGTATCTTTGGAACTCTGTGTGTGGATCAAAACATTCGCACCACCATACACACCTACGCTACGGAGTATACGTCGCATTGATGTTAGGACCCTCGAAAGGGCCCCCTCCAGGACCTATACAGGACACGTCGCCCAGATACTGCGATTTGAAACACGCCGCCAGCGGTTCGACGATAGTGCTGGAAATGAAAACAGAATATCAAGCTGGGTTGGAGGGATTGACAACCCTAGCGAGATTTTCGATGGCGGCGGCAAAAGAGCTGGAAGACGAGTCTTGAGATGTAGTGAATACTTCGGGGCTCAATTTGGCTTCTCGGGGCCTTCTTGCTTGCTGCAGAGTCAGCGAGCAGCCTGTGTGGGAAGGGGGCAAGGAAGGGGGGGGGCGGGGGTGACGGCATTGGCTCTGGTGATGGTGTAGCCCATTAGCCCGGTAGACTGATCGTAGGTTCTGTTTGGGAGACACAAGTTGGCACTGGCCGGGGACGAGATGCAGATACTGTACGAGGAGTGGAAGGCGATTGTGAGAGGGACAGCTGGAGGTGGTGCGACGTAGGCACCAGCTTGGTTCGCGGTTGAGTCGTTCGCTGGGGAGATATAGTTATTGGATGCGTTTGGATATCCATTGGCTGCAAGTAATCGCATACTGGGATTACCAGCAGCGGCCGCTAACAAGTTGCAAGCGATGGACACGGGCGTACCAGTGATGGTAAGATTGTAATTTGGGAATGACCGCGCCTTACTTGCTGCCTTAATTATATCGAAATCCCCGCCAGGAGCGGGGATGATGCGGTCATAGATCATTGCTGCTGTTTGATTGATCACTGGGAGAGTAAAGTCTCTGCTAAGGACAGACTGGGGATGGTTGCATAGGATGGGATCGTCACTAATCGTACCCTTGGCCGTCTTCTGCTGTTTACCGTTGTTGGTAATCGACAGTAGCTACAGAGGTGGTGCCGGTAGTGCTATGGAATTGAGACGCGGCCACCATTTCTGCAGTACTCACATACCCCGTTGTTGAAATTGATCAGGAAGGCTGTAGCGTCGAAATAACCCCAGCCGAATACTGATGAGAGTGTCCCGAGCCCGTAGACCGCTTGACAGGACACATTCCCTTGTTGATACTTCTCACTGCCTTTGTAATGGTAGTCGGTAGGCTATGATCTGGGAACGTCTTGGGAGAGAAAAAATCGCACGTGTAGAAAGTATCGCCCAACATTTGGTACTGAATCGTTTGCGTCATGTTGTTGGCTACGGGCATCTTTGTGGAAGGCGAAAACAGGCCAGGAAGAAATGCAAATAGAAGCGATACAAGGCCACCAATAATCCAGCTTACTGGACCTGCAACGGCAGCTGTACCAAGTGCAAGGCCCTGACGACAGATCAGCTACACAACATCGGAATTTATAGATTATGACAACACTTACCGCAGCACCAGAAGCATATCGAGGATGATGAATGCGGGTGCTAGAGCAACACCGGCCGCTCCTGCAGCTTTGGCTGCGTCCTGCCTGACGACAGTCACGGTGCTTACAACCTTGTTGGCTCGCGCAAAGACCAATTCGGTATTACCCGTATCTTCTGTCGCGGCGCTGGTTGCTGTGCATCGATGTTCCAGAATCCCGTGGTTGCGTCGAACACTCCTGCAAGTATTAACAGGCGACTGCAGATTTTCTATTTGGCCACCGTCCGCGGTAGCAAGCTGCGAAGAACCCAATTACGTTCCCTCATCGGTGCCATCTGGTTTGTAACGATCTTCGTACGAGTGCTCGAACTAGATATCCAAGTTTAGTTGGGTGTTTTCACGTTGCGAACAAAAAGAAGATCTTGAAGGACAAGTCATGAGCTACCGTGGTTCAGATAGTAGTTGCTATCCTCTGGTGAGACGTTGTAGATTGGAGAAAGATTTGATGCTAGGAATGTATCTCTCATGAAGCCTGGCAACCAGAGAGTAGATAGACATCAAATCTGTTCCAAATATTGCCTTACTAAGGTATTCAAAATATCCCATCGTCCTCCCATCACCTTGTTATCTATCAAGCCCTCTGTTACCACCTCCTATATCCCCACTTCACTTATATACGTCTCTTTAGCGGCTCTTCGAGACTCGAGAGCCCTTCACGAACACCTGACAGTCTTCTAGCTTAAGGTGCCCCTCGTAAAGCATCCCGCTTGCTGCGCTGATTGCGCTTCCCGTGGCTCCTTTGTGCATAAGAGCCAACGAATTCCCATTGATGTAGTCCGCCGGCTGACCCTCATGTCCCCTTAAAAACTGTTCGCGTCTTTTCCTTTTCTCAGCAACCCTGCCTATTAACGTGCACAACGATGTGTTGTCTTCGTCCCACAAGCAACTTAGGACCGACGTTGTGAGCTGTCGAGCTCCGCTGGCGAAGGCCGTTGATCCGAAGGAAGTTCCGCCATGAAATGGGTCGGTTTCTGGTAGTTCGGATCGATATTAGTGTATGACTTGCCAGATTTGACGTTCAGAGGCGCAGGATAAGCAGCTCGGGGATCACCATAAGCGGTGGGATTAAAATAGGAGTGGTCCGGCCCCTGGTACATAGAACCTGGGCTACCTACGCTCGGTGGAGTGCCGCCAAAAGAACCTCCAAGAGGGGGAGAGTGGGGAGGTGATCCCTGCATAGCCATCTGTTGTCCAGCCATATACTGCGTTGGCGATGTTATGCTCGAACGGTAATGAGGCGGGTATGAGTTTCGCAGAGATACTTGCTCCGCAAGCGTATCGTTGTGCAGCCTGTTCTCCACAATGTGTGCCTTCTCCACCAAGCGATTGACCAGGGTTCCATGTGCTTTCTTCGTGGTGCCCCTGACGAAGCTCGACATGACGAAGTTGCACCTCATGTCCACGTCCTCTTTCAACCAGAGACCCGTCTTTGGTATGTTCGCGCCAAGCTCTACTGCTTCTCTGGGCTCCCCTGGTAGAGAGCCACCAAGCGTCCACCGACCCTTCATGTTTAGTCCAGCGGGAGCGTAAATGTGTGTTTGGAGGCCATTGGGTAGGTCGTGGAAACAACCTTTGAAGGTCACGGTGCCGGAGTAGAGGCCTCCTGGAAGGTAGTTGACTTTGTCTGTTATTTGATACCACGCGCAGTGGAATTCTTCTGCGGTCGCTTCTTTAGGGGCTTTGATGAGATGTCGCTCCATAACCAACGGGTTTAAGTCAATCATCTCGACATGATTATGAAGAGTCTCGAGGACTGTTTCGCGGGTAATGCCAGGTGGGAGTGCTGTCACCGTGGTGAATAGTGTTCGTTTAGACATGACGATGAATGGTAGAGTGTTAGATGCGGGGTCAATTGTACATAGTAATGATGATAAGCAGGAGGGATATCGAGCTGGGCCAACGACTACTTATAAGCCGTCTGACAGTGGTAGAAATGATGTGATAAAATTAGTCAGTCTCACCATAGCTATTCTGGTGTTGTATGTGGCATGGTGATGTAGTGCGGTGAAGCTTTTAGTCAGTGAGATTTTAGTGGTGGTTAGGCCACCCGCCCTGTGATGGCTGCGCAAAGCCATGCGTATACATTTGGCAAACCCAAGCTACACTTTCCTCTTATATCTATATCAGAGGCTGGCCAGCTTCATGCATCATGCAAGATACATCACACATGCAGAATTGGTATCCGAGACCTAAAGCAACAAGAATTTAAGAGGGTTTCTCTGAGCTGCGCCTGCCGCCAAGCAACTCAGAGCGTTGGTCCAACGAGGCACGCGAGGCAAGGATACCTTAAAGTACGTTCGAGTCTGGACTCTCGGTCGCTGCCGCCGCTAAGAAGCTTAGCTAAAGCCTGCTCTAAAACTGACAATTCCGACAATGCACATGGGATGATGGGGCTCGCCTTGAATTGTCATGTTCGTCTATTGCTTGACACCAGGCAAGATGGTTCAAAGGGCTTTGATAAGCGACAGATGGTGCCTTGACCTTTGGTTGGCAATATGGCAGACACTCCTTTTTGTCCCATAAGGAAGTTACCCAGACGTACGACCTGTGGGAGGCAGAGGCAGAATACCAAAGGGAATTAGCATTTGATCACCCTCTTGTCGAGCTTTGGCCCTTAGATTGGCACGGTCCTTCTGGAACCACCATTGAAACGCGGCTGGCGCCAATAAGTTCAGAGAGCTGGACTTACCTTTCCAAGCACCAAGCCACTTGGGACTCAAAAGCACCGAGGCCTGCAGAATCATCTCATTATGGCACTTCTAGCGCCGACGACATGCTCCTCAACTCTGCTGTTTCTCCTAAACGGTTATTACTCTTTCTCCTCACATCTTCCGTGACAATCTCAATCATCGTATATCAATCTCCTCACACTCAGTCTCATCCCCATCGAGTAGTATCAGTAGACATTCCGCTTTTAAAGGTGTCGCTGATTTCACTGGGGCCGCAAAATCGACATTGGGAGTCAGTAAACCAATCTAGCGATCACCTCTTCGCGCTGATAGAGGTAGTTGGAACCAATCCTGGTCGTATCGGCTAATAAATCTCTGGGTGGTGAGACAGTATGGAGACGAGAAGGTATGATGCGAGCAGCCAATCTCACAGACCTTACCATCCATATACCTTCTCAATCGAATTGCACAACAGTAGTCAACTCAATCGACTGGTTTACACCCGCACCGAAGTGGAATATCGAAGCAGGCATCGAAGACGTCTCTTTCCATGACGGAAAGTTGATGTCCCGTTTGGGTCACTTGAGTATCCTGCCGCACATCCTGTCTTTAAACATCAGCTCACCAATCATACTCGAAGACGATGCAGACTGGGCCGTTGAGATTCGCTCGCAAACTCCTGCTGTAGCAAGCGTCGTCTAAGAAACTAGTCACGCCAATGACGAGCCTAATCCCTGGGCACAGAAAGGGATCTCCTAGCTCTCAGCCACTGCGGCGCTGGCTTTCTCGGTCTTCCAGACTCAAAGTACATATTCATCGACGACACCACCCCCATCTCACCAGGTAATTCTTCCCAACTCCGAGACCCAGGGCGCGAGACACCAGAAAGTGGTCGCATTGTCTATCCCACCTCGGGCGAAGTTTGCACGTATGCTTACGCAGTCACAAATCCCGGAGCAGCGAAGGGCTTCAGCCTTCTTGCCGACGTAGATGGGTCGTGGGATCTCCAACTGGGAGATTTGTGTAAAGAAGCTCAGATTCGTTGTTACGCGCTTGCGCCGGAGCCGTTCCATCATCAGAGGTGGACGTGGCATGCAGTGCTGACAGGTGATGGGTTGCATGGTGCGCTGCATGGGGGAGGGAGAAGTCAGAAGTTCACGCACAGTATTGGGCATAGTGCGAGATGTGATATGGTGAGCCAGACGTTGACCTCAAGAAGAAATTGATGGTGTGTCTGCCGACTGGCTGGACTAAGGGAATTTTACACTACATCGATAATTTGGGTATGATGTTCAATTCATTCATGTCAACCTCCTATGACCTGCCTAACTCTGACAAATAGCTATTCCCACAGCTCCTCAGGAGCGAATCAATCCACTATTGTGATAGCTAATAGAAACTGGAACACCCAATTTGCGGCATGTATCGTGACCAATCCGGCAGCTGGAAGACCATATCCGATAGACGAGCCAGTTTGATGAAGCATTCAACAACAAGATAAAAATTAGAATAAACATAACACTGTACCATCGCAACCGGACTTACGCTTTCGAGTCGAATTTCGAGACCACCTCCCATGCTTTGTAAGTTCAAGCTCATGTACCAAAACGCTTTGCCGGGCGATCTAAAAAAGGCGCATAACCTGACTTGCGTTACAAAAAGCCGAAGTTGGTGCTCTGCTTGCAAGAGATCAGCTCAATTTAGGTGAATGACACAAGGTACTCGATGGTCAGTACACAATGGTGAGTGCTGGCGTCCTCACCATGCAATGGTCTCCTAGCTCAACCATTGATTCTCTAGTGAGGTTTTAGAAATATATGGAAGATCTGATGAGATCACATGGGGATCTTTGGAAAGAGCGATGCTATTACTTAGCACGCTACCGGCCGCTAAGAAAGCCCCTACTCTTACATCACCCCTAAAATTTCGTAAAGATTCCTAGAGACCTCCATAAACAATGTCCGGCTTTCAGTCGATGGCTTTCCAGATAGTGTTCAGCGTCTGACATACTTGGGATGAGTGCATTTTCAGAGTCAGCTCGAAAACATGGCAAACCAGGCAGAACAATGGTAGCCAAATCTGAAGCCGGTTCTGGAACCCGCGCCTGAAGCTCCCACGGTGGTCATCTTCGGAAATGCGTCTTCATGATTCATTTGATCAAACGCTTTGCTCGTCACGAAGTCGTGCCTGTTTGCGACGTCAGGTCGAAAACGTGTCATGTTCAGGATGTTCGTATACATGATGTAACAAATAAATGAAACTAGATATCGCTATGGCATACCTCGAAGTTCACATTTTGATCGATAAAGGTTGGCTCGAGTGGATTTGTAGAAGACCGCTCTATCGTTTTCTACTCTCAAGATTTATATGCAAACAGTATCTAACCATGTCGGAACAATCACCCCACTCCCTAGCCGGCGAAGTTGCAATTGTCACCGGATTCCAGTGAGCTCCATTTTCCATTGCGTCCTACTGTCACCCAATATCTAATCATATGCTCCGAGCAAAGGAACCGATGCCGCCATCACCCGTGAGCTCGCCTCAAATGGCGCTGACGTCGTCATCAATTACAGCAACAGCGCCGACGCCGCACAGTCCGTGGTCAAAGATATCGAGAAGCTAGGCCGCAAAGCCATTCCGTGCAAGCAGACCTCTCCAAGCCTTCCGAAATAGCCTCGCTCTTCGAGACCGCCATCGAGACATTTCGGCCGCTTGGAAATCGTCGTCAGCAATGCATGCAAAGAGGGATTCAAGCACGTTTCTGAAATCACGGAAGATGATTTCGATTATATGTTTAGGATCAATTGCAGAGGTCAACTCTTTGTGGCACAGCAGGTTTACAAGTTTGTAAGAGAGGGAGGAAGATTGGTTTGATGAGTAGTATCAGTAGTGTGCGGGTAAAGCGGATTCAGGGGCATTCGCTGTATGCGGGTAGTGAGGCTGCGGTGGAGAGTCTTGCAAGGCAGCTTGCTGATGGTTAGTTAATGTCCCTTCTCTCTTTATCTACCCGATGGCTCGTCTTTTCCTGCCAGAAAATTCTGATATGACTGTTTCTCAATATCAGATTTTTGAAGATAAAAAAAGTTACAGTCAACGCCGTTGCGCCTGGTGGCACGAAGACAGACATGATAGGATATGTGGGACGCAAATACATCCCAGATGGCAAAGGCGATGATATGTCTGATGAACAATTGGAGCGGGCCTTTGCGGGCATGAGCCTATGAAAAGGCTTGGAGAACCGAAGGATGTGGCGCATGTGATCGCTTTCCTGTCTAGTGAGGCTGGGCAGTGGTTGAATGGTCAGACGTTGATTATTAGAGGCGGTGCAGCTACATGAATATGAAGTAGCTTAATACCTAATTATGAGAAGTCTATTGTTGCAACAACTAGCACCAATAACTCGTCTGTTGTTCCTTCTAGCGAGAAAGCCAGAGTGGATGCAACAATCGCGGAGCCAATGGCATAACCGACCCCGCGAAACGGCCGTAAGTTCTTCGGCCTGTCCCTACTGTCAGAATAGTTGCTTTGAATTCGTCGTCGTCCGATCGGACAGGGAATTGCTTGGTTTCACAGAAAGGGAAACTTGGCAAGCAGAAATATCGAATAGACATTTCCTTTCCGTAGTAACTAAGACGACTTTGCTGACAAAACTTTTATAACAAGAAAAGATTTAGCGTATTCAAAATTATTGATATTTCTTGGCAATGTCGATCACTATAACTCATACCTGTTTTACTAGTAAATTATATAGAATCGTATTAAATTAATATAATTAACTATATATACTATAATAAGTAAAACTAAAGCCGCTAAAACGTCTATATATATTAATCTAGGTATAGTAGTCTACCTTTATTATCCTTCTTTACCGTCGTTTTTACCGTCGCTTTTATACCCTCTTTTACTACTATCGCGATATTATTCCGCGTAATTAATAATAATAATAAATATAAAGTATTTATACTTCTATAAAGTTATTAAATATCTAGTATTATTATTAAAACGTATTATAACTCGAATATTATATACCGCTAGGAGCGGAATCTCTTATTATATAAAATAAATAATTTTTTAAATATTAATATACTAGCCGCTCTAGCCGGCTTTATACTACTATAAAAAAATCTCTTCTAAAGTATTAATAGTAGTATTTATAACTATATTAAAACGAGTTAATAAAATTTCTTTAAAAAGAGTAAAATATAACGGTATTATCTTAACCTACTATATATAGGGTTTTAAAAAATAATAGATTTAGTTATAAATATCTCGAATAAATAAGTTATTTATAAAGCTAGCCTCTTCGCTCTATATATAAAATATTTATATTTAACGTTATAATTAAATATATCGGTAAATCTCAAAAACTTTTATTAAAACCTAAATTACCGCCCGCGCGGATAGGGCTAGTAGCGTCCTATCAATAATTTTTCTAAATAAAAGTTATTAATAGAATACTATTAGTAACCCTAATTTACGGATAAGACTATTAATATTCTATTAATAGGTTTAGTAAATTAGGGGTCCAAGTAAATTACTTTTAATAAATTTAATAACTCCGGGTTAATTTTAACCGGATTAATAACTTTAGTAATTTATATATATCGTTAATATATTAATAGTAACTCAGCCCTATAATAGGGCTGAAATAAATAAAGTTCTATAATCGACGCTATTAACGGCAGCGACCCTCAGCGACGACTATTAACGCCAGCGACCTACCGGGCCTGGAATAATAAGTTTTGGCGAAAGTTTTCCTAGGAACGTTACCTAGGCTTGTCCGGGGAAAGCGCGCACATGAATACCATGGCATATCGCATGCCATGATTGCGCATGCCATGGGGGGCTTTCGTCTAATGTTTTAGGGGCTGCTGCGGGGGGCGCACATCGCATGCTATTCAGGATACCTTTACGCACGCCATTACGCATGCCATGGGGCATACTATGGCCCATACTATGGCGCATGCCAATGCGCATGCTATAGGGCATGTAATGGGCCTATTCGTCTGATATTTAAATTACTAACGATTTATCGAGTTACTAAACCTACTGAACCTACTAATAATAAGTACTAAGGTATTTACTAATAGGACCCTACTCGGACCCCTAATTTACTAATCCTACTAAACCTCGGGTCGGTATTTAATATAGAGTTTTAATATAAACCCGTAGACGGCTTTCTAATAAAATTAATAATATTTAAAATATATTAATATTTACTTCTAAGATTTACCGATATAGTTAATATTTCTAAACGAGTTAATCTTTAAAATATAATCGAGGTAACGGGGAATAATATATAAATTAATTAATAACTTTATTTAATATAGCGCCGATATAAGAAAAGATATAATATAGAGTATCTTTTCTATATATAAAATTAAGGGTTATTTATCTTATATTAATATTAAAGAGAGATATTTTATTATTAAATAATTCTTATTTTAATTTAAAAATAAACTTTTATTTTATTATAATCTTTTCTTAAACCCGCGAAGTATAATAATTCTAAATAACTTTAATATTTATTTAAATATTTATATATACTAGGTTATTAAAAAAGTTAAATTATTATTTAAATATTTATTTCTTTACTCGCTTAATTTTAATTTTATCGAGTTAATCTTTAGTCTCTTAAAGATATAAATAAAATATTATTTCGAGAATTTATATACTCGGTTTAAGGGGAATTTTAAGAGAATTCTATAATTTATTATATAAAAAAATAAATATAATCGCTTTATTATAAAGTATTTTAATTATTATATAAAAGAATATATATTTAAAGATAATTATAAAACTTTATAAAGAGAATTTAATAAATAGTCTAAATAAATAATATAAATAAATAAAAGAATAATAGGATTTTTAATATTATAAAAATAGAAGTAATTATTTATATTATTATTAATTCTAGTTTTAATTATTAACCGCGATAACGCCGGTAATATTATAGTAGTAATAATATAGAAATCTATATATAGAACTTAACCCCTAGTTTGAATATATATATATCGACTAACTATAAAGTATACTAAGTTAAATTACTATATAATATTATAAAATAAATTTTAAAGATAATTTTTATAAAAATCGAAAATACCCCTTTAAATATTATAAATTTTTTTAAAATTATATAAAACTAAACGTCTTTAGGCTCTAAAAAGTCGTTTATTATATTATTTAGAAATAAAATTTATTATTTATTTAAATTTAATATATAAAATTTCCTAGTAACTAGTTTTACTCTTAATATTCTCGCTTTTATTAAATTTATAATATAATTAAAGCTACCTCCTATTATTACTCTTATTAATTTTTTTTTTAAAGTTTTTCAAATTATTTTTAAAACTTTTTATTAACCCGTTAAATATTTTTTTTAAAATAACCGTCGTTTTATATAAATAGGAAAATAGATTTATTATATCCTATAAATTATCTAACTTTTAGTACTCTTATTCGGTAATAATTTTAGTTTTAATTATACGATACTTTTTATCCTCCTTTATTATATTATTTATTTTTTAATTCTAGATTTTTTTTTATATTTTCTTATTATAGGACGGGTTTATAATTAAACTAGATTATATTATTAAAATTATAATTATAATTAGAGCTAGATTTAGAGTTAAAATTAGAGTTAGAATTAAAGTTAACTCTATTTAAAGAAGAGGAGGATAAATAAAAAATTAAAAATATTATAATAATTAATAAAAAAGAGGTTAAGGTATTAAAATAAACTAAAGTTAAAATATAAAATAAAATAAATATAAAAAGAATTCCGACCGTTTTATTATATTATTAAATATATTAAATATATTAAATTTTATCTTTTTTTTATATTTATTTTAAATTTAATTTATATATTCTTTAATTTATATATTCTTCTTTTTCCTCTCGTTTATTATTTTATCTAACTTTAATAATAAATACTCGATAAAAAATAATAATAAAATCTTATTCCTCTTTAAATTTAGTATAGAGTAATTAGAGCTAGTTTAAAATAATAATATTTTTATAATTAACGTTTATAACTTTAATTTATAATTATTACTAAATAATATTAAATAAATAGTACTAGTCGTTATAATTTACAAAGTAAATACCGCCGATATTAATATACCGGTCGCTAGTATACGTCTATTTATCGACTAGTTCTCTAGGAAAATCACCGACTTATTTATTCTTATTACGACGATATATTATATTCTCTTTTTATTATATCGTTTATATATAGCGATGAGCTAGAGATTATATTAAATTATTAATAATATTAATTGACCTTTTTAACTACGACTTTATATAATTAATATATTTAATAATAATAATAAAATAATAACTTAGTTTATTATTCTATTTTTGTTTTAAAATAAATTCTATTTAAATATTTTATAACTCTATAATAAAGTTAATAAAGAAGATATATATATAACTTTATTTATTACTATCCGATTTAATCTAGGCGATCGATTCTATTAAAATCTCCTCGAAATTATACTATTTTATAATATTATAAATAAGACGATTTAATTCGTCTATATTAAACTACCTTTTATATTATTTAATTTTATACTCGAGGGTTATAATTAGATTCGATTATTTAATTTTAAATCCTATCGATATTTAAATCTTTAGAGTAGTAGTAATAATAAAGAAATATTATCCTATTTATTATTTAATTAAATTTTCTTCTTTTTTTCTTAATTTTCGCTTTTTTAAATCTTTAGAACAAGAGTATTTATAAAAAGAAGAGTATTTATAATATATTTTTTTAACTTTAATAATAATAATAATAACTCGTACTCTCTCTTTTTTAATAATAATAATAATAATTTATACTCTCTCTTCTTTAATAATAATAGTAGTAGTAACGATAATAATATTTTATTTAATAATTTACCTAGTTTTCTAAATTTTCTATTTAACTAGTTAATTCTTTATTTTTTATCTATTTTTTTATTATTATTTAAATTAAAATATTCTTTATTATAATTTAATTAATAATTTAATTTATAATTATTTATTATTTAATATTAGAAGGGCCCTATATTATATATATAAATTTAAAAAGTAATTTATATTTACTCCCCCTTTTTTATTTTTATATAATATTATTTTCGATTATTAGATTTTATTCTAATAAATTAATAAAGTCTATACGGTGTTATTTTATTATCGAGTAAAAGAACTAGCGAGAGAGCTCGTACGACGGTAGTAATTATTTAATAGTAGAATTCGAGCGAGTAAAATACTAAATAAAATATTAAGATATAGTAAATAAAATTATAAATAATATCGAATAAAATAAGACTATATATATATATATAAATAGGATATAAAGATATTTAATACGATTCCATATAATTTATTAATAAAACGGGTATGAGCTATAGTGATCGACATTGCCAAGAAATATCAACAATTTTGAATACGCTAAATCTTTAACACTAGGCTCGGTGTGCTGTCAGATCTTTCCGTCGCGCCAGTCTGTAAATACGTATATGGTAAATACCTAAGAATTTCCAAAAATTGCGATTTACACATTTCAAACACAACCTCGCAATCAAGAACACCTTTCCACGAATGGGTACTCAGCCGATTAACGTGTTAGTTGCGTCTCCAATTAGCGCAGGCTTTGGAATCTTGGGCGCAAGAAGAGTATGATTCAAGTAGACGTTCGTCAAAGACTGACGTCTCAAACAGGTTTCGCTTACCTTTCTGATAGCTGTCTTTCAAGAAATTGGGTGTACCACTTTAAGTAAGTTAGCTCAGTGTCAAGACCCTAACAATAGGTGCCCCGTCCCGAGTAAAGCAGACATCAAAGTCTACTTCGAGGTGGTGCTCAATCGAAAGGCTTTAACCTGCCACAAAGGCTACGAGTGGACATTTCCATTGCTTTTACATTGCTTTAGACAAGAACATTACCATTACAGATTACCATCGCGTCTAGCTTTATCATACTCGCATCAGGCCGCCACAGCCCCAATCTTCGCACTCTCCAAAGGTTTCCCCAAACTCCTTCCTAATCCAAGGCGTAAAGCTGGCCCAATATAATCGGGCCCCAAAGCCGTCCGCAATCTTTTTCTCCGAGCTGCCGCAGTCCTCTCCTCACCGCGGCCAGCTCCCTCATCAACCCACTGTATTTTCTCAATTCGGTAGCTCATGCCATCGTGGTCGCTGCCCCATTCCCTGGATTTGATACCATGGCTTCTCTTCTCGATGTACCTTTGCAGTTGTGGGAGAATGAGTAACGTTACATGTAAGTCCTTGCCCTCCGGTGGCAGTATAGGCGAGACAGGTGGGTTAACACATGCCATCTCCTGAGTTTTGTGTTCTTTCTTGGTCAGGTCAACGCCCAGAGCCTCAAGCACAGAGTCATCTCCCCAATCGCCACAGACCCAGCCAGCATGGATCGCAGCGCCGAGGGGATCGGAGTCATCAGCGTAGATATCAGTGCCGTAGACATAGCGCGTACGACACACTTTTTCGCGCTCCTCTTTTGAGAGATAGAAGCGTGGTATGCGGACAGTCAAGGTACAATTTGCTTTGCCGTCGCAGCGAGGGATCACGTAGTGGGATATAGTATGTGAGTGCTCGGAATCTGGCGGTTCCAGGGTTGGAGCGTAGAGGACAGACCCAAGGTGGCGACGTGGCACAGTACTAATACTCGAGGCGATTGCCTCATTGTTTATGACGATGGTTGGAATTGGCGGCGCAGGTTTGGCTTTGGAATGGTTGTGGTGGTGAATGACATTGCCAGCGGAGTCGATTTCATGGTGCGGATGATAGTGATGCCGATGATCAGCAGGATTGGTGGAGTGACTTGTCAGACGCGACGGTATACCATTCTCGTTAAGACGATGATGATGAAGGCTGTGAGTGTCAGCTGGGTAGTACTACGTTGGGCGAAGGTAGCTAACCGAAGATAGTCATGACGGTCAATATGACCATGTTTCCTCTTACCAGCCCTCGTGCCACTCGCTCCTGTCGACCGATCTTCCATAACCTCAAGCGTTTTGAGATCGTCATCCTTATTCTTTCTCCTCTTGCCCGCTCTCGACCTATCTTGAGATTTGTGAAGGGCAATGAGCTCTATTCGAGATCCAAATGGCGTCCGATGATCATTGTCCGCAGTAGGAGTAGGACTTGGGGGCTTGAACGGCGTGGACGTTCCGCTATTCATCCCAGCACTGCCAACACCACTGCCAATACCAGCAAACATGCGGGAGAACTCATTCTTTATGCTTGGGTCGCTTGATGGTCCACGTGTCTGCCCTTGAGCTCCTTGGACAGCCTGGGGTAGTGGCGAGATACGGCCTACGCGCCGGTTGTCAAGCAACATTCCAAGCATACTTCTATGACCCTGGAGCTCGTCGTCTGCATTTCTATTTTGGTTTATTCCATCGACACTTCGTGTCCTCACCATGGGACCGGACATGGTGTTCTGGGGATATGGTTGCATTTGTCGCTCGTCCATGTTATCCAGGAAGCGAGAACGTGGGGCTGCCGGTAAGAGGTTCGACGCCCGCTGAGACGAATTTTGGTGCTCCTCGCGCAAACGGCGAAGCGTTTCGTCTGAGTAGGGTCCCTTGGGGATATTCAAAGGGGTGTGCGAATCGCGATTGAAGCGGGTTGCGAAAGTTGCTTTCTCAGGGCCTGGTCCGCTGACAGAAGGCTCGGAGAAGACCGAAGATTGGGTCAGGAAAGGGTAGTCCATCCCCCGCAGACGGTCGTCTCGGGGACTGCCGTGTGCCCTTGTACGCTGTTCTTGCTCCATTCGTTGCTGTTGGTCTAGCTGAGCTTGGCGCTCGAGCTGCCGCTGCCGTTCGAGTTGGGCTTCACGGGGCAAGAAGTCGAAAGAAGAGACACCATTTCGAGTCGCTTGACGCAAACTTGCGTCCCTCGCCACGTTCTCCTCCTGCAGAGCCAGCTGCTCTCGGCGGGCTTGTTGTAATCTTTCCATATTGCTCCTCTCCACAGCTTCGAGTTGGAGTCTATAGCTGCTAGGCTGACTGTTGGGCCTTTCGATCGCCTGTCCCACGCTTGGGTCTCTACTATGCTCCTGTTTCCAATCTTGCTGAGCTGCAGTTTCTGATCGTGGCGAGTATTGCGATAGAGAGGTAGCGGATAGGGGACCACTTTTGAAGCCATCAGGAGATCCAGCTTTAGTGGTTGGGTGAGATCGGTGAGGTGCACCTCCGGAGTAAGCGCGAAAAGGACGATGCGCTTGGGCTTGCGAGATATGGTGCCTGTCAGGGGAACTTCGATGGGAAAAGCCGTTGCTATGGTTTGACCTTGTGGGCGAGGGAGCAGGAGGAAAGTGTTGCGTCGAGGATGGGTATGAACTGGTTGGCGACGTGCCGTTCATTGGTGCAGCATTACTCGGCTCCCGAGACGATCTTGCAGGAGCTGAGTCGAGCATGGAGAGTATAGACATGCTGCTTCCGGGGCGAGCTGTGGAAGATAGAGCAGGTAGCTCGCGTGCGCTGGAGAACGAAGGGTTTGGTGGTGGGGGGATTTGCGACATGGGGGTGCGCATGGTATAGGAGGGAGAGGGAGGTAGCATGGGGCGGTTGATGAAGGGTGGTGGAGGCGGTGGTGGTGGTGGAAGGATTTCTTGTTTAGCTGGAACCAATGCCATATGTTAGTAAATAGTTTTTGTGGCCAGCATTATACCTTGGGTGATTGTGATGAAGGGAGCATGCGCGGATTCGAGGGGTAACTCAGGTGCGCTATGTTTGTACATACCTCCATACATCCTTGGCGAGCTTGTTCGGTGCTCTTGCTGACGTGGAGAGTCCCTCTGAGCTGAAGGGTCATGAAGCGGTCCTCCAAAGGATGCCGAGGATGGAGGAGGTGGAGGAGGCAATGGAGTCGAGTTTGATGATCCTGACAATCTGGCGTCAGTAAAGCATCCCCAGCAGATTTAAGGTTTAGCGCCCGCTATTTAAGGTTTTTCCATCCTGTCGGGTTGCATGTGGGGAAAATCAAAAATCTAGACCGCCTAATCAAACACCATTGCCATAACTAGATGCTATAAGATATGGAAAAGTCAAAGGCGACAGAGTGAGCGAGGTATGATTGCAGAACATATCGAAAACGCGAAGAATGATGTTTGGCGCAAGACGTGGGCGTGAGAATATGACGCGGCTCGGTGCAGGGTCGAAGAGAAAAAGAAGCACGGAAGCTCTGGTACGATGGGAGTGGAGACAATCCAATTCCAATCAGAACACAAGAGAAGAAAAGGAACATGTTGGCAGCAGCAAAAATAGTTGCGCTCATAGTGATGCAAACAATTTCTGCCTTGGAGCAGGAAGTAGGGCAAAGCATGCAGAGCGTAGACGGACGGAAGTATAATAGGAGCAGTGGGACTAGCAGTGGGATTCCGGACACGATGAGCCAAGTAGAAGATCGCACATCGATCAGAGACCGAAGACTGCATGTTGTGTAGAGAAAATCCGTAAGACTCACCACTTGAAGCCTGATGTCTGAACCTGTCCATTCTCCCGTCTCCAAATCTCCATCCCCCTCCATTATCCTGTGCCCTATAATCCTCTGTCGTATTGCCCAAAGCATCTTTTGGGAGACTCGCGCCATATTTCACTACGCCGAGTGGTGCATGCCTGAAGCTCTTATCCATGTCCTGCCTCGCATCGCCCTGCTCTTGTCTGCGTGGAAGGAAGGGATCGTGGCCCAGACGCGGCTGTCGTTGGACGGGAGCTTGTAAAGTGTAAGGAGGAGGAGGTATAGGAGCTCGATGAGCATCGTGACCATTTGGCTGTGAGGGTGGTCGCGTGAAGGGATTGTTGGTGGTGGTGTTTCGAGGATCCATGATGAAGGAATCAAGATGCAGAGCCGCTGATCGCCGTTCCCAATCTGCGGCACGTGGAGTACTAGTTCGGAGCTGCGCGGTGGCTTGTGGCGAGCGAGGGGCTATAAAATAGCAATATAGCTATGCATGGTCGTTCTTTGGAGGGTTGAGGTTGGTCGTCGCTTGAAAGGGAGGTGAAGAAATGGGTTCTGTCATGGCCAGTCGATCTTGGCAGCTTGGGTTCTTGTTCTTTTGGAAGCTGAAATCACGCTAAACCCTTTTTCCCCTGTCATTAGAACTATTTGCCGATCTCCCACGTCACTTCCCGCCCCATGCAAATGCAACAAGAAGAAAAGAATCCCTGCAGTCTATCCGTTTCCAGAAAACAGTGCACATTCGAAGGTCAGCAATCGCCTGTACGAGAAATCCACATCGAAGAAGGCGACACACTGGAATTGTGTAGTCGTACGACATGGCTGATAATGCTTGACTTCTAGTGCAACATAACAATTACCTCCTCGCGCGACCGTTCATCCCGCGGGAAGCTCACGTGGATCGGGCTTTGACCGTCACACGCTGGTCGAATAGCCGGTCCAGCGATGAAGCTGTATACACCATATCGATAGCATAATGCTCCCTCTACCTGGTTCTCCAGCAGCATCCTGGGCTATGTATAGGTCAAGACTCGCTTCCGTCTTCAAGGGCGCTGATCCAAGAGTCTGCGTGGCCTTTTGGCTATTCGGTGAGCTCGTTCGCCAACATCCTCGCTGAACATTGCCTAGGCTTCCCAATGCACTCATTGAGATCTTTACTGATTTTAACGCTTAGGCCTCATCAACAACGTCCTCTACGTAATCATCCTCTCCGCAGCCCTCGACCTCGTCGGGCCCTCCGTGCCCAAAGGCGTCGTCCTCCTCTGCGATGTGATACCCTCCTTCCTCGCCAAGCTCCTCCTTCCTTACGTTATACAAGCTATACCATATCCTATTCGGATCGTTATAATGAGCATACTCTCTGCCTCGGGTATGCTCTTGATCGCTTTGACTCCCGCATACACCAATGGAGGGACTATAACGACGAAGATGGCGGGTGTGGTGCTGGCCTCACTGTCGAGCGGCATGGGGGAGCTAAGCTTCATCAGCTTGACACACTTCTTTGGACCATTCAGTCTGGCGGCTTGGGGAAGTGGCACTGGAGGTGCTGGACTGATTGGTGCTGGCGCCTATGCCCTGGCTACGACATCTATGGGGTTGAGTAGCACGAACACCCTCTTCGCATCAGCCTTCCTACCAATCATCATGCTTGTCAGCTTCTTCCTCGTACTGCCTCAAGGCCCACTAGCGAGACGGCGTGCCCGCGACGAAGCTAGAGCTTCGGCAGCCACCCAGCACAACGACGATACCGCAGGGGCAAACACAGAAGAAACAGAAGCTGCGGAAGAGGAGGGCTTGCTCGCGCAAAGCCAGACTTCTAACTATTCAAAGTCAATTAGCAGAAAGCCGCCAAGCTGGACAGCAATCTTCCTCCAAGATCTTCGTCGCTCACGCTCTCTTTTCTTCCCCTAGTGAGTCATGCTCTGGCCCCATGTTTTGTCGCTGCTCTCACCCATAAACCTACTAATGTTCTTCTCTCTGTCAGTATGCTCCCCCTCCTGCTTGTCTACATAGCCGAATACACTATCAACCAAGGTGTCTCTCCCACCATCCTTTTCCCCCTTGCCTCAACGCCCTTCATGCACTATCGCGCCTTCTACCCGACCTACAACGCTATATACCAATTCGGCGTCTTCATCTCGCGCTCCTCTACACCCTTTGTGCGACTGCACAGTCTATACCTACCATCGTTATTACAATGCGTGAATTTAGCGATATTGATCCTGCAATCGTTATTCGACTTTATACCCAGCGTGTGGATTGTCTTCGCCATCATCTTCTGGGAAGGACTGTTAGGAGGAGCCGTGTATGTGAATACGTTCGCTGAGATTAGTGACAATGTAAAGAAGGAGGAGAGGGAATTTTCGCTGGGTGCTGTCACTGTCAGTGATAGTGGAGGCATATGCGTGGCCGGCTTTGTGGGAATGGCTTTAGAGGTGGGACTTTGTGGGTGGCAGGTTAGGCACGGGAGGAATTGGTGTAACGAACTGTAAATCTATACACAATAAAGCAGTTGTCGGATCCTTTGCTCTATATCCAAGGTCACCGTCCCTTCGGCGCCATCTCTTGCTGCCCTTTCGTCCCATCGATGTTTTCTTTCGGGCTGAGAGCGACTTCCATCGCTTGCCCTAGTATTTCCAAGCCTTCTTCGATCTCTTCATTGCTGATAATGAGTGGTGGAACGAATCTCAGAGTGTTCGTTCCGCATGTGATTATAAGTAGCCCTCTTTCTCGAGCTGCTGTTACAATCGGTGTGGGATCCTGGGTTAGCTGCAAGCCTAATATTAAGCCTCGTCCTCTGATCTCTTTGATGACTTCTGGGAAGCGCTGTTGCAATCTTTGGAAACCGGCGCGGAAAATCTTCTCCTTTTCCAAGACGCCCTGCTGCAATTCTGGCTCGGACAGTCGTGAGATGATATAGTGTGCCAGCCTGCACGCCAGCGGGTTTCCGCCGAATGTTGTGCCATGGTCTCCAGTCACGACGCACTTGGCAACTTCTTCCGTCACCATCGTAGCTCCTATTGGGAACCCATTGCCGAGTGCTTTCGCTGTAGTGACAATGTCTGGGTGTGCAGACCTTGGGAGACTTGCGTGCGCCCATAGCTGGCCTGTTCGCGAAAGACCGCATTGTATCTCGTCGTAGATCAAGACCGCACCAATTTCGTTGCATCGATCTCGCAGTGCTTGCAAGAACGAGGGCGTAGCTACGTTGACACCTCCCTCTCCTTGTATTGGCTCAACGATTACTCCGCAAGTCTTCTTGGTGACTAGATCGTGTATTGCTGCCTCATCATTATAGATGCCATGTCTGAAACCTGGCACCATAGGTCCAAAGGGTTTCTGGTATTTTGGATTCGGCGTCGCTGATAAACTACCCATTGTCCGTCCATGGAAACTCTGATTGAAAGATATAATCTCATGCTGCTCTCCGTTCGGCTGCCGTATTTTGCCCACCTTTCTTGCAAATTTTATAGCAGCTTCATTGGCTTCGGAGCCGGAGTTGCAGACGAAAACTTTGGAGGCTTGGTGCATGGAACCGCTTTCGTGGGTTTTCGAGACTAGGAGTTGGGAGAGGGCGCCGGTCCAGGGATTGTGATAGAGATTGGAGGTGTGTATCAGTGTTCGTGCCTTGAACGCCATGTCAATGCATTGACAGGTTGGGTAAATTGAGGGCTGCTGACCTGTTGCCCCATTAGTTTCGCCATACCTGGATCACAGTGCCCCAATGCATTGACAGCAATGCCGGCTGTGAAGTCTAAATATTTTCGGTTCTCGACATCCCACAGGTAGCAGCCTTCGCCTTTTAGCATCATGGGCGGTGGCCGGATGTAGGTCGCAACCATGTACTTTAGGTGCTCGCCGACGATGGCTGCTGTCTGTGAGTCTGAAGCAGGATCGGCGTTTGGTAGAGAGGCTTCTTTCTTCAGAGTGATCAGCATTCATATTCAAGCACCATAGAAATACTGCGTACATGTATGTCGTTTTGGACCTGCTCTGGCTGGCTCGATGTGGGCACAGCCATGGCGGAGGCATAGTGCCTCGAGGCTTTCGTCTTCAATGCTAGGCTTCTGCCTGTGCCCTGCTCGATTCTGGCAACAGAGCGCCTGGTAGCGACCCTGAATGCCATTTCATAGAACAATGCAGGCTTCAATGCATGGGCGAGTGTGAAGACAGAATTCTCGAAAAGTTTTTGTAGGCGGGGCTCCGCGATTAGATAATAGACAAGGCTAATCCTAAAATAGACATCTTCAAACACCATCGCCGGCGTTATCTCGCCGCCACGCAAGCCATTCACTCCATTCCTTCAGTCATAGCAAGATCAGGCATTAGCCGTACTGGAATCTGTTTCAAATTATACAAGAAAGTGAACTAAATACTCCTGACAATGCACTCAGTACGCCCACTAGCCATTCGTTCCCAGCTCGCCCGCCGGCTCTTCTCCTCCAGCTGCCTCTTCCGCGCCACTCCACCTTTCGCCTCCGGGCCTGCTCCACCACGCCTACCCAAGGAAGATCAGGAACTATACGAGCAACTACAACGCTCATCCACAGGCGCCTTCAGTACACCAAAGCCAAGCGTCGTCATCAACCAGTCACCCGCATCTGAACCGGAAGCCCAGCCAAAAAAAAGACCCCAAATAAATCAGTCACCGCATAGCGAAGCAGCTGCAATACCCTCGACAGAGCAGAAGCTTGAGAATATCAATGCAAAGGTACAGGCCAAAGGAGATGGAGAGGAGCTACATCCTGATGTGAGGCGAGGAACGATGCCAGAATTCGAGGGCGAAAGAAATCCCAAGACAGGCGAGGTGGGGGGACCGAAGAACGAGCCGTTGAGATGGGGCGGAGGGGTTGATTGGAGTTACAATGGTAGGGTTACGGACTTTTGAACCTTGCTTCTATCTCCTGTTAGGCATTGGGTGGCCTCATATGTGGCAAGTAAGAAAAGCGACGATCATATAAAAGAAAAGGTACAGGCGTGAGTATCGTCTGGCGTACTGTGAGACAAGGATGGCTTGCTCGAGTGGAGATATACTTCAAGGCTTTGCGAATTATCAACAGTGCTTTGCCTCCGATCTCTTTCTCCATGTGCTAGCTCGGTCTCAATCATTTACTTTCCTTCATCGTTCTCGTGTTCTGATTATAGACTGAGAGAAAATTTGACTTACTCAGACACCTGTGATGAGCAAGAACTTTATTATCAAGGTCGGCAGTATTGGTTGACCACGTCAACAATTCATCGTCTTTACTTCGTCCATCCAACTTGCAAGTTTTCAAATAGGCTTAACATGTCCTCCTCGGTAATTGTGATGTTGTATGAAACAATTTGATCGCTCGATTTCAGACAGTATATCATGATTTTGTTTGTTCAACCCTAACCCGGAAGCTAGTTTTCTTCTTATAACAAACATCGTTCGAGGACTCAATTCTTTGAAGCAATCAACGTTCCGAGTAATCGAGACATCCGAGACCAATTCGACTTGCTATTGTTGAAGTATAAGATGAGCCCATTCTATAATATAGGAAATCTTTTACGTTGTACAATGGTCGGTTGCAGATCAGCATCTTGAAGCCATATTTTCAAGATATATTCTTACGCGTTAGCAAAGTCGTTTAGACAATTTGTTTGCAATATATCACAAATCGCTTTCCATGAGCTTTACTACTTCTTTCACTCGATGTTGGCAGGCTCGACTGTAACGACGTTGTGAGGAAGGATATCGGACTGTCCTCACGAGGGAGCTGCGCCATCACGCAATCTATTATGTACAGTGCTAGACTGGATCCGTTCGGGCCGAAAACGTTAGTGGAGCATGAATGCTCAATCTATCAGTACTTATAGAGAGTCCATTGCAGCTATGAGAGCTTGGGTTGCTCTGTTCTTTGTCTACCCCTATTCCAACAATGATAGCCCGTTTTTCAATTTTTGGAATTTTTGCGCACCCACCAAATCCAAAATCCAAAAACCACCTAATTAGACTACCATATCACAACCAGTTCTCGTAAACTTATCGAAACTTTCAGGAAGTATTATTTGGATATAGTTCTATTATATGCTTAACTCTTAGATTATTAGAATCCATAGTTGTTAGTATATATCGGGTTTCGTTGACTTTGTAAGAAATCTCAGCGTAGGTCGGCGGATATAGAATTTTCGCCGACTTTTTACCGACGTTTCGCCGACCTACGCTAAGGCTTCGCATTAAATCAACGAAACTCGATATATACTAATAACCATAGAGTCTGATAATCTAAGAGTTAAGGAGATAATAGAACTATATCCAAATAATACTTCCTGAAAGTTCGATAAGTTTACGAGAGCTGGTTATGACGTGGTAGTCTAATTAGGTGGTTTTTGGATTTTGGATTTGGTGGGTGCGCAAATATTCCAAAAATTGAAAAACGGGCTATCATTATTGGAATAGGGGTAAGTCCCGCCGACAAGTCTCGTCGATTTACAGGACCACAAGTTTCTCTTCAGTCTATATGTTCAACCGGTAGTCGTCGATGCTTGACGATTCTTGTGTTCGATATATAACGTTCACATGCAAGACGATGTCTCTCTGAATAATTTTTCACCTGTTCGCAACATAGCAATTCACGAAACTTTGGTCTCGTGTGAAGACATTCATTGCTGCAACCTAAAACTTTGACAGTAACGAGAGATGCCTTAATTATTTAGTTGTGTATTTAACCTCTCCCATGTAAGCTGAAAGACGATGGAAAGAATAGCTAGGTTTTCGTGCTTTTTTTTACAGTTTGAACAAAGTCCTTCGCAAATTACGTTGAGGTAGACCGAAATCTGTGAGTTGTACTCTGAGCTTACTCCAGACTAGATAATCTCGCCGGCTACCTCGAGGATTCTCGTTGAATCCTTCACCCAAAATCGGTCGTCAGCAGCGTTTGAAATTTCGCAGCTGGGATTGCGGCAGCCGACCAGAAGAATCGTTACCAAAGATAGCACCGAGGAGTAGCGGCTTCGGTTGCTAGGCGATATGACCTGACCCCGGAAGATTCCGGCTATGTCCCCGGAAGGCGGGTTCTAGGGCGTTTTTTTGGGGTCTCCGGGCTTCAGCCCTACGAGTGGACGGTTGGGGAGTTTAAACGGTTACAACTTACAACTCATCATTCGTGTTGCTGTGCACGGCGATGACTTTTAATATAGAATGCGATCTTGTGGATCTCTATTAGCGCGACAAACGGGCAGATGCGTTCACGTCAGCAGAATCTCAACAATCAGTCAATCAAGATCCTTCACCGAAGCCTCCCGTCTTTCGCTCCCCCAGAAATCAAGGAAATGGCCCTCTCGCCCGCAACAGCCACCCAGGCCCGTTGAACCGAATAACAGAACGTGCCGCAAAATGTTTCAGCCTATCCACATTTGGATGATGCTACCATGGAACGATGGATGAAGTGATAAGAATTCATCTCGGTCTGATTCGCCTTTGCCAGGAAAAGATTACTGCTTCGGGTACTCGGACTTTGCTGATCTCGCTCCATGTTGTGTTGTGTACGCAGAAAAATAGAAAATCGGCCACACCCATTTGCTCTAGGTCTACGAGTAAGGTAGGCTGTGACAGCAATCCCCGCAGGCTAGCAGCCGGGGTGCTTTGTGCCTCAAAAATAGTCCCTGTCTGCCTGTCGGTTGTTTTCTTAGGTCTTTTGCAAGATGCCGTTGTCTCTCGCACTTCGGTGTCGTCACTTTGTTTTCCTGATTGACTCGAAATCGGGTCACGCACAGGATCCTGCTGGGTAATTTAAAAGTGCACACTCCGTACATTTGGGGGCAATAGAATGCCTGTAATTGTGAGAACTGCAGAGCCAATGGGGGAGGGCCAAAGCTCTGCCGCCCAGCTGTCAGACATGCAAAGACCCTTGTGAGCGAATGGCGAAGACGATAATTTTATCCCGGACCATCGCATGGGATGCGTGACATGCTCGATTTAGAGGCCTAGCCCTGTCATCTCATGCAGCAGCCTTTGTGGTTAGACTTCATGCAGGGTGAGCCTCTAATCGAAGACAGGACCCACAAAATTGAGCCCTCAGCCCTTCAGATCAAGAGCCATCCACACCCTGAGATACAAAATTCCCAATGAGGTATTATGAGTATCTATTGGGCAGGGTAACACCCAGTCAAACTCCCCTAGAAAATCTATATCAGGCTTAGCTCTCATGCGCTGTTGATGCGTACTCCGTACCTTTGGCCTGGTACGGAGTATCGCAAGTGAGAAAACCTGCTAGAGGCTCAGCAAAACGTTTCTGATCTGCAATCCAAAATTCTCCATCTTCGCCGTCATTTGCGTGTAATACTAGCAATCTTTCCGCCTCTTTACTTTCGTTTTTGAGACTTCTCTGTATCTCTCTGTCGAATCTTCTTCACTGCTTTGGAATACATTCGCTTAGCACTTGCATCGTCTATTTTTGGATTTACAGCTCTACTCTCTTTTGACTGTCAGTGGCTGCTTCGCTATCAAAAGCTGTTGTTGAGGATAATACTATGGCCAGTGACTCTAGCAATTGATTAGCCTCTTTGGATCCATTCCTACAGCGGCCAAAACCCACCACGACTCGACAATGATGATTATCAGGCATCTGTGTCCAACCTGGCTGTTACTCAGCTCCGCAGCCCTCGCCCTCCGCTACGACCCAGAGCAGGTCAAATTCAATCTCAATACCAACCGGACAGCAATACATCCTCTCGACTATGCTGGCAAATGGGAGAACCATGTCTTCCACCCGTCACCCCCCAATTGGAGGATGCCAGCCTATACTGTTATGCTGGATCGTTTCGTCAACGGCAACCCATCCAACGATAACGCAAACGGCACACAGTACGAGCACGACATTACTCAAACTCAGCTACGCCATGGTGGTGATATCCGAGGACTGGAAGATAGTCTCGACTATTTACAGGGCATGGGCATTAAAGTCAGTGACTTGAAAAGAAGGTCTATATACCCTTGCTGATGATACGCAGGTGTTGTACCTCGCAGGCAGCCCTCACATTAATTTGCCCTGGTCGTCGGATGGCTACAGCCCCTTGGACCTCACACTACTCGATCATCATTTCGGAACTATCGCCGAATGGCAAGCCGCCATTGCAGAGATACACAGGCGCGGTATGTATGTGTTGATGGATAATACTATGTCAACGTAAGTCAATCATCAAGGATGAATCAGACCTACAACTGATTAGTGGCCATCCAGTATGGGCGACCTCATTGGCTTCGAAGGCTACCTTAACGAGTCTACCCCGTTTGCCAACCGAGAACATAACGCGTTATGGAAAAGTGATCGACGCTACAATGATTTCAGCTTCGGAAATGACGAGTTGGCTGAGTGCGACTATCCACGATTCTACGGAGACGATGGCAAGGAGGTCACCAATGTGACAACAGTGCTGGTGGGCTGCCGCGACAGCGAGTTCGATCAGTACGGAGAAATCGCAGCTTTCGGCAACTACCCTGAATGGCAGCGCCAAATATCGAAGTTCGCCTTCGTTCAAGATCGCTTGCGAGAGTGGCGACCTGACGTTCTTTCCAAGATCGAGCACTTCGCATGCATCACACTTGCCATGTTGGACATTGATGGCTACCGTATGGATAAAGGTCTCATGATAACCGTAGATGCGCAAGCACATTGGTCAGACTCCATCAGGCAATGTGCTCGCCGGTATGGGAAGGACAACTTCTATATATCTGGTGAGATTGTCGCTGGTAATGCCTTTGGGGCCGTATACATTGGGCGAGGCCGAACGCCGGAACAGTATGTAGAGAACACCACTGAAGCCATACTCTTGACCAATACCTCCGGCGACAAGTACTTTATCCGCGACAAGGGACTAAGTGCTTTTGATGGTGCAGCGTTCCATTACACCGTATACCGGTTTCTCGCTCGCGTCTTGGGGTATGTGCAACCTGCCTCCTGTTTAGAGGCTCAATACTAATACTACATCAAGCATAGACGGTACTTATGGCGCTGAAGGAGACCCACCTACCGACTGGGCTGAGTTCTGGATTACTATGATACGGACAAACGACATGATCAACGCCAATACGGGCAAGTTCGATCCGAGACATATGTACGGCGTCACCAACCAAGACGTCTTCCGTTGGCCAGGTATTGTCAATGGTACACAGAAGCAACTCTTAGGGTTCTTCATCACCACATTACTATTGCCAGGCATACCGACCTTGGTCTGGGGTGAAGAACAGGCCTTCTACGTTTTGGACAATACTGCGTCCAACTACGTCTTCGGAAGGTCTCCAATGTCATCGGCACAGGCTTGGGAGATGCACGGTTGTTTTACAGTCGGCAACGCAAAGTACTTCGAGTTTCCGGCCAAGACTTCTTTGACTGGCTGCGGAGATGATTCCATAAATTTGGACCATCGAGATCCTTCGAGCTCCGTTCGCAACATTATCAAGAGTACCTTTGAGATGCGAGAGAATTATCCCGTCCTTAACGATGGCTTCTCGGTCCAGCAGCTGTCAAAGCAGACCCACAACATCTACCTACCTGGTAGCAATTATAAGCCTACGGAAACCGGAATGTGGAGCATGGAGAGAGCTGCCTACGCTGGTGCCCAAACCTTCGATCAGACTGTGTGGCTGGTATACGGCAATGAACAAGTCACCAACCTCTACACCTTTAACTGTGAGGATTCTACACTGGCACTGATTGCACCTTTTGCTTCCGGCACCACCGTCAAGAACCTATACTACCCGTACGAAGAGTACACGCTGCAAAGCTCTGCAACTCGCTTGCGAGGTGACCCCACCAAGAAGAGCGGCTGCCTCTCAGAACTTCAGCTGCCAGCTTGGGGCTTCAAGGCGTTCCTTCCTAAAACCGACTTTGTGACCCCGTCGCCGGTCATTACGAGGTTTCTCCCGGGGCATGATGCTCGTTTGCTGTCGGTGGACTCGGTCGCTATCGCAATTCATTTTTCTGCCGAAATGGACTGTGATAAAATGACAAAAGGCTTGTCGATCAAGTCAACGACTGCGGACAACCAGACCGCAGCATTGGATACGGGCAGCGTTCAATGCAGCAACCTCCCGAGTGCAGAAGCAGATCCATCCCCCTGGTCAGGCGGTAGTCCCACGAGCTGGATCTATACCGCCAAGCTTGTAAACGTGACTGATGGTATGCACGAGCTGGTTCTCAACAATGCCACCTCGGCGAATGGAGACACGTCTACCAACTCGGTGGATCATTTCCTGCTTCGCATCGGTCAGGCAGATAATCCGATTGTTTTCCCGAAATCTGCAAACTACAGCTCGAGTTTGCTGTTCAAGAATAGCAAGGGTCTCTATGTTTCGCATAAAGCAGCAGGCGCAGACCAATTCCGATACTCTTTGAACTTTGGCACCACATATACTGACTGGGAAGATTATGGCAACGGTGGTAATACGACCTTGGCCCCTAAAGTATGGTCTGGCACCAAGTTACAAGATTGGGGCGGCGAACATGTCATTGTGCAATACTGGAGTCGCCTTAGTGGTAGTAGTGCTCATGTTCAGCATGGCGACGTTGGCACCGGGGCAACTCCTACGCCACGACGTTTCCCCAACTTCTTCCTTCACGGTCTATTTAACGAGTACGGTTTCGACGCAGGCTTCAAAAATGCGATGACACAGGATCCTAAGGACAGTCGCTGGAAGTTCAACTTTATGGGAGAGTGGCCGATTCAGGTCGCTCTTAATGCATGGGGAATGAATCCTGACGGCCAGCCAGACCAGACAAGAGTTTACGGTGATATTGACGGCGACATGGTCCTTGATCGGATACCGCCGCTTTCGCTCATCCAGAACTTGCTCAACATCACAGAGTCACCACCCTCGCCATACTTGGCGAACCAGATATCACTCGATGATGGTAGCATGAGATACGAGATCATACCTGTCGGCTCCCGCTGGAACCAACTAGCGCTCTACATCTTGCTCTTTTTGGTCCCGATCCTCAGCGGTGTTGCCGGTATCTGGCTTTTCGTTAAGTCATTCTATAGCGTCAAGTTCAACACGGTTGGAATATCGGAGAAGAAAAGTATAATCCCAATTGCGATGCGTCGAAGAATGAAGATGCCAGGAAAGACAACCAGCACCATGGCGCTCATGAACAACTTTCCATACATGACGCAGTCCAACACGCCAGCGTCTTCTAGAGGCGATCTCGCGTTGCACAACATTGCTGGTAATCCTGCTACTTTGGCTTTGCAGGAAGAGCCAGCCGAGAAGCCAAGACGAACTGTGCTTATCGCGACTATGGAGTATGACATCGAGGACTGGAAGGTCAAGGTCAAAATCGGCGGTCTCGGCGTCATGGCCCAGCTCATGGGGAAGAACCTTGCCCATCAGAATCTTGTGTGGGTCATTCCTTGCGTTGGAGGCCAATACTACCCTCTTGACACTCCGGGAGCTCCTATCAACATCGAGATTTTGGGCATGCAATATCAGATTGAAGTGCAGTACCACGTTCTGCGCAACATCACCTACGTCCTTCTTGATGCACCCATATTCAGACAACAAACAGCAGCAGAGCCATACCCACCTCGCATGGATGATCTGGACAGCGCCATCTACTACTCAGCCTGGAATCAGTGTATCGCCGAAGCGATGAGACGGTTCCCGATCGATTTATACCACATCAACGATTATCATGGAACGGTAGCACCTCTCCACCTCCTGCCAAGGGTGATCCCAGTCTGTCTTTCTCTGCACAACGCGGAGTTCCAAGGACTGTGGCCTATGCGTACAGTGTCTGAACGCGCGGAAGTCTGCGATGTGTACAACCTTGACCCTTCTATCGTCCAGAAATATGTGCAGTTTGGAGAAGTCTTCAGTGAGTCCTCATTTATGAGAATCACATGTTTCCCTTCCTATGCTAATCACAGAAATGTTTAGATCTTTTACACGCTGGCGCAAGCTATCTTCGTATTCACCAGAAAGGCTTCGGTGCTGTTGGAGTCTCATCGAAGTACGGCAAGCGCTCATTTGCAAGGTATCCAATTCTGTGGGGCATCGACAAAGTCGGAGGTCTCCCCAATCCTGACCCAACAGATACCGGTGAATGGAACAAGCAGCAAGTGAAGACCTCTGAAATCCCTGTTGACGAAGAGCTCGAAGCCGCCAAACCGGATCTCAAGCGCCAGGCACAGGATTGGGCTAAGCTGAAGCAAGACCCGAAAGCAGAGCTGTTCGTTTTCGTCGGTCGATGGTCGCAGCAGAAAGGCATTGACCTCATCGCGGATGTATTTCCCTCGGTCATGGAGCACAATCCGCAGGTACAACTTATATGCGTTGGTCCAGTCATCGATCTGTATGGGAAGTTCGCTGCGATGAAGCTTGCTCGCATGATGGACGTCTACCCCGGGAGAGTGTTTTCGAAGCCCGAATTCACGGCTCTTCCCCCATACATCTTCAGCGGAGCCGACTTTGCTCTTATGCCGTCTCGAGATGAGCCCTTCGGCTTGGTTGCCGTGGAGTTCGGCCGTAAAGGCGCATTGTGTGTTGGTGCTAGAGTTGGAGGGCTAGGGCAAATGCCTGGCTGGTGGTTCACCATCGAATCAACAACGACCAAACATGTCATGCAGCAGCTGAAGTATGCCATCTCAGGAGCGCTGGCATCCAAGCCAGATGTCCGCGCCATCATGAGAGCCCGCGCTGCCAAGCAACGATTCCCTGTGGCGCAGTGGGTTGAAGACCTCGAGATCCTTCAGTCCACGGCCATTGAAATCAGTCATAAGCAAGCGAACAAAACTTCACGGGGACCTTTGTTTTTGCCTAGCGGAGGCACAACTCCTACGGGATCCCGACTACAATCTCGTCGCAACACTCCGACACACTCTCGAAATGTCAGCCAACATGTCAGCCAAAATGTCAGCAGGGCTCCAAGTCCTGTCAGAGGCGAAGGTCTCCCTCCATTGCTTAATGGAGGTCTTGGAAGCATGGTCGGACCAGGCCATAAGAGGAGACGTCCCAGGCGAGGGCGGACACCGACGCGTACTCGACACGCGAGCGGGACATCTAGTCCTATAGGCTACGACACCGAAGATACTAGTGACGAAGAAGACGGTGCGAGAACACCTCGACGTAGCTCAGCACTTGTGGCTCCCGCAGTCCCTGCATCACCGCAGCAGATACGCTGGTCTAAGGAATCGTCTTCCCCAAACTCCCCACTAATGCACATCGAAAGCAACGTTGAGACGAATTTGGTCTCATCAGCATCAGGCACTACCTTGGCAGACAACTGGTTCCGGGAAGAGGGACCACACCTTGCCAAGTTATCCAAAAATTCTGTGTTGAGCTTACCGAATGTCATTGGAGGTAACACCGACTACAAGCTTCAGCACGTGAGCCCTTTCTTCACCGATCCTAAACAGGAGTTCACAGTCGTTTATGAGAAAAAGCTCGAGAATCTCAATGGCAAAAGTTCCGAAGATGCACTTTGCATTGAAGAGTACCTCGTGAAGAGTGAAAAAACATGGTTTGGCAAGATGCGAGATGCCCAGATGGGGAGGTCGGTACCACCCAGTCCAGCGCCTTCCGTGATGCGGATGAACATGACACGTCCTAGCTCGCCAGGTGGCTCGTCATTTGAAGATGTCTACATTGCACCCAAAAATGAGCGTGAAAGCGTCATTGATGAGTTTCTGCTTGGAGATGACTATGTTGCACCGACTGGCTTGAAACATGGTTTGAGATTGAGAATTGGAGAATGGCCGCTCTACTCGATACTTCTTGCTTTCGTAAGTCCCCCCTTGCTAGCTCTCTCCTAATCCAGACAATTTGCTGATATCAAACCTTCCAGGGACAAATTATTGCTGCCAACTCGTATCAAATCACACTCCTGACGGGATCCGTTGGTCAAGCGGCAGTAAAGCTATATGTTGTTGCCTCCATCTACCTCATCTCATCCATTGGCTGGTGGTTCCTCTACCGACGACTCCAAACGGTATACGTCCTCTCACTGCCATTCCTTTTCTACGGCCTCGCCTTCCTACTTATAGGTCTTGCACCCCTTGGCTCAAGCACTGGCGGGAGAGGCTGGATCCAGAACGTAGCCACCGGGCTTTACGCACTAGCATCATCCAGCGGCTCCGTCTATTTCGCCGTCAACTTTGGGGATGAAGGTGGTGCGCCCGTGACAGCATGGACCTACCGAGCATGTGTCATCCAAGGCACTCAGCAGATCTACGTCGTTGCCTTGTGGTATTGGGGCTCGGAACTCACTAAGGCTTCGCAGCGTGGTTCGGCTGGGAGCAGTGCTGCTGGTGCGAGTTCGAAAGTCATCATTCCTGTTGGTGTGGTTATCGCGTGTCTGATGTGGACTGTTGGAACTGTTCTCTTTATCGGTCTACCGAAATACTATCGCCAAGCGCCTGGAGAGATACCTTCGTTCTACAAGTCCATCTTCAGGCGAAAGATAATCCTCGTAAGTCACGCATGCCTCCCCAAATTCGATCTCTGTGCTAACCCGGCTTTAGTGGTTCTTCGTCGTGGTCATAATTCAAAACTACTGGCTCAGCGCTCCCTACGGCCGCAACTGGCTCTATCTCTGGTCAAGCCAGCACATCACGGCATGGCAAGTCGCCCTCCTCGTCGTCCTCTTCTTCGTTGTTATTTGGGCCGCCTTCCTCTATGTCTTTTCAATTCTTTCGACCCGTCACTCGTGGGTTTTGCCTGTATTCTCCATGGGTCTTGGGGCGCCACGTTGGGCACAGATGCTGTGGGGTACGTCCAATATTGGACAATATGTGCCATGGGCTGGAGGCCCGGTAGCAAGCGCGATTGCTGGTAGGAGCTTGTGGCTGTGGTTGGGTGTACTGGATGCGGTGCAGGGTGTTGGGTTTGGAATGATCCTCCTCCAGACGTTGACGCGATTCCATGTCCTTTTCACCCTTATCGCTGCCCAAGTCCTTGGATCGATCGCCACCATCTTGGCAAGAGCGACTGCCCCTGATAAGATCGGACCGGGCGACGTTTTTCCCGATTTCTCGGCAGGTGCAATGCCTGGGCTCGGTAAGGCTTGGTTTTGGGTGGCATTATTGTGCAATTTAGCGGTACCGATTGGGTTCTTTATGTTTTTCAGGAAGGAGCAATTGAGCAAACCCTGAGTAAACCCTGAGCGAATGTGGAGAAAAAGATGAACATATGGGTACTAATGTCTAGTGATAATGATTGAATTGTACATGATGTATTCTCTAGAGACATATCGTACATAGCAGAACATACACGTTGAGATATACACAATCACAAATTTCATGGCACCGCCGAGGCTAGATTTCTCGCGCGATTGCTTCAACAATTGTGGTCTCTCTATTTATATTGTCCGGTCTAAGACCCCGTCATAATTTCTCTCAGACGCTGCTGGTAGCCAATTGTTCCCAGAATGGGCGACGTCCAATGTTGGCATAATATATAGATTCTTAGGGACGACTTTTTGCCTGATCGGTCGCTTGGCGCCGTGGTAATTAGTACCGCCCTAGTCTTCTGCCTGAAGTGTCGCTTTTCTTGGCAAGAGGCGGAGACTTCCCTTCCAACCCCATGAAGTTCAGTAAACACTTCCGTGATCGAATCGAACGCTTCATTGAGAGCTTGCTGTGGCGGAGAATTAGCAACGGGCGTGAAGCGTACTAAGTGCAGACTCCGATAATGTCTTAGCACCTGTAAAACAGCATCATTTCGCGCTTATAGATGGGTAGTGTATCTTCTTCTACGAAGTATCCATAGATGGACGCTACGAATCTTGTTTACTGTAGTCATTGGCTCCCGAACCCACAGTGGCCATGGTCTCTCCCCAAAGACATCCATAACAAATGTGTTCTAAAATACTGCTTCTGCTTCGTCTTCATCTGCCGGCTTACAGCAAACAGCCGCACATCTATGGGCGGAAGGTCATCGTCGTCCGTGGCGCAGTCCGGAGGCATTTGTTGAATCTGTCTTCTTTTCTTTAGAAGCAGGCGCAAAATCTTACGTCGCAATCTCGATCCTTCCCGAGAGCCTACGCTGGCTCACGGCCCATAGTAGAAAGGAAGACTCATTAGCAGTTCTTCGAAGGCGCAAGGGCCCTGCGTTGGTAGACGAGACAATCGGGAGACTGCATGACATCGTCAGAGCAGTAGAGCAAGAGGCTGCTCTAGATTCTAGGTCGTGGAGAACGCTTCTCAAGGCGGACAAGATCCATAGTCGGCGAAGGCTTCTTATCGCATACGATATCCAGGCATTCCAACATTTACGCGGAATCCATGCAATTTCTGTCGGTGCAGAAAATCTTAGCCTTCAACGTTGAGGCAATGGCTGATGAAAAGCAGCCTACTCAAGCACGCTCTTCAGCAATGTTGGGTTCAGGAAGCATCTCTCTGCGCTCATGTCAGGTTTCCTGCAGCTTTGATTCTTCAAAGCGAGCCTCGTTCCCTGCTTGCTCATCGACCGTGTGGATAGGCTTCCGCTGGTAAATTATCACATGCTGCTTTGAGTGGTGAAGCGCTGTCCTAAGAAATGCAGCTTCTTTCGATGATCACGGTGATGGCCCTGGTCATGGCCACTCAGGCGGGCCTCGTCTACCAAGTCCAGTTCTATACCTCTGTTGTGTACGCCGCTGGCATCGCCGGCGCTGTGATGCTATTCATCTTCGAAGGTGCTTTCACAGTTAGATTCCAAGCCACGGTCTGGGTCTACCCCTCCGAAATTGTACCTTTACGGCTTCGACAGAAAGGTTCGAGTATCTCGATAGTAGCGAACTGGATCTGCAATTTCATCATTGTTCAGATCACGCCGCTCGCAATCGCGAATTTTGGCTGGAGGACATAGATCTTCGCAGTCTTCAGTAGGCCACCACCACTCTTCTTCCCGAAATGGAAAACCAAATCACATGTCTCAGAGTGCCTCACGCTTACTGATCTTCATTTACAAGGCGACTTGGGTTCCTATCATCTACGTGTAGTTTCCCGAGAGTAAAGGTCGAGAGCTAGAAGACTCCGACCGGTTGTTTGCTGGAGAAGACGATGCGGCAATTACGGAGACGATGGTCACGAGTTTGACGAGTGGCTTTCGCGACTTGGAGAAAAAGGGCACGGTGATTGAAAGTGTTAGAATCGGGTTAAAATGACCCTCAAACCGCCAATTGGTCAAAGGGCTGGGGCAACCCTTCCGGTTGGGATGTCGCTCTTTGGATATCTCAGCTTCTCCATCTTAGGAAGGAGCTCCACTACGCGAAAAGGTTTTGGCATCACGTCATCCTGATCTCGAGTCATTTACTTTGAATCGAATGGGATAGGGAAGCAATGGGTGCGGTTAGTGTTATGGAAATGGTTGTGGCTTACCATTCCTGCTGCCATGGATATTTCAATCTGTTCTTTGCGCGCATTAGCTGTGACAGCAATGATGGGTACGTGTCTGGTCAATGTTCCTTGACTCTGCAGCTCCCTGATCTGTCGCGCGCAGGTAAGCCCGTCCATGACCGGCATCTCAAGGTCCATGAGCACAATATCTAACGTTTGACCCTCAGCGTTGTCTCTCCAGAGATTCGAGGTCTTCAAGAAATTTAGTGCTTCTCCACCGTGATTGGCAACGTGCACGACGCATCCGACCTTTTTCAGCTGTTTGCTGAGAACCTTTTGGTTCACTAGATTGTCCTCGACTAGTAGGACTTCATAGTTCGAGGCCTTATCCATGCTACCAGTGAGCCGTCGAGTAAGCGCAGGTTTAGCGTTGGCTGCATCTGCAGGCTTCACATTATCATTTCTCGATGATGTAGCATGCGCCCTATCCGATCCATTACGCTGGGCGACTTCTTCGGCAGGGGGAAGCGCTCTCCTTCCTTTGACATAGAATGCAAAGGTGCCTGGGAGAGAGGTGATCAGTCTTTGATCTCAATGCCTAGGCACGATTTCGATGTCACTCACTGCCCTCTCCTGCTTCAGCTGCCAGACCAATTTCACCGCCGTGTAGCTCTGTTAGTTCTCGCGATATGAAGAGCCCGAGTCCTGAGCCACCGTATTTGATGTGGGTACGTGGATTCGCTTGCTGTGGCTAACATGAACATGATGCTGCTGGCACTTACGTCCAGGAGGAGACACTTACTGCGAATCGGCGAAATAGACGGGTCTTTTCTTCGCCACTCAGACCCCTACCAGTATCTCGTACTGCAAAATATAGGTAGATCTGCTCACCCGCACCCCACTCAGAGTCTAGCGTTAGGTCTCTTTTCGAATCAACTCCCCTGGATGGAAACCATTCGAGGTTAACTCCCTCCCCATTGGGTGGTTTTGTTGTCGATCCTCCTACGGACACTTTGATGTATCTTTCTGCTTCTGTCCGAGTGAACTTGATCGCATTCGTCATGAGATTTATGAGGATCTGGGTCACTCTAGAGGGGTCTATCATGACCCAGTCAACACCAGCGTTTCTGTACGAGGCCTCAAAGAAGAATTCGAGATCAATGCCATTGGCAAGCAGTTCCCCCTCAAACATCTTCAATGCCCCTTTCACTGCGACCCATGGCTGCGTGGGAGCTGGCGAAACAGCCAACATTGAGGAATCGAGTTTCGATAGGGTGAGCACATCGTTGATGATACGACCTTGGTGCTGTGCGCAAAGAGTGATGATTTGAATGGCTTCCAAGTTGCTCTCCACAAGCTCGTCCGACAGGACTGCTGTCTTCGAGGAACCTTGGAACTCTAGTAGCGATGATGCTATACCATCAGCACTTTGTATAATGGCGCTAAGAGGATTGCGCATCTCGTGGCTTGTGATGTCCATGAATTGTTCCATGCTCTTCCTGGCTTCTTCTGCCTCCACAGTACTCCTGATTTGCATTTCATTAGCCTCCTCTTGCGAGCGCGCAAGTTGCTCTGAGAGCATGGCACGGTCGTTCGCATCCTCCTCGGCCTGCTTCAGAAGACTGATGTCGCTAGTCGACCCCATGATACTCTTGAGAGTTCCGTCTTCATTTTTTTCATGGCTGCAAGAGGCGAGGATCCAGACGTTCTTCCAGGTATCACTCCCTTTGTGGTGCCACTTCTTGGCGAGACGAAGCTCGAAAGTGCGGGGGATTCTCAGTTCGGCCAGATTGTGCCACTCGCTTTCTAGGTAGGGCTTGTCCTCTTCCATGACCAAATTCATAAAGGACATTTCCGAATGCTCATTTTTTGGGTGTCCTGTCATCTCGTACCAAGTCTCGTTTGCATACAAGACCTCCCCAGTTGTACTGATATAGAATAAGCCCGCAGTGTTGAGCTCCGTCAGTGCCTTGAATCTAGATTGACCCTCCGCAAGGTTTTTCGACAATTCCGCCTGCTTGAGCTTTGCTTGTTCGATCAAGACAGCAGCCGTGAGGGAGGTCGAGAGCTGCCTACTCAGTAGCTTGATAAAGCCGTCAAAGTCTTCATCGTAAGCTCTCCGTGGGTTCAGACCCAGAAACAACAAGCCCAGCACGACTTCACCAGCAGCGAGCGGTAGGATGACGACCGCTTTCGATACTTCCCCAAAGCTAAGGAGTAAGCAGGTCAGCTTCATACGCATCATAGAGTTTCAGCAACTTACCCTCGCCATTCAACGCCTTCCAACAGATTCTCAGGGAAGTTCTCGTCGTCTTCTTGAAATACGGTTGGCCCATTAGCCGCCATGGCTCCCTTGAAGAGTAGTACTGTAGAACTATCTTCTTGATCCAGGGGAATTCCATCCAGGGCAAGCGGATGACTTTCATCTATGCCGAGAGCTTTTTGAAAGTTGATCTTCGATGGTACCGAAGGGTCATTGCTATCACTCTCAAGCGAATAAATCACTGCCAAAGGTATATCGTGTGGGTTAGATTCAAAGCCTTCAATGACATTGGACCAGTAGGATGCGACATCAGGCTCAGTCACAGTAGCAATCAAGCTGCCGAAATTTGGTCAGCGAACCCGGAATAATGCGGTCTCTCAGGCATCTCACGTTCTTGTTCTCCGTTCCCAGATTTTCTGCTTTGTAGTTTCCAGGACAGGTACATAGAAGCCCATGGTGATACCACATTCATCGCGAATGGGTACGAAGCTGTAGGTAAAGAAGGCTTCCTCGAGGTAGCCATGCCTCTCGAGGTAGAATGGCTTATCTTCAACTAGAGTCGCTGTCCCTGTTTTTCGAGCGTCTTCGAAAGCTGGTTCGAGGTCGCGATAAATTCTTTGACCCCAAGCTTGGATGAAAGTTGAGCCCATCAATGCGGGGTGCATTTTACTCGATACCGCTATGTATGGCTCATTGTATAGCATGATCCTGTCATGGCCCCTAGTGATGCTTTAGCAGAGCCCACATCACACCTTTGGCTGGTGTGCTACTCACCAGAACATGTAGGCTGCACGGTAATCCGACATGAGGAAACGGACCATCTGTCTGAGGTGGGCTGACCATGTCTCCAGGGAACCCAAGGAAGTAGCCGACCAGTTGATATCTTTGAAGAATTGTCGATGGTGACTGGGTGGCAGTATGTCTGTCCAATCGGCAGGCGGCACATCCCAACCACTTCCATTTGGCTCACTCTTGTCAACCACAGCGGGCGGTGACCCAAAGGGAGGCTTGTCCTTGGTGGCTATATCAGCGGGCGCAACACCGGGACCGGAATTGCGCGCAGAAACCGTGATTATTCTCCACCTCTTTCTAATTGTGGTGCAGATCCAGAGTAAGCCATCGTAAACGATGGTAGAGCAGTCGCCGCTTGTTCCTTCTGTTGGTGGCCGAGACGCCCATTCCCTGAACTCGGTGTACTGGTAGGCTTTGTGAGTATCGGAAGGAGGTCTCTTCAATACCAGCTCGACGACATCGGGCAGGCGTTTTAACGATCGATTTTGGAACGCTGTCTTTAAAACTTTGTCGTCTTGGGCATCTTCGAGGTCAAGCACGAATGTTGGCCTCTGGTCGTGTTCTAGGAGTTCAATCATGCTAATGCTGCCGAGCTCTTTTGGTATGTTGCGGGCAGTCTTTCCTCCATCGCCGCTGCTCGAAGCCATATCCATCGACTTCACAATACATGTGTCGTCACTGAACAGAGTACATATTCAACAAGGGTCGAGGTTCCTGGGGGGGGGGGGGGGGGGGGGGGTTTTTTTGGGGGGGGGGTTGTGTTGGGTTGGGGGCC